>Ga0157360_1000046_pt1 | contig 71924 bp, 63 predicted proteins | sample AttlaeALBM1_FD_111483 | JGI IMG/M metagenome (GOLD analysis project Ga0157360, IMG submission 111483) | Fungus gardens microbial communities from leaf cutter ant in Ribeirão Preto, State of São Paulo, Brazil - Atta laevigata ALBM1 | ecosystem: Host-associated > Fungi > Mycelium > Unclassified ...
CGTCCACCGGTCGAGCTGGTATCGTACCAACGGTCATGCCATATACCATCTACAAGCAATCCCATAAGATATCTCCCTGATACAGGTTGAATTCTGTCGTCGTCATAAAAAACCGGACCTGTAGGCAAGTCCGGTTCCCTCATTAGCCTATGCCATTAGGCCAATTTAGCAGCAAACTCAGCGACATATTCCCCCTGGAAGCGAGCAACACCCAGCTCATCTTCACTAGGTTGACGGCTACCATCACCACCGGCCAGGGTGGCTGCACCATAAGGGGTACCACCCTTGGGAACAGAAATATCAAACTGCGAAGGTACACCATACCCAATCGGAACGATAACCATGCCGTGGTGGGCCAATGTCGTCCAGGTAGATGTAATGGTCTGTTCCTGACCACCCCCCGTGCCGGTAGAGGTAAAGACACTCGCGACTTTGCCACGCAGTTTGCCTTCAGCCCAAAGGCCACCGGTCTGATCAAGGAAGGTACGTACCTGCCCCGCCATATTACCGAAGCGGGTAGGCGTTCCCAGAATAATGGCGTCGTAATCGGCCAATTCAGCCGGTGTCGCAACGGGTGCCTGTTGATCGGTTTTACCACCGGCCTGAGCAAAGGCATCGGCGTCCATTGTCTCGGGAATACGTTTGATGGTGACGTCTGTACCTGCAACAGAGCGAGCACCTTCAGCAACGGCATTCGCCATGGTTTCTACGTGTCCGTACATGGAGTAATACAATACTAATACCTTGGCCATTTTGGGCTCCTTGGTAGAGGGTTGTGTTGGCGTTTGTGTAAACAGTGATCGTAGCGATCCTAACACTTGCTTAAAGACCATAGCCTATACCGTTTTTCAATTAACTCGGCATTTGTGGGAGTTCATGCCCCTGCAGGTCGAATACCAGAACTTCCGCATCTTTACCGTCTGTAAAGGTGAGAGTACGCTCATCACGAACACGCGCCCCATCACCTTCATTGAAGGGTTGCCCGTTGATTATCACGCTGCCACGCGCAACATGAATGTAGGCATATCGACCTTCGGCAATATCAATTTCCGCCGTTTCATCGCCATCGAAAAGTCCGGCATAAACAGACACATCCTGGCGGATCTTGAGCTTGGCCGATCCATCACTATCAGAGGCAATGACTTTGCAGAATTTGCCGCGTTTGTCAGCTTCACTAAAACTCTCTTGCTGATAACGCGGGGTATACCCCAAGGCATCAGGAACAATCCAGATCTGCAGGAAGTGAACTTCATTCGCAGATGAGTGATTGAATTCACTGTGCACAACACCGGTGCCCGCACTCATCAGCTGAATATCACCGGGATGGATAACCCCCCCAGATCCCATGCTGTCCTTATGTTCCAATGCCCCTTCAAGTACGTAGGAAAAGATTTCCATGTCACGGTGAGGGTGTTGACCGAATCCCTGACCCGCCGCCACACGGTCATCATTGATCACAAGCAAGTCGGAAAAACCAACTTCACTGGGATTATAATAATTCGCAAAAGAGAACGTATGGTGGGAGTTTAACCAGCCATGGTTGGCATGACCGCGGTCAGCCGCATATCGCATCTGAATCATGTGCTCCTCCAGAAATCAATCATAGGGCGTCTGGAACGCCAGGGTCTGCTCTCTTCAACAAACGCTACAAAGCAAATTTCACCGATAATACATGTGAGTCTGGCCTGAACGTGAGTTGTTATGACAGAGAGCTTAAAGCCCCCAGACGTATTCACCCCTTTACTGATATCTACACTAGCACCTACATAGTGATTGATATACAGATCAATCGTGGACACATTGTAAATAATATAAAGACAATAAAAGGTTTACTCATTCACCCAATGCATGACCGAAATGGTTAGGCTTACAACCGGATTACCAACGAATACTCAACTGCCAATAGGAAGGGAAAATAAGGTCAGGAAGGAAATAGAAGCAAGAGGTAAGAAGTGAGACAAATATTCATCGATACCGTGCTCAACTCCCCCCTCCTGGGCATATAGGGGTATAGGGGCAAATACAATACGGAGGGTGCCTAAACACTATCCGCAACAGAATCAGTGCATCGTGACAGGGGTGACATCAAGAATTTCGACATCAAACATCAATGTTTTACCTGCCAATGGATGATTGAAATCGACTTCGACACGCTCACCATCAATCGACTTGATGACACCGGGAAGCTCTCCACCATTGGGATCAGTGAAAGCAACCACCGTACCGGGTTCGAGCTCGATCTGTTCATCGAAACTCTCTCTTTTGAGCACCTGAACGTTTTGTTCATTGTACTGCCCGAAAGCATGCTCCGGTGTGATGGTAAACGTACCGGTTTCCCCAGTCTTCATACCAACGAGTGGCTTTTCGAACCCGGGCGGTAGGTTACCATCACCGTATTCGAAGTTGGCCGCACGCTTGTCCCGAGTGGAATCAATCTGCGTTCCATCTTCCAGACTAAGCGTGAAATGAAGGCTAATGTTGGTACCCTCACCCACACGCACGTCGTCATATTGATTCTGACCCACAATACCCCCTCTCAACGCTTCACTTTTTTTCCGGTAAAGGAATCAAGAATCAACAGCACGGCTCCAATAGTAATGGCGCTATCAGCGATATTGAAGGTCGGATAGTAATAGACCTGCTGCCAGTGAAATGACAGAAAGTCGACAACATAGCCATTCACCATGCGATCGAAAAGATTACCAATAGCACCGCCGATAATGAGGGCCAATGCAGCCGCCATACGGGCCTGTCCCGCTTTGAGGCGAGTGAGCCAAAAGCCCAACAGTAGGGCGGCAATAATCGCGATCGCTGCCAATAGCCAGCGTTGCCAACCCGAATTATCGGCCAGAAAACTGAAGGCGGCACCGTGGTTGTACATCAATGTCAGGTTGAAAAAACCCGGTATGATCGTGACCGGTTGATCATAGTTGAGTGCAAAGAGCGCCAACCATTTGGAGCCAAGGTCCAGAATGATCACGACCACGGCTAACCACAGCCATTGCAAGGGCGTTTTCATACGAGGGGCAGTCTCCTGCCCCTTTAAATTGCCTTGCGTCGGTTGAGTGGCACCATCAACCTGAGCTGCTTCCCCACGACGGCTGTCATTGGCATTAGGCATACCGGCGTACCTCACCGGGATGGCCTGGCAAGTTCTGAATGCAGCGTTCACACAAGGTCGGATACTCTTCATGTGTTCCTACATCAGGACGATGTTCCCAACTACGCTCACATTTGGGCCATGGGCTGGCAATAACGTTTACCTTAAGGCCTTCAAGCTCTGTATCACGAGCGCTCTCACTGGCTTGATCCAATGGTTTCAGCGTAGCTTCTGATGTAATCAGCACAAATCGTAGCTCATCACCCAGGCTAGAAAGCAAGGTCTTCAACGCATCATTTACGTAGAGCGTCACTTCTGTGTCCAGTGAGCCTTTCACCAGCCCCTCATTACGCGCATTTTCCAGACACTTGTTAACCGCACCTTTTACTTCCATCACTTCTGACCAGAAATTACGTCCGTAGTCGAAATCTTCAGGTAGAAGGGAGAGCCCGTCATAGAACTCTTCGAGATGAACGCTATCAAGATGTTCACCCGGAATATTTTCGTAGATCTCTTCTGCCGTGAAGGCAAGAATGGGGGCCACCCAACGCGCCAAGGCCTGAACAATATGATAAAGCGCTGTCTGACAACTGCGTCTTGGCAAGGAATCCGGCTGCGTGGTGTATTGACGATCCTTAATGATGTCGAGGTAGAAACTCCCCATATCGCGTGAGCAGAACGTCAACACCTGCTGATAAACATCCAGGAAACGGAATTCTTCATAGGCAGTAAGTACACGTGCCTGCAACTGTGCTGCACGATCCACAATCCACCGGTCGAGGGCGATCATGTTTTCTGCAGGAACACAATCCTTCGCTGGATCAAAACCACTCAGGTTACCCAACATGAAACGCGAGGTATTGCGAATACGACGATAGGCATCGGCCGTACGCTTCAGGATTTCATCCGAGACCGCCATTTCACCCGAGTAATCGTTGGACGCGACCCAAAGGCGAAGAATATCGGCACCCAGACGATCCATGACCTGCTGAGGCGCAACAACGTTCCCAACAGACTTGGACATCTTGCGGCCTTGTGCATCCACGGTGAAGCCATGAGTCAGCAAGGATTTATAGGGCGCTTTTTCATCGATCGCCGAACCAGTCAACAAGGAAGAGTGGAACCAGCCACGATGCTGATCAGAACCTTCGATATAAAGATCTGCGACGGTGCCATCCTTGTGCCCCAGAAAACCGTGGGAGCCGCGCAACACATGGTAATGTGTGGTTCCGGAATCGAACCAGACATCCAGCGTATCGGTGACTTTTTCGTACTCGGAGGCTTCATCCCCCAACAATTCGGAGGGCTCTAGCTTGAACCAGGCTTCGATACCCTCTTTTTCGACGCGCGTAGCGACTTCTTCCAGTATTTCCTGCGTACGGGGATGGAGTTCACCGCTCTCACGATGAATGAAGAATGGAATAGGCACGCCCCAGTTACGTTGACGGGAGATACACCAATCCGGACGCCCGGCGATCATGCCATGCAAACGCGCCTGCCCCCACGCAGGATAGAAGCGGGTATCATCCACCCCTTGCAGAGCCACGTCACGCAAGGTTTTTCCATCAGCCCCTTCACGATCCATCGCGATAAACCACTGCGCTGTCGCACGATAGATAAGCGGCGACTTGTGGCGCCAGCAATGCATATAGCTGTGGGTAATCTTTTTCGATGCCAACAGGCGTTCGGCATTATCCAGTGCCTCTACGACATGAGGGTTGGCTTTCCAGATAAATTGACCACCGAACAAGGGCAAGGACTCAAGATAAACACCGTTGCTCTGCACCGGATTCAGAATGTCGTCATAGCTGAAACCATTACGAACGCAAGTATAGAAGTCATCTTCACCATAAGCGGGAGCTGAGTGAACAACGCCAGTACCAGCCCCAAGCTCAACATAATCTGCCAGGAAAACAGGTGATACGCGGTCGTAACCTTTGTCAGCCTCGGCCAAAGGATGGTGGAACTCGATGCGATCCAGCGTGCCACCTTGTGTGCGAGCGACCACCTCACCCGTCAGACCGAAACGCTCCAGACTGCTCTCGACCAATTCTTCAGCCAACAACAGGAAGCGATCTCCTGTATCCACCAATACATATTCGTAATCCGGATGAACATTCAGCGCCTGGTTGGCCGGAATGGTCCAGGGCGTGGTTGTCCAGATAACCGCAAAGGTGGGCTTCACCAGAGACTCGAGGCCAAAGGCACTCGCCAGTTTTCCGCTATCCTTGACCGGAAAAGCGACGTCGATGGCGGTGGATTCCTTGTCCTGATATTCCACCTCGGCTTCTGCCAACGCAGATTGGCAATCAAAACACCAATTAACCGGCTTCAGACCTTTGTAGACAAAACCACGCTCATGGATTTTCCCCAGCGCGCGAATTTCGTTGGCCTCATTGTCGAAATTCATGGTCAAGTACGGGTTATACCAATCACCCAATACGCCTAGGCGAATAAAGTCAGCACGCTGACCATCCACCTGCTCAGCCGCATAAGTACGGCAAAGCTCACGGGCTTTATCAGCAGACAAATGTTTGCCATGGGTGATCTCGACCTTATGTTCGATCGGAAGGCCGTGGCAATCCCAACCGGGGACATAGGGAGAATCATAGCCCGCCATGGTTTTGGAGCGAGTAATAATATCCTTCAGAATCTTGTTGACTGCGTGACCAATGTGAATACTGCCATTGGCATAGGGAGGGCCGTCATGAAGGAGGAATTTCTCACGACCGGCACGCGCCTTGCGCACCTGGGCGTAGAGATCCATATCGATCCACTTTTCCAGACGACGAGGCTCCTGGCTCGGCAGATTCCCACGCATTGGGAAATCCGTATGAGGCAGATTCAATGTATGCTTGTATTCTTGCGGTTTATCGCTCATGGCCTGCTCACGAAAGTCAGTCAATTCAAAAGGTCAGACGGAGAATGCCCTCCGTACTCATTACTGTATTTCTACTTCACGCAGTATTGTCCACTGCGTGATTAAAATCTCTATATCACCGGTTTCACACTACTCACAGCCGTGAAATTACCTCATTCATCACGAATAAGATCAGCCAGCTGTTGTTGGCTGGGAGGAGTCAATGGTGCGGTGGCCAAAGGAAGATCAAACGTATTGAAATGGCAGTAGGCCGCCTCACCGTGACGTTTACCTTTACCATCTTCCTGACGCATTGTTGCCCCATCTCCATGAGACGCCAAGGAGTTATCGGCAACAGCGAGGCTTTCTTTAGCCCCACGCATATATATCCGAGAGAAATTCACGTCAAATTCCAACTGGTGCTTCAATGCCTCTATGCCATCAAAGGAGATCTCGCTACGTAAACGCAAACAGGGAATAACCGTAATACGCTTCCCATAGAGGTCCTCCTTGAAGTCAATCAAATGTACTTCAAGCACCGGGCGTTTACTTCCGACTGTAGGACGCCATCCTACATTCAGTGCTCCCGCGTAGTAGGCACCATTTTCCAGAAAAACGGCAGCGGCGTACACACCACTGAGTACCAACGGAGCATCCGGCAAGGGGATATTGGCCGTTGGAATACCAATGGTGCGTCCCAGTTGACGATCTGCCACAACTCTTCCGCTATAACCATAGGGCCGCCCTAATAGACGGGCGGCAGAGTCGAAATTTCCCGAAGCCAGCAGGGTGCGGACTCGACTGCTGGAAACACGCCCGCCTTCGGCATCAAACGTTTGGGTATGTTCTACACGAAAACCGGCCTGTTCCCCTGCCTTCAGTAGCAAATGAAAGTCTCCATCACGGTCACAACCGAAACGGAAATCATCCCCCACGACGAGATCACTGATTTTAAGCCCATCCACAAGTACTTTCTGAATGAATGCTTGTGCCGATAATTCACGAAGGTGCCGGTTGAACGGCAGACACAGGACCTGATCCACACCATGTTCGGCAAACAGCCTGAGCTTGTCACGTAATCGCGTCAGACGAGGCGGCGCTTGCTTTCCTGCGAAGTACTCACGCGGTTGCGGCTCGAATAGTACAACGGTCAACGGCACCTGTGCTTCACGCGCACGGTCATGCAACTGGTCGAGCAAGGCAACGTGCCCCTGATGTACACCGTCGAAATTGCCGATCGTGGCAACGCCGCCCTGGTGCTCAGCACGAATATTATGCAGTCCTCTAATCAGTTTCATAAACCCCCTCACAGCGAACCATCATCGCCCAGGAAAGCTGCAACGCCGATACCTGCGTGCGCATCCTACCTACACCACATTCATTTTGAAGTGGGAAAGGCGAACTCCTGTTATCCACAACCAACCGAAGTAGCCCACCACTGAGATACCAATCGTCAATAACATGACCAGCACACGGTGAATAGCATGCCACTGCGCCCATACCTGCCATGAGGGTACAAAGAGGTAAAGGCCAATCACCAGCAATACACAACCGCTACCTACTTGTAGCAAGAATTTGAGCATACTTTTATCCAATGTCAGGATACGACGCTTGATCAAACCATGCCCCAGTAACCCCGCATTTACAAAGGAGGCCAACACCGTCGCCAACGCCAATCCAACATGTGCCATGGGCCACACCAGAATCAGGTTAAAAATGATGTTTGATGCCATGGCCACAATACCGATTCGAACCGGCGTCCGTGTATCCTGTCGCGCATAATAACCGGGTGCCAATACCTTTATTAACATGTAGCCAATCATGCCAAAACTCAAGGCACGCAGACTTTTCGCCGTCATCACCACATCGTAATTGTTCATCGCGCCGTAATGGAAAAGCGTAATCAACAAGGGCTCGGCCAAAATGAAAATGGCCAACGAAGCAGGCAAGCTGACGATAATGACCGAACGTAGCCCCCACTCAATCATTCTTGAAAAACGCACTGGATCTCTGGATGCATGCCCGCGTGAAAGCGCCGGCAGGATAACGGTTCCAATAGCGACACCGACGATACCGGTCGGGAGATCCACCAAGCGGTCAGAGTAGTAGAGCCATGACACACTGCCTGTCACCAGAAAGGACGCCAGCATGGTATTCAACAACATATTGATCTGCGCCACAGACACACCGAAGAGCGCAGGTAGCATCAGTTTGAGAATACGCCGTACGCCAGGGTGTTTGAAATCCGGCCAGGGTCGCGGCAACAACTTGAGTTTAGCGAGAAATGGAAGTTGGAAGAACAGCTGGATTAGCCCTGCAATCAACACCGCCCATGCCAACCCCATGGCGGGAATGGAGAGGTGCGGCGCCACCCAAAGCAACGACACAATCATCGACAGGTTGAGGAACACCGGTGTCAATGCCGGCACTGCGAAACGCCCCCAACTATTAAGCACCGAGCTACAAAAAGCGGTAAGAGAGATCAACAGCAGATAAGGAAAGGTGATACGCAGCATTTCCGCCGTCAAAGACAAACGGCCGGGGTCCTTGGCAAACCCGGGGGCAAACACCCACACCAACCAGGGCGTTGCCGCAATGGCCACCACGGTCAGTATCGAAAGTACCAATGCAAGACTACCCGCCGTGGCATCCAGCAGGCGCTTCGTTTCCGCCTGATCACCTTCTGTCGCGTATTCGGAAAGCACCGGCACAAAGGCCTGATTGAACGACCCCTCGGCAAACAAGCGACGAAACAGATTGGGAATCCTGAAGGCTACAAAAAAAGCATCCGCGCCACCACCGGCACCCAACAGTGCGGCGATCAAAATATCGCGAACCAACCCTAACCCTCGAGAGATCAGCGTCATACTACCGACAACAGCGCCGGATCTGAGCAGTCCTGCCACTCCAAGCTCCTTGCGTAAAGCGGGGATATTCCCTGTTCATCAATGTTCAGTCGCGTCTATTGTGCTGAAATTGGCGGAGAGACGCTAGCACTCGCGCTTTTTTATATAAAACCGCATGAGAACCTGTGAATCGCGTGCACAAAAAAACCGGCCGAAGCCGGTTTTTTTACAGCACAAGACCGGCTCAGGCAGCCAGCTTTTTAATTCGTGCGTTCAAACGGCTTTTAATACGAGCCGCTTTTTTCTTGGCAATGACATCCTTGTCAGCAATACGGTCGATGACCGGCTGTGCTGCCTTGAACTCAGCAGTAGCTGCAGCGTGATCGCCATTGGTAATCGCTTTCAGTACGCGTTTGATATATGTACGTACCATTGCGCGTTGGCTGGATTTCAGGACACGACGCTTTTCAGACTGACGTGCACGTTTACGGGCTTGTTTAGTATTCGCCACCGTCTACTCCCTAAGGTTATCGACAGTAAAATTTAAGGATTCGTTTTAACTCTTTCCTGTTTCCCTGATGTCCACCTGCCTAATCGAATGAAGCTATCCTTCAGGAAAGCTATCCGTGGCGTTTTCACACGTCATCAGGCACTGGCTTCAGGAAAACAGATATGGTCACTTTTGCCCTGCAGAGTGCATGTTTGGATACACCTTTTTATGCACATATGCATATAGCGGTGCATACTCTACAGCGTGCCTTTCGCACATGGCAGCGTGCTCCTTGCCGGATGGCAACAGAACAACGGTTGCCCTGTAGAAACAGGCGGCTCTCAGGGACAAAGCCGTGACCATACGGGCCATGTCTGAGAGGATGCAACATTCTAGCAGCGTCTTACGCCGCATTCCAGTCGAAAATGGTATCTAATGGCAGTTTTAGGCAGACAAAGGGATTCGAACTCTCGACATCCATTCAGCCATAAGCTTATCTTTCAACCAAATGCATAGAGCGGTTCTTCATCCAATCATCACCGGATTTACTACAATTTTGCCAAAACCGTGAAGACAAGCGGCCATGGTCACAAGACCACTAAGTTGTCGCGATGCACAAGATCCGGGGATTCTACAAATCCCAGTAATGCTTCAATCTCGGCACTGGAGTGCCCCATAATGCGAGATGCTTCTTCGGCCTCGTAATTCACCAACCCTTTGGCGATAACATGACCATTCGGATCAAGGCAGTGCACCAAATCACCACGCTTGAACGTTCCTGTTATGTGTGTCACCCCCACAGGCAAGAGGCTGGAGCCATGTTTGACAAGGCGTTCTACGGCCCCCCAGTCCAGTATCAATTCACCATGGGATTGTAGATGCCCGGCAATCCACTGCTTCCGTGCTGTCATGGGCGCATGCTCTGGCTTGAGCAGTGTCCCCAATACTTCACCCTTCACCAAGCGCGTAATCACCTGTGGTTGACGTCCACTGGCAATAAATGTCACTGCGCCGGAGCGTGCCGCGAGTCGGGAAGCACGCAACTTGGTCGCCATCCCCCCCCGCCCCAGCTTTCCACCACCTCCGGCAATAGCATCCAGGGAGGGATCATCAGCATCCGCCTCGTCGATCAAGGTTGCCTCTGGATTGGAACGTGGATCTGCCGTAAAAAGCCCTTCCTGGTCGGTTAACAGGATAACGGCTTCTGCCTCGATCAGATTAGCGACCAATGCTGCCAACGTGTCGTTGTCACCGAAACGGATCTCATCATTGACCACACTGTCGTTCTCATTGATGATCGGTACAACATCCAGATTAACCAGACTATTCAGCGTGGAACGCGCATTTAAATAACGTTTGCGATTTGAAAGGTCATCATGCGTCAGCAACATCTGCGCACTCATGACAGAATGCGCGGCAAACTGGTCCTCCCAACAACGCACAAGCGCTGATTGACCGATGGCCGCCGCGGCTTGCAGCTCGCTCAGCTCCGTAGGACGCCGCGACCACCCTAAGCGCGCCATTCCCGCAGCAACGGCACCCGAAGACACAATAATCGGATGAATACCGCTTTGTCTTAATGCAATGAACTGATCCACCCACGAAGCAACACGTTCAGTATCCAGCCCCTGCCCGTCATTGGTCAGTAGCGCACTGCCAATCTTGATGACAATGGCACGTGCCTGCCCCAATGTTTTACGATTCAGAACCTGACTGACCATGGACTGCTTCCCTACTTCAGGTTGTACCGATTAGCGGACATACTCAACTTCGACATCAGTATCATCGTCATCCCAATCATCATCGTCCATTTCCTCCTGACGGCGACGCTTGCGAGACATACGTTCTTCCGTACGCCGAATGGCTTCCTGCTCAAGCCGTTCGATACGTTCCTGTTCACGTTGGGCAGATGCCTCATTATCCCGAATCTCAATGCGCTGCTCGTCCAACCAACGGTGAGCAGACTGAACAAGCTCAGCACACCCTTCACCACTCGCGGCGGAGATACGAAATACCGGACCATCCCACTCCAAACGCTTGACCAGATCAGCGACTTTGGCATCCCGCTCTTCCGGCGCTATCAGATCGAGTTTGTTGATAACCAGCCAACGAGGTAACGATGCAAGCGTTGGGGAGAAATTTTCAAGCTCAGCACTGATCATATTGATGGCATCCACCGGATCACTTTCATCAATCGGTTCGATATCCACCACATGAAACAGCAAACGCGTACGCGACAAATGCTTGAGGAAACGTAACCCAAGCCCCGCCCCTTCCGAGGCTCCTTCAATCAAACCGGGTACGTCTGCAATCACGAAATGCTCATGGGATCCGATCTTCACGACACCCAGGTTCGGCACAAGCGTAGTAAAAGGATAATCAGCCACTTTGGGGCGAGCCGCAGACACAGAACGAATCAGCGTGGACTTACCCGCATTGGGCATGCCCAACAACCCGACATCCGCCATCAACTTCAACTCGAGACGCAGCTCACGACGTTCGCCTTCTGTTCCCGGTGTTGTCCGCCTGGGGGCACGATTGGTGGAGGACTTGAAGTGAATGTTTCCCAACCCTCGATAACCGCCCTGCGCGACTTGCAACTCCTGCCCGGCTTCAGTGACATCACCAATGACCTCAAGCGTCTCAACATCAATCACCGTAGTCCCTACCGGTACCTTGATGAAAAGATCTTCGCCCTTGCGGCCACTCATCTGACTTCCCTGCCCGGGACGACCATTTTCGGCCTTGTAGAAACGTTGAAACTTGAAATCGATCAATGTGTTGAGAGATTCATCCCCCACAAGATACACGCTCCCCCCATGCCCACCATCACCGCCGTCCGGCCCACCCTTGGGGACGAACTTCTCTCGGCGAAAGCTCATGCACCCTTTACCCCCTTTACCCGCTTCAACGGTAATGGCTGCTTCATCCACGAATTGCATGACGTCTCCTGGCCCTGTCAGGGCATTCACTTTGGTCGGACGACGAGGCACTTAACAACCCGTGTAGAGCAGTTTGGCATGGCCTTGACACAACTGCCTCAAGCGTATCGACGTCTCTCTCGCAAAGGGATTAGGCCTTTGCGACAACAAACCGGTTTATAACGTTTTCAAAACTTTCGAAACTTTTAGAGATTCCGACATCTCCAGAGCTTCATTATAGCCAAACCACAGCGGATTAAAGCACTGGTATGACAAGATAAAAACCTGGGACAGTAATACCCAAGACAAAAGAACCCCGCAACAGGGCGGGGCTCTCTTGAATCAGACCCAATGCGAACATCAGGGCCTGTGTAGCGCTTGGAAAAATCCCCTAGAGGACTTCCGGATTGCGCGAAAACAGACTATTACGCAGGAACAACGCTAACGAATTTGCGCTGTTTGGGACCTTTGGTCTCGAATTTAACGTGACCATCAGTCAGTGCGAATAGAGTGTAATCCTTGCCAACACCTACGTTGGTACCCGCATGAAATTTGGTTCCACGCTGACGAACGATGATGTTACCTGCGATAGCCGCCTGACCACCGAACAGTTTAACACCCAGGCGTTTGGATTCTGAATCGCGTCCGTTACGAGTACTACCCGCTGCCTTCTTGTGAGCCATTGCACATTACCTCGCTTTGGGGAAGTTCTGACTTACGCAGAAATTCCGGTGATCTTGACTTCAGTGAACCACTGACGGTGGCCCTGACGTTTCATGTGGTGCTTACGACGACGGAACTTGATAATGTTCACTTTATCACCGCGGCCATGAGTGACGACTTCAGCAGTCACCTTGGCGCCTTCAACCAGCGGAGCGCCGATCTTGACTTCATCACCACCGATCAGCAACACCTGATCGAAATCAACAGTTTCACCAGTTGCAACTTCAAGCTTTTCCAGCTTGATGCGCTGACCTTCTTCAACACGGTACTGTTTGCCACCGCTTTTAATTACTGCATACATTGGGATATCTCCAGAGGACTCATCTTGAAGTGGTGGCAGCCACGCGGACATTTCAACACTTCACATATCGCTGCTTGGTTTACCTGATTCGATTGGCACCCCTCTTGGTACCATCTAACAGGGAGCACGACGAGTTTTAGGGTCGCGTAGTATAACCTCCATCACCACATTCCACAACTCCCCCGACTATTTTTCCAATGAACACCGATACAACATACCTACATGCCGCCGCTTGCAGCTTGACGCCCCCGCTACACGCCCCTAGCATACCGGCAAGACAAAACTGAATTGGTCAGATTTACGCCCTGTGAATCGGCTATCCACCCCTTGCGAACTTCGGCCTAACGCTAAAGCAGAACTTCAAGGAAAACGACAATAAAGACGTCGATAAAAGTTGCTGAAACCGAATTCGTATCAAGAAGACAACATCATGGCATTACGAGACTTACCGACCCATGCCCCTGTGGCCGACGACTTTCTGGCTGTCAACCGTACCATTCAGGAACGGCTTGCCTCCGACGTCCCGCTGGTGGAAACCATCGGGCATTACATTGTCGAGAGCGGCGGCAAACGCGTGCGTCCTCTTCTTGTATTGTTAGCTGCACGTGCACTGGGATACGAAGGCGACAAACATGTTTTGCTGGCGGCGCTGATTGAGTTCATGCATACCTCCACCCTGCTGCACGATGACGTCGTTGATGAATCTCATATGCGTCGTGGTAAAACCACCGCAAACGACGAATGGGGCAATGCCCCCTCTGTGCTGGTGGGTGATTTCCTCTATTCACGCTCATTCCAGATGATGGTCGATGTTGGCTCGATGGACATCATGGCAGTGCTTTCCGGCGCCACGGCGACCATTGCCGAGGGCGAAGTCCTCCAACTAACTAATATCGGCAATGCCTCAATTGATGAAGCTGATTACTTCCGCACCATTCAGGGTAAAACAGCCATGTTGTTCGAAGCAGCCTCACATACTGGTGCCATGCTGACACAAGGCAGTGCCGAACAGGTCGATGCGCTACAACTGTATGGTCGCCACCTGGGCCTGGCGTTCCAGCTGGTGGACGACCTGTTGGATTATCAGGGCGATGCGGATGCCATGGGCAAAAACGTCGGGGATGATCTCGCCGAAGGCAAACCTACCCTGCCGCTGATCCATGCAATGAAGCACGGAAATGAAGAAGATGCTGCGCTGATTCGCAAGGTCATCGAACAAGGCGGCGGTCTGGATCACCTTGATGAAGTACTGGCGATCATTGCACGAACAGGTTCACTGGAATACACACGTGAAAAAGCGTTGGATATGCGTGATCGTGCATTGAAAAACCTCGAACACCTTTCTGAAAGCCCCTACAAGGAAGCATTGACCATTCTTGCCCATCAGGCTGTCGAACGTACCGCCTAGGAGGAATGGCGTATCTTCACTTGCAAATATGGAGTGAAGGATTATAATGCGCACCACTCTTTACGTGCCTTGGCTTGGCGCTAAAAGCCATGTAGATCAGGGTGTTGGAAGATATTGAAATCGGAAGCATCATTTTAATATCACAAGAGCAAAAGTGTCGGAGTGTAGCTCAGCTTGGTAGAGCACTGTCTTCGGGAGGCAGGGGTCGAAGGTTCAAATCCTTTCACTCCGACCAGAAATATATTAAAAAACCGTCAGTTAGCCGGAAGGCAGCTGGCGGTTTTTTGTTATATAACGTACAAAAGTGTTTATTATTATAAATAATGATTTACATATTCAAAAAAATACATCATGTTATAGTAAGGAATAGTCATGCACATTATAAAACAATTGCTTATATATACTGTAACCAACTCTACAATATTTTTTATTTTTCTTTATATATTTCGTTCATATTTAACCAAAAAACTCTCCGCTTCAATAAACCATAAATATGATAAAAAACTAGAAGAAATAAAAAGCAATATAAGGATACAAGAAAATCAAAAAAACGAAATCCAGTCCTTTATTTCTGACCTTCGAACAAACAGATACAATGTATTACAAAGCAAAAAAATGGAGGCCGCTGAAAATCTGTTAATTAACCTTAATAAAATATCAAAACTATCTATGGCAGCTGAATATTTAAAACAGTTAGACATTGAAAATATATTAAGAACCTATCCTCAACATAAATTGACTGGGATCACAGATATCTTGCTAGCCCCACTTGATGTCGACAATCGATTAAAAGAAATAAACAACACTAACAATACTTTTTTTCGCCTTTATCTGAATGATAAGTCCATACAATATTTTGACACCTATCACAGTATTATTATAATGGCAATAACAATACTAAAATCCATGGCTCTTGGAACAAATCTTGCTACTCAAATCAATCACGAAAAAATAACTCAAGAAATTATAAAGTTAATTCCTGAATCACAAGATGGATTTAACCAATTTGGCATATACTACACCTACCAACTAACATCAATAATATATAATAGCTTGATATTATCTCTACGAAATGAAGTGTCAGGTGAAGAAGATTTTAATAATGAAATTAACCGAGCGAAACAATTGGAATTCAACACGACACCTGTATCAGCTGATGCTGCGAGCAATATATACAAAGCTGGACTCTCTTAAAACAAAACAAGCTAACCTAGTAAATATTATTCATTACTCCATATTGCGTCAATTACTCATCAACTATCTATTTGGGAGTGGGCATTATATGCATATCCTTGCTTGAAATAGTCTTTCTTATGTTCCACAGACAACTTGGCGATTCATTGTTGTCACTTTTGCCAATTTCTTGTTACTTTTAGCCGCAGGCAGTTTCGGTGTGCTCTATGTACCCATTAGAATGCAGGCCATGAAGGACGCCTATATCACACGCATCGTGACAGCGTTCACATTGTCCTCAAGGCTTATAGCCCCTTTTCTGGCATTGGTAGGTGGAATCACAGCCACATACCTTGGCGTACGAACGGGAATTTTTATTGGCGCACTCCTGTTGATTATAGCCAGTGCCATTCTCCCTTATAGAAGTAGCCGCAAAACAAGCAAGGCCCACAATACTTGAGCATCATGGGCCTGCACTCTTCTACATCACTAATCAACCCAGTAAATAAACTCATTGATCACTGATGTGACAATCAGTTGATCATAACGTCAATTATTCAGTTCATTTCAGCGTGAGTGACTTCATAAATAAAAATTCTTTAAATTATTTTACAAGAACATTTCGAGCGCCATTTAATCCCATAGGTGAAATAATATCCTCCTTCTCCAAGGCCTCAACAATACGAGATGCGCGGTTATAGCCTATTTTAAAGTGTCGCTGGATCATAGATACAGAAACGCGCTGTTCATTAATAACAAGATGAGCGGCATCCTTGAATAAAACATCCTCAGAGTCTGCATGAATATTATTGGCAATCCCTTTGATAACATCCAAAGTTGCAAAGCAATCTGATAAAGCACGATGGGATTGACCCAAGAAATGTCCACCAACATAGTTGAGAGCTTCACCCAATTTCCACCACGCCCAATGAGCATTATTGGTATCCCACTCTCCTCTCCATTCGGCAAATAATTTCATAGCACAGGCATAGTGGCAATTGGGCGCTAGCAATCCTGCAGCATTAAAAGACTGATCCATGATTCTTGAGTCGAATTCGCTGTTATATGAGATGCATAACCGTCCATCAAGAATCTTTGTGAGTGCTTCATCATAAACGTCAAGTGAAGGGAGATAAGCTACATCTTCATTTTTGATCCCATGAACCCTGATAGCATCAAGTGGAATCTTTCTAAAAGGCTTGATTAAACCACTGAATAGTATATTCCCGGCTAAATCAATAATGGCCAGTTCACACATCTCTGCCTGCTGACCAACTCCCGTCGTTTCAGTATCAAGAATCACAGCATTTTTCTGAAACCAACTACGCGCAACCTGCTCAGGCGGAAGCTTATTAACCATCATTGTTATCCATAAAAATGGCTTGGGAATAATAGACAATAGCATGCATCATTTTCGTATAACGCTTTCACGGCTAAAATAAATGTTAATTAAAAAGCATTTAATACGCTCGAAAAATATATTCAGCTATAAAACACCATCAAATAAAAATACCATCCACACAATATCACTATTTACGCGCATTCATCATGGCATCTGCCATTCTATAAGCCATGGTCGCAACATTCCGCACATGTTCACGCTGTTGGTATGGCATCCCCTTGATTTTATCAACTTCAAAACCGGTAATTGCTTGCCCTGCAAACCAGTCTCTGAGTTTGATATCTGTATCACTCATTGTCGGTTCATCAATACTACTTAAATCCAATGATGGAAAAGCCAACGAATCACTCATAAATTCTTCTCTAAAACAATTATTACTCTAGTGCATGCGTCATCTGATATCCCCGCCAAGCCTGCTCTTCCCATCCGTTTCTGATTTCACGGAATATGTAATAAGCAGGACAAGACCGGAAAGATACGCATGGATGAACGCCCTAATACGCACAGGATGGTCATCGATACGTATCAGCCATACGGAAGCATTGAACTTGGACAGGGTAACATCCATGCTCTCTCCATCCGTTACGCGGATACCGATAAGCTATAGAAACAAGACAAACCTACAGGCCACTATACCTGCAAGATCAGAAGGATGGGACTACATGGCGATGAAGATAATATTCAAAAGGGAAATGATCCTGATTGAAGAAGTAAACGGGAAGAAAGTTGCAAACGTAAAGAGCAAACCTCCCTTCTTCAGAAAAACGGATAGATATTCTGGCGGCGCCTAATATGAACCTAAGGTACACAATCAGTCAAGTACTTTTAGTTCATTTTTTGAAGAAACCAAATCCGGGTACCTCATAAGCGCTAGACCAAAGCCTCCGAATAACAGCGTATTATCACAAGGCTAATCAAACACTTCCCACCAAAAAATTCGGCCCAGGATTGTCAGCCCTTCCTCTTTGTCCAGGCTCACTGCTTCTTCCGGATATTCATCCGCATTATCACTGACTAAACGTAGTTTATTCAGAGGTAATTTATATAACCGTTTGATACGTAACATGCCACCATGATCCAGCGCATAGATTTTACCATCCGTAATAGCATTGTAATTTCTATCAATCGCAACAGACGAGCCATCCGTGAGCGTCGGCGCCATAGCATTGCCATTCACTGTGGCAAGAGCTACCTGTTCAGGAAAAATGCCGGCCCTATCCAATTTGGCACGGCTGAATTTCATTGATGTATCAGAAGACTCAATAACCCGACTAACGCTTTTGTTCCGAGTATTGCTGCTCGAACACGCCACCTCACAGATCACCGGCAAATCGACATAGGCCGGTTGCTGAAGCGCATCATTGAGGCCAAACACCTCGGGCTGGGAAAAAATGGGCTGATCCACCTTCAGGACATCGGGTACTTCGCCCACACCATATCTCAGCCACTCAATGGGAACCCTGAGCGCCTGCGCAATATTGGCGATCTTGTCATCGCCGGGCACCGACTCACCGTTGAGCCATTTACTTGCGGCTTTGCCCGATACACCAGTCAAGCGCCTCAGGTAAGCACCGGAACCATGCTCTGGCAAAGCATTCTGTTTCAGGGCTGCCCGGAGTCGAGCGGCAAACTCGTCTCGCCATTTCTGCCTGTCATTGGAGACCATAGGTTCAATTATGAACCTGATGACATTAAATTTCAGTTTATTTAAGTGGGTATTCCAGAAACACAATTATCAAAGTATGAAAAATAAAGGTGGAAACAAAGTGAGATAATGGTGACAAGATAGCGGGACCAACCGAACTCACTCTCATCTTGATGCTACTAGGTGGGGCGCTATTCATGCTTTTCACTTGTTACCTGAATAAGCCCCACTCAAATATCACCGTTGATTAACGTGCGCGTCTGGCAAAAGAGCATCCCAGCAGAATGATCAACAGAAGTGTCCCTATCAGCAGCACAGGAATGGGATGCCGATACCCCAGAAACACATACCCCAACCAGGTGGCCAACAGGGACGAAAGCCCGGAAAGGGAATGGCTCAATCCCACCAGATCACCGTAGTAGGACGATACCGCAAAACGATTCTGTCGCTCAGCCACATGGGCCAGTGCTACGCATGTCTGAGCGATCACCGAGAGGCAATAAACCGCAAGCAGTATTACCATAAAGGGGAAGGAGATAGCCCCGCCATCCATAAGGATTGCGATAAAAATCACCCCATTGGCCGCAATAATTGCCAATAGGCCAACATGCACCTGTGCGTGATTGCTCCAGTATTTCCTCAATTGATAGGAAATATGCGGCGCCACAGTCCCCGCCAGGCCCACGATCAGCATAATGGTTGCCATGAGTCGGGTCTTGTGACCTGAATAATTCAGTACCGACCACAGAAATAGGTAACCACTACTGAACTGGATAGCAAAGGACACGCAGGGATAAAAGGCGGGAGAGCCTATTTTCAATGACATGACGATGCGATGGTACCGCTTGATAGCTGTCAGTCTGGAAAAAAAACCATCAGGCAGTTCATCGTCTTCATCCTGTTCCGCCGTCTCATTCGCACGTGAATGGCACTCGACAGAATCTTTCTCGGGCAAGGGATGACGCGTACCATCATTAGATGTTGATGATGGCACAGCTGAAGTCACCGACCGTTTCTCTCGCTGCACCACCCATTGCCGACATAGGATAGCAGCCAACGTAAGCACCACATTGGCGCCCAGTAGGCTCATAACAGAAACACCTGCCAGCAGATTACCTATGGGGGCGGCGATAACACTTCCCGTAAAGGCCAATGCGCTATAGAAGAACGTATTGAAGCGTGCAGCATCGTCCTTATTGATCGTTGAAAGTTCGCCCGCATACCGTTCATCTGCAATATCAATAAACACCGGTATAGGGCATATCAACACCATATAAGTGATGAGCACCGCATCCAACTGCCCGGGAAAGAAAAACACGACGCCAATGGCTACAGTTGTCAGTGTCAAATCGTAGAGATCACACCACAACATCATCGACACGGGTGAGAGTCGATGAGTCAAGGTAGATGCAAGGAAAGCAAAGGTATCAGTCAAATCTTCCAGCGTATAGATAACCGGCCGGAAAACCATCGGCAAAATGCCCAATACAATTAGCGCAGGAACTGCACTTTCAACCAGACGGGAACCAATGTCGGAAACAACAAAGGCCAGTCCCATAATGACATAGGCACGCTTGAACAGCGCGCAGAAACGCCGAACGCTCATGAAGAGATCCTCAAAAAAGTAAATAAGGGAGATCTAAACTTCAAAAGCGGTCTTAAATCATCGGGGCGTCTCTATATTGGCATTATTATGGGGCGGTGGTACAAGGGGGTTGCTACCCCAAAACGACCTTCATAAATAAAGCGTCTTTTTCATTGGTTGTCAATGTGAATGCCGTAATAGTCAACATGGATATACCCTGACGCTGGACATAATCAATTTCACCACTGGCTTCACTCTATATCGAAAGGTTTCCCTGCTGGGAAAGGACGCTTCCACTACGACTTACCGAAGTGAATCGTTTTCCATCGCAATGATCTTTCGAATAAATGCGTTCCCCGATGCCTGAAAATATTGTCAGTCATCGAATACAAGGCCCATGGATCTGTCATTGATCATCGTCATTCGCTAAAGTCATTGAATTGAATACAGTCATTGCCTATTTCATCAATGGCGCTATTCCTTTAGGGAGTTTTTGTGGAAAAAGAGATTACCGATGCGTTGAAACAGCGGTCTGCACTTTTCGTGCTTTTCTTCGTCACAGGCATTGCGCTCTCCTCCTGGGTGACGCGTACACCTGACATCCGTAGCCTTTTGGGCGCGAGTATTGGAGAAATGGGCACATTAATGCTCGGGCTTTCCTGTGGCGCAATGGCTGGGTTACTTGGCGCCAATACACTCATACGCTACAGCTCAACGCGCTGGGCGGCTTCAGGAGGAGTGATACTTCTTCCAATCGGGCTGGTGTTAATTGCAATCAGTTGCCTGACGACCTCATGGAGTATCATGGTGATCGGGCTATTCGTCTTTGGATTTGGCATGGGGAGCTCTGAAATTCCCATCAATCTGGAGGGCAGCCGACTTGAAACCACGCTCCATAGAACATTTCTACCCAAATTACATGGCTTTTTCAGCAGTGGCGTTACTGTCGGTGCGCTTATCGGCATTTTGCTGACACATCTTGATTTCCCGGTCTATTGGCATCTGGGAGGTGTAGCATTACTCATGTTAGGGCCCATTCTACGCACCTTTGCGGTATTACCTGACCATGGGCTGGATAACACCGCTACCGCCAAAGCCTCCGGCACACTCATGGCATTACTGAAAGACAAACGGTTATGGGGTATTGCCATCATCTGTATGGCCATGGCACTCGCTGAGGGCTCCGCTAACGATTGGCTCCCCTTGCTGATGGTGACGGCCCACGGATTTGACCCATCCACGAGCGCATTCATATACACGTTATTCGCGCTGGGCATGGCAATTGGCCGCTTTTTCGGCAACCCTTTCGTTCAACGGTATGGTCGCCCTGTCATCGTTTGTGTCAGCGCTCTTTCCTGTGCAATCGGGCTAGCGCTCGCCATCTTTACCGAAAATACCCTATGCGCCATTCTTTCGGTTCTTTTCTGGGGTATTGGGGCTTCTCTTGGCTTCCCGGTGGCTATCTCTGCAGCCAGCGCCTCTGGAAGCAACCCCAGTCAACGCGTCAGCATTGTCGCAGTAGGCGGGTATTGTGCCTTTTTGGTAGGGCCGCCCCTGTTGGGCTTTATCGGCCAGCACTATGGATTGAGAGCCTCAATGGTCGTCGTGCTTGCCATGGTGATTATCGCGGCCGTGCTCTCGCCGGGAACACGCGCGCGTCTCTCTTCTCATTAACGTCACGCGCCGATAGAAAAACAGTAGCTGTTCACCTTTTCCGGATGAGGTGGACAGCCTGAAACTACAATCTGAAACTACAATCTGAAATTACAGCAAGAAGAAAGGGTGTTAGCCTCCGGGGCGGCGATAACGAAAGCCATCAACGATTCTTAGGCTCTCCTCTTCCGCTATCTGACCAATCAATTCATGATAGGGGGATTTGATACATACTGGATCCGTTTCGGAGGCATCGCCCGTCAATGCCAGAGCCTGACAACGACACCCTCCCCAATCGATTTCACGACGGTCACATTCATGGCAGCGTTCAGGCATCCATGAGGTGCCACGGTATGCCACAAACGCGGGGGACTTGAACCAGATTTCAGCCAGCGTGTAATCTTCCACATTCCAGAACTCAAGGCCGGGAATGGTCTCCGCTGCATGACACGGCAATACTTTTCCAGAAGGCGTCACATTCAGGGCCTGACGTCCCCATCCACTCATACAGGCTTTGGGATAGCGGGCATGATAGTCGGGAATGACAGAGTCAATCGCCAGGCGCCCTTTCAATCGAACCCTTGCCTCATCCACGACCCGAATGGCACGTTCGGTTTGTTCACGCGAAGGCATCAATGCCGCGCGGTTGGCAAGGGCCCAACCATAGTACTGCGCATGAGCAATTTCGATACGCTGCGCACCCAGCTGTAAAGCCAGCTCAATAAAATCCTCAACCTGATCAATATTGGCACGATGAATGACAGCATTGATCGTCAAGGGCAAACCCAGCGCATTCACCTCCTCCGCGAAGGCTCGCTTGCGCGCGTAGGCATCCCTCATATTGGACACGAGTGCCGTAGTCTGCTCATTGGCTCCCTGAAAAGAGAGTTGGACATGATCAATACCGGCTTTTTCCAAACGCTCCAAACGCGCACGATCAATGTTAACGCCTGCCGTAATCAGGTTGGCATACAGGCCTGCATCACGACAGGCCTCGGTAATTTGCTCAAGATCCTTGCGCGCCGCCGGTTCTCCGCCGGAAAGATGAACCTGAAGAATTCCCAGTGCCGCTGCCTGTTTGAAGACACGAGCCCAGCTATCAACATCCAATTCGACATTTTTACGATCCAGCTCAAGCGGATTCGAACAGTACGGGCACTGCAAGGGGCAGCGGTGTGTTAATTCACACAACATACCCATGGGCACCGGTTTACCCGCTTCGATAAACGCCTGCCGAGCATCTGTTTGAATACCCATCAGCTAAACTCTATTACTTGCCGTACAGACAAACCACTAAAGTACTGGGCTACATCCATAGCGATGACTACCCGATCCGCATCAAAACGTTCGACCAGCGTATCGATAATCTGCGCCACGCTACGCTCGCCGTTTACCAGCGACATGATTTCCCTACCGCTCTGATCCAGTTTGAAAACCTTTTCAGGCGCAAGCAACACCCAGCCACCACGCACGGCATCTTCACGCATGCGTACTCCTCGAACCAACCGAGGAATACGATGCTCCTCGGCCGCATCAGGAAAGGTTGAATCAAGAGAGGTTGAATCAAGAGAGGTTGAATCGTGAAGCGGCGTCTCTGTCGGCATTATCGTGACTCCCATAAATTGATCAATTCGGTACTGGCCCGCCCTTACTCACGACACCGAATGCGCCTGACCCAACACATGGCGCTCAGGATCAAAAGCACCGGGAGGAATATTGCCCGGGCTCATATAGGCGTAATCCACCGCATCCAACAACGTCCAAAGCACGCCACATTTGAAAATCAGTGCATTCAGGACAGCCTGCTGTTGATCGGAACGCACCGCATGTTCTTTCACGTACTCCAATGCAAAGTTGGCATCACGTGGCGCCTGCGTCATACGCGGCTTGAAATACGCCAGCGTTTCCGGTGTCACGAAGTCATAATGGCTCAACATACCTTCAACGCGGGTATGAATCACACTGGGAGAAAATAACTCTGTCAGTGAAGACGCCACGGCCTCCAACAGGGTACGCTCACGCACGAAGTGCACATAGGCTTCTACCGCATGGCGAGTCGCCGGCAAAATCCGCTCGGTGGATTCCACCATGGTGCGGTCCAGCCCCAAGCCATCGGTCAAAGCGAGCCAACGCTGAATTCCACCTTCTCCCGGGTGATCGCCATCGTGATCAATGATGCGCTGACGCCATTCACGGCGTAACGCGGCATCTTCACAACGGGCCATCAGGCTAGCATCCTTGATGGGGATCATGGACTGATAGTAGTACCGATTCAGCGCCCATGCCTGCACTTGCGCTTTGTTCAGCTTTCCTTGCTGTAAGGCAATCTGGAAAGGGTGGCGCGAATGATAACGCTCCGCACCAATCGTCCTGAGTCGTTCTTCCAGCGCCTCAGGCGACAAAATAGTTCCTTCCTGCAAGTATTGTGCGGAAAGATTCATGATTAAACCTCGTGATTCATCCACATCCAAGCCATCAAACAGACCTGACACGAGCCGAATAAGGACGATTGGAATCGAACCCATCAATCAAGGATGGCATCTATTAACAGCATTGCATTAATGAGATGCGGAAACCGTTACCAATTCGATTACGCATAGAGCGTGAGCCTCCAACCGTCATGGGCGACTTCCCAACCAGCCTGTTCGGCCTGTCGGCGTGGCTCACTCTTTTCCAGTAGGATGGGATTACTATTATTAATATGAACGAAGACTTTTCGTTTGATATCCAGAGCGCTCAATGCAGCAATGGAGCCGGCCTCCCCTGACATGGAAAGATGCCCCATTCGTGCGCCGGTCTTGTGGCCCAGGCCTGCATTGATCAGCTCATCATTACTCCATAATGTGCCATCAAAAAAGACCAGATCAGCTCCGCGAATACGCTTGGCTAACGACGGTGTGACACGAGCGCAACCGGGAATGTAGAAAATGCGCTTGCCCTGAAATTCAAGAGCAATGCCAATGGTATCTTCATCTTCCTGTCCAATATTGTCGCCCTCGCCCGGTTGGTAAAGCGCTGCCTTGCCCGGCACAGTAAATATCGAAGCATCTAACCCGCCGGGAAGTTCCAGCCGTTGTTCGGGAAAGATAACTTCACGCTTGACCGTGTCCTCAGCCAGCACATTAAAGACACCGTTCTCTTTCAGAGTCTGGTGTAGCGGCTGAGTAGCCATCAGGGTATAGGGCGTTCCTTCCCTTAAGCTCAATAAACCCGCAATGTGATCGATATCCCCCCCCGTTAGCACAACAGTACTTATGGGAGAATCACGCAGATTTCGCGGATGTAGCTCAGGCGTATGCTGAAGCTGGGACAGAATCTCGGGAGCACAGTCGATCAATGTCCAGTGTTCATCATCAACCGAAATGGCGAGGGAGGCCTGAGTACGCGGCAAAACCTTGTCGAGTTGGGTGCGCGCGAGCTGACAAAGCCTGCAGCCGCAGTTCCATTGCGGAACTCCACCTCCAGCACCAGCGCCGAGGACTATCAAACGTAAAGCGGACGGGGCATGCCCGTCCGCTTTATCAATTCCTGATAACACTGATCCTAGAACTCAGCCGGCATGTACTCGGTGATTTCGAGTGCAACGCTGACTTCTTCGATTTTTGGCGCTTCCCATTTCATTTTTAAATGCTCCGCAATAAAATTTCATAATCTTTCAGCAGAAAGATTATAGCCTACTCAAGAAAACTCACGCTCATTGAGACGGACCACACAAGTCACACCAGTACCGAATGACCATAAAAAAACCCAATGAGGCTGAGCTGCCTTGGCGGTGGATAAGATAACATACCGCGTGGGTATAAGGTACATAACACACTGCACAATTATTGCAATATTACCGATTTAAAAAATAAATCATGCTTTTTTTGCGGTGATATGGATAGTCTTTCCCATATTGAGACTATTTTATGCTCACTCCTCGCGTTTTAACCTCGAATCAGCATGCGACCACAACGCATATCAACAACGTGGCATGCTTTCATTTCATCACGCACAACACTACCTATGTGCGTTACGTTTACTTAAAAAAATATTAAATACTGAACGTTACACCCTTATAGTCTTTCGCTATACTGAAGATACAATTGGCAATGACTTATTCCGAGCTTTCAGGCCCATGAAACGATATCTCTTCTATAGTGCAGCGCTCATTCTAATGGGTGTCGGCGCAGGTGTAGGCGGTATTGTACTCTCCTTATTGTTGCATGAAACTCAACATCTGGTTTTCGACTACAGCCTGGATTCAGTTTTGCACGGCGAGTCCTTCCTGCATGGTCTCATGAGCATCAACCCTGAACACAGATTCTGGGGAATACTGATGGCCGGACTTGTAGCAACCAGCGGGGGAATATATCTGTACCACGAGCGGAACACATTGGTCAGTGTTCCCACGGCGGTCAAACACCCCTTGAAGAGGATGGCAATAGGGACCAGCCTGTTCCAGGTGATCCTGCAAATCATCACCGTTGCCATGGGTTCTCCCTTGGGAAGGGAAACGGCACCACGTCAGTTGGGCGCATTATTCGCCAGTGTTTGCGTGCAACACGTGGCAAGAAACAAGAGAACCTCTTCCATGGCCTTCTTTACCAAAGAAGAGATGGGGATACTTATTGCTTGTGGAGCCGGTGCCGGATTGGCAGCTGTTTACGATGTCCCTTTGGCAGGCGCTCTTTTTACTCTTGAAGTGTTGCTTCATCGGCTCACTTTTCGCATCGTGCTCTCTTCCCTGCTGACTTCCTTCATTGCGGCCCGGGTAGGCTCGCTTGCACTGGGGACGGGTGGGCAATACACCTTTCACGATGCACCATTACCCAGCATGTTCACCCTCACCCTTTTGGCTCTTTTCACCAGCCCGTTGATTGGAAGTGCTGCCTATTTTTTCAGGCATTTATGTCATCAGGCCAAACACTTGGCGGCTAGCGGCCATCGATTGGCTATCATCTGCATGATCGGTTTCGTACTGGTCGCGATCATATCCATCCGGTTTCCCGAAATACCCGGTAATGGTAAAGGGATGCTTCAAACCGGTCTGGATAATCAATTGCCGCTGACGCTCGCATGTGCCCTACTCTTCTTCAAGAGCCTGAGCGTCATTGTCATGCTAAGAGGGGGTGTAGAAGGTGGCGTAATGACGCCTAGCCTCGCCATTGGCGGATGTGTGGGTGCCATCATTTTCATGGTAGTGGGATGGATTCTCCCTGTTGAGGGCTTCCCCGCCTACATCATGGCGGCGGCGGCAGGCTTTTTGTCAGTTTCCATGGCAATGCCAATAACCACCATCGTTCTGGTCATGGAACTGGCTCATCTTCCATTGCCACTTGTTTTCCCGGTCACCGCCTGTGTAGCAGGTGCCTATCTATCGGCGCGATGGCTAGCGCAATACGGCTCCAAAATGATTACCCACAGGATACTGGATAATTAATTGCCTGATCGTGTACAAAAACAATAAAAATGTAGCCTTCAATCAGTTAACTCAAAGAGCCTGTTTATGTGACCGTAACAGTGCAGTAGCTAGCCCCTGACAAGATGTTCCTGAACGTTTTCCGTATTTTTTCAACACGCATCCTTATCGCTACCGTTCTATAACATTAGCGTAATCCATTGTTTCCAAAAGAATAAGTGCCTGTTCTTGTGATTGCATCGCCTCAAACGGCAACAACCTTCCGAAGTATATTCACTGTACTTTCACACAGATTTAACCTCCGGTATGGCATTTTATCCTCGGTCGACGTCCATAAAGAACCCTATGGGAACCGCGCAGATGAGCTCAATACCACTCACCCGTCGCCATTCAGGGTAAACCAGAATCTGTTTCCAAAGCCTATCTGCCACCATGATAATGGGTATAGAGGCACCATGACACTCTCACTTAGCCAGTGGTGTCCGCTCCACATGTCCAAACGAATACGTATCAGCGTGGTGATCGCTCTACTTGCAGGGGCAGGTGCTGTCTGGAGTTATTTTCAGTACTTCGAAATACCAAGGATTCCTGCCGAGAACATCAAAGCAAGGGAACTTTCACACATTGTCATTCTTTATCGGCATGCCGAGCGATGCGATCGTTCACATAGCCAATGTTTGGAAAAAATGGCAGGAATTACAATGAGGGGGAATAGAAAAGCCGCACGACTGGGTGAAGAAATGAGGCAGCTATTTTCGTCCGATTATAGCCTGATGAGCAGTAATACCTTACGTACACAACAAAGCGCCAGCTCATTTGCCGGAGCCATGCCAGTCATAGTCAATAACGAGCTGGATAGCAATGAGTGTACACGCCAAACGTTTCCTGCATTCATTGAAGCCATAACGCACAACCCCGCACACAAAATGCAAATCGTATTTACGCACAGTGAATGTCTGAAATTTTTTGCCGCCCATTTCGGCCACAAGGCAATGACAGCCAAATATCTGAGCAATCTAGTACTGGATATTGACCGCCATCACCACGTCAAGGTGGTAGGAACGCTAGCCCTAGCCCACTGACGAGCTTATTGACCGGCAGGACCGCCCTCGATACCGGAAGGTGTTCCACCGCTAACTGGGGCTGCGTGGGGAATATCACCACCATTCTGCCCGCCATTAGGGCCATGTGACCACCAGGGACCACAGCCGGAAAGAGCAACCACCGACAGTGCGCAACATACCAGCATGATTATATTCTTCATTCGAGCCGCCTTGTTGTAAAAACTGTAATTGGACAAACAATGACACGTCTTAATAGATACTTGTACAGCCTGTTAGATTCCCAATCTTTTATTAAAACGTGTGGAATATCAACGTGCTCAATGATAATTACCCTCGAACACACTGACGTTCAAGCATAATGTAGGACAAAATGGATAGATACGTGAAACTCTATGCACTGAACTTCAGTCTTAAAGATGATGCCTATATGGTAAATATTGCACTTTTGTCGTATACACGCTGATGTCTTGATAGAGCTCATGACCCACTTGATTCTCGAACGAAGGATAAAACATCGCCATGGCGCAGGCATTGCCCCCTCTACCCTTGATTCTCGCCAGTGGCTCGCCCTACCGACGTACGCTACTGGAACGTTTGAGGCTACCGTTCCAGGCCATCGCGCCTGATGTGGATGAAACACCGACTCCGGAGGAGGATGCGCCATCACTGGCACTCAGGCTAGCCTTGAACAAAGCCAAAGCCATTCACGAACGATACCCGGATGCCAGCGTTATCGGTTCGGACCAGGTCTGTTCGCATGCCGGCCACTTACTGGGAAAAGCAGGAAGCGTCGAGAAAGCCCGCGCACAATTGGCGTCTTTTAGCGGGGACCGCGTCACGTTTTATACAGGGCTTGTACTTATCGATGGTAAAAGCGGGCAAGTTCATGATGCAGTGGAAATCTACCACGTCCGTTTCAGAGAGTTATCCGAATGGGAAATAGATCATTATCTTGAGCGGGAGCACCCCTTCGATAGTGCGGGGTCCTTTTATATGGAGGGGCTAGGTGTGTCACTTTTCAACAAAATGGAAGGGGATGACCCTACTACACTCATAGGATTGCCTCTCATCCGGTTATGTGAATTTCTCAGACAAGCAGGTATGGACCCATTGGCCTAACGGTAGCAACCAGACAATTTTCCGATCAGGGGGCTCGTTTAGAAGGAAGAGCTCTGAATTTCCATCATTTGACGCTTTTTTGACGTTACGCAGAGTTTAATACTTTCTTCAACACTCATTATTTATATCCCTTGGGTGGTACAGCGCTTCTAATGTGAGGGGGCAGACCCGCTGGAAGGCAATATCTCCCCTTCACTTCATTAAAAGGCAATCCAATTCCAATTTGATACGATTGAGTATAGGCCCATGAAAGTTCTGATCATTGAAGACAATATTGACATTCTTTCCAATCTGATCGATTTCCTCAACATTCAGGGCTATATCGTTGACAACGCTACCGATGGCATCAGTGGCTACCGCCTGGCCTGTGATCAATCGTTCGATCTGATTATTCTGGATATCATGCTACCCGGCCTGGATGGCTATACCATCGCCCACACGTTGCGTGTCGAACAACGGTGTATGACCCCCATCATCATGCTGACAGCCAAGGACACACTGGAGGATCGCCTGACAGGATTCGATGCAGGGGCTGATGATTATCTGGTAAAACCATTTTCACTCCATGAACTGCGCGCACGCATGGAAGCAGTATTACGCCGAACACAAGGCAATGCTGCGCGTTGCCTGCAAGTAGCTGATTTGACGTATGATCTGGATACACAGAAAGTGACGCGCGCAGATGAGGCAATACATATCAATCAAACCACCCGTAAAATTCTGGAATTGCTGATGCGCAATAGCCCATCGGTTGTTTCCCGTCAGCGTTTGGAAGAGCACCTGTGGGGTGACGATATACCAGACAGTGACAGTTTGCGTACCCATATCCACTCTTTACGGCGTGTCATCGACAAACCTTTCGAAATACCGTTGTTACATACGCTCAGAGGGATTGGATATCGACTGACGGATGTTCCCTGATGACACAATACCGCCAGAATCTCTCGCATCGAATCACGCTGACGTTCCTTTTCCTCAGTTTTGTGATTGCGACAGTCTTTTCGTTGGGGGTCACTTTCACCATTAACTATACCGAAAGGCATTTGGTGCTATTGGATCTTGGCCGAGATCTGACACGCATTATTCAGAGTCGTCATTATCCCGTGATGGATCAAGAGCGATTTTTCTACCAGAGCAGTGCAGACGGCCACCAATTCCCCAAGTGGTTAAAAAAAGCACCTGAAGGTTTCTCGGAGCACACGTTTCACCACAATTGGTACCACATTGTTCGAAGGAATGAGAACAATAAAAGTTACATCATTATTCAGCGGCAAAATGATTTTGAACGTCGTGAACGCCGTATCCACCGAATCGTATTTGCCTGTTGGTTATTAAGTATGTTGCTGGCTCTCATCAGTGCCAGACTCATGGTACGACGTGCCATTCTACCTGTCAGACGGCTGGCTCAACAGGTCAACGACATACAGGGAGGCACCGATTATCAGCCATTGGCCGCAGATTACCCAAGGGATGAAGTCGGCTCATTGGCAGGCGCTTTCGATACCGCTTTTACACATGCCAATCAACTGCTTAGACGAGAGCGTGAATTTACCGGGGCCGTCAGTCACGAGTTACGTAGCCCGTTAATGGTGCAACAAGGGGCATTGGAACTACTGTCAATGACGCCCTTATCCTCAAGGCAACAGGATCTATTGGATCGAATGACAAGGGCCCATCAGCAAATGGGGGAGCTGGTCAGTGCTTTTCTGTTATTGGCACGTGAACGCAAGGATGAGTTGGAAAACGTGCCCACTGCCTGTTTGAGTGACGTTATTCAACAACAGGCGGACTATTGGCAGGAAACCGCTCAGCATCGGCATATCAAGGTATTGATACACATCATGGATGACGATCCAACCCCCTACCCGGCGCCTCTATTACATAGTGTCGTCGGGAATCTGTTGCGCAATGCCGTCCACTATAGTCAACCCGGTGAAATTCTCTTTACGTTGGGCAAAGGATATTTTCATATTACAGATCATGCCCCGAGTATCCCCACGGAGTCATTGGAGGAACTGTTTACACCTCTAGTGAGGGGGACCTCAGAGGGAGACGGAGTCGGCTTGGGACTCGCCATTGTACAGAGGATTTGCCTGTTCCTTGATTGGCAAATTCAACATGAAATCATTGTCCCAAAAAATTCAGACCACAAAGGTATTGGTAGCGTAAACCGATTCAGTATCCTATTGCATCCTTCCAATAAAGAGTCCAGCTAAAACTTCCGCCTGCGCCGGTTGAATTTTACAGCCTCGTTAGTGATGCATTCAGGCACACCAAGCGCAAAAAAGAGAAAAGTACGTTCACCGCCGGCTCCACACGCGCAGTCCGAGCGGGGATTTGAGCTCTAACCAAGGTCGCACTGTAGGTGAGGCTCCTATCCGTTAGAGTAGAGACTACGTTTTCCCCGTTTTACTTTATCAAGAGCTGTTTTTTACCCATAAGCATGAGGTTTCCCATGCATTCAGTCGATTTACCAAACACCGATCCTAATGCACCTTCAACATCAGCATTGAAGCCAATTCCCGATGGCTGTGACTGCCATGTTCATGTCATAGGCTCACCCGAAGACTACCCGTTTTCTGCGAAACGCGCCTATACGTCACCGCCCGCTTCCGTCGAACAATTAAAGGCTCATTTGAATCAAGAAGGGTTATTCCGTGTGGTGTTGATTCAACCCAGTTTTTATGGGACCGATAACCAGTGCATGATGGATGCACTCAAGGTACTGGGTAACCGCGCCAGAGGCGTCGCGGTGATTGATGATGATACGCCAGAGGCAGAACTGAGCGCTCTGCATGAAGGCGGTATCAAGGGTGTCCGTATCAATCTGGCCAGCTTTGGCGAAGGTAGTCCAGACGTCATCAAGAAAGCACTGGAGAAAATCGAATCACGGGTAACACCTTTCGGCTGGCATATTCAATTATATGCGTCTGCACATATGCTGGGCCAAACTGCCGAAGTACTTGCCTCACTTAAAACACAGGTGGTGCTGGATCATTTCGCCATGGTTAAGCCCGGGCAACAGGTGTCAGAGACAGAACAGGATGCCATTTTATCGTTGATCCGGTCGGGCAAAGCGTATGTCAAACTGTCAGCGCCTTATCGTTTATTACCCCAGCCTTCATCACCGCGGCATCTCTCGACTGATATGCCCGGCTATCACGAGTTGGCACTTGTGGCAAAGGCCTTTATAAAAGCAAATCCGGAACGCATATTATGGGGCAGTGACTGGCCACATACTGATCGGGATGCAGGGAAGGGGGCGATGGAGATCAGCCCATTTCGACAGGTCGATGATCTACACAATCTGGCGCTTCTGAAAGAGTGGGCTGGATCAGAGGAACAGGCGCATAAAATACTGGTTGAGAATCCGGCTCGTTTATACGGCTTCTCTTAAGGCCTCAAAGTAGATGCTCAATACCCAACACACGAGAAAGCCAGCTCTGGAAACGGCGCCATGGATTGCCTCGCTCAAAGGTATATTCCCTCAGTTTTTGGGTATGTGAAATGGAAAACCAACGTAAAGCGCCATTAATCAAACGTAACCGATAGCTGTATTCGGGAAGCATACCGATCGCATTGATCAGGCTGAGCTCTCGGTTCAACTTTTCACTGTAGATAACAACCCCTATCTCGGAGTTCCACCATACCGAACGGGGATCAAAATTGAATGAGGCGATCATGATACGATCACGATCAAACACGAGTGTTTTGGCATGAAGCGAGCTGGTACGCGTGCGTGATAACTTGAGCCGTGTCCGCGTTCGGATACGAGCGATCAACCGTTGCCGACTGCGTACGTGGTAGCGGGTTTCGAACAGTTTGGCTCCCGCCTTTAGCAATGGATGGCGCCATCGTGCATAGGCACCATGTACCAATGGGACATCGGTAGACTCCAGCGAATTCGTCATGATGGCGACTTTTACGCCACGATTCAGTAGAGCAAAGATATCGATTCCATTCAGATCATGTGGAATGAAGTATCCGGCCACAATCTGTAGCCCCTCTTTTACATTCTCCAACTCTTTTTTAATCGCATTATTCATACGCAGGCTATTGGGCGACTTTTCCGTAAAGGTCATACTTTCCGGATCATCATAATGGACGACACCCTTCGCCCATTCCAATTGTTCCAGCAATACCTCACGGGGATCATCCCTAAGGTCTGCCAGGGCATCATCATAGACTTGCCCGATTTCAGACTGCTCATGACAACGTAGGCGCAGTTCGACATCCAACCGCTGCCATTCCCCCGCTTTCGCACGAATAAAAGAAGAAAGAGGTTCCGCTAGTGGATGTTCCCAATAACAGTCGAACGATGCCTGAAGATCGGAAACAGTTTCTCCCCCTACCGCCAGCGCATCCATATCGAAAAAGGAAAATGCGTCGGAGTAAAAGTAACGATCGCTCAGATTACGACCTCCCCAGATTGCATAGGCACCATCGGTGATCCACAACTTGTTGTGCATTCTGCGGTTGAGTCGGCGGGCATCCAGCATCAGACTGAAGACACGAGTGATCGCGAACCGACGCCCTGATCGAATGGGATTGAAAACCCGGATACTGATATTAGGATGGGATTCCAGGCGTGAGAGCCGCCCTTGCTGATGCCCTACGGTGAGATCATCAATTAGCAGGCGTATTTTTACACCACGTTCGGCTGCGGCAATCAAATGGCGCAGCAAACGGCGAATACTGTGGCTGTCTTCAAGGATATAGGTTTGAATATCCAGCGTGTGCTCAGCCCGCTCCGCCAGTAACATTCTGCGCGCATAGGCTTCCATGCCATGGGGTAACAATTGAAAACCACTCAGGCCCCCATGGTATGCGGATTGCTGGTGAGCCCATTCGCTCTCACTCACAACTGTTTGCTGCACTATTACCCTACTCCATTCTGCAGCGTAGCGACCATCCTCGCTATCTCACCAACGATCCTACTCCCCTTCCAACCGATGAAGAGATCGTAAAGTGGGTGGCCTCGGCTACATTCATCCTTGATTACGGTATTCGTCAGGACTCATTACTGAGTTCATGTTTCACGGCCGGCACTAACAGCGTGGTGATATCCCCCCTTATCCGCTGTCGCTTTTATACTTTCATCCTCAACTCTTTTATCCAACATGCATGCGATGACACCTTCTTGCACTAACCTTCCTGCGCTAAAAAGTGCCTATCAAAACACGCAGTGTGACATGAGGATAGTAAATAATAGAGCAAGGCCTAAAGATTCTTCACCCTTTGCCGATAATACAGTCAACCATGTCGTCACACTCAATGGCCTTATATAACATGGCCGTTTTTGCTACATGCGGCAGCCTGAATTGGAAAGATACCACTTCATGAGCGCCAGCAATTCAATCGGCCTTCCTATCAGGCATGGCAAAACACGGCGCGCATAGTGCATGCGCTTTCCTCAACTCAACTGCACACAGGATATTTCCCCTCTCTCATGGATCAGGTCATTTCGTTTTCCCCTACCCCATCCGTACTTGTGTGGGAAAACAGGATACTGCCGACGCCTGTACTCTATACCACACTGGTTTGGGGTGTGCTGTTGCTTTTAACTCATCAGTCACAGCGTAGGGTCATGTTCCTGTTTCTGTCCGGGACAGCGGTACCGGTGGTCATAGTGCTATATAGCTGGCAGATAGCCACTGATTTTTTCATGATAGCGTCCGGATCCAATGCAAGGAATCTGACAGAAAGGCTCCCGGAAGGTTCGCTCACCTCTTTATGGTATAAAATGCTTTTGGCACAAAGTTTTCTTCTTGTGGCAACAAGCGTCTGGGCGAAGCGAAGAAAGCCGCTACCTCCACAACAGCCTGTCAATGACAGAATGCGGTATGGAGTGGGGCTGGGGTTGCTCATGACGACTGTCGCTTATCTCTATGATCCTTTCGCAACACGTTTGCCCAGGGAGATAATGGAAAGAGGCATGCCAGTCAATGCGCTAGCACTCGCACGACCGGATGGGTCGCGTATATCGATATCAGCAAGGCTTCCCTCGTCCGAATATTCTTCCTCCGAACATCTCTTGTCAGAACTGCCATTGACACATCCTTCACAGAAAAAGGATGACAAGGAAGTGGACTCGAACGCACGAGCTTCACTCCCACCACTTCAGGCTACACAAGGACCCCCTGATATCCAACCTCAGGGCGCACGAAACGAAGTGCATGCCAGAGTGCCGGACAGTATCTACCCAACAGGCATATCCACGGCACCAATGACTACGCAAATATGGGTATTGTGGCGTGCGGATAACGTTGATTGCATGAAGCTTTTGGAGCAGATAGTGCGACATCGGAAGCGGTTTCCCGACGCGTGGCGTCATACACGTTTGATGGTCATCAATGAAGGCGATGACATGTTAACGTTAACGAGATCCCTCTTCCCCTTGCAGTCACTCGCGGGAGAAGTTGTGTGGGACAAACAGCAGCAGCTTTTAGCCACATTGAAGCTACAGGTTCTGCCCATCACGCTATTGCTGGACGCCAGAGCGCTTTTGAAGGGCGGTCTACGTGTGCAGGATTATAAAATCGGATACACACGCTTCTAAATACACAAAATTAGATACGGCTTCATCAAGAATCCGGATGATACTCTGCCGATGACAAGGTAGAATACGCGCCCTGATTTTAGTACAAGGTAGCTCTCTTCTTATGAACAACTTCATTCCCGGGCAGCGTTGGATTAGTGATGGCGAAGCCGATTTGGGGTTGGGGACCATCCTCAAGACGGATTTTCGTACCGTCATGGTACTTTTCAATGCACGTGAAGAAACCCGTACCTATAATCTTCGCGATGCTCCGTTGACGCGTGTCACCTTTTCCGAGGGAGATTACATCGAATCGGACCAAAATGACCAGTTGCGCGTTATTGATGTTGTGGAAAATAAAGGGCTACTAACGTACCACTGTGTTCCAGCCGAACATGAGGAAACCACAGAGCAACAGGACGTGATCACACTCCCTGAGGCGCGCTTGAATGATGCCATGCAATTCCACCAGGCGAGGGAGCGTTTGCTCACCGGTCAGATTGACCGTAATGACTGGTTTAATCTGCGCTATCGTAGCCGCCAGCATATTCAGCGGCTTGAGCGTGAAGAAGCCTTCGGCTTTTCCGGGCCACGTGTTGATCTTATTGATCATCAGCTAATGATTGCCGAGGATGTCAGCAGCCGCCATACCCCCCGTGTCCTTCTGGCGGATGAAGTCGGGCTGGGGAAAACCATTGAAGCCGGCCTGATTCTGCACCGTCTGTTACTGACCGAGCGGATCTGGCGCGTGCTGATCCTCGTACCCAACAGCCTGTCACATCAGTGGTTGATCGAGTTACGCCGCCGCTTCGGATTACCTTTCACTCTATTGGATGAGCACCAAAGCGAAGTACTCTCACAGGAGGGTAACCCTTTTGAGACGACTCAGTGGGTGATCGCCAGCCAACAATGGCTGTTTGCCAACCCCAAACGTCAACGTGAAGCGGAAGCGGCCGGGTGGGATCTGGTCATCGTCGATGAAGCCCACCACTTGAACGCGAAAGTTGAAGAAAGCGGCTATCACTGTGTCGAACGCCTGGCCCGAAAGGAGACCGGTCTACTACTATTGACCGCGACGCCTGAACAAATGGGTGTAGAACGTCATTTCGAACACTTGCGTCTCCTTGACCCGGAACGCTACCACTCGCTGGAACAGTTCCGTGCAGAAGAGGAAGGTTTTGTCGCTTTGGCCGATGAGCTGGACACACTTGAAACCGCCATCACGAATTCCGCTAACGTTCCGGAAGACTCATTAAATGCGTTGAAACAGCGTGTGTCCGATGATGCAGATGCGCAATCACAGCTGGCTGCATTACTGGATGAAAGTACTGAAGACAAACCTTCCGTATTAATGCGTTTGAAGCGCCTATTGATTGACCGTTTCGGCATTGGCCGGGTGATGTTCCACAATAGTCGACGCCATGTCGCCGGTTTCCCCGAACGTCAATTCACGCTGGATGCACTTGAGCCACCGCAGGCCTATCGACGCTTATTGAATCGTCTAAAGCGAGACGACGAGTATCTGGATACGCTGATGGTTGAACACTCCCTTGCTTATCCGGATGTGTTGCTCTATCCCGAATTGGCCTATACCGCGTTGGCCTCTGATAGTGCCGAACCCTGGTGGCGTATTGATCCACGGGTTGAGTGGCTCCGTGAGTGGATCAAGGCCCACCCGGGCGAAAAAGCACTGGTTATTTGCCATGGGAACGACACTGCGCGCGAACTTGCCACGGGGATACAAATCCTCAACGGCCATCAGGTTCCCGTATTCGATGAAGAGACCTCTTTGGTTGAACGTGACCGAGCGGCAGCTGATTTTGCTGACAGGGAAGACGGTAGCCCGATTCTAGTCTGCTCTGAAATTGGTTCTGAGGGACGAAATTTCCAGTTCTGCCATCATCTGATCATGTTCGATCTGCCCCCTAACCCAGACCTCCTGGAACAACGTATCGGACGTTTGGATCGTATCGGTCAGAAACATCCTATTGATATTCAGGTGCTGTGCTTCGAAGGAGGAGCAGATCACTCGCTGGCACGTTGGTATAACGAAGGCTTGGCAGCTTTCGGTGCCCCTACTGGACTGGGAGGGGAATTATTCGAGCAAAGTGAAGCGGAGCTGGATGAAGCCTATCTGGATGAAGATGCCCTCACTGCATTGATTGAGGAAACGGCCGAGAAGCGCCATACACGTTTGGAAGAACGTGCCGCAGGCCGGTATCGCTTATTATCCCAGGGTCAAACGGACCATCAGCGCCTGGACAAGCTTCGTCAGAGTATCGAGATACTGGATCAGGACACTCGTTTTTCCCGCTATCTGGATCAGGCCTTTGATGTCTTCGGCGTCGATAGTCAGGATTTGGGGGATGAGTTGCACCACCTGACGGCAGGACCACAGATGATGGATGGCCTCCCGGACCTGCAAAAAGGCGAGGAAGGCTATACAGCGACTTTATCCCGTGAGCGGGCGCTTGAGCGAGATGACGTACAACGCTTGAGTTGGGAACATCCCCTTGTTCGTGAGATGCTCGACAGAACGGTCGAGAGCAGCATGGGCAATACCGCCGTTGCACTACTCAAACATCCGGGTATTGCCGGTGGCCGTTTATTGACCGAGATAGTATTCGTCACTCAAACTGTCGCCCCCAAACGCCTGCAGTCAGGACGTTTCCTTCCCCCGACTACCGTGCGGCTTTTGCTGGATGACAAAAGCACCGACCTGAGTGACAAAGTCACTTTTGGTGGGCTAGCCAATAACTTGAAGAACGTCAAAAAAGCGACGGCACGAGAACTCATCAAACAGTGCTTGCCACAGTTACGTGAACTCTTCGATCAGGCAGAAAAAGCATCATCCCGGAAATTGCCTGTATTAATACAGGAAGGACTGAAACGGTTAAATGAAGGGCTGTTGCCTGAAATAGAACGCATGAAATCACTGAAACAGCGTAATCCAGCTGTCCGTGACGACGAGATTCAGGCATTGGAGGAAGAGTACGAAGCTCTCAAACGGGCTATCTCCCAGACACGCCTTCGATTCGATGCAGTCCGCGTTATTGCAACAGTGGGCGTGGAGGACTAATCCATGACAGGCGCACGTCATCAGATGTGACATGTCTGTCTATTGCTCTACATGTCTCTCTTCCCTGACGCGAGGTGACTGACATTTCAGGTAAAACGAAAAAGATGAAAGGCAGTAATACAGCCTTTCATCTTTTTTATATTTTACAGTTTCATTTTTTATATCTTCATCCCTACACAGCTCCCCTCTCGTACCATCGCGCCGATTTCCCCGTTGCGTAGTGACTGCTCAGGAGACAGGGATCGCTCTGATAACGTGACCACTCGTGTCGTGACATACAGTAAGACGACGCGCATTCTGCAATAGAAGATTGGTTGTCTTTTCCACGTATCTGGGAGGATCTACAGTAACATTGACCTTTTCCGATGGTTTTTGCGCATTGATAGATGCCCAGATAATCACGATCGAGGCATTCATGAGGACGATGCACGAATAAAAGATAAAAAGCGATACGTTGGAATAGATGGAATAGATTTCTTCCACTGGTTCATAAAACCATGGCCCTACGACCAGGAAGAGAAAGCCTAACCAACCCAGTAACAACACCCCCGTATCAAACACGTAGTTCAGGGGGCGCTTTTCCGTAAGGATGATAGCGTCATTCATTATGAAGTTCTTCCTTTGTACTATTTAAGCCAGCAGTATTTAAGCCAGCATTACCTAAAACAGTTTTACCTACGCCAGTATTGTTTAACCCTCTATCCAGGGTTTGCCACCTTGCCCGTCCTTTTCTGACCTTGATCATGACCCGCGTAAAGCTCACCAGGCTGGTCAGAAAACTGATCATCCAGAAGGCCAACGGATACCATACGATCGCAAGCACAGAACGTATGAAATGGGATTCATAACGGCGGTCAATCACCAGACTAATGACAAACTGAAAAAGGCACGTAATACACAGCACCATCCCTGAGAAACCTGGCGGAAACGGATTTTCCACATGCAGATTTCTGGGCAAGTCGATATTCATGCCCACTAGCATCAGTACCACACTCAACGCCAGAGCAAACACCCACAGGATGGAGATGATATATTCACTCAGCAGGGGCCACATGGCGCGATGTTGCCACTTGAGTACTGCCGGAATGTTTTTCAGAAAAACCTCAGCCCCGCCCTGTGCCCAACGTAGCCGTTGCTTCCATAGTCCTTTTAATGTCTCCGGCATCAGAATCCAACATAGGCCTCTAGGTTCATAACGGATTCCCCAGCCACGTAGTTGGAGTTTCCAACTGATGTCGATATCCTCCGTTATCATTTCAGGACTCCAGTAATCGACACTGCCAAGCGCACTCTTCCTGAACGCAGCCACAACGCCCGACACCGTAAACAGCCTGCCTTGTAGGCTTTGCGTTCGTTTTATCAATCCGATGATCGACGAAAATTCCCCCACCTGGACACGCCCGATAATCGTAGTGCGTGTTCGTATCCGTGGATTTCCTGTTACGGCTCCCAAATTCGGGTTACTGACCAGCGGCTCACACAGATACGTTACGGCTTCAGGCTCAAGTAAAGCATCACCATCGATACATACGACATAATCGCCTTTCGCCGCCAGAATACCGGTATTTAAAGCTACCGCTTTTCCCTGATTCGCCTCCAGTTTAATAACGCGCAGTTTTTCGAATTGATGGGAAAGCTCAAGCAGAACTTCGAAAGTGTCATCTGATGAACCATCGTCGATAGCGATGATTTCGATATTGGAATAACACTGGCGCGCGGCCGCGGATATCGTCTCCCTGGCATTTTTTCCTTCGTTATAGCAGGGAATGAGGATCGAAATTAATGGCTCACCAGGAATTGCCGGTAATGCTCCCTCACGTTTCCATGGCATGTGTCTTTCGTAGCGCCACCAAAAATAGATACCGCCTGTCATCCATATACAAGACATGAACAAGGGCCAATAAAACACAAAGTCAAGAATAAACTTGAGTGTAAGATAGAGCGCCATACCAAGAGGAGCACCCACCACGACACATAAAATGACAATTGAAAAAAGTCGGTCTTTCATAACAATGGATACCAGGCGGAGGAAAGGATGGTTCTTACTTTTCTTAAATTTGGCTGGTTGTGAATAGGGTCATCAGGGTAGTAGCCGAAATTTTCAGCACCGTACAACTCGAGCGTTTTCATCCATTTGATAATTCGTTTGGTCGGTATGGATTTTCCAGTGTTCCAGTCGCGTGTCTGAAGCTCGAAGATGGTTTTATCGAGCCCATGTGGATATTTGGCAACATCGTTGACGACTTGGGTAATCCATTGATCGGACTGGCTTTTATTAACCCCTTCCATATAGGGCATGGCCATGGGAACAACCCAATCATAATTGTCCAAAAAGTCTTTCAGATTTTGCCCAAACCAGGCTTCACTGTGAGGATTCAAAATGGGAAGCGCATAAATATTGCGCGCTGTGGTGACCTGATCTCCTTCTATTTGACGGACGTGTTGAGTCAGTAGCTGGGTAAAATGGGTCAGTGCCTGTGTTTTAAAGTGTGTCCATTTTTCAAATAACTCAGGGTTTGCCCGAATGGCTTGTATCGATGGGGGAAAGCCTGCTTCCTCGTAAGCTTTCATTGCATCAGGGCTGGCATCTTCATAGTCAGACAGGAGCGCGTCATCACTGAAGAGCAGCCCATCGAAATGCGTATAGGTGGCCAGATCTTCATAGAGCCCAATGATTTTGCGACGGTTTTCAGAGTTCCACAGAGACAAACGCTGGTATTGATTGGGATCGATATCAACCTTGCCTGTACGAGGGTCCAACTGCATCACCCGCGGACCACTTTTATTGAAATCGAACGACAGTACTGGCATCCAGGCGTATACCTGAACCCGCGCCCGCGTCATCAATTGCCATGCAATACGGTTGAATAGATCCGCCCGCATGGGAAGCCAGTGATTGGGGAAATACACTGATCGTACGACACCGTCCCCTTTGGGATCAGCAAAGGCCTGCAAAAATACCGTACTGACTCGCATGTCTGCCAGCCGCTGTATCAACACATTGATGTTGCGTTGTTCCTGCACGGGATTGGGATCGTAGACATAGTCCAAATCCACCTGAATGACACGCATCAACTGGCGCTGTTCGACGGTGTTGATCATTTGTGCGAAATCATTGAGGTTGGGATTATTCCCAATCAGCAAACGCGTGGCGTTATAAGGGCTGTCAATGGAGGCGAGACCATTCCCGAGGGTAAACGCGAACTGGTATCCAAACCGTTTGACAATGCTGAGCGTTTCGCCGTTGGCGGCCCCATAGGGCCATACCCAAACACGTGGATGCTTGCCAGTGACTTCCTCGATGCGTTGTGTCTCCTTCGCAACATCCTGGGTCATGCGATGTTCGAATTCTGCCTTGGTTTCATAACGCCCCAATTTGGAAAAATACTGGCGACTCGTGGCTGCAGGTTCCAGATTACCCTGCGGATTAGCCACGATGCCGTCATGTGAGGCATAGGTATGTGCGCCAATTTCGACAATGCCTGATTGAGACATTTCCTTCACTTCTGACCAGGTCAATATTTCCTTGCGATTCAGAGGTACACCACTGAAATTGACTTTCTTGTTGAGCGGTGTATCCAGCCAACTGCCGACTGGGGCAAGCACGGCATGCCAGCCATAAGCTTTCAACAAGGGAAATACACGGGTGTAAAAACTGCGATATCCGTCATCAAAGGTTAGAAGGAAAGCCTTGGGTGGCAGCGGCTTTTCGTGCCGCTGGGCACGAAGAATGTCATCAACGGTAATGTTGTGAAATCCGTGTTCCCGCAACCAGGTCCACTGATCAATAAGGGCACTGGTACGCACAGAGACAAAACGTTGGTCAGCCGCTCCATCCGTAACATTGTGGTAATTGATAATCAGATAATGCCCCTTGGGCCAGGGTGTTTGATCAATCGGGAGAGGCCGCTGTGACGGCGGTATATACGTAGGAGTTTCTGCATATACCGTATGTGCCAGAAACAGTAAAAATCCGGCTAAAAGTGACCTTAATAAATAATATTTGGACATTTTCGAGATCTCAGAACCGATAATTCATATCGAAAGAAAGTGTCAGATCTTTCTCGCGTGTACCGTCATAGGGCTGATTGCTCCACGTCAACATGGCGCCAACATCCAATACGTCATTAAAAAGAAACCGCTGACCGTAACCCAACGTAGTGGCCAACCCGCTTCCGTGATCTTTCTGCCAATAGGTCCCGGCACCCGCGACAAATTCCTGATGCCATTCGGTTTGATAACGGCGATACAAAATATGGTCCGCAGTCAACATGGGAATAACCGAAAGATCGCGTTTGGGACTGTAGTAATAGGTCCCTGTATGGGTATTACTGCTGAAGGATAATTGGGGGGTAAAATCAACGGTCAGGTAGGGCCTGGTATACACCCTTTGCTGTCCTGAAAGATCGTATTCCTGATGATGATTGCCATCAGAGAAATAGGCACGACTGGTACTCAGGTTCCAACTCTGCCGTTCATTACCGGTCCATTGGAGAAACAGGTTGCCCCCATTGGAGGTGATACCATGACGCAAGGCTCTTAGGGGCGTACTTGCCATCAGATGCTCGGCATCTGCGCCCACACGCCAGTGATCACCAAACTGATGCCAACCAGTGAGGCCCCATCCCACTCGACTGTTTTTTCTATAGTGAACATGGGTCGTCTGGGCCTGTACCCAGTTGTCCCTATTGGTGAATTCAACCCCAAACTTTTGATTGTTTTGTATTCCTTTACCTTCCTCGAATTCACCTCTTCCAAAAGTGTAGCCAGTGAAAAGGCGCCAGTTTTCGTCAATAGGGGGCGTATAAAGAGTGGCATCCAATGAGAGGTCGTGCTTACCCGCCTTGGGGCCGTTTGAATTGTCACTGGCGCTCAAACCGTAGCCACTATCAATTTGAAGTTCCCACATATGGTGGACATCACGGATTCGATCCAGACGCTTAACCGACGCGTTTTCGGGCACGCGCGCAACAACGTCATCCGTCAGCTCATCCGCCTGTTTCCACTCTTGAAGTGCCAATGCGGTATAGGCCTGCTGTATTTCAAGGCCGACATTCCTCGGCTCTAACCCTTCAATTCGCTTTAACAGCAATTCAGAGCGATGCGGCCACATTCTCTCCTGATAAATAGAAGCGAGCGATATACCCAATCCCTGATTTCCCGGTGCAGTATTGAACAGATGCTCCTGCAAATGTTGCGCTTCAGGCAGCTTGTTTCTTGCATCCATATCGGATACGGTCAGTTGTTGAGCAGCCAACCAGTCATTATTGTCCTGAGGGACAGGGGTACCGGGTAAATAAAGATAATAAGGTTGACTCGCCTTGAATTTATCGACCAACTGCGTGGCTTGTTTCAAGTGCTCACTTTCTGAAAGGCTGTCATATAAATCGCTGGTGCGATCGGCATCCTTGATCGGGTTTGTGGCATATGCCTCTTTATAAAGCGCCCGGGCTTTATCGGGGCGATGTAAATACAGGTATGCCGCAGCGACCCATTGCTTCGCGTAATCAGGTATCGTTTGACCATGTTCGGTCAACTGTTGGTATTCGCTCACGACGTTTTTCATTCTGACACGAGCGACTAATGCACCTAGTCGGTCTATACGTGCATTGCGATAAACACTCTGAGCAGAGGGATCGTTCTTCCATTGGCGAAGTAACGCCTGATACATACCAAGGGCATGATCTGCCACCTCGAAACGGGCCGGATCATTGATGGGAGAAGCTAACGATTGCCTGACCAGCTCCGCTGCCGCAGCCAATTCTCTTCTACGAATAACGCTTTGTGGCGCACCGCATTGACGCGCCGCTTCAAGGGAGGGTTTTCCGATACGATTGTCATCCAGTATCGCACTGTAATCACAGCCAATATCATGATCACCGGGAGCGAGTTCATGCGCATGAGTGATGGCATCCAGGGCGGCGGCATAGTCCCCGGCCTGCGTTTGCACCCATGCCAGTTCACGCCAATGCTGTGCCGAAGGCGATTGACGAATTCTTTCTTCTGCCAGTGAGATGGCTTGTGCGTATTGTTTGGCATCTGCCAAGGTGAAGATCAGCGCACTTTTGACACTATCGTTATCAGGATAGGACCGGAGAATCATCTGCCATAGCCGGATCGCCGTGGCATAGTGGCCAAGGTTCCGATAAGCACGTGCTGCAGCGATTTCACCGCGGACAGGTATTCCCCCCTTTGTAACGTACTGCTGCCATATAACAGTGGCTTCCCTGTTATGATTGGCCCATAACGATATTTCCAACCAATCGGCTATTTCATTGCCTGTCAAAGCGCGTTGGGCCGACACATGATCAAACCATGAAAAAATATTCGTATATTCGCCATTACGTGCCTGGTTAATAAACTGGCCATAAACATTGTCTGCCGCTAATACATTCTCGGAAGTTAATAAAAGGCAAGAGGTTGCCGTTACGAGAATAATTTTTTTTCGCATATGTATCACGCGCTTATAATCTTGAATAGTTGCATGCTATCAGCAGTAAAGATATTTATTCTTGCACTGGTATTGATTATTTTATATACCTTAAAGGGGGCATTTTAATAAGCGTTATATTATAACTCGTACGCAATATAAGAATACGAATAGTAAAATAAGTTATCTGAATAGTGTCTTTGTACGTATAATAAAGCAATCTTAATGCTACAAAATGTAACTGACTAATTGATATAGAGTTTCATTTACAAAAAATAATCTATTGACGAGTCATTGTAGAAATTCGACGACATTTCTGAAAAAACATCACACTTGGCTTATCTGAAACTTATTTTTGCGTGGATACGCGTATACATTTCCGTCATGAAGCAATGTTATAAAATACTGGTTATACAGTACGAATCATCACATCAATACTTATGGGAAAATCATATTTTGGAGCGTCTAATTGAAATAAAGGTAAATATTTTGACATTCTTGAAGACAAACTATCTTTCTATACTCCCTCTTATATAACAACTCTGTTCAATTTTTTTATCCCGATAAACTTGCTTACTCCCATGCTATCTGCCCAGCTCAAGAGGAATACTGTCACTGCTTGCCGAATGACACGCCACTTATTGCCTGTTCTCTTTTCCATTCCCTCTCTACTCAAAACCACACATTAATTAAAATAATTATTCATTAAGAAAATGAGTGACCGTCTCCGTATGAGTTATGTAATCAAAATGTAATCACGCCGTTATTCTCAGAGAATTTATGTGTGATTGTTAATTCATTCAATTCATATTTTCTTATTCTCTTCTCAATAGAGAGGAATGCAAAGATTATAGACTTGACATACCTCATTTTAGGTATTTTTTATTTTCCTATGTATGTAATACTACTTTAGATTTATGAAGTTGGATGTGAGGGAATGTTATGCACAAGGAGGTTGTGGCGGCTTCGATGCCAAACCCTATTTGGGTGGTGGCTGGAAGGCGGCATATACAACTGCGGATGGAAGCCATTCTATGTGCAATGGGATATGACATTGATAATGACTTACTTATCAGACCCTCCATATCCGAAGTACGCGAAAGTTGGCAGGAATATTCTATTGGATTAGTTATTCTGGATGTAGATACTGACAGCAGAGATGCCTTGCTATTGGTTGAGGACTTTAATCAAAATAATGTGTCGTTTCCTGTCGTCATGATCACCTCTGCCATTAATGAAGATGTTGCTCTAAAAGCATTACAGTTGGGTGTTGTAGGTTACCTGTCAGAAGAGCGACACGATATTGAACTTATAATGTCATTGCGTAATATTTTCAAAGGTGGGATATCAATTGATCCATTTGCATTGCATTATCTTTTAAAAAGATTAAATGAAATACCATTACATGATGATGAAGCGGGCGAAAAAGATAATCTCCGGATAATGCCGCTTACTCGAAGAGAAAGCGAAATTCTAACGCTTGTATCCGAGGGATTGAGTAATCGTCAGATTGCAGAATTCCTGAATATATCCAAGTACACGATAGGATCTCATATCAAGCACATTTATAAAAAACTGATAGCGACGTCAAGAACGCAAGCGGTCCATATTGCCCGTGAAAATGGTTGGCTTCCTTTCAGCTCATCTTATCCCAACAAAAAGAGCAAATAGAGGATACCGGGCAGATTATTAGCCCGTGCCCGCAGGTAAATGCAGCACGGACAGTACGCACACCTACCGTTTAGGTAACAGGCAGCGTTGCCTGCTACCTATAGCTTTTTTTATTATTCCGTAACTGTCAAAGTAAAAGCCCAATCCAGCCAAGCCTCTGGTTTCCCCTTGTTGTTATCTCCACTATTGTTGTCACCCTCGCCATGGGGTAGTACCCCTCCCCGGCACTTTCTCCTTCGCCTTCTCCCCAGGTATTCAGGCCATATGAACGATGTTTGTAATGTGAATCCGTGGTATCACGCTATCAGCGCGGATTTGTACACTGAACCCGGTCACTCAATGGATCACTGCGCGGGGAACATGGTCTGAAATGCCGATTGCAGCGTGGGATATTGGAATTGAAAGCCCTGATCCATTAAACGGGCTGGCTGCATGTTGGCACCCGTCAAAAGCATATGGGCTCGCTCACCTAACAATAGCTTGAGCACAATAGCAGGAATACGCAGGTGTGGCCGATGATTGAAGACCTGGCCGAGGGCACCGGTAAACCTGGCATTGGAGACCGGCATGGGAGCACTAAGGTTATAGACACCTTCTGCCGACGTATTCTCTATCAGCCACATCAACGCAGCAACAGCATCACTTAACGCTACCCAAGGCATATACTGACGACCACTCCCCAGTTGGGATGCCAATCCCAAACGCGCCATGGGCAACAGGGGCTTGAGCATCCCGCCGGAGGGGTCCAATACTAACCCAAGTCGAACGATCGCCAATCGTGTTTGAGGTGACTCCACCGCCCTGGCCGCTGCTTCCCACTGGGCGCACAAGGTATGTGCAAATTCCTTGGTCGGTGGTGTTGATTCAACGACCCGATTATCTCCCTGGTCACCGTAATACCCCATAGCCGACCCAGAGATCATCAGCTGAGGAGGTGTCTGCATCTGACTGCACAACGCCACCAATGCCTCAGTGGTTTTTACACGACTATCAATCAATACCTGTTTTCGCGTATCTGTCCATGCCTTGCTAAAGATAGGCGCCCCAGCCAGGTTCACAATGACATCGAGGGGAACATCACTGAATGCTTCAACGTCTGCCCGGGCTCTGACATGAATTCCCGTGCGCTGGTGGGCATGCTGTGGATCGCGTGTCAGGATATAAATATCATGACCGTTCTTTTGTAGTGCACGACAAAGTGCACTACCCACAAAACCTGTCGCGCCTGTGATCAGAATGTGCATGAAAACCCCTCAAGGGCGGGAAGTAATGTCCCGTCATTAATGTAGCCCGATGTCAAAACACCGGTATGAAGCCCGGAAGATATCCCGATTCAGCTATTCCTTTTTACAAACACTCGTCAAAGCACGCTTATGTCAGGTATCGTTCTCACGCCTATTACTCGTTACAATTTCCTTATAGAACTCAATACCTTCAAAACGCATAGGAAATAGCCATGAAAAATACTCTTGTCATGTTAGCCCATGGCTCGACAGACCCCGCTTGGCAAGCGCCGTTCCAGACACTGGAAACCCAACTTCAGGAACGCTTGGGGGATCATGTACGCCTTGCCTATATGGAGTTGTGCTCCCCACTACTGGAAGAAGTGGTCGAAGACGTGGCTCATCAGGCAGGGAATACCCCCCATCGAGTCGATGTTCTTCCCTTGTTTTTTGCCGCCGGTCGCCATTTGCGTCAGGACGTACCTGCACAGCTAGAGGCATTGAACGCGCAATTTCCGCACGTAGCGATTGAACTCCTCCCCCCGGTTGGCCAACACCCAGCGTTCGTCAATGTCGTCACGGATATCGTGGCAGAACGGGATGACATGTCAGCCTAGAGTACTTTTCAGACAGGCCTCAACCGCTTTCATTGCCAGGCTCTATCACAGCATAGCCCTGAACCGAGGGATTTGCCCATTTGACACAAGCACGTTTGGTATAAGCAATGCCTCCTTCCCCCGGCAGGAACAACGCCGGGAAAAATGTTCTTCCATCAGCTACGCTTACTTGAAGAATGTTCACTTGGCAGAGAGAGAATATACCCCTGTCAAATGTGATTACCATCAGCTTACCTGTGATTCCAGCCAGGATTTCAGGACATCATTTTTGTGTACGTACTCCATTTATTGTCCCCCTGCACAGGAGAAATCACACATGGAGAAACAGCGTCATCTGGTCTGGTTTCGCAATGACCTTAGAGTTGAAGACAACCGCGCATTAAAGGCCGCTGCTGCCGAAAGTGTCAAAGACGATGGTGAGATAGTCGCGGTATTCACCCCGCCTTATGAGCAATGGAGGCACTATGGGCATGGTTCGAACAAGCTCCACTTCTGGTATGCCTGTGCAGAAAAGCTCAAGACACAGTTGGAAAAACTGAATATTCCCGTGCTGGTGATCGATACAAAACGCTACCGCGACATTCCTGATGCGTTGCTGAAACGAGCCCAACGTGCAGGTATTACGCATTTGTATTTCAACGATGAATATGCCGTTGACGAAAGGACACGAGACGTACAGGTAAAAAAAGCATTTAGAGATGCATCCATCGCCGTCACCCGTTATACCGACATGATTCAGTTCACACCGGGGGAGCTACGTACAGGCAAGGGAGATTTTTACGGAGTATTCACCCCTTTTTCCAAAAAATGGCACCAATCACTAGGCAGCGAGCAACTTAGTCCGTCTTCCCCCCCTTCCAAACAATCAGCGCCCAAGGGAATGGTTAGCGATATGCTAAAAGCGCCCGGAGTTTCACCACACATTGACATGGGAAAGTGGCCGGCAGGTGAAGATGCCGCACAGGAACGACTCGCCCAATTTATTCAGAAGCGCGTGGCCCGATATAGTGAAAATCGTGATTTCCCTCACCTCACAGGGACGAGCGAACTCTCTGCCTATCTTGCTGTGGGAGCCATCTCGTCTCGCCAGTGCCTGAATGCAATGATGCATCAGAATCATGGACATTTGGCCGATGGTGACAAGGGAACGTCAACGTGGGTCAACGAAATCATCTGGCGAGAGTTCTATCAGCATTTGATGGTGGGTTACCCGCGCGTATGTAAACACCAACCTTTTCGTGAAGAAGGGAAGGACATTGCCTGGCGCAACGATGAAAATGAACTTAAGGCATGGAAAGAAGGTCAAACAGGATATCCATTAATAGATGCAGCAATGCAGCAATTGGTGACAACAGGCTGGATGCATAACCGCCTACGTATGGTTGTTGCCATGTTTTTAAGTAAACATTTGCTGATTGACTGGCGTTGGGGGGAATCCTTTTTTCTTGAACATTTGGTAGATGGTGAGTTGGGTGCCAATAACGGCGGGTGGCAATGGGCATCCTCTACCGGTACGGATGCCTCGCCTTATTTCCGATTATTCAATCCAACAACTCAGTCACAACGTTTTGATCCACAGGGTGAATTCATTGCGACCTGGCTGAAAGGATTTGACCAACTGGAACCCAAAAACCGGCATGCGCCTACACCCGAACAGCGCAAAAAATTAGGTTATCCACCCCCTATAGTAGATCACAAGGCGGCACGTGAACGTGCCCTGAAGGTATTTGCCGATGCTTTCAAACGTGACAGTTGAGCCAATGAGAGACTTCTATTAGGCTAAGACACCATTATTTAAACTTGAGCATTCAACTTTTTGGCTCAAACTGTCAACTGTGCTTAGTCATGCTACGGTTACATGTGGCATACTATGTAAACAAATATGCATGCATCAGCTCTATCGATTGCACTGCAAAAGAGTGAAGGGGAAACGGGACAAGTGCTACATTACCCGGTTGCCTGAATAAACGTCATGTTTTGGCCTTGAACACTGGCAAGATCAGTATTTGTCATGATGAACAAGTCTTTCGGCGTCCATGTCACCCTTGCGAAAGGGATAACATGTTGATGATTACGTACATTTTATTTTTCGATCTGCGGAACGTTTTTTGTGACCAAGCAAGATTCCTACAGCTATGAAGAGCTGCTAAAGTGCAGCCAAGGCGAACTTTTCGGCCCCGGTAATGCACAACTCCCAGCCCCCAATATGCTTATGCTGGATCGCATCACGCATATTGGAGAAACCGGCGGTCACTATGGCAAGGGTGAAATTATCGCTGAGCTCGATATCAAGCCTGATCTATGGTTCTTCGACTGCCATTTCCCCGGTGACCCTGTCATGCCTGGATGTCTGGGACTGGATGCCATGTGGCAGCTCGTCGGCTTCCATTTGGCGTGGCTCGGTAACCCAGGCCGTGGTCGCGCATTGGGTTGTGGAGAAGTCAAATTCTCCGATCAGGTTATGCCAAGTGCCCACGTCGTTACTTATCATATTCATATTAAACGTGTAATTACGCGTCGGTTGATTCTTGGAATTGCCGATGGCGAACTTCTCGTGGATGGAGAGCGCATTTATCAGGCCAACGATCTTCGCGTGGGCCTCTTCGGCTCTTCCGCGAGCGTCTAATTGGGAGGATCCTCATGAGACGCGTTGTAGTTACTGGGATTGGCATTGTTTCCTGCCTCGGCAATGACAAACATGCTGTGCTGGAGTCATTGCGTGAAGGCCGCTCGGGTATTCGCTTCAAGGAAGAATATGCGCAGATGGGCATGCGAAGCCATATCGCAGGCTCCATTGATATCGATGCTGAATCCCTGATTGACCGTAAGCAATTACGGTTCATGGGAGACGCAGCCACTTACGCTTTTATTTCAATGCAACAGGCGATTGAAGATTCAGGCCTATCCCCTGAGGAAGTCTCCAACGTGCGTACTGGTCTGATCGCAGGTTCTGGTGGGGCATCAGCCAGCAACCAGGTGGAAGCTGCGGATACCCTACGCCACAAAAGTTTACGTCGGGTCGGCCCCTACCGGGTTACACGTGTAATGGGTAGTACGGTATCCGCCTGTCTGGCGACACCTTTTAAGATCAAGGGTATTAACTACTCTATCTCTTCTGCCTGTGCTACCTCGGCGCACTGTATCGGTTCAGCCATGGAACAGATACAGTTTGGTAAACAGGATATTGTCTTTGCCGGCGGTGGTGAAGAGGAACACTGGACGATGTCCTGCCTTTTTGATGCGATGGGTGCGCTTTCCACCAATTTCAATGATGATCCTGCCAAGGCATCACGCCCTTATGACGCTGACCGCGATGGTTTCGTTATTGCAGGTGGCGGTGGGATGGTCGTGCTTGAAGAATACGAACACGCCAAGGCACGGGGTGCTCACATCTATGCAGAGCTGGTAGGTTTTTCTGCCAACTCGGATGGCTACGACATGGTGGCACCGTCCGGCGAAGGTGGTATGCGTTGCATGCAACAGGCACTGTCCACCACACAAGGCCCGATTGATTACATCAATACGCATGGAACCTCTACATCGGTTGGCGATATCTCAGAGCTCAAGGCTTTGCGTAGCGTTTTTGGTGACAGTTCCCCTGCCATTTCCTCCACCAAGTCTCTTACCGGACATTCTCTGGGGGCAACAGGCGTTCAGGAAGCCATCTATTCCCTGCTCATGATGCAAAATGACTTCATCTGTGCCTCTGCCAACATTGATTCACTGGATGAAAATGCAGAAGGGTTCGATATTGTGCGTAAGCGCCGTGACGGCGTCACCCTGAACCGTATCATGTCGAATAGTTTTGGGTTTGGTGGCACGAATGCCTGCCTGATCTTTGAGCGATTGAAAGAGAAATAATCGGTAACTCTTTGTAGAAGGCATTTATTTATCCTTCAAACAAATGGGGTTCCCGACATAAAACAGGCCGTGGAAGCACATGCTTTCACGGCCTGTTTGTTTATGGGGCGCTTGTGATGACAAATGACATGATCGTACTTCCTGACTCACCTTAGAACTTCACATAATCCCCGCTACGTTAAATGCTATCGAAAGCTGGTGTAGCCCCCTGCTTTATGGTGCGAGGCCAAGAGTGAATGTGGTGGTTAATCCAATGGTTTGATGAGATTCAAGCATGGGTTTTCTTCCCCCCATAGTTCAGGTAACGTTTCAAGTGGAAGGAATCCCATTCTCAAATAAAACCCTCTTGTTTGAGCATATTCAGGCGATGGATGGCTTGAATCCAGTGTTTTGACAATCAACCATTTTTTCTTGTGGTTGATGGCATATTGCTCTGCGGTTTCGACTAACTTCCTTCCTATGCCATTGCGGTGATAGTTAAGCAAAACACCCATCACATGTATTTCCATTGCGTATTTGCTGGTTTCCTGAATGGATACCATACCGATGACTTCACCCTTTGAGTAAATAGCCCAAGTGACCCTGGAGGCAACTTCCTCTACATATGTCTGTATGGCTTCTTCAATACCAAACCAATCAGGCAAGGCTTCGAGAATATATTTGGTGATGTTAGACCGTTCTTCTGGGCTTGTGATTTCCTTGATATCCATGCTCACCTTGTACTTGTCATTATCAAATATGGATCATCATTATTAATCGTCCGATTAAATTTTGCTTCCTAACACTGCGGTATCTCAATCATAAGCTATCAGATCATGCTGACTACAGCGAAGTAGCGTTATGATCAATAAAACTACATTTTGGATACCCACAAAAGTTTCGTCGTCGTGAGTTACAACCAGCGCTTCATCACAAAAGACTCAGCAAAACCCACGGAGCACTATGCAGTGTCGCCTTCCGCTTCTTTGAGGGAAACCTGAGGGCGCGGCACGCTGATAATCTCATCCAATTGAGTATTTATCCAACCGACGACTTCATCCTGCACTTCATTCACGGGGCGCCCGACGGTATCGATCGCCTCACCCACTACGACATCAATCACACCCGGTTTCTTGATCCATGAGCCCGTCAGCCAGTGCTCCCCCCCGTTGTGGGCCACAGGAATAATCTGTGCCCCTGCTTTCTGAGCCATCATGACGCCACTTTTGCTGAAAGGTTTGCGATCACCCGGGGGAACACGTGTGCCTTCAGGAAACATCAGTACCGAAAAACCTTCCTTCACACGTTCCTGCCCGCCTTTCATCATGGCCTTGAACGCCTTGGAGGGATGAGAGCGATCAATGGCAATAGGATTAATCAAACGCAGGAGCCAACCAAACACAGGAATTTTCAACAGTTCTTTCTTGAGAACGGTACAGGTTGGTGGCTTTAATAACTGTAGATAGAGGGTTTCCCACTCACTTTGGTGATTGGAAATAATAATGCAGGGCGCTTTGGGAAGATCACGCTTACCATGCACCTTGATTCGAATGCCACAGGTGATCCTTAACCACAACATGATTCCGTAGTTATAGAAATTCAGGATACGGAAACGGCGGTGTTTGGAGGTCAAAAGCGCGATAGGCGCCACGATCAATCCTGTGATCAACATCACCACGCCATAGCCCAGATAAAAGAGAATACTACGTATTGCGTTCATTGAAAGATTCCGACTTGATCATGCGAATGCGATTACTATATCAAAAACATCCAGACAACGTATCGGAGTGGCCGTCAAGATCGTCAACCACAGCAGTCACAAACATGATATGACGATGTTTCCATCCGAATAGGCAATGTAGTGTCATATTCTGGAAATGCGCTGTGGCCATATCATAGCCGTTAACGATCATTCGATAAGCAACACAGAATTACGGCAGTTCTGAGCCCAATGCCAAACGAGCTTCCAACCAACGATGTGTCAAACGCTCTACTTCGATACGCCAGGGCTTCTGGTGTACGCCGAAAGTACCCAACATATGACGGCAATTCAACACCCGACGGACATTTCCAAGCCGATGTTCTACAGGCTCGACATGACCTACTTTGTCGATCGATTGATCAAGGGCTTTCATCTGTTTGTCGAGTTGTTGGTGGACATACTGTACGAAATTGTAGACGCTGACCGGTTCGATTCCGGACATATGGTACGCTCCCCAGCTGTCTGCGCCATTGTAAAGTTGCAAAAGCATGCCACAAATACCTCGAGCCAGGGCATCCACCGGGGTAGGTCCAATATAAAGATCTTCTTCAGCGGGAACGATCTGTCCACTGTAGAGACCTTCCAGTAATGAAGGCAACCAGGCATCCTTTCCTTTCAAGCCGAAAAGGGGACCAAGGCGCACCATCAGGAAATAACGAAGCTCTGTCCGCATACGATGGCCAACCGCTACCAGCCGGCGACGTGAATAAGAAACGGGCTCAGGAATCAAGGACTCTTCAATCGCGCCGTCATCATAGCCATATTCATAGATTTCATCACTGACACACCATACCAATGCAATCGATGACTGGCGGCAGAAATCAATCAATTGCTCGACAGCTTCTGCATGGGCCTCAATCGCTTCTTGGGAAATACTGTCCAAATGCGCCAGTGGCGGTACGATAATCGCATAGACATCACTGACATCAATGGTGAATATACTCGTCCAGTCGTGCAGCTCAAGAACAATATCCAGACGCTCTTGTGTTTCAGCAATAAGCGCCAGACTCAAACAATGAGCAGGATCAACGACCAGAATCTTCACGAAAAGCCTCTCCAGATACCTTTGTCAGCTGCAATCGCAGCTCACGATGGTTTGGTTTGATGAACAGTAGTTTGAGGAATGTCATGTTCACACCTAGTGTTTTGCAGCGCTGAACAGGGTAGCCCCACTGCTGATTCTACGATATTACGGGCAAGAAAATACAGGAGGCCATGGGAAGAGATAAAAGATGCGGGGTTGGGAACATAAAAAAGTGGCTCCCAAAGGGAAGCCACTATAGTTTCACTGCCATCAGTGATCACTTATTCAAACTGATCCCACCATACAGCGTACCGATTTATATCAGCATTAGGCATGAGCCGTTTTTTCTTCCCGACCAATACTGTCCAGATCCACGCCAGTGGTTTCAATCCTATATTTCCAGGTCAGAATGGCACCGACAAGGGAAGCGACGACCAGCCCCCATAACACCGCGGTCGTACCTACACCGGCGAGTAACAGGGGGAATCCGAACGTAGTGGCAACAGCACCAATTTTTGCGAACATGGCCGCAAAGCCAGCGCCCATACCACGTACTCGTGTGGGGAATACTTCTCCTGCCAACAGATAGGTTTGTGAATTTGGTCCTAAATTGGTCATGAAGTTGAACAACATGAAGCCTGAGAATATCAATACCAGCTGCGTAGCCCCCGAGGTGAACATGGAAAGGGACGCCACAGCTAACCCTATAGCGCAGCCAATAAAGCCGAATACCTGTAGCTTGATACGACCGAAAAACTCCACCAATGCGATAGCGACAAGTATACCGACGATCAATAGGGACGTTGTCAGTGCTGAACCTTCGGCAGAGCGAATACTGTTGGCAATCATGTCTTGCAGGCTATGCACTTCATGACCATGCCCAAAGGCCGTCACCAGAATGGTGGGCATAAATACACCGATACCGTAGGTGCCCAGATCCTGCAGGAACCAGGGCACAGCAGCCAGAATAGTGGCACGACGATACGGTTTTTTGAAGAGACGACTGAAACTGACTTTATTGGCCTGTTGTGTACGTGTCTGGGAAGCAATCAGATTGATCTGCCCTACTGTCAACTGACGATTATTCAACAAGCGAGACAGTGAATTTTCCGCTGCGCTCAGGGCCCCACGAGAAATCAGCCAGTTCGCGCTTTCAGGAATAAAGAAACGGGCAACGGTAATGATGATCGCCGGAGCCAACGCCGTGGCATACATCCAACGCCAGGCATTCAATGCCGGATGCATGATCATCACGATGGCACCGATCCCAATACCGCACATGGCACCGATGGCCTGAAAGGCAAACGCACCCAGCACCATTCGCCCACGGGACTGGCTGGGGAGGTTTTCAGAAAGAATCATGTGTGCCGTAGGGTAATCACAGCCTAATGCCATACCCAATCCAAAGAGACATACCACCAACATGGTGTAGCTGCTACAGCAGATAAGCAGGACAAGAAAAGCAAGGAAGATGATCATTTCCGCGATGAACATTCGCTTGCGGCCAAAGTGATCCGACATTCCCCCAAGAAGGAAAGAACCTACAAGAATACCCGCCAGTGTCGCAGAAGTGATCAGGCCTTTTTCCGTAGCACCAATATGGAACTGGGCAGCAATAAGGGGAAGGGATACGCCGCCCATGAAAACAACAAAACCCTCGAAAAACTTGCCTGCGGCAGCCAGAGCCCAAATGGCCCACTGCATGGAAGACATCGGCGTAGAACGGGAAGGAGAACCGTCCGGCCACGAAGGCACCTCGTCAATATACTCTTGAACTGTTTTACCCCGGAATGAAGTAGAGGACTCTGCAGCAATATTCATCGACTCTCACTCGGACAATTGAAAATGGGGAGCACGCATTAATGTGCTCGTCATCGTTTCTTAGTGTGCAGTATGAAAGTCTCAAATGACGATAATGTTACAGTTGGATGAAAAACATAACGACACGCACTTGGCGCAGAAGTCAGAGCACCGCCTGCCCTGCGCCATAGATTTGCTGTAATTCCAGGTATTCATCGAGCACAACCATATCAGCGCGATAACCTTCCCTTAATTGGCCTCTGTCCTCCAGGCCAAGGTACTGAGCCGGTATAGTCGACACACGTGCGCTGGCATCGGCAAGGGAACGACCAATACTGACGAGATTCCGTATGGCCTGATCCAGCGTCAACGTGCTACCTGCCAAAGCACCATTTTTCAATCGAACACACCGGCCATGCTTGAAAACCTGCTGGGTCCCCAGTCGATATTCGCCATCGGGCATACCGCAGGCAGCCGTCCCATCGGTGATGGCATAGAGCCGCGGAATAGCTCTGAAGGCCACATCCAACGCACCTTGATGGACATGTTCAAGGTCAGGAATCACTTCAGCATACTCGGCGTTCGCCAATGCGAATCCGAGAATTCCCGGCGCCCGGTGGGAAAAGGGGGTCATGGCGTTATAGAGGTGAGTAAAGCCTTTCACTCCTGCATGATAAAAGTGCTCTGCCGTATCATAGTCAGCCAACGTATGCCCGGCCTGCACACGTACTCCCTGTGCCAACAACCACTCCAACGCACCATTCTCCTGTAAACATTCAGGTGCCAACGTAATGACCTTGAGAGGCGCAAGGTGCTGATACTCCTGCAACTCTTCGACAGTACAGATACGCGTTGCATCCGGCTGAGCTCCCAGTTTGTCCGGATTGATATAAGGCCCTTCCAAGTGAACACCGATAACATCAGCCGCAATACTATCCGCTGATGAAGATGATGCGGACTGCCATTGTCGAAAAGCCGCAATTCCCTCCAGCGCATTGAGAATATCGGTATGGTTGGCGGTCATCGTCGTCGCCAACAAGGTAGTCGTTCCGTGTTGTGCATGAGTATGTGCGATGGTCTTGAGAGCATCCCCCCCTTCCATCACATCACGCCCGCCACCGCCATGCACATGGAGATCAATAAAGCCGGGGAGGATATAGGGCGGTTGAATATGCTGCTCTTCAACAGAATTACCCTCAATACGCACTATTATTTTTCCTTCCCGATAAAGCGTGCCTTGAATCCAGCCTTTAGATGTCAAAATAGCGCCAGTTAGTGTGCTCATTGATCGTTCTACCTGATTATTTCATTATTACCTGTTGGTCACCCTTGCCTGCTGTTACCAACCTTTTGATCTGCAAGTTGTCTACCGAACATGGCAGCACCACGCACACCGCTGGAATCACCATGCGTTGCGCGGCGTACTATGGGAAGCGGGGTATCTGGGAAGGCATGTTTACGGATACCTGCCGGTATACCCGCGACCACTTCGTCAATGAGCGAGATACCACCGCCCAATACGATGACTTGAGGGTTGATCAGTTTGACGAGATTTGCCAATGCGCTCCCCAGAATATCCTGATGAATCTCAAAGACCCGCCGAGCCTCGGCTTTTCCTTTTTTGAGATCAGTCACCCACTGTTGCGTGGTTGCGCCCGTCACCCCCGCCCGATCGTACAAGCCCGCCAAACCGGGGCCAGCAATGTATTTTTCAAGGCAGCCCGTTAAGCCACAACCACACTCAAGCAGTGGCAGTGCATAAAGCGACTGCAATCGCGCAGGCAGCGGCAAATGCCCCCATTCCCCCATGAGCTCATTCACAACGGTACCGTGGATCGCGATACCCGCACCTGCGCCCGTTCCCAATATCGCACCGACTACCTGTTGGTAACCTTCTGCAGCACCGCCCGTATGCATTTCGGAATGCGTAAAACAGACGCTGTCTTTATCCACGGACAGTGGGCGACCTATTCGCTCCGCCAGGGTAGCTTGACCATTAGGCTTGTTCAGGCATGGAATATTGGCCGAGAGTATTGATCCATCGGGCCTGACAACACCGGGGACACCCATGCCGACACTGCCCTTGGCCTTAAAACGCTGATCGGCTTCAGAGACCATCTTTTTCAGCATAGAAGCAAAGGCATCGAAGTCATCGACGGGAGTAGGCTCACGCCACCGATCCAGTAGCTGCCACTGTTCATCAAAGACAGCCATTTCCATCTTCGTACCACCTACATCAATTCCGTAACAAAGTTGGCTCATAAATGCTCTTTGGGTCTCTAAACTCTCTTCCATTAATCATGGCAGCATATCACTTTTTCGATGGCTACCGTTTTATCCCTGGGGCTCTTTCGATCTTTCCTTTAAAAGAAAAATGTATTCTTCCACGCACAAAAAAGCCACGTTAAGGCTGGGAAACTGAACCTCACGTGGCTTTCTCTTCAATTCAATACCTGATTCAACAGGTACCCTATAATCGACAAATTTCCATTTTAAACAAGTTCTTCGTCTACCTTACCTTCCTTGATAGCCATACGAGCTTCTTTCTTGACATCAAGGTTCAGGCATGCCAGCCAGTAGACGATAGCGGCAACCGGCAGTCCAATGAACATCGAAATATCAATACCGTGGGTATATTTGACGGCAAAACCTGTGAAGGGCTCGGTCACCATGAAGGGCACCATTGCTAGCAATCCGACTAGATACGCAAAGATACCGCGGAAACCCCAGCGTCCGTATATCCCTTTGGGGTTGAATATCTCACTGATGACATAACGCCCGCGTCTGACCAGAAAGTAGTCTGCCAGGTTAACGGCTGTCCATGGCGTGAAGACATAGGCCATGAATATCATCACGTTGGCATAGAAGGTATTAAAGCCGCTTGGACCAATCATCTGCGCAATAACGGAGATACCGGCAAAAAGGACCAACACGGAAACGACACGAAGGGTGCGCGTGGGTTTAACCGGGATAAACGAATCCAGAATTGAAATCAGCGTCAAGCTGCCGCCATACTGGTTCAGCGACATGATGGAGACCAGGCCGATCACCATCGTGAGCAATGCAATCGTACCGCCCCCATGAACAAATTCATTACATGCCACGGCAACAGCAGTACTGGGATCCATGCCGGGCGCTTTGCTGCCCGCCAGAATACCGATAATGAAAACCCATACACCTGCCAGCACACTGGGGAAATAGGTCCAGAAAAAGATGCTTTTGACGGGTGTATTGGCAGGCAAGTAGCGTGAATAGTCAGAGACATAGGGCGCCCAACCCAACTGGAATCCACTCACTACGACAAAGATAGAGAAGAAATCGACCGCATTGAACTGACTGAACGAAAGCATCGACCAGCTCAGATCCACATGATAAAACGCTGCGACGGTAATGAAGACGGTCACAAGCATCAGCGGAATAGCCATGATGCGGTTGATCAAGTGGATCATCTTGTAGCCAAGAATAGCAATGATCGTTCCAATACCACCAAAGAGGAGGTATGCCACCCAGGGGGGGGTACCAAACAGATATTCCCCTGCCGAGCCCGAAATAATGGCATCCGAAATATTATAGGCACCGTAGTTAATGAGTGCGAATATCCACACGGATATGGCTGCACCCACATAACCGAACTGAGGACGTGACTGTACCAGCTGAGGCAAGCCAAGGTGAGGCCCTTGCGAGGCATGGAATGCCATGAAGATAGTACCAAACAAGGCACCAACGACCGTTGCTACAATCGTCCACATAAGGCTCTGATGCGCCCCCATGGAAACAGCTGCAACTCCGGTCGCCATGGGCGTAATATTCATGTTGGAGACGAACCAGACAGCGCCCACATGCCAGGGTTTACCGTGGCGATCGGAAATGGGAATCCAGTCAACCGAGTGTACCTCAACCTGGCTATCGTTATTGCCGCCCTCTGCTGGTGAAGCCTGACCACCCGGCGTATTGATGTTCTCGTTGCCGCTTGATGCCATATATTTCTCCAAAAAAAAGATGTGAATACTTTATATCATTTTTAAACGATCATTTTTTGAGGGTAGAAGCTCCCTCAGGGAGACGCCCTTAGAAGAGTTCCCTTCGAAAGAATGAGACATCGCTGTGCAGTACACACTACAAACCATAAATACTTCTTATGAATCATACGATTATATCATTAATTTTGGTTATATTTTAGAGTGTAGGAGAATCTTTGCCGTTAAGAGCAGTAATTCAGTTTGAAATAAGCGCTTCTGCCTGTAGGCCAGCTCTTTTGTTAAGATAGCGTGAGTCAGCGCTGAACGTTAGTGATTATTCTTGCCATGTCGTATTTAGACACTTCTGCTGGCTGACACCATGGTTAACCTTTGATTGCACTTTCTCAGACATCCAGCAGGCTTTTCCGCGGGATGAAACAACAAGGAATGAGTTCGAAATGAACAAGTGGTCCATCGGCTTGATGACCGGCACAGTACTGGATGGCTTTATCGATATTGCAGCCATTCGTAGTAATGGCGAAACCATCGATGAGTTGGGTCCCTATGAACTGGTAGCGTATCCCGACGATATACGCCCACTGCTTGTAGAAGCGATGGATGCTGCGCGGATATGGAATTTCGATGGCCCTGAACCTGCCATCTTTCGCGAAGCGGAAACACGATTAAGCAAAGCTCAGGCGGACGCCGTCGCACACTTTCTTGAACATCAGGGAATCACTCCATCAGAGGTAGAAGTCATTGGCTTTCATGGTCAGACGGTTCTTCATGCCGCTCCCACGCCCAAACGCAAAGGAGCCACTCGCCAGCTGGGCGATGGACAGCTGATGGCAGACCATCTGGGCATTGATGTTGTCTATGACTTTCGTACGGCCGATGTAGAACATGGCGGCCAGGGTGCCCCTTTGGCCGCGATCTATCATCAGGCCTTGCTACGCTCACTTCCCCGGAAAGCGCACTGGGCGGTACTGAACCTGGGGGGAGTGGGCAATATTACCGCCTTGGATGGTGATACGCTGATTGCGTTTGATACCGGGCCTGCCAATGCCCCAATCAATGACTGGATCTACCAGCACTCAGGTAAAATCATGGACAAGGATGGCGTGCTTGCGGCAAGTGGACAAGTGGATGAGCCCCGCCTGGAGCGCCTCCTGACACATCCGTACTTTACTGCGCCCTACCCCAAGTCACTCGACCGCTTCGATTTCATGGCGTCCATGGCAGACGGGCTAAATGAAGCCGATGGTGCCGCTACATTAACGGCCTTCACGGCAGGGGCAGTTGCTAAAGGGATTGCGTTGTTGCCTGAACGGCCCGAGGGGTTGATCGTCTGCGGCGGGGGACGTCGTAATCCAACACTAATGAAGGAAATCGCCCAACGTTGCCAACTGGACGTCATCGCTGCCGAAGAGGTGGGTCTGAGAGGGGATGCCGTGGAGGCAGAATGCTTTGCTTTTCTGGCAGAACGTACGCTGCATGACTTGCCCTTGAGCTTCCCCGGCACCACGGGAGTCGCAGCACCGCAGCGCGGGGGAAGGATAGCGAGAGCCAGGAAACTGTAACAGCACGAAACAACTACATCAGGAAACAACTACATCAGGAAGCAATAGCAGCATGTCTTACAGGGATGCCCCCTGGTAAAGACAGCTTATGGCAACAAGGGCTGAAGATTACTGACTGGCAGATCGCTGACAAGCCACTGATGGAGCGCCCACATGACTACGTTACGAACGGCCTGAGCCTGCTGGGGAGGCGTTAATTTCTGCTGGAGCTGATGTTCGTTCTGAGTGAGGTCATCCTCATAGCCCTCCGTATCTATGGATTGATCCACCAAGGGGGCATCCTGACTGCCAAAGTAAGCTAATCCATAGGTCCACAATGTGTTTGAAAGGGGATATCGACCCGGTGCGTAGGGCATAGAAAGCGCATTGAGCGCGCGCGCGTCCCCCTGCCATGCGGATTGGATCATTAACGTAAAACTTCGCCGATAATCATAATGAATACCTTTGCCGTCATACAATAGTAAGGCCAACTCATACTCCGCCGCTGCATTATGCTGTGCTGCTGCCTTTCGATACCAACAGGCAGCACGCTTCACATTCTTGCGTACCCCCACGCCTTGCATGTACATATTTCCCAGCGTGACTTCGGCAGCAACATCATCCCCCCACTGCACGCTTTTACGTAACCAACGGTAGGCCAGCGTATTGTTTTGCGGCACACCCAACCCGTATAGATACTGGAATCCAAGCTCCGCCATACCTGCGGGGTCTCCCACTGCAGCGGTGTGCCTATACCACGTTGCAGCCCGCTCGAAACCACCCTCTACGGTAGCAGACTGCATGGTTTCGAATGTTGTTTCCGGGTTGGCCAACTCGTGTTCAGCGGATGCACGCAGCAATATCAGTTCTTGCGTCATGGCGGCTGAAAGTCCTATCCCCTGATCATACCGTTGTAGGGTGTAATCCTTTATTGCATATGCCTTTTGGCGTGAAGGCAATGTATTCCAGGACACGGCATCGTCACAATCCGACGGATAGTACAGTGTCCTACCGGAAAGGATAGCCAGATTGGCGAGTGCGTTTTCATAAGCACCACTTCCCAAATGACCATTTAGCAAGACTCTATGGAACCAACATGCTCCCTCGGCATAGTTGTAAGGCACGCCTTCACCCAATACAAAATATTGGCCTAATGCATCCGCTGCCTGAACATTCCCTTGATCGGCGGCCTTGCGCGCCCAATAAAGGGATTGAGCACTATTTCGGGGGACCCCAATACCATAGGCATACAATCTACTGAGCCCGTTCTGAGCCTGGCTATTCCCCTTCACGGCGGCTTCGTGGAAGGCATCGAAGGTCTGCTTCAATGCGTTCTCCAATCCCGGGGTATACCCGATCGTTCCACTCAGGAAAGGAACATATTGGGAAGCAGGCAAGTCTGCAAGAGCAGGATCATCAACCTTCTGAGTCTTATTGATCAATATTGCGGCGTGAGCTGGGATAATTATCGAAAAGGCAAAAAAAACAACAAGAGAGATCGCGATCCATCGTGGTTGAGTAGTGTGCATAACACGATGAAGACAGGCTGTATTGAAACGATCCCTGAATGATAAAGAGTGGCGCATCCCATACCCCGAATTTTAATCATTATTTTGATTCCTGAAATAACTATAGGGAGAGAAAAGGGGTTAATCGTTCAAGGAGAAAGGAAAAATCAAGATTTTGTCAGACGCTAATTGTCACTCATGTATGAACTTCTCACAAATAAGATGCCTCTTGAGAAACTATCAGAAAGGTTGTCGGGCTATAAGTGTATCCTCAGAGTAAACATGATGACTAATAGGGGAAACAGCAGAAGCCAGAGAAACTTTTTATAGACTCCTTTGAAAATCACAGTCGTATATAGGGATCGTATGGCTATATTCGTGTGGTTATGCCATCCATACTTCTCACTGGAATATCACATTGAATATTGAGTCCTGATCAGCTATACCTGTAATAACCCATATTTTTATAACCAAGTGGCTTACAATCGTTAACTACATTATTACTCTTTTATAACTTCCTTATAAAAACGATAAAAATAGCGAGGCTGATCACTTATGAGTGCTGTGGAAACGCCCTCTTCTCTTTTGGTCAATGTGGACAATATCAGTAAATCGTTCGAATCATTCAAAGCGCTTGATGATGTTTCCTTTACAATAAAAAAAGGCGAGTTGGTAGCTTTATTGGGAAGAAACGGTGCAGGCAAATCTACATTAATAAGTTGCATTATGGGGTTCCTGATCAATGATGCGGGCACCATCGACATCATGGGGAAAAATGTACTCGAACTTCCACGTGAGATACGTTCCCGCACCGGGTTTGTGCCTCAGAAGATGGAAGGCTTCCAGAACTTTAAAGTAAAAACGCTCCTCCGTTACATTGATTCGTTTTACGATAAATTACCCCCCATTGACCCTGAGCTGATACGTTGGGCAGATCTACGCGAAGATCAAAGCGTCAAACGGCTGTCAGGCGGCCAACGGCAACGCCTGGCGATTTTGATTGCCATGCGCCACGACCCGGAACTTCTCATACTGGATGAACCAGTGGCCAGCCTTGATCCTCATGCCCGCCGCGACTTCATGAATCTGCTGGAAAGCTATGCCCGTAGAACACAGGCCAGCATACTGATCTCCTCCCATATTCTTTCGGATCTGGAAAGAATTGCCAGTCGGCTTGTTTTTCTACGCAATGGAAAACTCATACTGGATGTGGATAACGACACATTCCACCATGCAACACGCTGGGTTCAACATGAAGATTCATCGCTACTGGAATCAGCGTTGGAACGCATACCTGACATACAGCCGTTAGGCTTTTCAGAACACGGAATACTCATTCATGGCTGGCGAAATGATCTTCTTCTACCTGAAGGAACCCAGGTGTCGCCCCCCGACTTTGAGGATGCCTTTCTGATCATCACGGATGATTCGCAGGGGGTAAAATGAACGCGTTTCTTCCGGCAAGAGAGCGCAGTGACATTGTCAACGCATTAAAGCTCTACCTGACGCGTGTTTTCTGGTTGGGAAATCCAACCTCATTTATTATTCTGATTTTTTTATGCGCGGATATAAGCGCTGTCATTTCTATAAAGCAGGCGTTACAACATGGCGGAATAGATCATGCTCTGAATGGCTCACTTCCCTCCCTCTTTCTTTACACCGAGTACGCTACTCTCATCCTGCTCAAGCTTTACCTGACGCGCCAAATCAAGGATTCACAATCCTGGTCCATTCCGGGGCTGGTCAAGGCTGAAACATACGCGGCCACAATAATTTATCTTTGCATTACGACAATAACTTCACTCATGCTGACTTGGGCACATTTCTACTTCGTTAATAGCATGCTCTTTATGCTGTTTAACTCTATAGCGGCCACTGGGCTATGGTACAGCCCACTTTATGTCAAAGGTAAACCAATAAAAAAACAAGACTTCATCATATCATTGGCATTAAGCTGCGTTTATATCCTTCAATTATTACTTATATTTGTACATGATTTGTCTCGACTGATCCTTACTTGTCCACCTATCGTTGCTACGCTAGTTGATTGTGCATTACTGGTATTTATTATCCGTACAATGACAACGTATCCCAACCGTATTTACCGTAATAGCGCCAAAGAAGGTGCAGATATATCGGAAAAAGCGCAACACACATTTTTTAATCATGAGAACCGGAAACACAAAATCTCTGCCCACGAGTTGAATGAGATGTTGTTATCGGCAACTCGACCGCGCGCATTGTGGTTGGATTGCGCCATCAATTTGCTTACCCTTCCCTGTTTTACTTTACTACTGGCTCTGGTCCAATACTTGATATCTTCGGGTTCGCTAGCTGCTGATTGGGCAGGTATGCTTGCCAGCTCGGTTATTTTTAGTACGATCGGTAGTAGTTCAGTGACGGAAGGAGGCTTGTTTATCGACAGCTGGCTTACCCACCGTGATCATTGGTTGCCTATCTTTGTAACGGGGTGGTTCGGGACAAGGAATCGCTTCATCTCGGCTGTCTTTCGAGCGAAGCTGACTCGACTCATTATTCTTACTCCGTTGATCGTTATCGGGCTTATTGTCCCCTATGCTTTCTGCAAGCAGCTGAGTCTGGAATACGCCCTGCTCCTGGGGGGGCTACTCATTTTATTGATCGGTGGCTCTACCTGCTGTACAGCAATACCATTCGCAATAACCAAGGCTCCGCCGAAGTGGCTGACGTTTGCTTTTGCGCTTTCCCCTTTTATGGCCACTTCAATATTGAATCCGCTATTTTCGTTTTCAATGGGAGGCTCAATAGCCATTGTTATTATTCTTATAATAGGCATCATTTCCTTCCCACTCGCTGGAAAACGCTTGGTGAGAGAGGATTGGGTGATCGAGAATGATTAGAAAAGAATAATGCCTATTCCTTGCTATAACGTTCAAACCACTCTTCACGGGTGATTGCCCAAATGTCGGCGGGCTGTAGCCCGGAAACGCACTGCAGCTGTGTATGCCCCACCCATCGCATGCCCTGTTTGATGGAAATACGCCTTGAAGCATTATTGCCTATTGCCTTGAGGGCTTTTAACAGAGGGGCCTGTGTTTCCCGAAACCAGAAATGTGTAGCGACTGTACTGGCTTCCGTCATGATCCTTCTGCCCCAGGCATCCGGTACTAGCCAGAAACCGCGATTATCCACATGCTTTCCTGACTGGAACCAGCCCAGCATGACCTCACCGATAACTCGTTGGGGATTGCTCTTTTCCCGAATGGACCAGTGCCATTCACGGCCTTCTTCAATCGCTGGAAAAGCGATGTTCTTGATATAGAAAAGCGCCCCCTGCTCAGGAAAAGGCCAGGGTATGCGAGCCGACATGTTTCGAACCACCACCCATTGCTCGAAAGCTTGCTGATAAAACTCAGCATCTTCCAGCACAATTGGTGTTAATAAAAGCCGAGCTGTTTCTAGCGGCGGATAATGCACGTTCTCAAGGTGATGAGCCATCCTATCAGCCTCATTGTTTTTGTAGCATAGTGATGAATGTGGGTACATGTTAAAAAATAGCTACCCATTAGGCGGAATCAGCTTTTGCATTGTCTCCAGGTAGGACAAATACGCCTGGCGCCCTACTTCGGTCATCTCGGCCGTAGTGAGTGGTTTGCGCCCATCAAAACGTTTTTCAACACTGATATACCCGGCATCTTCCAGTTTCCTCATATGAGTAGCGAGATTGCCATCCGTCAGCCCGAGCTGTTTTCGCAAGGATTTGAAATCCATGCCGCCATTGGCAATCAGCAATGTGATGATCCCCAAACGCACCCGACCGTGAATGATTTCATCGATGTCATCAATACTGAACAAGGTGCTTTCATTCCCCATAATGCTGTTTCCCTAGACGCATCAGTTTTAGTCCGGGCAAGAGCATCAACAAGACAAAGCAAAGTGCTAACACCAGATAAAAACACGAAAAACCGTCGACCAGGGCGAGAACTACTCCGGCGATCATCGCACCAAGACTCACCGAATTGATCATCGGCTTACGCATCACTACCGCAGTTGTCATCCATCCAACACCATAGAGCACCATAATAGCTGACGGCATCAGTGCCCATATCTCGTCCGTGTGAAAACGATAATTAAGCACAATACCTGCAAGGAGCAAGGCAACACAGGCCCGCCCGATGGCTCTCCATAGACTACCAGTGACCCGATTGACCAGATTACGTGGTTTGGATGACAGCGTAGCGGAGAGTGTCCAGCTCACCAGGTACATGACGACAACAGCGACAACCCAAATACCGGTTTCGAAAATGGGCGATAGCCAATGGGCTAACTGTGATACCCAACAGATGAGACAGGCTGAACCAAAAATGATACCTGCTGCAACAAGGTAAGGGCCTACGGTGGACGGGGCCGTTTGGCTGTCCTCCGCCAGGCGCCTTAGATAAGCAAGGTCATCTTGTGAAGGATGAGTGGATGAAGTATGGGTGGATTGTGCAGTCATAGCATTCTCCCAGAGGATTTATCGTTCGTTGTTATTCCGTACTACGAAATTTATCTGCTTATGCTTGGGAAATGACTTTCCAAACAACTTTTAAAAACAAAGTACATTTATAAATAGAGAAATATGGAAGAAAAGGCAAGCTTTTTTGCCGGGTATAGTATGCTCGATACCAACAACGACCGAATCTTTCGATCCAAGCTATGCATCGATAAATGAAATCAAATCCTCTGAAGGATATGGGGAGATGTGCGGCAGCCCTCGGGAAATTTTTCCGACGATGAAGTCAATATACAGGAGGCAGGCAAAATGAAGGCGTCAGGAAGCTGGAGTGATTGCCATAACGCTACCGCATCAATCTGACATAATCGCCCCAAATAAAGAGATAACGCAGTGCCATGCGTTACCACTACGATATTCTCATCATGATATTGAGAGAGCACACGCTTGATGGTTTGACTGAATCGGGTATAAACCGTGTCAGCGCACTCATCGCCGAATGTCACTACTGAAGATGACTGAAGAAAGCGGGCAATCTGCGCAGCAAAAACAGCTGACGGCATGAAACCGACCTGATGTCTTTCATGCTCTCGCAAATCAGCTTCAATGCCCACTGCACACGCAAGATGAGCCGACAGAATATTAGCCGTACCCAACGCCTTAGGTTCGGGACTCGAGATAATATGGCAGGGAGCATACTCATTCAGTCGCAGAGCCAATTCATGCGCTGCAACTTCCCCCTCTTTTGATAAGGACCACCGATCCGAAGGTATCTCGGGATCGATTGCCGGGATGCTGTGACGTACGAAAATCAATGAGTTCATCTGTAGGGCTCACCTATTCACATCCACTACCAACCTACCCCGCACCTTGCCCTCCAAAAGCGCATTCGCATGGGAGATAACTTCCTCTAACGGGATAGTGCGGCTAATAGCTTCCAACAGTGTGTTATCCAATGTATTTTCGAGCAGGCCCCATGCTTCAATGCGCCGCTCATAAGGTTGGGTCACGCTATTAATCCCCAGCAGGCTGATGCCTCGGAGAATAAAGGGGGCGACGGTCGCGGGAAAATCCATCCCCTGTGCCAAGCCGCAGCTTGCAACGGCACCTTCTGGACGGGTCGCAGCGCAGGCATTGACGAGGGTATGACTTCCTACAGAATCAATGGCCGCTGCCCAGCGTACCTTAACCAACGGACGCCCCGGTTCAGAGAGTGCCTCTCGGGGAATAATCTCACTCGCTCCCAGTGTTTTTAGAAAAGGTTCTTCCTCAGGACGACCAGTGGAAGCAATTACGGAATACCCACGCTTCGCCAATAGCGCAATCGCATAACTCCCCACCCCGCCGTTGGCACCTGTCACGAGCACAGGGCCATCACTCGGCGTTAGGCCATGCCGCTCAAGTGCCATGACAGAAAGGGCTGCGGTATAGCCCGCCGTACCGATTGCCATGCATTGATACTCGCTCAATCCCTTGGGCAGTAGAATGAGCCAGTCACCGTTCACGACCGCTTTCTGTGCCAAGCCGCCCCAGTGGAATTCACCGACACCCCATCCATTCAATACGACGTTGTCTCCTGCCTGGTAACGTGGATGTTGGCTGGCAGTGACCGTTCCCGCCAAATCAATACCCGGCACCATGGGAAAGCGACGAACGACTGGCCCTTTGCCCGTAATGGCCAGAGCATCCTTATAGTTCAGCGTGGAGTAGGCCACATCAATGCAAACATTCCCCTCCATCAATTCGTGATCATCGATATCACGTAAGATGGCGTGATTCTCGCCATCAGCCTGTGTAATCACAATTCCTTTGAACATAGCGGCCTTTTTGAAGTAGTACCGTGGTTGATCAGACACATTGAAGTATAGCGTTTGGAAAAAGGCTATAGATCAGGCACCGACTAATGTCGAAGGCCGAGAGGGATGAGCAAGTGAAATGGATGACGGGCGATCAAGGGCACTAGCATTCACCGGCATTAGAGGCAAACCATCGCTCTGCGCGATGATAGCCCTATGATGCAATAACAGCCTGCTCCATGACGGAAGCAAGCCGTTTTTTTCCTGCCATTCCCTTACGTTTTCGTATAGGGCATATGACGATTTGTCCGGGTAAAAGCCTGATGCTTACAGAACGCAAATATCAGGCACTGACCACTACTGATGGACATGTGTATAACGTTTCCCCAACTGACGTTTACAGTTTCCCCGTCAGGAATTGTGCTTCGCCATTACCGAAGGACCAGTCTTCGTCCGAGTTGGTCACATAATTGATCATGATATCCTGCGGAGAAATACCGCAGTGTTCATGCAGCCGTTCGGTCAGCACCTTGTTGAAGGTCACTTTCTCTTCACGTGTACGAGGCCGCGTAGTGATCGAGATAATAATGACGTCTTTCGTTCTTTGAATCCCAAGCCCGGTATCCTCAATACGCGTCATCGCCGGTTTGTGCTGGTACACCAGTTGATAACGATCGCCTTCAGGAGCCTTGAAGACTTCCAGCATAGTCTCATGTGCGACATCAAGCAGTTTGCCGATTTCTTCATCGGTACGGCCTTCGAGCATATCAAAACGAATAAGTGGCATGGTTCTCTCCTTTTTGTGAATACTGATGATAGTCATTGTAGCGCCAATCACATAGCACGGTAGTAGCTATTACGCTACTGCTGCCGGGATAGAGGCAGCTGAGGTTTCAGGAATAGGGGTAGATTGAGCCGCTTGCTCCGTTTCCAGATCCGCCAGTATCATTGCC
>Ga0157360_1000047_pt1 | contig 71528 bp, 60 predicted proteins | sample AttlaeALBM1_FD_111483 | JGI IMG/M metagenome (GOLD analysis project Ga0157360, IMG submission 111483) | Fungus gardens microbial communities from leaf cutter ant in Ribeirão Preto, State of São Paulo, Brazil - Atta laevigata ALBM1 | ecosystem: Host-associated > Fungi > Mycelium > Unclassified ...
AACGGCGACAGCAACGGCAGCAATACTGGCACCGGCAACGGCGACAGCAACGGCAGCAATACTGGCACCGGCAACGGCGACAGCAACGGCAGCAATACTGGCACCGGCAACGGCGACAGCAACGGCAGCAACACCGGCTCTGGTGACGACGACAATTCCGGCAGCAACGCTGGTTCCGGCAACGGTGACAGCTCCGGCAGCAACACCGGCTCTGGCGATGGCGATGGCAACGGCAGCAATACCGGCTCCGGCAACGGCGACAACTCCGGCAGCAACGCTGGCAACGGCGACGGCGATAACGCCGGCAGCAATACCGGTTCTGGTAACGGCGACAGCAACGGCAGCAACACCGGCTCTGGCGACGGCGACAGCAACGGCAGCAATACCGGCTCCGGCAACGGTGACAATTCCGGCAGCAACACCGGTAACGGCGACAGCAACGGCAGCAACACCGGTTCCGGCGACGGGGACAGTTCCGGCAGCAACACCGGCTCTGGCGACGGCGACAGTTCCGACAGCAACACCGGTTCCGGCGACGGCGACAGCTCCGGCAGCAACACCGGCTCTGGCGACGGCGACAGCTCCGGCAGCAACGCTGGTTCCGGCACCGGCACCGGCGACGGCGACAGCAACGGCAGCAACACCGGCACCGGCGACGGCGACAATTCCGGCAGCAACGCTGGCACCGACACCGACAACAACGCCGGCAGCAACACTGACGACGAGGACAATGGCAAAACCTTTGCGCCAACGATGGAGATCGTTGATGACAACGGAACCGCGATTGCTGATGGCACAACAACCCGCGACAGCACGCCGACATTCATCGGCAAAGGGTTCGAACCGGGAACGACCATCGTCATCACGGACGGCGCGTCATCACTCACCAGCCTGACGGTCGGTGAAGATGGCAACTGGAGCTATACACCGGACACAGCATTGAGCGATGGTCAGCATGACATCCAGGTCACCGTGACCGATCCAGATGGCGTCACTGCCAACGGCATCTTCAGCGTCACCATCGACACGACGCCACCGGAAGGCGTTGATATCAATAATGTAAACATCATCGATCATGACGGTAACGCTATTACCCATGAAGGTATAACGGCAGAAAACGCCCCGAACTTTAATGGCACAGCACTTGAACCGGGAGCGACCGTTGTCATTCGGGACGGTGAAACCGTCTTAGGTGAAAGTCATGTTAATGAAGATGGAAGCTGGTCCTTTACTCCGCCGGATTCACTGGAAGATGGCAAGCACCAGTTCACGTTTGAAGTCATCGATCCGGTCGGCAACAGCAGCGGCAAATCCGCAGTGCTGGATCTCTCAATCTCCACCACCAAAGGGATCAATACAGGCGTTGTCATTACTGACGAGCAGGGTAATGTGATCGCTGATGGCGATATCACTAACCACAACACGCTAACCTTTAGCGCTCAGGGCCAGACGCCAGGCTTAACCGTCACGATCAGTGATGGTGAAACCGTACTGGGCAGCGTTGTGGTTGCGGAAGATGGAAGCTGGCGCTTTACCCCCGAAACCGCACTGGCTGAGGGCAGCCACGCATTCGTCGTGACCGTTACCGATGCGGCAGGCGACACCATCAGCGATACCGTAAATGTGTCTATCGATACAATTGCGCCAGAGCTGATCGATGTTGACGACGTCACGGTCTCTGACGATGCGGGCAACGCCTTTGTCGCTGGTGGCGAAATGAACGATCCCACGCCAACCTTCAGTGCCTCCGGCCTGGAAGCTGGAACGACTGTCATTGTTCGCGATAACGGCGCCGTTCTGGGTGAAGCCGAAGTATCAGAGGATGGTAGCTGGTCATTCACACCGTCCGACGCGCTCACCGAGGGTGAACACAGCTTTACGTTTGAGGCAGTCGATGCGGCAGGTAACAGCAGTGGCGAATCAGCCACGAAAAGTTATCTCCTGGATTCAGTGGCACCAGAGGGCGTGGACATCAGTCAGGTCGTGATCACCGATGAAGCGGGTGAGCAGGTTAATCCAGCTGATACCCAGAGCGATAATATCCTCACCTTCAGCGGCGGCGATCTTGAACCTGGCGCGACCGTCACAATGTACGACAAAGGTCAGATTGTTGGTAAAACCACCGTCAGCGAAGATGGCAGCTGGAGCCTGACCACCACTGACGGACTGTATGATGGCAGCCATGAAGTGACCTTTACCGTTTCAGACACCGCAGGCAACAGCAGTGCGCCATCTGATACGCTGGATCTCACTGTGCAGGAAGTGGTTCTGTCAGCATCCGACAACGTCAGCTCTGGTGCTGCCATCGGATTTACCTATCCGGTTGAAGTCACTCAGGATCTGGGAACCGTACTGAATGACGGCGGCATCGTCGCACTGAACAATAAAATCGTCAGTGATCCGATTGCGGTGGCCGATGGCACCATTATGGATCTCAGCGTGACGGCAACCTCCTCGTCATTCCTGAACGTCGCCAGTAACTCGACGCTGGAACTGCAGAAGTATGACTACTCAACCAGCACCTGGGTCACCGTGACGGAGGACAATAGCGGCAACCTGTTTGGTATGTTTGGACTGGGCGCGTCGACCTCCTCCATCACTTTATCCGGACTGACGGCGGGCCAGTATCGGCTGGTTTACAACACCAATGGACTGAATGTCGGGGCCAGCTTTAAGCTGGATGCATCTAAAATCGTCTATAAACTGGCGGAACAGGGCACCCCAACCCACTACACCACAGCAATTGGTAATGTGATCACCGATGCCGACAGCGTCTATGGTTCGGATGGTATCCCGCATCCTGCTTATACCTCGGTCACGGCGGTGGGTGTTGCCACCACTGATGGCACGGGCGCCAGCGTCACGATGAGTGCCAGCACCCCATCCGCAACGCTGACCGGGCAGTATGGCACCCTGGAGATCCATTCTGATGGCAGCTACGTCTATACCCCTGTCTCTTCAATGGACAGCATCGGTAAGGTCGATTCGTTTACCTATACCATTACTGACACCGTTACGGGCCAGAGCTCGACAGCACAACTGCATGTGCAGATTGGCACCACCAATAATGCGCTGACGCTGAGCTGGAATGCGACAGATCCGACAGCGGAAGCCGTCACGGACATTGCGTCCAGTGATGAGGCCAATGCCAGCGTCATCGTGACCTATGAGTCCTCAACGGTTTCCGATGCGGACGTTAAGCTGGTCGCAGGCGGCACGCAGAACTACAGCTCGACCTTTACCCTGGCGGGTTCAGACGATCTGACTAGCGGTTCGCTGACGTTAAAAACGGAATGGGGCGTGTTCGGCAATAATTTCAAAGTGCCGCTGAACATCACTTATGAAGTGCAGATGCAGAACAGTGATGGCACATGGACCACGGTGAAAACCCAGACTGCCGTCGTGGCCGCGGGTGAGCACAACTCAGAAGTCATTCAGAACGTGGATGTCACGACGCTTCTGACTGGTCTGGGCGCGGGTACCTATCGTCTGGCCGTTTCGACCACGGGTGCGGCCAACAACGTGCTGATGAATGTGGCGTTAGAAACCGTCAGCCCGACGCACTATGTGATCACGGCAAATGAGGTAGCAACCGGTAACTTCCTGACCGACGAAGGAACTGACGGTGAGGTGGATAAACTGAGCTCCATCTATACCCGCATCTATGCCAAAGCCGGTGACAACACCAGCGATGTGGCCATTGATGACAGCTATACCTGGGTGACGGAAAGTGGTGTCTCTATCGCTGGGCAGTATGGCACCCTGGTGCTCTATAACAACGGGGCCTACACCTATACCCCTGCAACTGACTCACTGCCAGCCGGCTCTGTCGATGTCTTCACGTATGCACTGAAAGGTGCCAATGGTGAAGTCGTCAACGCCACGGTCACGATCCATCTGGGCGTGGAAGTGAACGGCAGCAGCGGTGGCGCTCTGGTCTTCCAGGGTACGGAAGCGAACGATGTCTTTGATATCTATGACATCAGTTTTGTCTCCGCCGACGGTGCTGCGGGCTACGATACGCTGGCCTGGCACGGTAACGGTCAGCTGGTGTTAAGCGATGTTGCGGCGAAAATCAGCAACATTGAGGCAATCATGCTGAGTTCGACCACCAGCAGCGATAATCTGGTGTTGAATGCGCAGAGCGTGGAAACGGTCAGCAGTGAAAGTAATACACTGTTCATCAAAGGGATAGCTGGCGACAAAGTCACGCTGGAAGGCACCTGGATTAACAGCGGAACGGTCATTGTCGACAGCGTCACCTACACGCACTACACCAGCACCACTGCTGACGATACGGTTGTCGATATCTTTGTGCAGAAGGGCCTCAGCCTCTCTTCCGCTACCTATCAGGATAGTCAGGATGGCACGGAGTATTACGTCACGACATCCCAGGATATAACGGGAACAGAAAAAGGCGATATCTTCCACATAACGGACAACAGTTTTGCTCACATTGATGGGGGCGAAGGTCTGGATACCCTGGTGTGGCACGCTAATGGCACGCTTACGCTCAGCGATCTGCAGGCGAAACTCAGCAACATCGAAGAGATCGAACTGGCGGATGATAACGTCGTGACGAATCTGGTGGTCTCGGCGCAAAGCGTGGCGAGCATTACCGATGACAGCAACACACTGTTTGTAAAAGGGGATAGCGCCGATCAGCTGACGCTTTCCGGTCGCTGGATCCAGTCAGGCAGTGAAGTGGTCAACAATGTGGATTACATCCATTACGTGGGCACCACCGCCGAAGGTCAGACAGTCAACCTCTATGTTGATCGCCACATTACGCAGAGCAACATCGAAACCGCATCTGAACATAATGCGGCGGATGTGACGGGCGACGTGACGCTGCTCAGCGACAGCGTGGCACAGACCACCACGATGAAGACCCAGTCTGACAGCGTTACCAGTGAAAGCTTCACGATAAACAGCATCAGCGATTTGCAGGAGATCAACGTCAGTGTCAGCGGGGCGTCGATCGATGCCAGCAACGCCGTGTATGTAAACTGGTCGTTGCAGATTTACAACACGCAGACGCTGCGCTGGGACACCGTGAGCAGCAACCTTGAGATGGTCACCAGCGGCAGTCCGCTGAGTGTTTCACTGAGCGGTCAGAAAGCCGGAACCTATCGGATTGTGGTCGACACCACGCAGTCCGGACACCCTGGCTTCCTGTGGTCAACCGTCTATGACGAGCTTACCGTGAACATCTCGGTAAACATCGTCAGCACCACCGACTATAAAGTCACCCACAGCACCAGCGTCAACGGTTCGATCTTTGCCAGCGACAGCGCCGGTGAGAGTTCACTGCTGGTGAAATCAATCACCGCCGGTATTGTAAGCGGCGCCGCAAACTATGCGCTGGTGACAGACGCAGGCACCACCATTGCGGGGACCTACGGCTCGCTGACGATCAAAACTGATGGCAGCTACACCTATACACTGAACAGTGATTCGGTCATCAAACTTGCCGGCAGCGAAGATGCCTTCACCTACATTCTGGCGGATGGCACCGTCAAAAATCTGGTGATGACATTAGGCGTTTCTGTGGATGGTGCGGAAGGCGGTGCGCTGACCTTTGCCGGTACCGTTGGCGATGACACCTTCACGATTTACGACACCCATTTCACCTCGGTGGATGGTAAATCGGGGCAGGATACGCTGGTCTGGAATGGTGCAGGCAGTCTGAACCTCAGTGACATCGCTGACAAAGTGAGCAATATCGAAATCCTGGATTTGCAGGATAACGGTAAGGCGACAACGCTGCTGATCAGTGCCGACGATATTGAAAAGATCACGGATGAGAGTCATGTGCTGTATGTCAGGGGCGGCAGTAACGACTCCCTGTCACTGCAGGGTGTGTGGGCGGTTAACGGCACTGAAACGCTGAATAACATTACTTACACCCTCTACACCAGTACGGCGCTCGATGGTACGGCTATCCGGCTCTATGTTCAGCAGGATCTGCACTTCAACGAAGTCACAGAGCATCTGAACGGTTCTGTCATGGACGCCTCCGCCGATCTCACCGTGGTCTCGGTGAGTCAGAATGGTGAAATCGCGGCGATCACCGACGATGCCCTGAGCTTTAAAGGCGCTTATGGCACGCTGGTTATCGATGACGCGGGGCACTACAGCTACGTTGTGGATGATGCCTATGCCCATAGTGGTAACACGGACACCTTCACCTACACGTTGTCTGACGGCAGCAACGGGTCTCTGAGCTTCAACCTGGGCGTGGATGTTGACGGCAGTGCGGGCGGTGCCATTACCTTCACCGGCACCAGTGGCGCAGATGTTTTCGAGATCTATGACACCGACTTCATCTCTGTCAACGGTGCAGAGGGCAACGATACGCTGGCGTGGCATGGTACGGGCGCACTGAACCTCAGTGATATCTCGGCCAGGGTCAGCAATATCGAAACCATCGATCTGCTGAAAGATGCCGGAAAGGATAACCTGGTCGTCAGTGCAGAAAGCGTTCTGAAAGTCACCGATAACGATAATACGTTATATGTCAGAGGCGAAAATGGCGATACGGTTACGCTGAACGGTAACTGGCAACAGGCGGATGGAGTAGTCGCAAATGGGATTAATTACAACCATTACGTCAGTTCTGCCGCCGATGGCTCCGTGGCACAGATATATATCGAGGACCATGTAACAATCGGATAATTATATTCCGGGTTAAAAGCAGGCTGGGCTATTTCTGCCAGCCTGCTCTTTCTGAGTGCGCCCAACGTGCCCTTTTACAACGCCATTGTATTTATCCATTTATGCTATGAAAAAAATAATCATTACTTTGCACTGTATTCTCATCACTTATTCTGCGTTTGCTGCCGATAAAAAAGCCTTCACCGGCGGCGAACCTGCAATTAATGAAGCGCCTTCAGGATTCTGGGGTGTTTTTACAAAAACGCCGGACCCCGGCAAATTACCTGCGAGCAGCGCCTCCCTGGCCAGTGATTTAAAAATTAATCCGGCTGAAATTGATATGCAGCCCACCGAGCCAGAGAAGCGCGATCGTTTTCCCGCTGACTGGCAGGCGGCCATTCAGATGGCGGTCAGCCATCATCCCGCCATCAGCAGCAGCATTTCGGCGCTGGCATCGTCAGGATTCACGATTGATGCCGCCAAAGCAGGCTATCTGCCTGCGATCAAAGCCGGTATTACGACCGGTCGTCAGCAGGATGAGGGCAGCGGCCATATCGCCACCGTCGGCCTCTCCCAGATGCTCTATGACTTTGGTAAAACCGGCAGCGCGGTCGATCAGGCCAGCGCGAAATATCTGCGTCAGCAGGCCACCGTCCTGCAGCAGATTGACACCATTATTGAACAGACGGCACTGGCGCTGAACGAGGTCTATCGTTCAACCCAGCTGCTCGATAATGCGAAAAAAGAGGTAAAAGCCCTGCGCGATATTCTGGCGCTGACGCAGTTACGGGCCGATGCCGGCGCCAGTACCCGTGTGGACCCGGTTCAGGCCGAGGCGCGCGTTGAGGCCGCCCAGGCTGAGCAGCTGGATCGGGAAATCAAACTGCAACAGCAGAAATATCATCTGCAATCTCTGCTGGGACAGCCGGTAGCTGAGGAAAAAATCTCTGCACCCGCCTCCCTGCTGCCGCTGATTGAGCGTCAGAACGGCCGGATCGATCTGAACCGTAACCCGACGATTCTGGTCGCGCAGGCGGATGCCGCCGTGGCGCTGGCCGAGTTACGCAATTATAAAGCACAGCGTTACCCTACCCTGTCACTGGAAGCCAACACCAATAAGTATATTGGCGACATCGCGAATTATCAGCGCCACAGCCAGTACCAGAATGTTTATCTTTCCGTCAACAGCACGCTTTATCAGGGTGGCGCATTGGTGGCGCAGGAAAGTGCCAGTGCCAGCGCGCTGGAAGCAGCCAGAACCACCATCGCCAGTAAAAAACTGGAGATCAGCGATCAGCAGAGAAATTATTTTCAGAGTGTAAAGGGACTACAGAAAAATATCAGCCTGCTGACGAGCCGGATGAAAACCATCAGGGAAACACGCGCCCTGTATCGGGAGCAATATCTCTCACTGGGTAACCGTAACGTACTCGACTTACTCAATGCCGAACAGGAAATAAGTCGCGCTCAGCAGGATTTAATTAATGCCCGCAGTGATCTCTGGGCCGCCTCACTGAATTATCTGGTGGTGACCGGCATGGCTCGCGAGGCGTTTAATTTAAATAATCAGGATATTCAGGGACTGCGCATCGCGCCGTAATACGGTCAGCAATAAAGAGAAAATGATAATGAATAAACAATCTGACGGGGAAAAAGCTTCAGCTCAGCCTGAGGACAAAAAAGCCTATATCCCCTGGCTTGAAGCGCTGCTGCTGGTGGCGAAACATTACCGGCTGGATGGGTCACCTGAGCGGGTCAGAGGAGAAGCGGAGTGGCACCTGCAGCACCTCTCTCAGGATTCGCTGATTGAGAATATGGCGCGTCAGCTCGGGCTGCTGGTGATATTTGATGCGTTCGATCCGGCTCAGCTCGATCCCTGGCGTATGCCGCTGATCGTCGACTTCGGATCCCGCGGCGTCGGCGTCATCACCACGGTTGGCGAAGAGGGCAAAGTCAGTGTGATGCTGAGCGGTGAAAAACAGCTCCAGACCACGCTGAGTCTGGAAGAGCTTTCGCAGCATGCCCGGCGCGTACTGCTGGCGAAGCCGGAGTCCTCGGTGCCGGATGCGCGGGTGGATGACTACATTCGCCCGCATCGTCCGGACTGGTTATGGCAGACCATCCTTCGGGAATGGCCAGCTTACGTTAACGTGATGTTTGCATCGCTGATCTCCAACGTGCTCGGCCTCTCCGCGATGCTGTTTACCATGCAGGTCTATGACCGGGTGATCCCTTCCCAGTCCGTGCCCTCTCTCTGGGTGCTGTTCGGCGGCGTCATGATCGCGCTGACCTGCGTGTTTGCCATGCGGATTATCCGCACGCATATCTCGGATGTGGCCGGAAAAAGCGCGGATCTGCGCATCTCCGATCGGGTCTTCGGTCATGCGTTACGCATCCGCAACGATCAGCGTCCCAAATCGACCGGTTCCTTTATTGCGCAGATCCGCGAGCTGGAACAGCTACGCGAGCTGATTACCTCCACCACCATCTCGGCGATCGCTGACCTGCCTTTTCTGATCATTTTTCTGTTTATTCTCTGGCTGCTGGGGGGCTGGCTGGTGCTGGTTCCGCTGGCGGCGATTCCGCTGATCGTGATTCCGGGGCTGCTGGCGCAGGGTTCGCTGGCGACGCTCTCTAAAGCGACCATGCGCGAGTCCGCTGTCCGCAGCGCTATGCTGGTCGAGACCGTTCAGGGCATGGATGACATCAAACTGCTGCGTGCAGAGCCCTGTTTTCAGAACCAGTGGAATCACCTGAACGAGGTGATCAGTCACTCGTCGAAGAAGCAGCGTTTTATCAGCGGTCTGCTGATGAGCTGGACCAGCGAAGTTCAGACCCTCGCCTATGTCAGCGTAGTGCTGGTGGGCGCCTTCTTTGCCATGAGCGGCGACCTCTCCACCGGTGTGTTAATCGGCTGCTCGATGCTGGCGTCACGCATGATGGCTCCGCTGGGACAACTGGCGATGATTTTTGGCCGCTGGCAGCAGGCCAAAGTGGCGCGTGAAGGACTGGAAAACCTGCTCAACAGCGAGGTCGATCAGCCAGAACGCAGCATCCGCATTCATCGGCCACGTCTCTATGGCGACTATGCCTTCTCCGATGTGCTCTATCGCTACGATCCGAACGCCCCTGAACCGGTGCTGGCGGTGAAAAATATGGCGATTAAAGCGGGTGAGAAAGTGGCGCTGCTGGGCCGCAACGGCTCCGGTAAATCGACGCTGCTGCAGATGATGGCCGGTCTGCTGCAGCCGGGTGAAGGTGCTCTGCTGCTGGATGGCGTGCGCCTCTCATCGATCGATCCGCTGGATGTCCGGCGTGACGTCGGCCTGCTCACCCAGACCTCCTGCCTGTTCTACGGCACGATCCGCGAGAATCTGCGCATGGGCATGCCGCTGGCCACAGAAGAAGAGATGCTTCAGGCGCTGGAGATCAGCGGCGCGCTCGACTTTATTCAGCGGCTGCCAGAGGGCATGGATTACCTGATGCAGGAGGGAGGCAAAGGATTGTCCGGTGGACAGCGTCAGCAGCTGTTACTGGCGCGCACCCTGCTCCGCCAGCCCAGCGTGCTGCTGCTGGATGAACCCACCGCATGGCTGGACGATGCCGCAGAAAAACATCTGATTGAGCGGCTGATGACGTGGATGGGTAACCGGACACTGATTATCGCCACCCACCGTCCGGCCGTTTTACAGCTGGTTGATCGCATCATGCTGATCGACAAAGGCAGGATTGTGCGGGATGGCACCAAAGCAGAGATGCTGGTCAACAGGCCCGAAGCCAGCGCCGCGCCTCATCAGGGCAAAGTCAACGTTAAAACGCCGGGAGCACAGGCATGATTTCCTCCATATTCCGCAGACTAACGCACCGGCGTTCTCCTGATCGCGGTTCATCCGGCGGCCTGATTATTATGTCGGTGCTGCTGATGCTGATCCTGTTCGCCGTCTGGGCCTCAAATTTCGAGCTGGATGAGGTCACCGTCGGCGTCGGTAAAGTCATCCCCAGCTCACACGAGCAGATCATCCAGTCGCTGGAGGGCGGGATCCTGAAAGAGCTGAAGGTCCACGAAGGTGATGTAGTGGAAGCCGGTCAGGTGCTGGCTCTGCTGGATCCAACCCAGATAGATTCCAGCGTACAGGAGAGCAACTCACGGTTGCGCGCCGCGCTGGCGACCTCGGCCCGCCTGCAGGCGGAGACCGCAGGAACGCCGCTGACGTTTCCGCCGGAGGTCCTGGCCGATAGCGCGCTGGTGGCAGCAGAAACGGCGCTCTATCATTCGCGCCGTGAGAACTACAGCAAAACCATCAGCGGTCTGACCGAAGCGCTGGACCTGATCAACCGTGAGCTGAAGCTGACCGCATCGCTGGTAGCAAAAGGCGCGGCCAGTAACGTAGAGGTCTTACGGCTGAAACGTCAGGCCAACGACCTGCAGAACAAGCTCAACGACGCTCAGAATCAGTACATCGTTCAGGCGCGTGAAGAACTGGCGAAAGCCAATGCCGAAGTAGCGTCTCAGCGATCCATCATTATCGGACGCGCGGATTCGCTGAAGCGTACGGTGATCGTCACGCCGGTAAGGGGGATCGTTAAAGATATCGAAGTCAACACGGTTGGTGGCGTGATCCCGCAGCGCGGTAATCTGATGGAGATCGTGCCGCTGGATGAGCAGTTGTTGATTGAAGCGCAGATCGCGCCGCGCGACGTCGCTTTTATCACGCCCGGCCAGCGTGCGGTGGTGAAGCTGACTGCCTATGACTACAACATCTATGGCGGCCTGGAGGGCAAAGTGGCCTCTATTTCACCCGATACCATCCAGGACGAGGTGCATCGCGACCAGTACTACTATCGCGTCTATATCCGCACCGATAAGGATTATCTGGTGAATAAAAAGGGCAAGAAGTTTCCGGTTTATCCGGGGATGATCGCGATGGGAGAGATCCATACCGGGAGTAAAACCATCATGGAGTATCTGCTGAAACCGCTGAACCGCGCGAAGGAAGCGCTGCGGGAAAGGTAAAGGTTGGGTTTGCTGCTCCGGAGCTGGGGCGGCAAGCGGCAGAGTGTGGGCAGAGGCATCTCTGTTACGTAACTGGCTGTTATCAAACCGGAGGAGGCCTGTGTGCAGCCGGCTTGTGAACATTACCTGCTGCGCTGCACTAAAGCCTTGCCGATACTGATGTGAGGCGTGCTGGTCTGAAGCTCTCTCGTCGGGACAGGATAATATCGTGCTGACAGCGATGATTGTCAGCCACGAGCCTCAGTTATTCAGAACCTTAGTCAGTTCGATTTCCCGGGTTATGGGATTGAAATAGAGATAGAACAGATCCCCATCCAGCTGGTCAGGCTTTGCCCATATTTCTTTCTCACCCAGACTGCGTTTTTGCTTCGCGTATCCCAGCTTTTCGAGATAAGCGCGCAGCGATGCTGTCTCTGTCGCCCCCTTAAATACGATGCTATTTGAAGGGGCATAACCGTCCCCCGGATAGGCTTCAAAATAGTAGCTCTCCGTAATACGCGGGGCGTTTTCAATATCCGTATCTGTCAGTGTATGGTATTTAAAAAAATCGCGTTGCGTGTAAACGGTCACTTCATTCGAGCCCGACGCGACAAACCCGATAAATAAACCACCACAGATCAGCACAGTGGCAGCCATAGCGGCAGACCACTTAACCAGTTTATTCATTGCTTCTTACCCATAAATGAGAGTGATGTCCCATCATTGGTAACGACCTTAACCGTTCCGGATGTGAAATCGTTCCATGGCCTGAGCCATGTCATAAAATGTGGAAGAGTGGCGCAATACGGCTGGTGCCGCACACATGGATCATCCGGATCAGGAAAAAGGAGTGGACGGAATCCATGGTTTTTATGGGAACCGATAGCACCGTAGTAATCCCAGCGACGAATCGCTGCATTATAGCTGACTGGCCTGAGCTGATAGCCATACCGGCCCGGTATAATAGCCCGATAAAACCCGAACAGGTCAGACACCAAATCTTCGCCACTAGAACCACTATCGGTATACCATGAGAATGACCTCAGGCTCTGCAGGCCTTCGAATCTGGACGCGGTGTTCATCATCATCGCCAGCATGATTCTGTTAATCTCATCGCTACTCCGGCCTCGCTTTATTTCCCAGTGAGAGAATTTGCCGATCCCAAACCGCGATTTGAATTGTAGTATGCCCATATCCTGCCGGTACATGACTGAATATGATGGCTGGCCGCTACGCTCGCCTTCCGCGAACTGACGCCTCAGCGCAGCGACATCATTGCCACGGGCATGGCCCATATCAATCCAGCCCAGAACCTCGGTGTACACCAGGCCTCTGTCGAGTACGTCAAATAGTGCCCCATCCTTAATCTCTCTTCTGGTGCTCATACCTACATCTCCCTATGCCGTTTGCCCGGGAATTTTATCGATTATTTTTCAGGCGATCGAGGCTGAGGGGCTGTTTCATCATCCTGCTTTGCATGGATCAATATTTTGAGTGTGCCGCCTCCCTTTTCAGATAACAGAGACTCTGGATTCAGGGAACAGAAGCAGCCCGCAATGTGCTGTTAAAAGCATGCATTGAATCTCATATTTTTTAAGAGCATGATCGCAATAGTTATTCATTATTCAGATCCGATCATGACTCCAGCCGAATTACTTAAGACTGCCATTTCTGATGTCACAATCTGGCGCCAGGGCGATCAATGTGCCCCTCATAAACCTCTTCTGCTGCTGTATGTATTATCTCAGTACAAAAAAGGGCACTCGCGGCTGTTTAACTATGGAAATGAGATTGACGAACCGTTAACCAGACTGCTGATAGAGTTTGGCCCGAAGCGGCGAGAGTACTATCCGAATATGCCATTCTGGCGATTGAGAACAGATGGGTTCTGGACGCTGGAAAACACAGAGAATTGCCGACCTCGCAAAGGCAACATCCAGCCGACTAAACGCGAGCTGATTGAAAATCAGGTTCGTGGCGGATTTGATGAAGAGAGTTATCAGGCTCTGCAAAAAAATCCAGACCTGATTAACAAACTGGCGCAGCAGATTCTGACTGAGCGCTTTCCGGAAAGTCTGCAGATAAAACTGGCCGAACTGCTGGACTTCGATTTTGTTTCGCTGATGAAAGCCCGCGACCCTCGTTTTCGCGACATGATTTTACGGGCTTATCACTCACAGTGCGCTTTCTGCGGGTATGACCTGCGACTGGATGGCGCGCTGGTGGGACTTGAGGCCGCGCATATCCGCTGGAAGCAATACGGTGGCCCTTGTGAAGTCAGTAACGGATTGGCCCTCTGTTCCGTACACCATTCTGCTTTTGACAGGGGCGCTATCGGCGTTGATCAGGATTTCAGGATTCAGATATCAGGTGGAGTCAATCGCAGTCCAGTTGTGGACCAGCTTTTCTGGGCACTTGAAGGACACAGGCTTAATCTGCCCAAAGATAAAATGTTGTGGCCTGCTGAGCGATTTGTTGAGTGGCATCAGACGCAGGTATTTAAAGCCTGAAGTCTGTAAAGGCGTTCTCTTTAGCTATTCGGCTGGAAAATACTGACAGCGGCAGAATATTCGCTTCTGTACGGGATGGCATACGGGCGCATTGATTGAGTATAAATGGGATGCAACGCAGACATCATAAATAGCCATTCTTTGCAGTCAGGCATTAAGGTGTCTGGCTGCAATGCAACGAACGTGCTGGTGTAAGCCATCGCGTTCTGATAGCTAAACGCTCCCGAAGCGATATCGGGAGCGGCTTGTCGTTCAGGCTACTTTCTGTTTACCGGATATCACCTGAATAAATTCCTGCACCTGCTTTTGTTTCCGCGCCGACAGTTTGCAGACCTGACGCAGCGACTGCATCAGTTCACTCTCCTGCCTGGCAGTGAGCACAATACAACCTTCCATTACCTTTACATCTACTGCTGTACCTGTGGCAAAACCGGCAGCTTCCAGCCATTGTCCTTTCATAGTAATAGCAGGCATCCGACTGTAATCCGGATAGCGGCTCGCGTAGCCAACCGTTAACTGGCGGTGATCTGAAGACGAGACTTCTGGTTCAGACGGTTGTGCAATAGAATGGGCGTCAGTCATGATTACTATTCTCCATAAATAGTGATTGTGATTAGCGGCGCGGGTGTGTTGCAGCACATCCGCGCCGCGCTAAATACCTGTACATATCATCAGTAAAGAGAGAGAAAGTCCAGCTTTCAACAGCGTTAAATACGCTATTTATAAAATCATTTAAATATAAAAATTAAGGCTTAACTGGCAGGAAAGAATAAGAAATTCAGCATGAAGACACACAGTAAAATAAGATCAAAGATTTTTTATGCGAGACTTTTTACCTGTACTGGCTACACGTCCGGTTTTCATTCTTTCCAGTAATTCGGCAGCGCTGTTTTCCCCGCTGATCAATTCCGGTTTTTCTGCCCGCCACTGGGCAGTGAGTTCACCCCGGAAGGCTTTTGCCAGGATCGACTGCGTCAGGTTATTAACGAGGGCCAGTGCGTTTGGTGATTTGTATGGACTTTGAGCGAAGGCGGACTCGAATTCCACACCTAATAGACTGATATCAATGATTTTTAGAAACAGGAATAAATAGTTATACCCGCACTTGTACCCACAAGTTAAAATCCGTACAAAAAATAGACATTGCAAGTGGGTATAAAGCCATACCAGTAGAACACCGATATGGCTGTCAAAGCAAGATTCAGGCAGGAAGGAAAGTTTTCTTCAGAGGCACCAAAAGTTTGGTCTCGATATCGACTTGCTCGTAGTTCTCAATAAGAGCACGGACGAGATCATCAAGCGTCCAAAGCGTCAGAGGTATCGTTGAACGATCGGCCTCATAGCGAGCATCTTTCGTAAAGCCCCCCGTACTGACATAAAGCCCGCGATCGTCTTTATGGCGACCGCCGATAAAGCTACGAATCTGTTGGCTTCCCATTTGTTCCCTGCGGTGCTTTACCTCAACGATAATACGCGGATTTTCAAAACCGAACCCATCAGGTGAAGCTATGATGTCTTTACCCCGATCGGCTCCTGCAGGTGAAACCTGCGTTTTATAGCCCATACTGCGTAAAACTCCGGCAACAAGATTTTGCATCTCGTCCCAATCAAGAGAGTTGATACGATCTTTGATACCCTCAAACGCCAGCATTTCCATATCGCGAAGCGGATCAGAAACGACCTCATCTTCATCCATCGCAACTGGATTCTGAGTAATCACATCTATAGTGGGTTTCTTATCCTGTAAAAGCTCTTCTAGCGCATATTCTGGAAGCTGGAAAACCGTCAGCGTAGAACCCAATGTGTTCTTGGTAGCTACAGACAGTCGATCGCGATCGATTTCTTGAGTATTCCATTTAACCTGCCGAGCGATGCCCATCCCCTCTTCCACCCATTCAGGATGATACTGGAAGTCTGAAGTAACTTTACCTAGCAAATAAGTACGGTTGGCTGGCGAATAGGTAATAACCCAATCACCCTTTTGGATTTCGTTCACAAAACGCCAGACCTGCGATGCACCAGAACGCGCAGTTCCCAGCTTTGTTAAAGGGTCTGCCTCCTGGTATAAGGCGAGTAACTGGGCTCGGGATAGGCCGGGTTTGACTAATGGAGCCAGCTGAGACCAACCGATGCCTACAATTTGCTTATCGCGAAAATCGTCATAGAGCTTGCCGCCGTCACCGCGGATCATCCACATTCTGTTGCCCATACCCGTCCCTTCATGAGGAAAAGAAATTAAGCTGGATCATAAGCTTGTTAGCCGTACGCGTCAAAACTCTCCAAAATTACTTCGCTAACATTCCTGGGTAGTGTTTAGCGATAATATCGTTCATCCTCGCAGTCAACTCCAAGCGTTTGAAGGTCACATGCGCTGTGCCCTTCTGAAAGTAACGAATACTGAAGAACTCATCCTCGTAAACATCTTTAGCCGGGTTCTCACGAATATGCTCCATCAACCGGGTAGTGAGATCGCCACGGTTGTCAGGGATCGGTTTACCATCAAGCAGAAATAGCATTCGCTCCAGGTCCGCCAGTTGGTCCCGCCGCCATCCCCAGTTCAGGCTAAAGCCCCAGCGGTTATGCGTCACCAGATTGTTGATAATGATTTTCTTACCGAAGCAGCAGGGGCTGTTGGTTTTGTAATCCCACGATAATCCTTTGAACACGTTGATAATGCCACGTTCGAAAACATCCAGTTTGTTCAGATGTAGCTGCTCAAAAGTACTTAGGATATTCGCTTCACTAATCGCTGGTAGATCGCCCTCTTCCAGGTTCTTATGCCACTGGTCGCGGGCCTGTGCATCCATCAAAGCCATCATGCCAGACTTCAACATCAAGTCTCGCCAGATACTGCGATCTATATTGCGGGTGACAGCTGGCATTGCTTTATCTGGCGTTTCTGTCAGCCAACTATCGTAGCGATGCCCGGATTTCATTGCCCAGTCTTGCGCAGTTCCACCGCCGACTGCTGCAGTTAATCGGGAGATAGTATCAAGCTGCAGAATAAGCTGCTCAATCTGTATCAATGCAGCATCACGGCCTGTGACTACGCGTTCAATATTTGTCGAAAGGATGAGCTCGTTGTGCTCCGTTAATACATCGGTTTCTGTTTGCATCGTTAATCGCCCATAAAAGCAAACACGCCAGCCGGAAGTGGCAGGCGCATTATGCAATGAATAAAATGAGGGAAAAGTGCAGAGGTAAAAATCTGGAAAGAGGCTCGAGGAATTTAAGTATTCATTAATCCGGTAGCACGTCTGGCCCTGAGAATATCGACAGCGGTCAGGAACGGTGTCTGTTCCTGACATGTAAATCCTTTGCGATCGATACGAACCAGTTCGTACTTTTCCACCAAGAAATTAACGGCATCAGCCAACGTAATACTGGCATCGATATGTTCCTGTATAACGGTTTCATCACAGAACGGCGTATCGTTCAGGGTCAGACCATAGTGTTTTTCCAGCAGGCGTGTAAGTAACATTTGCCAGACTGCAACGGGCGATAGACAGGGCTTTGTCGCCCGCATGTTTCTTGCAGGTAGAAATTTCATTTTTGCTCTCATGTATTTAATTAGCGTTGAGTTGGATAAACGGCGATGTATACGTAGCCGCAACTACCAAGTGTGTCAGCTTCGCAAGTGAGCCCATTGTGATATAGCGTGACGCAGTGCTGATACTGGGGATTGAGCTCGCCGCTGGTCAGCATTAGTTCCAGTTGTTTGAGTATCAGGGGAAAAGCCTGGTCGAGGCGCAACGCATGCTCGTCGCTGAAAGCACCGTTAAACCCGGCCCGGTCAGCAAGAAAATGCAGGCGGTTGCCTTCCTGCACCAGACGAGCGCCAAAACAGGGAGTGATCGTACTCTGTAGTCCCCACTGCTGGCAGGCGGGATTCTCCAGCCTGGTATCGGATTCTGAATGATTGTTCATTATTGTTCCTGATTAAAGGAAAGGATTAATTAAGAGTAACGCTTCGAAGAATGACATAGGGGCCATTGCGGTCCTGACGACGTTCAGCAAATACGGCCAGAACACCGCGTATATCTTCCACCTCGCGGCCTGCATAATGGCAGACACTGCTTGACCATTTATATTTACCCGTACTGAAGCGAAACAGCCGGGAGCCAGGATGTTGCCGGCACAGAGCCATGGCCTGGCGTTTACTGATGATTTTCATATCCAGCCTCGCTCAGCAAACGACACAATGCCATCCCGACCGACAACAAGATGATCGAGCGTTTTCACATCAACCAGTTCTAACGCTTCTTTAAGCCTGCCCGTAATGTTGCGGTCACATTGGCTGGGCTCCGGATCACCGGATGGATGGTTATGCGCCAGCACAACAGCAGCAGCATTGAAGCGAAGCGCTGACTTCACCACCTCACGGGGATGGACCTGGACATGGTTAACCGAACCGGCAAATAGCGTTTCATTCCCCAGTAAACGGTGCTGGTTATCGAGATAGAGCACCATAAACACTTCCCGCTCTTGTCCTGCCAGCTGTAACCGAAGCCAGTCACGGGCAGCCGTGCTTGAGGTAAAGGACATGCCGGGCTGGCGCAGATATTTATCCAGCAGGTTGATAGCACGTCGAATGGTCCGTTGGGCATAAGGTGTCAATCCGGAGGTCGCGGGGAGCAGGCAACCATGCTGGGCCATAACCGCCAGCGGAAAGAGTTCAGGCTGCGGTGACTCTGGGGATAATACAGTATTCATGTCAGGCATTCCTTAGTCGATAAGATGCATAATGGCGCTGCATTCCGGATGGTTTAGCGCGTAGTCGCGTAAGCGATAATAGTGTCCAGTCATAGCGTCACACTCAGTGCGGCAGGCGTGGTGGCTGTAAGCCATTAGGCAGACTGCTATACCGGCAGCCTCTCCGCTCATCTCCGCATCGTTGCCATTCATCGGGTTGAACAACGTCCATTTCTCACCGTCAGGCTCCGGAGCCATAAATGCGCCGCTATTGCTGAGTGTGTAAAAGCTCCAGACGCCGCCGCTGTAATCAGCGCACAGGCGATCCATCCAGCCGAAGATTTGGGGCTCAAGGGTTATCCATTGTGGTATGGAGCCAAAGTGCTGCGGCCAGAAGCCGATGCGTAGCTCGTCAGGGACCACCGAGGCAGTAATTGCTGCCTGCTCAGCGAACTCAGGGTTGTGGGTATCCATTAAACTATCTCCTTATGCCGGAACGGTTGTTTAACGCCCGAAAAAATCGAGCATGTTTTCTGCCATTACCCACAGGGCGCGATTGAGCTTCACATCGCCATCAATACCGGTAACAGCACGGGTGCGGCTGCTTTTCCCCTGAGCTGTTCGCCCTGACAATCCGCCTTTCATCAGGTTCTCCTGTACGCGCTGGTAGACGGTCCACAGGTCATCGCTGTAGTCCTCCCGACGACGTGGAGTCAGCAACTGCGATACCGTGACCGGCTGGTGGTCTTCCCCAAATCGATACTTCAGTGCGGCATTCGCCAGTGCAAGACGAGCCGGGGCTGGCAACGCCAGTGACTGCATCGCATCGCGCTTCTCATCCACCCGGTCAAAGACCCCAAGCACTTCGTAAGCCCCTTCAATCACCTTCTCGACGACATTACCTTTATGCGGTACCCGCACTTCGCCGAATGACTGACCGCAGACCAGGCCGTTGGTACAGAGGCCTCGAAATAGCCCCGGCAGCATCTGGTAGCTTGATGAGCCATCATGGCTGTTGAGCAGGATGATTTCCGGTACCTGATGGCCGGTCAGTTGACCGGCACGACGCAGGCGAAGCATGTGTTTGGTGTGTTCCCGCTTGCTCTGGTCACGAACCTTTGTCTGGCAGGCAAAGAACGGCTCAAAGCCTTCACGCTGCAGGCTTTCGAGGATGGTGATGGTCGGGATGTAGGTGTAACGGTCTGAACGAGATTCATGCTTGTCACTCCCGAACACGCTGGGGACATGACTCATCAGCTCTTCGTTGGTCAAAGGCCGGTCACGGCGTATCTGATTTATACGGCCAAAGCGGCTGGCTAATCGCATGGCTAACTCCTTATTTGATAATGAAATAAAAACAAAAAAGGCCATATTCCCGAAGGAGCATGGCCTGTTGCTATCTGGTGTTGGTATGTTGCGGGCTGTAGAGGGCTGAAATGTGAAGGATTAATCGCTGTAATGGGTGGTTCTGCAGCCACTGAGGTCAGACAATTCTTTCTGCGTATTCTTCAGCCCAGGACTGAAGGAGCCAACTTTGTTATTGTTGACGTAAACATCGAAATTAGACGACTGACCCAACGCGTCAATAAATGACACCCAGGCGTTATCGCCATTCCTCCAGCCGAGGGATGAAGGTAACGGATACTGGCTGTTATCCATGACCACCGTTATTTCTGTCCCGTCATCGTGAGAATCCAGCATCACCCCATTGGGCAGGGTTACTAATACGCCATGCTGCAGAATGTTTTGCTCATCCGGATTACCGGTGCAGTTGAGGTTAAAAATGACCTTCTCGGGGCTACTGATAATGTATTCCGTCACCCCCATCCCAAAACCACTCGTCCACATATTGGGAATAGCCTGTGCTGTTGATACAGAAGCCAGCATAGCTAATGTAACTATTACGTAAGGCAGTCGCATAATGTTGTCCTCGAATCATGTAATAAAGCTTTTGTTGTTTAAAACAATAAAGTAATGAAAAAACAGTTGGATTATTTTATTTGTTTGTAGCGAAACGCTTCTTTTGCGGCATAAATCCCGACAAGATCGTCATAACGAGGGTCCTTTTTATTCGGGCGGAACGTTACTTTCATATCCGGACTGCACATATCCTTCATGGTGAGATTGAATTCTTTACCTGGCGTAATCGTATAGCCTGTTGCTACACCGTCTTTACTGGGAGTGATCCACCCCCATATGCCACCCGGACAATTTCTGGAAGGTTTCGAGCGAACAACAATAAACCATCCCATTGAATCCACTTCCGTCGCTGTACACAGTTTTCTGACCTGTCGGTGGACATCACACCAGAATATATTCCCACTCTTATTATTCACTGCCGCAGGCAGGAACCCGCTATAAGGACGTGCTGCATGAGCATTACCTGCGATAAGTAAGGGGAACAACATGACTAGTAGTAAAGACAATAAGTTCAATTTTTTCATTGCATTAACCTTACATTTAATTATGGAGACCATCTCTAATCAGTTTGTCCGGATTGCCCCCGACTTTCTGATGGAGAAAATGAATTCAGCGACTGTTGAATAAAACGGAAATGAGGTAAGGCTAAGATAAAATGTTTGTCCTCCGACAGCTGATGGAGAAGCTCACTGCGAATAAATGTTTCCCGGGATGGCCTTACCAGATGAATCTCATCCAGCCGGAAGACACGTAATTGCCTGTTATGTTCAGCGACCAGATACCAGTAACCATCCAGGGCGATCAGCCGGTAAGGTGCAACGGCCTCATGACGCTCCCCTTCAGTCAGAATGGTGATGCGCTGACATCCCGAAATAGCTCTGACCAACCTGTAGAAGCAGAGCTTTCCTGCCGGGGGATGAGGTCTGTCCTGATACCATACCAGACAAGGTCGCTCATCACAGTCCAGCAGGCTGCTGACCAGTCGCCGGTCAAAGCCCGGGAAAACCCCGGCCAACCCCGTGCGGTGAGCAAAGGTCAGAATATCTATTTCCTGCCGCGTACTGTGAATATCTGAGCGCAGACTGCACTGCCCTTGGTAATAATCCAGGTCGAGATACATCAGACGTTCCCGAAAGTCACGACGTAACGTGCGCTCTGACACCCCGAATTCAGTTGCCAGTTTGCGAATAAACAGAGTTTCACCGGACACCAGACGGCTGATAATCAACGACAACCTGACGGCAAGCCGGTCATGTCGCCGCTCCTGAAGCGTCATGAAAGATTTCTCCTGAGAAGTTAACTCTATGAATTAATAATGATTACTTTAAAGGAAGGAGTGGACAGGGTATGGACAACATCGGAACTATTTTTTATGAGCAGTCCAGCCTTGTGGGCACTCGTCTGACAGATAATGATGCTTCGCCTGATTTAATTGATGATAAAACGCAGTGGAAAGGACGTGTCCACAATCAACACATCATTAACAACCAGTTCATCATTCGCAGAGAAAATTGCGATATCAGAAGAATATCCAGTACCAGACGGCCCGTGCGACCGACACCACCGCATCACGCACGGTACGAATCACCGTTTTCAATGGCGCAGGCAGCAATGACGATGACTCAGCCGTATCGAAAACACGGCCCACAGCGTCACCGAAACTGTCACGGGCCTGCGACTTTACCGGCTCTGTGCAGAGTCTCCCGTGCAGTTGTGTCACCACCGGGCTGGTGGCGCGGTCAGGCAGACAGCGCATCATGGTTGCCACCATATCCTCAATGCCCCATCCAGTGCTGGCGGACACCGCACAGACTGGATGATGCGGTTTAAACATCGCCATAATCGCAGCCTGCTTCGCTTTAAGATTTCCCTGTTGGTGTGTTGAAGGTTTGCTGGTGAGGGTATCCCATTCATAACAGGGTTCGATTTTGTCGGCCTGGTTAATCACAAACAGTACCTTTTGCCTGTAAGGTTGCATCACACCGAGCCAGAACTGCTCGTCCACGGTCAGTGCCCGATCATCGGCCTTAATGACCCACAGCACCAGGTCCAGCTCCGGCAGCATTCGACGGTACAGGGCCCGGTACTCATGATCCCGTCGCCCGTTTTCACCTACACCCGGTAAATCGACAATCACCAGACTGTGACGACCGCTGCGCAACCGGAAGCGCAGTACGTCGCGAGTACAGGGGTTCACATCACTCACCGGGGACACCTCGCCCTGGAAAAGTTCGTTGCAGAGAGAGGATTTACCTGTACCACTTTTGCCCATGATTCCAATCACCGGCTCGTAATGGGTCAGGTTCTGGATACGTTCAAGAATAAGCTGGCGAAGTGTGCACGGAAGCGACGCAAGCGGTTGTTCAAAGGCCTGAAGGCCGTCAGGTTTATTCATACAGTAGTCTCAGCGTGAAAAATTAAAAAACCCCGCGATCCAGTCAGGAAAGCGGGGATTCACGTAGATAATATCTGTCTGAAATTATTTTGAACGTACTTTACTTACTATTCTTACTATTATATAACCTAAGGATAGCACTCTCTATAATTGCGTTATTTGACATCGAGTCTTTCATAGACATATCTCTCAGCATATCATGAGCTTGCTGAGAGATATTTACACTCATTGTCACAAGCTTTTTCTCTTCTTTATTTTTATTCCTATTCTTCTGTGTAGACCAGGCGCTCTTAAACTTTCTAATGAACAACTCGACAGAATCTGGAGAATGCAGGTTGTTTTTTCTCCAGATAAAGTAACTTGCATAGCACCACGACATTATTTCCTCGGAAGAATTACCACAAATACGTTTCAGACCTATTGATGTATTCCCCCTTAAGTAATCTCTTAGCCAAGAACAGACATCGACCTTACTGGATCTAACACTTCTGAATAAATCATGTTGATCAAGTAACTCAGCCCACTCAATACTTTTATCCTTAATGAATTCAGCCGGTGTTGTAAAATACATAGGCCATTCATCCATACAATGACGTATCGCTTCAATTCTCACATTATGATCAGGTTGTAATGCTTCTGGAGATAGAAAATCAATATTGTACTTAGGAGTTTCTTCCTTTAATTTCTCATATAACTCACAAGACAACCATAAGCTTGCTCTTGGATCATTACGATACCAATCAAGTTCACTCTCGGATGGAAAACCTCTTGTATAGCTATTATCCACCTCAGCAAAGAAAGAATTAATGTTCTGCTCAGAAACATTCTGTGAAACAAGGTAATTGAAAACCCTTAACTGATATGCCCGGTAATCTTTATCAATCCCACCAGAATAGAAGTGATAACCATTCTCAATTAATTTATTTTCAAGATATTTAATCTTACTACTGTCATTCCCCACTAGCTAACCATACCGGCACCTTCCTTGATATCACTAAGTGATTTACAGTGAATTAATGACTTTTAGCATAACTCCATACTGTATATCAATAACATTCATGTATAAGAACTAAGGGAAAAATGACAGTTATGTGATGTAGTTTACATAGGTAAATGAGAATGATGATCACCTTTCTCTCATCAGCGCTATATAGAAATCATTACCATTCTAGTTAATACACACTGTTCTTACATTTTTTGATTAATAGTGGCAACCGCTTCAAATATAGAAAGCAACTAGTTGCCATACAATTTCACATCTAAAAAATGGACCTACTAGAAATCACACTTCATTATCTTCTTTATTTGAAAAACACCTGCACGGATATCAAAGTAGGAACAGAGGTAATCATAACTCTCTTTTTTTACTTATCTCCACTTGGATATATCCCGGAGCAGTCGTCGTTATCAAACTTCACTAATCCGGCTTACCTTTCTTAACCGGAGATACAAATCATGACTACCCGCCCCTCACTGACCGAAGACCAGTTCGTTGACATGGCATTTATCACCAGTCTGCTGCAAATGACAGATAAGTGGATTTATAAGCTCATTAAGGATGGAGCCTTTCCCAAACCCATCAAGCTGGGCCGAAGCTCCCGATGGTTAAAAAGCGAAGTCGAAAACTGGCTACAGGAAAGAATCGACCAGTCCCGTAAATAACCGCCCACCAGACTAAACCCTCAGAAAAATAATAACTATCCGGTTACTCCGGAGGTTTTCTGCTGTCTGTCATTTAAGCCTTAAGGAATATGAACTATGAAAGATTACAAGCCTCGTTACGAAGAACTTTATAGATATTATCAGGTCTGGTTGACTGATTTTACGAAGCTGACGGTCAGATCGGGGATGTGTCACCAGAATATCTACCACCATCATACCCTGACGGTTGGCAGCCTTAAGTTTCCGGGAGAGGAAGAGGTTATTGCTATTGTCCCCCAGTGCCTGCACCGGATTATTTATGGTAGAGCAGCAGCCCCACTGACTGTTAATGAAGACCTGAGCGTCAGTTTATTTACCCAGGAACATCTGCTGGCTCACCATCCCATGCTGGAGGGGATTTTGCTGTCTGAGTGCGTGCGTTTAAAACAACGCCCTCTGGCAAATAAGCTCATCAGTTTGTTCCGCCAGTTCAGCGGTAGTGAGCTGCGTCTGAAGCTGGTCTGGCTGTGCTGGTACGATTTGATGCTGGGGAATTGCCTTGATGACTGGACCGACAACCTCAGGTTCAAAAAAGACAAAGAGATGGATATCTGGATCAATGACCGGCAGGCTGAAACCCCTGCGCTGACCAGTATGATGGACGAGTATGTCTGCTTTGCATGGAGGACGACAGCTGAACCACTGAGTTAGGCTTCATCCATAGTCCTGCAAGGGATTTGAGGGTTATTGGGGAGTGAAAATTAATTTAGGTTAATTAATATAATTAATAGGCACTCCCTTTTACAACCATCCCTCAATCCATGCAGTTCCCCAGCCATGACCCTTCCTGAAGGCATGGTGCATTCCACTGGCTGGCCCTTGCCAGCATTAAAGAAACTCATACTATGCAAAACAATCAACGATGGGAGTCAGACTGGTTTCTACAGTCACTCCTGAACAACCATATCGACAAACTGGTAGAGCGCTATTCCTGCCTGCGGGCATTCCGAACAGATCTGTTTTACCAGGATCATACCGCTAAGTATTTCCTGCAGGATCACCAGCAGCTCGAATGGGATATCCGAAAGCTGATGAACCGTATGATGCAACTCGAAGCGGTGGTCGGTTTCTTCTGGGTTATCGAATGGACTGAGGATCACCACTACCACGCTCACGTTGTCTTCTGGCTGGATGGCAGTAAAACCCAGAACACATATCCCTGGGCTCAACAAGCAGGTTTGCACTGGAGTGATATCACTGAGCGGGAAGGCTGGTATCACCGATGTGAGTTTAAAGAGCATTACACGGCCAATATCAATATTCCGGTGCGTTACAGCGATCCGGGCAGTATCGCCAATATTCGGCAGGTGCTGGCGTATATGGCCAAAGTTCAACAAAAGCAGGGGCTGCTGTTGTTTGGTTGCAACGAAGTTCCACCCCGCCCACTGACGGGGCGACCACGATGCAGGAGCTGATCATTTTTAACGTCGGAGCCCCATAGTGTGACAACCACTCAACAGTAATGAGAGCCAGCACAGGCTTATTCCACCCTTCAGACAATAACCCGCCATTCACATCCTGACTATGCTGCCCGTAACGGGACGGCTGACGCCTGCGTGTCATCTGGCGGTAAGGAACAATACTATGTACGCAAAATCCTTCATGGCCCTTGACGGTAACGGTCATCTGACCGGTGCCCGTACTGCGCAGTCAGCCCCTTACGACCGCTACACCTGCCACTTGTGCAACAGTGCACTGGAGTATCATCCGGAATACCAGACTGAACATCCGTGGTTTGAACACCGGCACGACGCGCTGACGGAGAACGGGCGACAACACTGCCCGTATGTTAATCCTGAACTGAAAAAACCCGCCTTATCCGGCAACTGCAGTCTTATGTACCGGATGACCACCCGCTGGTTCAGCGTAGCGACTGGCATTGCAACGACTGCGACAGCAGTTACCACGAAGAGCGTTACTGCATGGCCTGTGGTACCGGTGACTTCAGCCGGGAGCTCGATGACACGGTTGGCTGCCCACAGGAGGATACAGTATGCGCATTCTGAAATGCTACCTGGCGAATAATGCTTCCGGTCGCTTTGTCACAGCCGATGATGCAGCGAAATCACCGGGGGACGTATGGGCCTTTGCTTCCTGCGGTTGTGTACTCTGCCTGCTGATGAGGCCCGGAGAGACCCCCTGGTTTGAGCACGACCAGCAGACAGTGGCCGAAAGTGTGCTGATGCGTTGTGCCCATTTGGATCCGGAGGTTAAAGCGGAAATTCGCTGCAGAAGACTGCGGCGAATGGCTAGCGGACTGGAGGCCCCGGTACTCCCTCAGGACTGGTACTGCGTCTGGTGTGGCAGTCATTGTCGGGGGATGAAGTGTTGTCCTTGGTGCCGGACGGGGATTTTCAGTATTGAGAAGGCGAGCTGGCAGACGAATTACTGCTGTAGTACCGGTTAGTAGGTTAGTGCATTTTCGCACGGTGATCGATCCCGTTTGCACCATAGTCGATCCAGCGTTTTCATTATGATTTCGAACCGCCGATCGACGTTCGACGAGGAAAACATGATCGATCAGAGCAGAATGTGCAGGTTAGTCCCTGCCCGCATTCGTATACCCGATACCGCTGCACGGGCGGTGTTCTCACTGAATTAAAAAAGAGAATCTTTATTGTGAACCCTTCCTGTGCTGAGGCCGGAACTGACAGCAACACACCCGTCACCATTCGTATGTTTCTGCAGCAGGCCGTAGACTATTACCCACGGCTGGCAGCGTTCAGCTTTACGGTATTGTTGCCATACCGCGAGAACGCTGTTGGTTACCGTTCATTACTTTTGCGTTTTCACACCGAAGTCTGGCAGCGTACCGGCGAGTATTCGCGTAATCGTCAGCAGGCTCGCCGCCATTCACCTCCGACAGTCTTACGCTGGATATTGGAGCCTGCCAGTGCACCAGTTTGCCGGATGGTGCTGCTGATGAATCCGGATACGTTGGGGATGATACGGGATGCCCCTCCAGCCACCAGTGTACTGCAGGGGATGAGTATGATCATCACTGACGCAGGGCGGGCAGTAACAGACGCTGACGGTGGCATAACCGGCATGTCTTCTTTCATCATCAGCCGTGCAGAGCGTGGTGGTTTTACGCAGTCATTCAACCTGTTGCAGGCCAGAGTTCAGGAAATGGCATCCCCGGTGGCGATGACCAGAACGGGCGTCATTTGTCCGTGACGTGCACCCGTTCAGGCAACGGAGCCGGGTTTCTGGTAACGATCAGGCACGGTAAGTCTGGTTAATGACTGCTGACCGTTGGTTTTTCGTTCTCTTGTCCTGACCTTTCCTGAAGTTTATCGTTCTCCGGCGCATCGCATGCGTATGAGACGACAATAACTCAGTCCGCGGCAAAACTAGTTGACGTCTAATACCTACAGTAAATTTGGGCCAGTGAATTCGTACTATATGAACCGTATAACTGAAATCAGCGATAAGGCTATAGAAGCGCATGCAAAAACATCCGTCTTTACATTCGTTCTCAGACTGCCTGAATACCGCGATTCTGGCGATAGTATTACATGTGACCCGAATCCTCAGGGCTGGATTAATAGAACGCTTCACAGGGGCTCTGAAGTCCCGTATCGACGCCCATCAGGCACGACGTCAGCGTGGGGGATATCAGGTATACCCCACAGACCTGAGGTATGTCTGGGTCCTGGAGGTAGGGCAAAACGGTAAATATCACTATCACGTAGCGGTATTCGTCAACAAAATACTTTCAATGCGTTAGGGGATTACTCTAAACTAGACAATAACCTTGGGAGTTACATCAATGACGCATGGTTGAGTGCGTTAGGTCTGCTCGACTTTCCTGAGTACAGAACACTGGTTTCCTTTACCAATGCGCCACACTACCTGGAGCGTCTTCGGCAGGACCGCTTTGAACAACAACGCCGGGAGTTATTGAGCCATCTGAGCTACTTCGCTAAGGAACGTACTAAAGAATACAGCAAGGATGAACGCTCATTTGGGGGAAGTATTAAATAAACGAGTGAAACGCAGGGGAGGATTCTCCCCTGAAAAATATTTAATGTAATTAATTTATTGCATTATAAACAGTATGTTTTTTTCAAACTTTGCCGTAGTTAGCCAGAAAAACCAAAGCCTTGTCTACTGAAAATTCCCTATCAGGTTTATCGCTATTGAAATGAACCCAGTACGCTTTGGTACTTGCCTCTATCGTCTTATTAGCGTGATCCGGAACAACAACATTTGCAATATAAAAGTGTTCCACTTCACTCTCAGTACAGTGCCAGACACTATCGCTATTATTGCTGTAAAACAAAAAGAGCTCCTTCAAACGCTCAAAAAGCACACCTTGCGTAACAGGGGTACGGTATGCGAGGGACAATTTCTCGTCCCGGAAATAGTTTTTTGCGGCGGTGAGTGTTTTGAAAGTATGCTCACGTAATGTGATTGGTTTCGGCATTGTAGTCATTCCTTGATCAGATATCAGTTTCAATGATGCTAAAGGCACTCAAGTTTCTCAGCACATCCCTTGTACACCACGATAGGTCCTCTTTCTCCAAGATGTCATTAACAATATCTTCTTTAAAAGGGATCTCCAGCAGGAACGAAGCTGGTTTCTCAGGATTTGGAACAATAAGTTCACCGCTGCTAACCCAATGCGTTTCCAGCCGAACGTTCAGATTTTGCCACTCAACCCCCCGGCGGGATCTGTCTTTCTTAAGTGAATAGAAAAATGCAGACTTACCATTAGGTGTTGGATGATTGTCCATCAGCATTAAAAGAAGAGGGATACCCCATTCAGGGAGATAGCTATAACGCCAGATCCCAAAGCTATCAGCTATCCTGACCAATCGAATAAACGACTTTTGATCAAGCTTACCCTTCCCCCCCCGTAATGAGCGGCAGACAATATAGGCCTTACATAGATTATCGAAGACCATAAACTGCGCACGCCGTGTTCTGGCTAGCTCCGTTGTTGCAGTACCGTTATTTCCTGCTAACCCTCTGAAACGGAGCGTCTCAGCACTTAGTGGACAAAGCTCTCCATTCTCAGGAGGCGCTGAATGCGAGAACCTGGGGCGATAATCAGGATTAGGGGTTACCAGTCCACTATCATGCACCGGCTTTTCACAGGCGAGACAACGTAATGGGGGATATCTATCTCGCGAGATCCCCTTCACTCTTTGTGCGAAATCATCGATGTTAGTTGCAACCCAGCCATTTTTCTCCAGAATTTCTGCTTTATCCATAATTTTCTGTTCCCAATAATGCTGCTCCAGCGATGCCAGTAGGCTCAGCATTGCAGGTTAAAAAAGGAACAGCAAGCCATTTTTACCATAGATAAAAGCATCCATGTTTCGCTACTTATCTCTTTGTTAATTCATACATATCACAGCTATCCCATGACTTTATCGGTGAGAGTGGTAATCCGCCGTATTACTACTATAGGGCAGGATCGTCTACCGGGGTGGGAGCAGTCCACCTTAGTATCGCTCTGGCGCTGAGATTTGAGCTCTGACAGTTTCCCTGATTGTACGCAACCTGGATATTTAACCAGTCACAAATGATTGTTGAGGTTTTAATGGATAACGCTGAACAGCTATTTTTGAACGCGCTGGATACTAAATTCTGGAAGGCTGCTGACAAACTGCGCGCCAACATGGATGCGGCTAACTACAAGCATGTGGTGCTGGAACTCATCTTCCTGAAGTATGTTTCCGATGCCTTTGAAACTTGCCAGCATGACTCCTCCGACCGGGCCTGAAAATGAGAGTTACACGTAATAAATTTAAATTCAGTTGACTTCACCACCCGGATTGATAGACTCAACATATACATTGTAATTTAAATTTATTCAATGAAAACTGAACCAGTACCCTATTCCATCGTTGCTTCATTTACTCCCGGTGCGCATGTCAGTCGTATCAGACAGAATGATCAGGCTAAAGCATGTCGCTTTTATGCTACAGAGCAGTTTATGAGTGACTGCTGGCAACCGGGTAATATCATCAACGGTGATAAAGAACAGGTTGTACGCCCCACTCAGGCGGTTCTGTCAGTCCAGACGGGAGATGTAGTCATTAGCCTGATTCATGGTAAGGCCGCTATCGTCAGCCCTGAGCATGCTGGGCGTCTACTCAGTAATAACTATGTCAGGGTCGAAGTTGACAACCAGAAGGTTATTCCTGCGTGGTTTGTCTGGCACTTCAATGAAAGCAGGGAAAGCCGCCGCCAGCAGGCTATGGCAACGCAGGGGTCAACGTTTGTATTGCGTTTGTCTCTTACTGAGGTACGTCAGTTTACTGCAACACTGCCTCCTCTTAAAAAACAGAAGGCAATCGGTGGGCTATATCTGGCAACCATTGAAAAACGCCATTACCAGGAGCGCCTAGCCGCACTAAACGAACAACAGATCCTGAGCCAGCTCAGTGATATGATTCAGTGATTATCCCTTTACCGGGACTTACAAGAACAACAGGAAGAAGTATGTCGCCCCAGATTGAAGCACAGAATTTAAGTGAACTGCAAAGCCGCCTTTGGAATATTGCAGATACCCTGCGTGGTAAGATGAATGCCGATGAATTTCGTGACTATTGCCTTGGTTTCATCTTTTACAAGTATCTTTCTGAGAAGTTTGTCACCTATGCCAACAAAATCCTGAAGGAAGACGGGATTAAGTATAACGAGCTGACCGCTGAGCATCCGGCTTATCAGGACATCATTAATGCGGTAAAAGACGACAGCATTCAGACGCTGGGTTACTTTCTGCCCCCAACTGACCTGTTCCACACCATGGCTCAGCGTGTTGCGAAAGATCAGAAAGGTGCTGGAGAAGGTTTTATTCTCGAAGATCTTGCTACTACCCTGCGTAATATTGAGCAGAGCACCCTAGGCACTGACTCCGCAGATGACTTTAGCAACTTGTTTGAAGACCTGGATTTAGGATCCAGCAAACTGGGTAATACTGCCAAAGCCAAAAATGAGCTGATTGGTAAGGTTATCACCGAACTCGACAAACTGAGTTTTAACCTCAGTGAAGCCAGTTCTGACATTCTGGGCGATGCTTACGAGTATTTGATTGGGCAATTCGCTTCAGGTGCAGGCAAGAAAGCGGGTGAGTTCTATACACCACAGCCGGTTTCTACGTTGCTGGCAAAAATTGTTACCACACATAAGCTCAAACTGAAAAACGTCTATGACCCGACTTGTGGCTCTGGTTCCCTGCTGCTGCGTGTAAAGCGTGAAGCCTCTTCCGTAGGTAAAATCTACGGTCAGGAGATGAACCGAACCACCTACAACCTTGCACGTATGAATATGATTCTGCACGGGGTTCACTATGCTGATTTTGAAATCATGCAGGAAGATACGCTGGAGCATCCGCAGCACACGCATTTGAAGTTTGATGCTATCGTCGCCAACCCGCCATTCTCCGCCAAGTGGAGCGCCAGTCCACTGTTTATGAATGATGACCGCTTTGCGCAATACGGTAAGCTCGCGCCGTCCAGTAAAGCGGATATGGCATTTGTGCAACATATGTTTTACCACCTAGAAGATGACGGCACGATGGCGGTGGTTCTGCCTCATGGGGTCTTATTTCGTGGTGCGGCAGAAGGACACATCCGCAAGTTCATGATTGAACAGTTGAACTGTATTGACGCCGTTATCGGGCTACCTGCGAATATCTTCTATGGTACCAGTATCCCAACCTGTGTGCTGGTGCTGCGTAAGTGCCGTAAACACAACGACGGTATTTTGTTTATTGACGCAAGCAACGACTTTGAGAAGGTGAAAACTCAAAATCGCCTGCTGCCGGAACATATCGACAAGATTGCAGATACTTACAACGACTGGAAAGCTCAAGAGAAGTACAGCCATATTGCGACGCTGGAAGAGATCCGCAACAACGATTACAACCTCAATATCCCGCGCTATGTCGATACCTTTGAAGCAGAAGATGAAATTGACCTCAATGCGGTAGCACATGAGATTCGTGAGCTGGAAGGAAAAGTGGCTCAGATCGATAAGACCATTGCTGGATTCTGTAAAGAATTGGGGATCGATGCGCCATTTATACAGGCGGAGAGTAAAAAATGATCGTGCCAAAATTAAGATTTAAAGGTTTTAGTAAAAATTGGTCTAGTAATAAACTGGAAAATATTTTTTCATTTAAGAACGGACTCAATGCCAGCAAAGAGATGTATGGAAATGGCATTAAATTCATTAATGTTCTAGATATCATTAATAATGATAAAATTACATTCGATACGATTCAAGAAAGTGTACAAGCAACAGATGAACAGATATCTTCTTATCAAGTAAAGCAAGGCGATATACTTTTTCAGCGTAGTTCGGAAACAAGGGAAGAAGTTGGGCAGGCTAATGTATATGCAGATACTAACACTGTCTTATTTGGTGGTTTTGTAATCAGAGGCAGGCCGTTAGTTGAGCTAAATAGCGCTTTTATAAATTATCAACTAAAAACTGATACATTGAGAAAAGACTTAACCCAGAGAAGCGGCGGCAGCACCAGATATAATATTGGACAAGAATCTTTGGGCAAGGTTACGGCTTTTTTCCCTGAATTAGAAGAGCAAAATAAAATTGCTGATTTCTTTTCTTCTATTGATAATAAAATAGCACTTTTAAACAAACAGTATGTCTTATTGAATCTGTATAAAAAAGGAGCAATGCAAAAGATTTTCTGTCAAGAAATTTTCTTTAAAGATGATAAGGAAGATAAGTTTTCTCAATGGAGTGAACTAGTTTTAGGTAATGTATTTGAACAACGTACAGAAAGAGCTTTCGGAGATGAGGAATTATTATCTATCTCTATTAATGGAGGTATCAAAAAATTTGATGAGACAGTCAGAAAGAATAATTCCAGTTACGATAAAAGTAATTATTTGAGAGTATACAGTGGTGATATTGCTTACAACTCAATGAGAATGTGGCAGGGTGCGAGTGGTGTGTCATCCTTTGATGGTATTGTTAGCCCTGCATATACAGTGCTTAAAGGTAATAGTAAACATAGTAGTATTTTTTTTAGTTATATGTTCAAAACGGACAAAATGATTTTTGAGTTTCAAAAGCACTCTCAGGGACTGACATCTGACACATGGAATCTAAAATATGCTCAATTAAAAACTATAAAAGTTAAGGTTCCTTGCTTACAGGAACAATTGAAGATTTCACATTTTCTTTCTTCTATCGATCATAAGCTCACTTTAAAAAAGGTGGAACTAGACAAATTAAAAATCTGGAAGCAAGGCCTGCTCCAGCAAATGTTTGTATAAAAATAATTCGGCTCGGCCAGATCCAGACCCGCATAACAACTAAAGGCACAACATACTGATGGCAACGCAAAGCGAATACGAGTTAGAAACGCAGCTGATCAACCAGCTGGTGGGGATGCACTACGAACTGGTGAATGTTACAGACGAAGACAGTATGAAAGCCAACCTGTGCAAGCAGATAGAGATTCATAATCGGCTGGAGGCTGCCCCACTCACCGACAGCGAATTTAACCGTGTTTTCCTGCATCTGACCAAAGGCAATGAAGTGATCGATCGTGCCAGAATCCTGCGCGATCGCTACCAGTTGCTGCGTGATGACGGTACGGAGAGATGGCTCAGCTTTATCAACAAAGACGAATGGTGCCAGAACGAGTTTCAAGTCACTCGTCAGGTTAAGCAGTTTAATGCCGAGCAAAACACTCGTAAAACGCGCTTTGACGTTACGCTTTTGATTAATGGCTTGCCTTTAGTACAGATAGAGCTTAAGCGACGTGGGCTGGGCCTGAAAGAAGCCTTTAATCAGATTGACCGTTACCATCGGGATGCATTCTGGGTTGGTAGTGGTCTGTTCCAGTATGTTCAGTTGTTTATTATCAGTAATGGTGTTGATACTAAGTATTACGCTAATAATCGGGCTAACCATTTCGAGCAGACCTTTTTCTGGACAGACGAGAAAAATGAACCCATTAAGTCGCTGGAGAAGTTTACAGAAGCCTTCCTGAAAGTTTGTCATATTGCAAAAATGATCACTCACTACACGGTACTGAATGAAACTCGTAAGTGCCTGATGGTCATGCGACCCTATCAGTACTATGCCTGTGAGGCGATGATTCGCCATGTTAAGGACAGTCTTCACCTACAGGGCAAACCCCGTAATGGCTATATCTGGCATACCACAGGTAGCGGGAAGACCTTAACCAGCTTTAAGGCCAGTCAGGTGATCATGTCCATGCCTGAAGTTGATCGGGTTATTTTCGTTGTCGATCGTCGCGATTTGGATTATCAGACAGCCAAAGAGTTTAACAGTTTCGCTAAAGACAGCGTAGATACCACTAACAATACCAGTACACTAATTAAGCAGTTAAAGGCCAACAACAGTAAACTGATTCTGACCACCATTCAGAAACTGAACAATGCCATTACCCATGAAGGATATAAGGCACAGCTGGAGCACCTGCGTAAGGAACGTATTGTCTTTATCTTTGATGAATGCCACCGCAGTCAGTTCGGTGACACTCACAAGACTATCGTAAGTTTCTTTGAAAATGCACAACTGTTTGGCTTTACCGGGACCCCGATTTTTTCCGATAACGTCAATATTACCAATGGTATCAAGCAGACTACTGAAATACTGTTTGACAAATGCCTCCACAAGTATGTCATTATCGATGCCATCCGTGATGAGAACGTATTGCGCTTTGCCGTGGAGTATGTAGGAACATATCGCCGTAAAGAAACCAGTAATGAGATTGATATCGATGTGGAAGATATCGACACCAAAGAGGTCATGGAAAGCGATATCAGGCTGGGCAAGATAACCGACTACATCCTAGCTCACCATAATGCAAAGACCCGAAACCGTGAGTTTACCGCAATGTTCTGCGTGGGCTCGGTGGACATGCTGATTAAATACTACAAACTCTTTAAAGATAAACAAACAGAGCTTCAGCAGGCCGATCCAGATTACAAGCCGCTGCGTATCGCAACAATATTTACTTATGCAGCAAACGAAGCGGACAAAAGCGATAAGGAAGCAGTTAACTGCTTACTGGATGAAGAAGACATCAGCCTGCCTCAAGGCGGGAAAATCGATATCTCGAGCCGGGATCATCTAGACAGCTTCATCAAGGATTACAATACGCTGTATGGCACCAGCTATTCAGCTAATGATTCGCAAAGCTTTTACAATTATTACAAAAACATTGCACAACGAACCAAAGAAAAAGGGATTGATATCCTGCTGGTGGTCAATATGTTCCTGACGGGATTTGATAGCCCAGCTCTCAATACGCTTTACGTTGATAAAAACCTGCGTTACCACGGGCTGATACAGGCATTCTCCCGTACCAATCGGATTCTTAATGAGAAGAAAAGCCACGGTAACATCGTCTGCTTCCGCAATCTCAAGAAAGCCACTGATAATGCCATAGCGTTATTCTCGAACAAAGACGCATCTTCAGTCGTGCTGGTTAAGCCTTTTGAGGAGTACCTGAGCGACTATCAGGCTGCTGTAGATACCTTGTTGACCCTGACACCTACAGTGGAAAGCGTGGACAGCCTCCCTGATGAAAAAGCTCAGCTTGCTTTTGTGACGGCTTTCCGTGACATGATGCGACTGAAGAATATCCTAGAGAGCTTTGCTGATTTTGATGAAGTGAGTAAGCCTTTATCGGATCAGACTCTTGCCGATTACACGAGTAAATATCTCGATATTTATGACAAGGTGAAAAAACGCACTGGCAAAGATAAAATCTCGATTCTGGATGAGGTCGATTTTGAAGTGACATTAATTCATCGGGATGAAATTAATGTCGGCTATATCCTGAGGCTACTGGCTGGCATCCAAGCTATGCCACCTGAAGCGCAGCAGGAGCAGAAGAAAAAGGTCATGGATATCGTTGACAGTGACGTCACGCTGCGCAGCAAACGCGAACTGATTGATAATTTCATCGAAGAAAATCTGCTGAATGTTTCGCATGATGAAGATATCACCCAAACCTTTGAAACCTACGTTGAACGTGAAAAGCGTAAAGCGGTTGCAACGCTCTGTGCTGAAGAAAATCTCGATGAAAGCAAAGTTACCGCATTACTGGATAACTACCTCTTTACAGATGTGACCCCACGCGAGGACGAGGTAGCCAGGGCTCTAACATGGACACCAAGGATCCTTGAAAGGAAGATGGTGCTTAAACGTATATATGACAAGATTTGTGGCGTGATTGATACTTTTATCAACGGAATGCGTGGGTTCTGAGGGTAACGAAGCCCCAATTGGGGCTTCGCTATTGATATATTTACCCGGTTGAGCGGAATATTGTAGGTGGAAAGTAAATGATTAATTGATATACTATAAAATAATTTTACGCAGTATTTGATCCAGGAAAACATTATGATAATAAATTTCCTTTTTAGAGTTCTTTTAACATTTAACGCAACATCATTGTTGGCTATAATTTTCTTTGTACAAAAGAAGTACACCCTTTATTACTTTTTCCAAGGGTTTGAACACAGTCATTGGTTGAGTTTATTACCACAAATGGCATCATACGTTTTTTACATGCTAATCCCCATATTACTAACTTGGATTAGTTTGTTTTTAAGTTCCAGACTGGGCAAGGATGAGTTTAAAGAAGGCGAAGTAGTTTCTGTGGAGCATGCAAACAACTCATTTCTTCCAAGTTATCTTGGTTATTTCTTTGTGGCTTTAAGTATAACTAGTTGGTCTGCCTTGTTTTTTGTTTATGCCGTTTTATTTATTTTTACCTTTATGTCTCAAGCATTATACTTTAACCCTTTATTTCTACTGTTTAGATATGAGTTTTACAACATTAAAAACAAGAGCGGCGCATCCATTTTTTTAATTAGTCGTCATAAATACAAAACCCCTAAAGAAATCAACATCCCCGTTGCATTCAGAATAAACAACTATACCTTTATCGAAAGGAAAAAATGATGAATAACATTTTTGCGAAAGTAAAAGGACCTCGTAAGAATCCTTTTTTTAAATTGGTATCAGACTACACTTTGTTTGACACTTTGGATTTATCTACTCTTAGCCTCATTCCATATAACCCTGACCATAATCTTGATGAAGATTCATGGTTCAAAATTGAAAATTTTAGTCAACAATCATTCTGCTTATCATGCATTAAGGATGAATTTGATTCTAAGGACTTTGACGATTTAACAAAAAAATATTTCACGAAGATTTCATATATATTCTCTCATCAGAATGAAGACTTTTATTTTCAGAAAATAACCCCATCCCTGTTTATCAAGAGAAAAACAATTGCTTTTGGTGAATCAGCAGAAATAGAAGAAAATGAAGGGCGTTTGATTGTTAATCATATACCTGACGCTGTATATCTAAAGGAAAGAAATATATTGTTATTCAGAAATCTCGCCACAATTTCAAGTATATTTAAGGGTATCGATGCTCTGTACAAAGAAGCCACGGAAGAAGAAGTTAAGTCATTTTTAAGTGAATCCTTCATTGTACTTTCAACTGACTATGATGTAGAAAAGGTATCAAAACCAAACCGAAAGAGAATTGCATTAGCTATGGATACTCTTGCAGCGATGCCAGTGGAAGACAGAGGTGAGATGCTGAATTACATTAATGATTATTGTGCTGAAAAACTTAAATATGACACTACTGAGAGTAAATTCGAAGTATCATCAGAAGAAGAGTTAAAATATTTGCTGTACGGTATCGAACAAAGATTTTACACTACTAGATTTGGTAATGAAAAGAGATTAGCTAACTCAATACAAAGATTATAAAAGTGGTGTAATGGATACCTTAATCAACTAATTCGTGGATTCTGAAGCTGAAGAAAATCTGTATAATTTTCGCTGTTATCATTACAGCTTATGTTGGGGCTAATCTAGGGGGACAGATAACAAAGACCCTGTAAATAATTCTGTGTAACTGCCACCGTATTAAAGGTGATCGCTCAGGCGGTCACTGAGCAGCTCATTGCCAGCCGCCAGTTCTGGATCGGCATACTCCATTTTTTCGATGCATCCCTGATTGCCAGATAAATAACTTTTCGTATCGAGTCATCCGTCGGGAACACCTTGCGCGTCTTGATAGCTGCGCGGATCACGCCGTTCAGCGACTCAATGGCATTCGTCGTGTAAATGGCCTTGCGGAAATCAGGCGGATACCCTTCCATACACCTCACTTTCAATAAATTCCACAAGCCCCCTCTCAGACGGAGTCAGTCAGAAAATTTTTTCTCGCCGAACTATTTTTACAACTACCTGTGCTACCTGCAACTTAAAGAAATCCAGATCCTCACATTATCGCGTCACTGAAAATTAAATGAACGCCCTTTATTGCGCCTGCTATAGAGGAAAACTAAAAGTTGTGAGTCTTTTGACTATCATAAGCACCCTGAATGGCGCTTATGATATATGACCGCTGGTTACTTGCTGTAGGGGCGAACTTCCGCCCCTCGCTCACAGCGGACTTTCAGCTCAGCCAGCAATGTCCGCTCTGAGCCAGAAGCGGACGGTGGACGCCGCGCTATGCGGCAATTTTGGAGCAAAGCGGAAAAATTGCCCGACAGCAGCGCTTTAGTATACGAACCCCGATCAAAAGCAAAATGGTCACTCAAATCTTTGCTCCCGCCGGTTGTACTCTTCGGCCTCACTCGCTCTACTCTCTCTAATAGACCTATTTAGAAGAGAAAGCTTGGTCTTAGCCATCTCTCGCACCTCAGGAGAGACATGATTTAATAGGACTTCGAATGCCTCCAAACGAACTTCAAGAATATCGGCAAGTGATCCTGACCACCCACCAGGAAAAGACCTTGAGTAAATAGTTTCAACTATCGCAGCTTTGTTCTCTGCGGCATCCAAAAGTGATGTAATGTGATGACTGAGAATTACTTTCTTTGGATTGTCTAGTGGCTGTGATTCCTTGTCTAAGGATGTGTATGCCGAAACGGCACCTGCCACTTTATAAATCCTATCTTGATATCCATTACACCATTTCAGCAAGCGCTCTATCGGCGCTAAGTTTAATGGCGAGCTACTACGATTGATCCTATCCTGGAAAAGCAAATAAATAAGTTGTTCACTATTCTCACTATCTATTAACACTCTATCTAATACAAATTCTGGATAAGTTTTCACTAGATAGGATATGATAGTCTCTAATTCAAAGCTATATAAGCGATACGTCTCTACGCCATTGCAAAGCAAGTTAATAATATCGCGAACTTCATTCTCCGCTGCTGGCTCTGATAAACACTCTGCAACAACACGGTCCATTCCATGGAGTTGTCGCCTACTAATCTCATCCCTGTGCATTGATAACAGTTTCAAAATGGCCTGCCTTCCAACAGATCGTAGGTTATCGCTAGGACTGTTGCTACCCTTTTCATTAAAGAATCGCATGCTCAAAATTTCAATAGTTGAAAATATCCCATCGGCCAAATCATTAAGTGCGGCAAGTAATTCTGATAAATTATCATCAGAAATGGATTCATGAACTCGACCGTAACTTATCTGTTGAAACCTCCATGCTTCCAGTTCACCTGTCTTCGCCAGCTCAATAAGCTTTTTTGCTCCCCAAGGGGCTATCGGCGTTGCAGACAAAATATCAACAAAATACTGTTTAAGCTCCGGCACATCTAATACAGACTCTTGGAGCTTCCGAGACAAGCCAGGATCACCGGCATGAACGCCAACAATAAAACCGCAAAAGAGGATAGGTTGTACTACTTCTAACTCTTGCTTTTGCATTAGACGGACAAGCATCTCAAAGGTTAAACCTTGGTTTGATGATCCTTTGGCCAATCCTTTGCCGAATGACCAAAGCGCATCAATACGTTTTTCCCATAACCTTGGTGCCAATCTTTCAAGGTAGTCAGGTTCGGATGACGCAAGCTCACCTAGCTCTTCTATCTTCTGATGAATTTTTTCAGAATTTTCTGTGTAATCCCCATCTAATACTTCTACGTGATCCCAAGTGTTAGTCAGGGCATATGCCTCGATTTCGAAATAAGGATCAGCCGGTGCGGTTAAATGCTCGAGTGCTTCAATCCTTTTTAATAATTCGGGTACGTGTTTCTTCCCGTTGTAATGGATTGTCCGCTTAATGGCCATCCATATATCTGGCCATTTACCGCCAGCACCATATTTCAGCACTATGTTTTCGAGAATTTCAAAGCAGCCTGCATAGCTCCATAATGCTACAAAGTGGTTAGCTAGTATCGCCTTTGCCCAATTGCATAGTGGAGCATTACCCGAATCTAAAAACGGTACTAACAGCTCAATATAGCCTACGTACCAGTTTAATATATCTTCATTCGTTGTCGGTTCCCACCCAAAGTCTCTGCTACGAGCGCCAAAATCAAATCCTCCAAATGAGCTCCAGTGAGAAACCTGAAATGCAGACCGAAGAATATCCTGCGCAATTTCAAGCTGTCTCAAGCTGCCGGAATTTAACATCCTATTCACAAAACAATGTCTTCGCGCTGGTGTAGCCTGGGTTCCAGAAAGGTATAATGAAAAAAGGCTCGCCAATTGACGAGCGATACTATTATTGTTCTCCCCAGATTGTTCAGTTTCCGCAAAGCGAAGAATTAGCCCGGCAGAACGGTCGAAGTACTGATCATCATATGCTATTTTTCTAAGCAATCTAACGAGCGTAGAAAAATTCTGATTATCTCGTGAGCAGAAATCTCGAGCTTCCGAAGCATTCTCTATAGCGGTTAATACTACTTCTGGAAACACAGGTGCGATGTGAGTTAGTGCCGTAAGCTGCTCAGCATCGCACCGTGCAATGTTATGAAATGGCCCATCAATGTTCATCCACGTATGGGCGAGATATCTAGCAGGTTCAAAGTCATGCAGATATCCTAGTCGATGGGCACATGACTTGAATAAACGAAAATTATCAGCCTTTAATAACTCAGCATTAATTTTATCAGGATCGATATTCTGAAGGGCCCGTCGTGCGAGACGGTTAGCTATTGCATGCGGAAGCACTGCTCGCCAGTTTCCCCGCTTTTGCGATAGCTGCCTTCGCAATAGCTCTGCATGATTGCGATTCAACCTGTCACGTTCAAATCCGCCAATTCTAGAAAGAGCGCTCAATTCATCATTGTACTCTTTCGGGGAAATATTGAACGAATAAACCAAGGATAGGATCTCTGCGCTTTCAAGCAAGCTTTCGGTTGTACCTTTTCTTTGATTGAAGAGCCTCTGGAACAAGTCCTCATCAGAAAAATTTGTCAAGGTTTCATCTGGACCCACTCGACTCGCCAATGCAATCGCAACACGTGCATTCCCTCCGGAAAACTCTGCAACTTTATCGGAATTAACACGCCCTAGAGACTGAAACCTCTTTTGGATAAGTTTAGATACGGTCTGTTCACTTGATGGTTCGATGTGTATTACTTCTGTTTCTTCTGGGCGGTCATCCGAAATATCATATTCGATAGTGAGAAGACTCAACTTTGCTTGATTTGACGAAACCTGTTTTTGCAATTTTCTATGAACATCTGGTGGGCAGTTATCCAATACCAAATAGCTTGAAAAATCATTAGCTACCAAGTATGAGACAAGCTCTGATGCTGTTGGAGTTAATTCATCACCAAGATCCGCATATATTACATTTGTTTTCGGTAGCGAGTTATCGCATACATCACTTTCAAAAAGAGCCTGAGCAAAGCGTGTTTTTCCAACACCTGATAGACCAGTTATTCTTACAGCCGAGCCAGATCTTTTTAATCTTTCACGCACAAGCCTGATTCCATCCGAAATCGTTGAAGGCTCTTTGTGATTTGAGTTCATATCGATGACACAAGGGTGTTCGTCAAGCAAAAACTCATCATCTTTATCGACTGGAGTGGAAGCCCATCTCCCAAACGGTCGCCATCCGGATAATGGCTTGCCTAGTCTAGAGCGGACCCACAAGGCAACCTCGGGAAATTGTCTCAACCATGCGCTAAGCCGATCCCTACCATAAAAGTCAAGGAGAAGCTCTTCGCTATCTGGTAAACCTTCGAGCGCAGATTTCATTCCTAGAAGGCGTTCTGATAGCATTTTGTCAGAACAATCATCTTTGCCACTAACAATTATATAAGCCCCTTTTTTTTCTAAGAGATCCGCTATAACAGTTTTTAGCTTCCCTTTATCAAGCATTTCATTTTTGCAAGCCGCCTTACTCATACTGTTTTTCTTCACTTGAAAGCCAGTATTTTCACGACTTATAAAGCCCGGCTTTAGTAAAGGGATAGCATCGACAACTCGAACATCGAGACCACCGTCAGCAGCTTCCTGAGCTCCCCCCCATAGAACACAAGATGTCTGTAGTTCTTGACGAATCAATTCCGCTTCACACAACCTAGCGACCAACTCTCTTAGATCAGCATCATTGAGATTTGAAATATCAAAAGGTTCAAGTTCAAAAAATATCATTAGGTTTCAAATGTCCTTATATTGCCAATTGATATCGGTGAACTGCTCCCCTTTGATTCACACAAAATGCTGTTAGCAATGTCCACTCTTCGCTTGCAGCGGAACTTGTGACCTTGATTTCTGCCTGTTCCATGCCAGTGGCAGACGTTGCTAAAAGCGTAGTGTGATAAGTTGAAGGGCGCAGGTCACGCCAAAACGCGACTTAAGAATAATCTACGCCAATACTGACTGTGTTCTCAACTGAAAAATAACAAGTTTGTCAATATAAGCTCTCTTTTAGGGAATGCGAGAGATTTACCTGTTATCTGACACCTGAAAAATACCGACTGATGCAGTATTTGCCTGGATCTCATAAGGTGAATGGTTTGTTTTGCAGGGATGCTTACACTGCCACGGCAGGGTTAATCAACGGATAGCACGTCACTGGATCTATAAATATCCCTGTCATTCTTGCTTAACACAGCCCAACGTGATTTAAATAAGCAGTACCAGCTATGCCTTGATTGTGAGGCTAACTGTGTACTTCCGCTATTCGCTCACAGCGGACTGTCAGATTTTACTTGTTTCAACCTATAAAGCGGTTAGGTTAAATTTGGGCTGATACAAATTTGTCACAACCAGAAGTTTCCCCCACGTCAGCCCAACCATTTATCCACAGTTCCCCTGATTAATTTTCGCATAGTCAAACGGTGTAATGCCCTTCTCCCGGTTCGCATCCAGAAAGTCCGCCCACCATTGCAGCATCAACTTACGTTCATCGATAAACTCTGCCTTATGGACATAGGCTGCCCGCACAGAGTTACGCTCCATATGGCTCATCTGCCGCTCTACCGCATCCCTCGACCACAGCCCTGACTCTATCAACGAACTACACGCCATTGTGCGAAAACCATGACCACAGACTTCGACTTTCGTGTCATAGCCCATTACCCGAAGCGCCTTATTCACTGTGTTTTCACTCATCGGTTTACGTGGGTCATGATCACCAATAAAAATCAGCTCTTGTTCTCCACAAAACTGTTTAATCTGTTTCAGGATCGCCAGTGCCTGCTTTGAAAGCGGCACCAAATGCGGCGTACGCATCTTTGATCCCCGGTGAGAATGTTTGACGCCGGGGATGGGCTCTCGTTCCGGCGGGATCGTCCACATTGATGTTTCAAAATCAATTTCTGACCAGCGGGCAAACCGTAATTCACTGGAGCGAATAAAGATAAGCAGAGTCAGTTCCGTTGCCCAACGGGTTAATGGTCTACCAGTATAATTACCTACTTTCTGAAGTAGTTCAGGGATACGCTTTAATTCCAGTGCCGGTCGATGTTGCCTGTTCCCGGAAGCAACCGCCCCTGCCATTTCCTGTGCCGGGTTATAATCTATCAGTCCACTCTGCACAGCAAACCTCATAATCGCGGTAGTTCGCTGTTGCAAACGAGCCGCAACTTCGAGACGCCCGGATGACTCGACTGCTTTGATGGGTACAAGTAGGTCTCGCGTTTTCAGTTCTGCAATGTTCCGCTTACCAATGGCAGCAAAGAGATTATCTTCGAGACTTTTTAATACACGAGTGCTATGCGATGCAGACCACTTTTGATTGCTGGCGTGCCAGTCTCTGGCAACCACTTCAAACGTTATTGCCTCTTGCTCCTGCTCTACCTTAACGACTTTCTTATTCTCACTGGGATCGACACCATTAGCTAACAGCTTACGGGCTTCATCCCTGCGTGCTCTGGCATCCGCCAACGACACTTCGGGGTATTTCCCCAACGCTAGCATCTTCTCTTTGCCGCCGAAGCGATAACGAAGCCGCCAGTATTTGGAGCCGTTAGGGTGAACCAGCAAAACCATGCCTTCACCGTCGGTCAGCTTATAGGCTTTTGCTTCAGGCTTAGCCGAACGAACCTTCACATCACTCAGAGCCATGATGAGTATCCTTTCAAGGGTTCTGTGTGGGTACAAACATAATCGAACTGGGATATACCCGCAGTTGTACCCGCATCAGTAAGTTGATGTAGATTGAATCAGGTTGACTTAGGTTGAGTGAAAAAGCGAGGAAAGCCTTGCAGATACTGGATTTCAGGCACAAAAAAAGACGTCCGTTGACGTCTATTGATGTTCCGATGGTGCCGAAGGCCGGACTCGAACCGGCACACCTTTCGATGGTTGATTTTGAATCAACTGCGTCTACCGATTTCGCCACTTCGGCACTGAAGGGATGCGGAAAACGTTGTGGATTATACCGTTGCCCCCTGTTTCCGCAACCCTTATCCGCCGACGCCGATGCAACTGCTGAAAAAAACGTCTTCCGGGTTCTCAGCTACACCGCGTGGCCTCTCTGGCTGAAATCCTGCCCCTCCCTGCCTGCGCTGAACAGTCGCTTCATCACGCCGGTTTCACCGGCACAGAGTGACGAAAAAGCCTGTGCGCAGTGAAACGGATGGTCTCATAGCCGTTCAGGTAAAAGCGGAGATCCTGTTAAACAGCAGTTCTACTCTGAAACAGACTTCACGTCAGTGACCAGCGTCGGCAGATCCCAGGTGCCGCCCGCATGGATATAGCGGCACATGCCGGTTCCGCCGTCATAACTTTTACGGAACGCCTGACCATCCCAGACCCAGCTCTCCTGGCTCATGCAGTCCCCGATGCCCCGGCCTTTCTGCACGCTGGTAATCTCGCCCTTGTCATAATCCGATCCGGATGTGGTCACCAGTATCGGCGTACCTTTGAGCTGCTTATCGATGACCCAGTAGCCATACCCCTCGTTATAAGCGGCTCGCCAGCAGAGCGCCGACAGCAAAGCATGGGTGTCATCCAGCGGTGTCAGAGTGGGCCCGTCGGTCTCCGGATCGCTGTTCCCTGCCGATGAAAACAGGCTGTCGCAGGTGTCATCGTCATTGTGATTGACCGAGGCCAGTAATCGGGTTTTCAGCGCGTCGGTTTCCGGTGCGGTCAGCAAACGGGGTTCGCCACTGAGGGTTCTAGCTGCCTGAATAACCGGTGCGGGCACAGCCTTAGCCACGCTGTTCTCCGGTTTATTGCCCTTTCTGGTGAGCGCGCCTGACGTGCCGATCCGGCCCTGCACGTCGTCGGCTTTCAGCAGCGCGGCATACGCACCTTCGCCGGAAAGCTGGAACGGCTTTGAGCCGCCTTTAAATTCAACCTTACCGTTGCCTTTCACGGCGCTGATTATCGCAGCGGTCTGGCTGGCCGACAGCCGCCAGTTATCATCCGCCGCCGTCAGATCGCCTGCGGACTTCCCGTTGATCCACAGCGTCAGTTTCTCCGCTGGCTCGCTGTCATCTTCGGTGTCGCCCAGCGTCACTTCTCCCACGGTCTCCGTTGCGGGACCAGCGGCACGGGTGAGCAGGATAGAGCCGGAGGGATCCTCTTCTTTGCCATAACCCGCCATGCGACAGGTCAGCGTATTATCACAGACGACTTCCCAGTCCTTATGCTGAAGCGTTGTTCCGCTCTGGGCGGCCTGAGCCGACAGGGAGAACGCCGCCAGCACGAAAAGCATCGGTTTACAGTTCACTTTATTCCCTCAGGTATTATCTCTGCCCGACCCGCGCGGAGAGTCCCTGATTATATCGAAGAAGATATTGCGCCGTTATCCGTTTTATTTCCCCCAAAACACAAAAAAGCCAACCTCGCGGTTGGCTCTTCCTTGCATCTTCAGCATTGGGCATCAGCGATACCCGTCAGCGCCGGTTGTCAGGATCGGCACCTCAGTGCGAATGGTCGTACTCGCGGTGATGCAGCTTGTTCTCCACCTTATCCTTCACTTCGCTGGCTTTCTCGCTCACCTTCTCCGTCAGGCTCTCTTTATGGTCGCGGTGATGCGTCGCGGATGACGGTGAACCGGTGGCGGGTTTCGCCGCTGCCGTGGTTCCGGGCAGTTCGCGCTCCAGCCCGCTGCGTGCAGGGTCGATATCCACTTCCTGACGACGCACCGTGTCGTTAACGGTCTCGGTGCGGTCGCTGCCCTCGGTGCGCACGACCACCTCTTCTTTCACATGCGTCGTCTTATTAATCACCGGCTGCTCATGGGTCTCAGCGACCTCGACGGTTTTCTCCGACCAGTCCACTTCGCCGGCCAGCGCGGGTTCGTTTACCGAGCGGCGGAAGATGTCGGCGTGCTGCTCATGCAGCGAAATATCTTCAGAGACGGTATCCGTCACCGTGTAGCGGCGCACGCGGGTCGAGCCTTCGCTGACCAGACGTTTACCCACTTCTACCTGCTCTTCGGCCAGGCGCAGAATGTCGGCTTCGCTCTCATCCCCGGTCAGCGAGGAGCGTTGCGGTTCCGCCTGGCTATCGTTGATCTCACCGGCAAACTGCTTACCGGCGGTGGGATCGATGCCCGGCGCGCGGGTGCCCTTCTCGACTGAACTCTGCATCCGTGACGGTACCTCTACCGAGTCATGTGAATGGAGAATCGTCATGGCGCGGGCCAGCTTCTCCTCTTCGGTTCGCAGGGTCAGCACGACACCGCCTTTGTCCATCGCCCGGGTGTAGACATCCGCCTGATCCCGATCGACGTTGTGACCGAACAGACGCTGCCACAGGCTCGGATGGCGGACGGAGTGCCCTTCCTGCTGTAAACGTTCTCCACTGATCAGACTGATGTCCCGATCAGAAAAGCCTGCTTTCACGAGATTTCTTTTCGCGGCCTCTGCCTGCTGTGCAGAATCGAACAGTGTTACGATTTTTTCCTGTGCCATGATAGGTTCCTCTCTGTTAGCGGTTTTGATCGTCATCTCTTTCAACCTTTACCTGCTGCTCACGTCGGGTCACCACTTCCTGAAAAGGAACACGCTCCTGCACTTTTCGGATGTGGATCTCCTCTTTCAGCACCAGCTTTCGGACGATCTGGATTTCTTCCTCAACGACCGGGACAATCAGTACACCGTTCTCTTCCCTGATATCGGGCATTTCCTCAACGGGTTCTGCTTTAGCTACATGCTCAACCTCAACCTTATCCCGGTTAAGCAGTGTACTGATGACCTCGTCATGCTCGTTTGTGGAACGGGTAACGCGGACATGTCCATCCACAATCTTCTGCTTCGTCAGTGCTATTTGCTCTTCAGCGAGTTTAAGCGTGACCTCTGCATCGATATTGTGCTCTGGCTGCCCGGCCATACTTTCTCTCCCGTTCAATAAGTCGGCCATAATGGCCTGATACAGTAATTAAGCATGAATGCCCTCGTGGATTTCGCAAGGCGGAATATTAAAAAAAATCAGCAGAAGATTTTAAAGTTGATGCGAAAAAACAGCTTAACCCTGGGCGGAAACGGCTTAATCTGGCAGAAGATTAAATAAAATAATAAAGTATAAACAATATCTTAAACGAATTTAATTTCACAGGTAAATATTAACAACAAAGACACAGGCAGGAATAAACCACCGTTTAACCAAAGCGGTACAATGAAGATAAACCAGGACGATTCCTGATAAAGTGAATGCAGCAATGAACAGATATTAAATAATATTTCAGCGAAGGCGGTTTATTTTAACCCGCAGACAATAACGTCACGGAACAATAACATCCTTATTCACCTGATTTGATTTTCGTCCTTATTACAGAAGATTCTCAAAGCACCCGTTAATCAGGGAACTCCGGAACTTTCTGCTGTTCAGCCTCTCTTAACAGAACTGAATACGTACAGACAGAGGTTAAGATGAAACAGGTACAGCGCAGGGCATGGGCATGGGGCGTGGCGACGCTTCTGGTGGCAGGCACTGCCTCGGCGGCAAGCTGGCAGGATCAGCTGAGCAGCGCGGCGTCGCAGCTCAGCCAGCAGAACAACGCGAACACCACCAGCACCACCACCCAGCAGAACGGCGGGCTGTCGCTCTCTTCCATTACCAGCCTGCTGGGCGGCGGCGACAAAGCGGTCAGCGCCAATAACATGACCAACGCCGCCGGTGTGATGCAGTATTGCGTCGAGCACAACGTGGTGAAAAACAATGTGCAGTCGGTGAAAGATCAGGTGCTGAGCAAGCTCGGTCTGAACACCACCACCGCGCAGGCGCAGCAAACCGATTACACCCAGGGTGTGGCTGGCCTGCTGAATACCGGCAACGGCCAGCAGCTTAACCTGCAGAGCCTGAGCAACTCGCCGATGGGTGAGAAGCTGAAAACCAAAGCCTGTGATGTCGTCCTGAAGCAGGGCAAAAACTTTATCTCCTGATCCCCTTCTCTCTGCTCCCCTCTCTGCCATGAGGGGAGTATCAAACGCCCCGATGCTGTGACGCCTGACATTCCCTAAACCTGGGGTTGAGCGCTATAGTGTTGTTTTGATTTCTACAGGACAGCACGCATGAAAGGCATCAACATCGCACTTTACTTCGACCCCGATCAGATTCAGGCCTGCGTTCACCAACAGGATGGCAGCTATCTCAGTAAAAAATTCGAGTATGACGATGGCGTGATTGAAGAGATCTATCAATGGCTGGAACAGTACGAACCTGCCCGCACCCACATCTGCCTGATTGAAAACGAAACCGCCGAACTGCTGGCCGACGAACTGGTCGACAGCGGTTACCGCGTCCATCAGGTCACCATGCACCAGCTGCTGAGCTGGTTCGCCGCAGAGCCGCCGTCGACACCTGACGGCACGCCAATGCGCGCGATGCTGCGCTTCCTGGAAGATGAACATCCGCGTGAATATGAGTCGCGCACCCCGCAGACCGAAGCGCTGATGGAAATGTTCGATGAACTGGATGCGCTGGAAATGATCGAAGACGACACCGATGAAGACACGCTGCCTGCCGACCTGCTGCGCGCCATGAAGAAGCACCGGATCACCGCCAGCGCTGCAGCCCAGCGTCTGCTGCCGGAGGTGAACGAACGTATCCGCGAACATCTGATGCAGTACCCCGAACTGATGACGCCAGAAATCCTGCAGGACTTCTTCCCCGAACTGCTTGAGGCGCTGGAACGGCCGAAACACTAACCGGGGAGATCACCGATGCTGGAACTGATTAAAGCGGTCAGCCTGGGGCTGGTCGTCATCCTGCCACTGGCTAACCCGCTCACCACCGTAGCCCTGTTTTTAGGGCTGGCGGGCGAGATGAACTTCCAGGCGCGCAACCGTCAGGCGCGCCAGGCGTCGATCTATGTCTTCGCCATCATGATGGTGGCCTGGTACGCGGGCAATGCGGTGCTGCATACCTTTGGCATCTCCATTCCGGGCCTGCGCATCGCAGGCGGCCTGATCGTCGCCTTTATCGGTTTCCGGATGCTGTTCCCGGCGAAGCCGGCAGGTCATTCGGTGGAGGCGAAGCAGAAGCTGGATGAGCTGGATGAGGCCAAAGAGCCGGTGAATATCGCGTTTGTGCCGCTGGCGATGCCGAGCACCGCCGGGCCGGGGACGATCGCGATGATCATCTCTTCCGCCTCAACGGTAAAAAGCGGCGTCGATTTCCCCGCCTGGGTGATCAGCGTCGCGCCGGTGCTGACCTTCCTGCTGGTCAGCCTGATCCTCTGGATCTCGCTGCGCAGTTCAGGGGCCATCATGAAGCTGGTCGGTAAGAGTGGCATTGAGGCGATCTCGCGCCTGATGGGATTTTTGCTGGTCTGTATGGGCGTGCAGTTTGTCATTAATGGTGTGCTGGAAGTGGCGCACACCTTTCACTGAGCGATGGCCCCCTCACATTAACCGGGGGCCATCTGATCGGTTACTTCAGCGTTTTACGCACCTCCGCAACCTGATCGCGACTCACCGCAGGCGCGGTGTTGCTCCAGCCCTGACGAATAAAGGTCGCCAGCTGCGCGACTTCATCATCACTCAGCCGTCCGGCAAAGCCCGGCATCGCCAGTTTCGACGGGGCTTTCTCCGTCGAGGGCTGCTGCGCTCCGGCCAGAATGGTGTGGATCAGCCCGGCGGGATCCTTAGCATTCACGATGGTCGCCTGATCCAGCGCCGGGAAGACGCCAGACGCGCCTTTGCCGGTGACGAAGTGACAGGCACCGCAGTTATCCAGATAGAGACGCTCGCCTTCGCTGAGGTTCTTCGCGGCGGTGAGTTTCGCTTCCGTCGCCTGCTGCGCCTGTACATTAACCGCCTGCAGCGGCGGGTTACCGCCCAGGAACTTCAGGTACGCGGCAATGGCATTGAGATCGGCGTCGGTCATGTGTGAGCTGCTGTGCTCCACCACCGAGGTCATCTCCCCGCCGACCGCCGCTTTATCGTTGCGCCCGGTCTGCAGGTACTCCACCACTTCCTGCCGGGTCCAGTGCGGTATCCCGCGCAGTGACGGCACCTCCCAGTGATTCAGGCTGCCGCCTGCCAGGAACTGATCGTCACCGCTGTCCAGCGCTTTCTCGTTCATGCCCAGCCCGCGCGGCGTATGGCAACTGCCGCAGTGACCGAGGCTCTCGACGATATAGGCACCGCGATTGATCTCTGCGGACGCGCCGCCAATCGGCTGGAACGGTTTGTCGGAGGTGAACGCCCAGTTCCAGAAACGCATCCCCCAGCGCTGACTGAACGGGAAGCGCAGATCGGTCTCCGGCGGCTGCGCCGCGCTCGGCTGCACGCCTTTAATAAAGTAGACGTAGAGCGCGTGGATATCAGCATCGCTGATTTTCGCGTAGTCCGGGTACGGCATCGCCGGATAGAGGCGGGAGCCGTCCGGCAGGACGCCTTTACGCACCGCGTCAGAGAACTGCTGCTCGCTGTAGTTGCCGATGCCGTGCTGCTTATCCGGTGTGATGTTGGTGGAGAAGATAGTGCCGAGGTTCGACTCAATCGCCAGACCACCGGAATAGGCAGGCTTGCCCGGCAAAGAGTGGCACGCCATGCAGTCGCCCAGCCGGGAGAGATATTCGCCCTGCTTAATCAGTTGCGCCTCATCTTCGGCGTGAGCCGGCAGCGCCATGCCGCTCAGCAGCACCGCATTCGCCAGGATAAAAGATTTCAGTTTCAGCTTGTTCATGCGCTTATGCCTGTACCAGTGGGCCGGGATTTTTCAGGTAGTGATCTTTGATCGCCTGTGCCGCCATCAGGGTAATCGCCCCGATGGTATCGGTCGGGTTTGCCTGGAAGTTCTGCGGGAAGGCGTTGCCGCCCGGCACAAAGACGTTATGCACATCCCAGCTCTGTAGATACTTGTTGAGCGCCGAGGTTTTCGGGTTATCGCCCATCACCGCGCCGCCCACGTTGTGGGTGGAGACATATTTGGTGATGTCGAAATCCGCGCCCATCGGCAGGAAGCTCATGCTCATGCTGTCCGGGTTCAGCTCTTTGGCGATGTTGCCGACGATGCCTTTCAGATGCTGCTGCAGCTTCAGCTCATTCTCTTTCCAGTTAAAGGTCATGCGCAGCAGCGGCAGTCCGCGGTGATCGTTGTAGTTCGGATCGAGATCCAGATAGATATCGCGATAAGACTGGCAGGTGGTGGTGATGCTGATCTTCATCGAGTGGCCGTACCACTCCTCCAGCCCCTCTTTGTAGCCCATACCCCAGGATGGCGTGCCTTTTGGCAGCGCGGTACTGATCGGCGTACCGGTCGCCTGGGAGCTGTGGATCTTCGCGCCGCCGAGAAAGCCCAGCGACGGTCCGTCGAAGTTGCCTGGCGAGATATCGTTAAACATCTGGCCGGTTGCGCCCGCTGTGGCATAAGGATTGAAGTTCTTGTCTTTGAAGAACAGGGTCGCGCCGCCGTTCGACAGGAACGCGTAGTTACGGCCGACCACTCCCTCTTCGGTGATCGGGTTATAAGGCTTGCCGATCCCGGAGAGCAGCATCAGCCGCACGTTGTAGAGCTGGAAGCTGCTCAGCACCACGATTTTTGCAGGCTGGAAGCACTCGTTGCCCTGCGCATCAATGTAGATCACCCCTTTCGCGGTTTTCTTATCATCGTTCAGTACCACTTTGATCACTTCCGCGTTCACTTCATAGGAGAAGTTCGGCATACGCTTCAGCGAATCCATCACCGCGGTCTGCGGCGAGGCTTTGGAGTAGTTCAGGCAGGGATACTTGCTGCAGTAACCGCAGTAGTTGCACGGCGCGATCTGGTTGCCGTAGGGGTTCTTCCACGCGCGCGACACGCAGGCGGAAGGGTTCGGGAACGGGTGATAACCCAGTTTCGTGGCCGCCTCTTTGAACATCACGTTGTTCAGCGTATCTTCCAGCGCGGGCAGCGGGTAAGGCTCGGAGCGCGGGCCTTCAAACGGATCGCCGCCTTCCAGAATTTTGCCGCGCAGGTTGCCGGTGTTGCCCGACTGGCCGCAGATCAGTTCGAATTTGTAGTAGTAAGGCTCAATCTCTTCCCAGCTGAACGGGAAGTCCATTACCCGCATATCTTCCTGCAGGATCCCCGGCCTGTAAGCCTGATCCACGTAGGTCTTGAGTTTGAGGTCGGTCGGGGTCGGACGGATCAGCACCGCCGTCCAGTGCATCCCGGCACCGCCCACGCCCGTGCCCGGCGCAAACGCGCCCCACTTACGGGTCGGCAGCGCCGTCTGGCTGCTGTTGTAGCGCACGGTGACCGCCACTTCGGCAGGGGTCGCAAACACCTTGTTGCGCACCGCATAGGCATATTCATCCGCCGGTTTCGGGTAGGCGAATTCGTCATAATCGCGATCGCCGCCGCGCTCCAGCGCGCGCACGTCCAGACCTGCCAGCGCCAGCTCGATGCTCATCAGCGAGCCTGCCCAGCCGAGGCCGCAGACCACGACGTCGACTTCTTTCTTAGTAACCTGTGCCATGATAATCCTGTTTACCTGATGTGGAAGCGCCTTATGCGCGTTCACCCTTGATGCTGACCGGGCCCAGTGGATAAGGCACGTTGTGCTGTTTCACCCATTCGGTGAAGCTGGCACGCGCACCCGGGAAGCCGATGGCGATCCAGGCTTTCATGCCTTTATTACCGCCGTACATCGGGTCGGCCAGGTAGCCATGTTTGGTATCAGAGAGCAGCTGGCTGAAGACGTGAGCGGGTTTGAGATCGGCCTCGCCCAGCGCGGCAAAGTCGATCTGGTTTTTGTTCACCTGAGTCAGCACCGCATCTTTCTCCTCCAGCGTCAGCGCGTGAAACGCTTTCTGGTGGGTGTTCTGCGACCACTGATCGATCAGCCGGATCCCGGTCTGATAGATCTGCTGAGGACGGAACGGGATCTGATAGCCCAGCGTCGCCGGAGCCTGGGTATTGAATGGCCCCTGCAGGTAGATCTCGCTGCCAAAGGCTTCGCTGTGGAGCTGCTGATCGATAAAGATCGGCACGTTGGTTTCCAGCGCGCCTGGCGCTTTGCCTTTGCCGCCCGCCGGAATCAGACGGTCGGTGGCGGCCAGAATAAACTGCCACTCATCCGCACTGAAAAAGATCGGTTTGTAATCGGCTAATTCGGGAGCGGCCATCTCCGCAGCCTGCGCCGCAGTAAGGCCTTTGAAGACCAGTTCACTGAGCGGCAGCGCCAGCAGTGAACCGAGCAAAAATTTACGCCTGGTGGTGGGTTTCTCTAACAGCATATCCGCACGACTCTCATCTGCTGAATACCCGGCTTCTCCCTTCTGGCGCGAAATAATGCGTGCAGGCGGAAATGCTCCGCAGAGATGAACGCACACAAGACAGACGACGGCAGACCAGGGAAAGGCGGGTAAAATTATGGTTCGGTGACTAACGGAACATATCGGTTAATAACCTGGCAATCTTAGGGATATAACTATTTCTGAATGTAAAAATTGAATTTAAAATATTTCATAGTGAAACTTTATCATGCTGTTGCGGAGGGGTAACAAAGAGGTAAAAGATTTACAGCGGGAAAATTGCCATTAAAACCCTATAAACATCGGGCATTTAGTCGTTTTAACGCAGGAGTAAAGGTTATTATTTTCGGTGCGTCATCATCACGCTGAATAACCAGTAAAAAAATATCATATTTTGCTGCAGGATTATCCTTTCAGTTGCCTATCCTGGCGTAATAACCGTGGCGATGCCATCAGACAAAGCGCAATCTGTGATCCTCTGCGGTCAGTTTTTTTTATTTTACCCTCTTCTGTCCGTCGCGAGATAATAACGCATAAATACTATTTCGTTTTATCTTTTTGCCTGACTGACGATGCAGAATATTGTGCAAAGCATAGAACAAACCGGCATTTTGAGATTATCCGCCGCCCGGTAGTGTAGAGCCCATCGACGACTCAGGACCCTTTCCGATGCGCAAAACGTTCTTATCTCTTTTTACCGCTCTGGCGCTGTCTCACGCCGCCCACGCCGCGACGCCTGCCGATACGCTGGTGGTCGCCGTTCCGCTGGATGGCATTATCAGTTTTGATCCGGCCGAAAGTTTTGAAACGGTCAGCAACAGCAGCCTGCGCAATATCTATCAGATGCTGCTGGAGCCGAATCATCAGGATCCGCAGCAGCTGTCACCGCTGGCGGCCACGCGCTGGCAGCCAGGAAAAACGCCTCACAGCCTGGTATTTGACCTCAACCCGCAGGCCCGCTTCGCCAGCGGCAATCCGCTGACCGCTCAGGATGTGGTCTTCTCCTTAACCCGTGCGGTAAAGCTTAACAAAGCGCCCTCTTTTATCCTGGGCGAGTTTGGCTGGACGCCGGAAAACATCGACCAGCAGTTCACGGTGATTAACGACCACCAGCTTGAGCTGCGCTGGCCTGCGGAGATCGGCAGCGATCTGGCGCTGCGCCTGCTGACCGCGCCGGTCGCCTCGATTGTCGACAGCAAAGTGGCGCAGGCACACGCCAGCAATAATGACTACGGTAACGGCTGGCTGAAGACGCACTCCGCCGGCAGCGCGGCGTATACCATCAGACAGTTTGTGCCGCTGCAGGCGCTGGTGCTGGAGGCGAACCCCCACAGCACGCAGAAGCCGCATCTGAAACGGGTGCTGCTGAAAGGGGTCGCCGATCCCGGCAGCCGCCGCCTGCTGCTCCAGCAGGGCGACGTGGATGTCGCCTATCAGCTTGGCCCGGACCAGATTGCGGCGCTGAAAAGCGTGCCGGAGGTGCGCGTCGACGCCTTCCCGTCCAGCCTGATCTACTACGTCGGCTTCAACACCCAAAGCCCACAGCAACCGGCGCTGGGCAATCCGGCCCTGTGGCAGGCGGCTCGCTGGCTGGTCGACTATGACAGCCTGGCAAACCAGCTGCTGAAAGGTCAGTACCGCATTCATCAGAGCTTCCTGCCGGACGGGTTCGACGGCGCGCTGAACAGTACGCCGTTCCATTACGATCTGAAAAAGGCGCAGGCGATCCTGCAGAAAGGCGGCATCAAACCGGGCACCCGCATCGCGCTGACGGTGGTGAACCAGCCCCCTTACATCGATGTGGCGCAGGCGCTGCAGGCGAGCTTTGCCAAAGCAGATGTGCAGCTCGATCTCCAGCCGGTGGCGGAATCAGAGCTGTGGAGCAAAATGCGCAGCCGTGACTTTCAGGCGATCTTCACTTACTGGGGCGCGGACTACATCGATCCCAACACCAACGCCAGCACCTTTGCCTTTAACGTGCCGGGCGGCGGCAAAACCCTGGCGTGGCGCGTTGGCTGGACTATTCCGGCATTAAGCGCGCAGACCCGCGCCGCCGCCGGAGAGAGCGACGCAGCGAAACGCCGCAGCCTCTACACCGGACTGCAGACCCGCATCCAGCAGGATTCGCCGTTTGTCGTGCTGTTACAGGGTGCGGTTCAGGTGGCGGTGCGCAGCAATCTCAGCCATCTGCAGCAGGGCATCGGCGTCAGCCTGCTTAACTTCGAAGAGGTCCGGAAGTAAATCCGTTTCAGGCCGCTGCGTAGCGGGCAGCGGCGCCTTTTCTGGCAGATTGTTCTCCTCCTGTAGATGTCCGGCTTGCTATCCTTCAGGCATACCCTTTAGCCAGGAGTGAAAAAGCATGACTGACCCGCTACTGATTGCGCGTACCCCCGACACCGAACTTCACCTGTTACCGCAGATGGCCAACCGCCACGGCCTGATCACCGGCGCGACCGGCACCGGTAAAACCGTCACGCTGCAGAAGCTGGCCGAATCGTTCTCCGCCAGCGGCGTGCCGGTCTTTATGGCCGACGTTAAAGGCGATCTGACCGGCGTGGCGATGGCGGGCCAGTCCAGTGAAAAGCTGCAGGCGCGGCTGGCGGCGATCGGCGTTACCGACTGGCAACCGCAGAGCAATCCGGTGGTGCTGTGGGATATCTTCGGCGAGAAAGGCCATCCGGTGCGCGCCACCGTCTCCGATCTCGGGCCACTGCTGCTGGCGCGACTGCTGAACCTCAATGAGGTGCAGAGCGGCGTGCTGCAGATTATTTTCCGTATCGCCGATGACCAGGGCCTGCTGCTGCTGGACTTCAAGGATCTGCGCGCCATGACGCAGTACATCGGTGATAACGCCAGAAGCTTCCAGAGCCACTACGGCAACATCAACAGCGCCTCGGTCGGCGCCATTCAGCGCGGACTGCTGACGCTGGAGCAACAGGGCGCGGAACACTTCTTTGGTGAACCGATGCTGGATATCGCCGACTGGATGCGCGTCGACAGCAACGGCAAAGGCATCATCAACATCCTCTCCGCCGAAAAGCTCTACCAGATGCCAAAACTCTACGCCACCAGCCTGCTGTGGCTGCTGTCGGAGCTGTATGAGCATCTGCCGGAAGCGGGCGACCCCGACAAACCAAAGCTGGTCTTCTTCTTTGACGAAGCGCATCTGCTGTTCACCGACGCGCCGCCGGTGCTGCTGGAGAAGATCGAACAGGTGATGCGGCTGATTCGCTCGAAAGGCGTCGGCGTCTGGTTTGTGACGCAGAACCCGGCCGACATCCCCGATCGGGTGCTGGGCCAGCTCGGCAACCGCGTCCAGCACGCCCTGCGCGCCTTTACGCCGCGGGATCAGAAAGCGGTCAGAACTGCCGCCGAGACCCTGCGCACCAATCCGGCCTTTGACAGCGTGGAAGCGATTCAGGCGCTGGGCACCGGCGAAGCGCTGATCTCCTTCCTGGATGAGAAAGGCAGCCCGTCGGTGGTGGAACGCGCGATGGTGATTGCGCCCGGCTCGCGCATGGGGCCGGTCACCGGCGATGAACGTAACGGTCTGATCAATCACTCCCCGCTCTACGGCAAATATGACACCGAAATCGATCGTGAATCGGCGTTTGAAAAGCTGCAACAGGGTTTCCAGGCCGCCAGCGATAAGGCCAGTGCACCTCCGGCCAGAGGCGGCGATGTCGCGGTCGACAACGGGATCCTCGGCGGACTGAAAGAGATCCTGTTTGGTCATACCGGCCCGCGCGGCGGCAGGCATGATGGGGTGGTGCAGACGATGGCGAAAAGCGCTACGCGCCAGATCACTAATCAGATCATCCGTGGCGTACTCGGCAGCCTGCTGGGTGGCCGTCGCCGGTAAACCCGGCTCTCTGCTAAGATCAGGTTATGGATAAACAACACGAACTGAAACGGATGAAGCGCCTGGCCCTGCTGCTGCTGCTGCTGGCCGCCGCCACCTTTGTTGTCACCCTTTTTCTGCCGCCCGGCTTCTGGGTCAGCGGCGTTAAGGCGATTGCCGAGGCGGCGATGGTCGGTGCACTGGCGGACTGGTTCGCCGTCGTGGCGCTGTTCCGGCGGGTGCCGGTGCCCTTTGTCTCACGCCACACCGCCATTATTCCGCGCAACAAAGATCGCATCGGTGAAAACCTGGGCCGCTTCGTCCAGGAGAAGTTTCTGGATACCGATTCGCTGCTGAATCTGATCCGCCGTCACGATCCCTCCCGGCTGCTGGCGCAGTGGCTGAATACGCCGGGCAATGCCGACCGCATCGGCCGCCATCTGCTGCAGGTGATGCGCGGCTTCCTGGATCTCACCGATGACGCGCGCATCCAGACCTTTATGCGCCGCGCGGTGCATCGCGCCATCGACAAGGTGGATCTCAGCCAGACCAGCGCCATGGTGCTGGAGAGCCTGACCCGTAATAACCGCCATCAGGCGCTGCTGGACGCGGCCATCGACCAGCTGCTGAAGCTGCTGCACAAGCCTGCGACCCGCGAATTTATCGCCCTGCAGCTGGTGCGCTGGCTGAAGCGCGAGCATCCGATCAAAGCCAAAATGTTGCCGACCGAATGGCTGGGCGAACACAGCGCCGAGCTGGTGGCGAACGCGGTCGATTCGCTACTGGATGATGTGGCGATGGATCAGGGGCATGAGCTGCGCCTGGGCTTTAACCGGGCGGTAGAGAAGCTGATTGTCAGACTGCAAAACGACCCGGAAATGGCCGCGCGTGCCGAAGAGATCAAAGGCTGGCTGAAAGAGGATGCCACATTTAATCGCTACATCGGTGAGCTGTGGAATGATATGCGCAACTGGCTCAAGGCCGATCTGAGCAGTGAAGATTCGCGGGTGCAGGAGAAAGTGCGTGGCGCAGCCCTGTGGCTGGGCGAAACGCTGGCGGCGGATCCGGCGCTGCGCGACTCGATGAACCAGCATCTGGAGCAGGCGGCGCGCAGCGTGGCGCCGGAGTTCGCCAGCTTCCTGACGCGTCACATCAGCGACACCGTAAAGAGCTGGGACGCGCACGACATGTCGCAGCAGATCGAACTCAATATCGGCAAAGACCTGCAGTTTATCCGCATCAATGGCACGCTGGTGGGCGGCACCATCGGGCTGATCCTCTATCTGCTGTCGCAGCTGCCTGCGGCGCTGCCGGTGGTGAAAAGCTGGCTGACCTGAATCGGGTTCGGCACGGTGAACGCCGCCCTTCACCGTGCTGACCTGTCTCCTCGCCCGCAGGATTTGCTTGCCTGCGTCGGGTGCTACAAGGCGGCTAAGCCTGTTCCAGCGCGGCCTGCGCCACCGCCATAAAGTGTTTTACCCTCTCCCGGTCCACATCGTTCCACCAGACGCCATCGACTTTAAGCGCACTGGCCACAATGACAGCCTGCGTGCGTGACAGAATCTGACAGACGTTAGCAGGCGTCACGCCCGACCCCACCAGCAGCGGTAAAGCGGTGGCGGCACGGATTTCGTCGATTTCGTCCAGCGTAGCGCTGTCACCGGTTCGTTGTCCGGTGGCGATAACCGCATCCGCCTCAAAGAAGTCAACATCGCGGGTCAGTTCCTTAATGGAGCGATCGGCCACAATCGCATGGCTGCCGTGTTTAACGTGGCTGTCGGCAAACACCCGGATATGTTCAGCCCGGAGCTGGCTTCGGTAGCGCAGCGCCTTCGCGGCCGCCCCTTCAATAAAACCTTCGTTGGCGATATACGCATTGGCCCACTGATTGACGCGGATAAAATCCGCCCCACCCGCCAGCGCGGTGGCGAAAGCAGGTAATGCCGCATTCGCCAGCACGTTAATTCCCAGCGGCACGCCGAAACGTTCCCGCACTTTTTCCGTAATCACCGCCATCAGTGCCGGCGTTTCAGGACCAATGTCCTCAGGTTTTGAAAAGGGAATATCGCCATGATTTTCCACAATCAGGCCATGAACACCGCCAAGAATATAATTTTCCGCATCACGTAATGCCCGATCAATTATCGCACTGACGGGCTTGCCGCGATATTTTGGCGACCCCGGAAAAGGATCGCAGTGAATCACGCCAATAACAGCTTTAGGTCGTGAAAATATCGCTTGTATTGCATCAATTTTTTCTGCTGATATAGAAACCATTGCTTCTTTATCCTGTTCAGGAAAACACTATGCGTGTTTATGTGGCTGGTAATATTACTGTCGATGAAACCTGGTCTGTTACAGATATTCCGGCTAAGGGCGCCTCTGTTCACGGTTATCCGCGTTCGCTGGATATCGGCGGTAAAGGCGCGAATCAGGCGATACTCTTATCCCGTTGCGGCATTGAAACGTATTTAATTGCCGCGACCGGTCATGACAGCAATGGAAAATGGATCCGCCAGCAGCTCATGAATGAGCCCGTCACGTTACTGCCCACGCAGCCCATGACCGCATTGAGCGATACCTCGCTTATTCTGCACAGTGCCGATGGCGATAACGCCATTATTACCCGTACAACGGCGGCAGATTCGCTGGATATCAATACGCTTACTCGCCATCTTGCCCGTGCGCGTCCGGGTGATCTGCTGGTACAGCAGGGCAATTTCTCGCCAGAGAAAACTTATGCGCTGTTTAACGAGGCGAAATCCCGTGGCCTGATCACCGTTTTTAACCCCTCTCCGGTGCAGGCGGGGTTCAGCGCATGCTGGCCGCTGGTGGATATTGCGGTGGTCAATCAGCATGAAGCCCAACAGTTGCCGCCCGGCGCGGTTCACACTTTAGTGGTCACTCACGGCAGCGCCGGTGCCTGGCTGATTCAGGGCGACCGGCGAACATTTTCCCCGGCGCAACCCGCCCATGCCGTAGATACCACCGGCGCAGGCGATACCTTTCTGGCCGTGATGCTGGCCTCCGCGCTCCTGCGCGGGGGGGACGTTGATACATTAGCTCTGACGCATGCCAGTCAGGCTGCTGCGCTGACCGTCAGCCGTCCCGGCACGCTTCAGGCCTTTCCCACCGCAGAGGAGCTCGCCGCGCTGCTCCAGACAGGCGGCGAGTCAGCGCTTACTTAAACATCGCCCGGTAGCTGTCCACGTTGGCTTTCGTTACCACCGTGGCCGGCACCAGAATGGTTTTTGACACGGTTTTGCCCGACGTAAGCGCATTCAGGGCTTTTACCGCCTCTTCACCCATCTTTTCAGGATCCTGCTGCAGCACGGCTGTGACATAACCGCCATCGATACCGCTGATGGCTTTTGACGTCAGATCCCAGCCAAAGACTTTGATATCCTTCTGACGCCCCTGGTTTTCAACGGCAGCAATCGCCCCCAGCAGTGCCGGTTCACCGGTCGCGTAAATCGCGGTTAAATCCGGGTTACCGGTAATCAGGTTTTCCGCCGCCGTCATCGCCGTATCCTGCACGTTCTGACCATCAACCACGTCCGCCACGGTGATGCCCGGATTGCTCTTAATCGTCTCTTCAAACCCTTTCTGACGCTGGTTCTGTACCGCTGAATTCAGTGCGCCCACAATACCCAGTCGCGCTTTGCCGCCGCTGTTTTTAGCCATGTAGTCGACAAAATATTTCCCAATAATTTTGCCGCCTTCCAGGTTATCCACGCCCACCTGTGCGGCCTGAGGGCCGGCCGGTAATACGGCATCAATCGCAATCACCGGTATTTTAGCGGCGGCCGCTTCTTTGATCGCGGGCATAATACCGTTGACGTCAATCGCATCCACCATAATGCCCTTCACGCCCTGTTGAATATAATTTTCAATCGCATCGTTTTGCGACACAGGATTATCGTTGGCGTTAAAGATCACTAAATCTTTACCGCTGGCTTTCGCTGCTTCCTGGGCGCCCTTATTCATCTGGTTAAAAAACAGGGCCTGTTGATTAATCTGGACCAGGGCATAAGCCGGAGCGGCTTGCGCCAGAGACCATAAAGAACCCGCAGACAGTAAGCCGGTTGCCAGCGCAACAGCACGCAGTTTTCTGGTGTTAAATGCCATCATCTTATAATTCCTCGTCGGGAATGAGCGATAACCAGTCGATCTCCACATCAACATGCAGAGGGAATATGAGTGGCGGGCAAATATCGTCTGAATGGCTGCTTCAGCCAGGACCTGACTAATCGACTTTCTGCACACCGTCCATTATGGTGCACGTGTGAAAGGGATAAATCGGGTTTGGGAGTGACTCCCGGGTAATGCGGTAAACTGCCTTTAACATTCGCTTCTGGCTAAATTTTGTCAAGCGATTATTTTATCGTCAGCGGTTACTGAAAAACGGTTTTCGCTGCGCGCGACTGTGTTAACTGAGAGCCGATTCCGGGCAATATGGCAGGTGATATGAGTAAAAAACGGGTTCTGTTATCCGATGTCGCAGCGCGGGCCGGACTGTCAAAAACGACCGTATCCCGCTATATGAATCAAAGCATTATGCTGCCGCAGGAGACAATTGACCGTATCGAAGCGGCGATTCGTCAACTGGATTATCGCGGTAACAGCCTGGCGCGCCGCCTCAGCAAGGGCGGCAGCGAAACCCTGGGGCTGGTGCTGCCTGATATTACCAACCCCTTCTTTGCCGAACTGGCAGATGCCGCCGAAGAAGCCGCCTCTGCCCACGGCTACAGCCTGGTGCTGTGTATTACCCGCAACCATCCAGACAAAGAGAGTCAGTTTATCCGCTGGCTGGATACCTGCCAGGTAGATGGCCTGCTGTTTATCACCAACCATCCGGATAACGGTCTGTTGCGCAAGGAAATTAACCGCCACCAGCGCATCGTGCTGCTGGATGAGGACATTCCCGGTAGCGCGGTGCCTAAGGTGTTTGTCGACAACGTTCAGGGCGGCCGGATTGCGACCGAAAAACTGATCGCTGCGGGTCACCGGCATATCGCCTTTGTCGGCGGCCCGGACGAACTGATGAGTGTACGCGAACGTTACCAGGGGTTTTGCACCGCAATGGAGCAGGCTGGCCTGCATGTCCCGCCCGAATGGGTGATGTATGGCGAATACCAGCGAGAGTCGGGTAAACAGGCGCTGGAACAGCTGTTCAGCCATGCCGCACGCCCTACCGCCGTCTTTGCCGCCAGTGATTTTCTCGTGCTGGGATTGATGGATGGCCTGCGCGCGCGTGGACTCAAAGCGCCCGACGCGCTGTCGCTGGTCGGCTTTGATGATGCGACCTATGCCGACTTTACCCAGCCCCGTATTTCAACCATTCGCCAGCCTGCGCGTGAACTGGGCCGCACGGCGGTCGGGATCATGTTGCGTATCCTCAATGATGCGCTCCCCGTGCCCGCCGAAACCCGCCTGCCGGTAGAATGGGTGGCGCGCGATTCAATACAGAAATGTTAACAACGTCCCAGAATGGCGCAAAAGTGCACAGTTATGGCGCAAATAATGAGCTTTTAAATGTAGCAGTGTTATTTTAAGTAAACCGGTTTACCTGACGTAAAACGTTAAAAGCGCGTTATTACAATGAGTTAGACCGCGAGTATCTCCCTGGTGAGTAGTCTGGCACGGAAGCTGCAATGTCCTACCCGGCAAACAAATATCGTTGAAGCGTGTTGTTCTGTGTGGTTTAGCAAAGGTTTTATCCTGCTGGTAAACCGGTTTACAAGGGCGTAAACCGGGCCGGATAACGCCTTTTACATGCAGAGTAACGGTCCCGTTAGCGGTGATGGGAGTGATCACATGCAGCAAGAACAAACTGCCCTGACACGGGTAGAGATGGTGAATATTACCAAGACCTACGGCGCGATACGGTCTCTGCGCGGCGTCAATCTGCAGCTGGCACCGGGTGAAGTCCTGGGCCTGGTCGGTGACAACGGCGCGGGGAAATCCACGCTGACCAAGGTGCTGTCAGGTGCGGTCGTGCCCACCAGCGGCACGATCCGCATTGATGGCGAGGCGCAGCATTTCACTACCCCGGCGGATTCACGCCGCTGCCATATCGAGATGGTTTATCAGGACCTGTCGCTCTGCGACACGGTCGATGTCGCAGGCAATCTGTTTATGGGCCGTGAGCCAATGAAATCCATTCTCGGCATTCCATTTCTGGATGAAGAGAAGATGCACACTGACGCACGGGAGATGCTGAAGGGACTGGGTATTTCTATCCCGGACACCCGGCTGCTGGTGCGCAATTTATCCGGCGGACAGCGCCAGGCGATTGCCATTGCGCGTGCTGCCGCTTTCGACCCTAAAGTGCTGATCATGGATGAACCCACCGCCGCGCTGGCTGTCGCCGAAGTGGAAGCCGTGCTGGAGCTGATCCGTCGGGTCTCGGCCCGTGGCGTAAGTGTCATTCTGATCACGCATCGCCTGCAGGATCTCTTCCTGGTCTGCGATCGCATCATGGTGATGTACGAAGGCACCAATGTGGCGGAGCGCAGGGTGGCCGAAACGGATCTGACTGAGATCGTTAATCTGATCGTGGGTGAGAAATTTGTCGCCCGCTCCGCCGCCGCGCACTGAGCGAGGTAACAGGATGACTATTATGAATCTGAGCAGTTCCCGAATGGCACAGCACTCGCTGCCGCGCCGCCTTCTGCACAACCACTCTGGTGTTGTCAGCATCGCACTGTTTTTCGTGTTCTGCTGCGTGGTGTTCTCCCTGATCACCGGCAACTTTCTCAGCAGCACGAACTGGCTGAATATCATTCGCCAGAGTGCGCCGCTGCTGATCGTCGCCACGGCGATGACGCTGGTGATCACCACCGGTGGGATTGACCTTTCTGTGGGATCGACACTGGCGCTGGTCGGCGCCCTCTCTGCTATCGCCCTGAATAACTGGGGCCTGCCCTGGCCGGTGGTGTTGCTGGGCGGCTTGCTGCTGGGCGCACTGGTCGGTGCCATCAACGGCTTCTTTATTGCTTACGAAGGCATTCCGGCCTTTATCGTCACGCTGGCTACGCTGGCCGTGGTGCGCGGTGTGGCGCTGCTGGTCACGCAGGGTTACTCGATTCCCATCCCTGCCGACAGTCTGTTCGCCTTTATGGGACGCGCCTGGGTGCTGGGCGTACCGATGCCCGCGCTGATTGGCATCGTGGTGCTGGTCGCGGGCCATATCGTGCTGAACTATATGCGTTTTGGTCGTTATGTCACGGCGATTGGCGCGAATGCGGAAGGCGCACGCCGTAGCGGGATTAACACCAAAGCCGTGACCATGAAGGTCTACATTCTCAGCGGCATGGCGGCGGCGCTGGCGGGCATGATCATCACCGCCCGTCTCGGCAGCGGATCCTCCAATCAGGGTGAAGGCTTTGAGTTGCAGGTGATCGCTGCGGTGGTGCTGGGCAGTACCAGCCTGTTCGGCGGCTTTGGCACCGTTATCGGCACGCTGTTAGGCGCGCTGTCGATTGCCATCATCCAGAACGGCCTGATTTTGTCCCATATCTCCCCGTTTTACACGCAGATCGCCACCGGTACGATCATTCTGCTGGCGATCTGGCTGAACACCCGCATTCTCAACCCGACGCGATCGGCAGCGAAAGGGTAGCCCATGAAACATTCAATTTTTCGTCACCCCGATCCCCTGCCGCTGGGCATCAACAGTGGCTATGTCATGACCGTACTCGGCCCGCTCCCTGTCAGTGAGATGGGTGTGACGCTGATGCACGAACATATTTTGCTGGATGCGTCCGGCAAATGGGTACCGCCCTGCTGCTGTGGCGACCGTCATCTGGCAGAAATGCCGGTCAGCATCGAAAACCTGGGTGAGCTGTCGCTTAATCCGCTTATGAGCCGCGATAACTGCCAGCTGTTTGACGTGGATTTAGCGATTGAGGAGCTCATGAAGTTCCGGGCGCTGGGCGGCGATACCGTGGTGGATCCCACAAATATCGGCATTGGCCGCGATCCTAACGCACTGCAACGCATCGCGCGCCTGACCGGGCTGAATATCATCATGAGTACCGGGTTATATCTGGAGCCCTCGCATCCGGATTGGGTGAAAACGATCAGCCTCGAAGCCCTGACTGAGAAGCTGATTTATGACCTCGGCGGCAAAGATGAAAAACCTGAGGTGCTGGCTGGCCTGATCGGCGAAATTGGCGTATCCAGCCGCTTTACGCCCAGCGAGGAGAAATCCCTGCGGGCGGCGGGCCGTGCCAGTGCCGCGACACGTGTGCCGGTTGAGGTGCACCTGCCCGGCTGGGCACGATTAGGGCATCAGGTGCTGGATATCCTTGAAGATGAAGGAGCAGACCTGCGCCATGTGGTGCTATGCCACATGAACCCCAGCTTTGCCGACAAACGTTACCAGCGCGAACTCGCGCAGCGCGGAGCCTTTCTGGAGTACGACATGATCGGCATGAGCTATTACTACGCCGATGAGTCCGCTCAGTCGCCCTCCGACGAAGAGAATGCCCGTGCCATTCGCGAACTGATCGATGATGGCTTCATCGATCAGATTTTATTGTCCCAGGACGTGTTTCTGAAAACCATGCTGACCCGTTACGGCGGTCACGGCTATGGCTACATCCTTAAACATTTTGTTCCGCGCCTGAAACGCCACGGCATAAGCGGCGAACAACTTGAAAACCTACTGATTGCTAACCCACAGCGCGTTTTTGGTGGGTAAGGGAGAACCGTAATGCAGAAGAAAATTTTACTGGCTGGCGAGTCCTGGACCAGCACGTCTGTTCACGTTAAAGGCTTCGATCAGTTTGCCACCGCGACCTGGCATAATGGCGCAACCGACTTTATGGCGGCGCTGGCCGACAGTGATTATGCCATCACCTACATGCCCGCCCATGCTGCCGCCACCGACTTTCCCCTGACGCTGGCCGGGCTCCAGCAGTGGGATGCCATCATTCTGTCGGACATCGGTGCAAATACGTTGCTGCTGCATCCGGATACCTGGCTGAAGAGCGAGCGCACGGCGAACCGCCTGACGCTGATCCACGACTATGTGGCCGCAGGCGGCGCGCTGATGATGATTGGCGGCTACTTTAGTTTTCAGGGTATTAATGGCGGCGCGCGCTATCGCAACACAGCCGTTGAAAAAGTCCTGCCGGTGCGCTGCCTGGCATGGGACGACCGTATTGAAACGCCCGAAGGCGTTTACCCCAGCGTGACGGAATCCCACGCGCTGTTCACTGACATGCCAGACGAATGGCCGTGGTTGCTGGGCTATAACGAAGTGGAAATGCACCCTGAAGGCAAGCTGCTGGCGACCGTTGAGGGCACACCCCATCCGCTGCTGGCGGTGCGCGAATATCAGCAGGGTCGCTCACTGGTCTGGACCAGCGATATGTCTGCGCACTGGCTGCCGCAGGAATTTGCCCGGTGGCAGGGTTATCGCCAGCTGTGGATCAACTGTCTGAACTGGTTAACGGAGCGCGGCTCATGAGCCAGAACCAGAGCCAGAGCCAGTGGCTGGCACAACAGCTGCTGCGCTTTGACACTATTAATCCACCGGGCAATGAAGCGGCCTGCATGCACTTTCTGGCGAACTGGCTAAGGGAACAGGGCTTTGACGTCACCCTCTCCTCCTTTGGTGAAAATCGCCTGAACCTGGTTGCCCGTCTGGGTGGCAGTCAGCCCGGCCCGCAGCTGGCGTTTACCGGCCATCTGGATACCGTACCGCTCGGCAATGCCGACTGGCAGTACAATCCTTTCGGTGAAATTGTGGGAGACCGACTTTACGGGCGCGGATCGAGTGACATGAAGGCCGCTGTCGCGGCTTTTGCTGTTGCCTGTGTGACGAATCAGCAGGCGATTCGGCGGGGCCCCGGCGTCGTGCTGTTAATCACCGGCGGGGAGGAAACGGGCTGTGACGGCGCGCGGGCGCTGATTGCTACCGCTGATCTGCCTGATGTTGGCGCATTGATTGTCGGCGAGCCTACCGCCAACTATCCGATTATCGGCCATAAAGGGGCGTTATGGTTACGCTGTGAAACGCGCGGGAAAACAGCCCATGGCGCCATGCCGGAGCTGGGCATAAATGCCATTTATCTGGCGGCGGAGGCGCTGGGCAGGATTCAGCACTTCTCACCCGGCGCACCGCATCCGCTGATGAAGCAGCCGACCATCAACGTCGGACGCATTACAGGCGGTCTGAACATTAATTCTGTGCCCGATCGCACGCAGTTTGACGTGGATATCCGTAGCGCCCCTAACCTGCAGCACGCCACCATTCGTCAGCAACTGATCACCCTGCTGGGAGACAGCGTAACGGTGACGACGCTGGTGGATCTGCCGGCGGTGCTGAGTGAAGCGAATCAGGCCTGGATTCATTCTGTTTATCAGCACTGTCAGGCGTTACATGATGCGCCGCTGACACCGCGAATAGTGCCCTACTTTACGGATGCGTCACTGTTGCTGCCCGCACTGGGTTCGCCGCCCTGCATTATCCTCGGACCCGGCGAGCCATCAATGGCGCACCAGACCGATGAATACTGCCTGCTGAGCCGGTTAGCGGAAGCGGAAGTGTTATATGGGGGGTTGATTAACGACTGGATGCGGTAATAGCGGGCGGCATCAGACGGCCGGATGAAAAAAACGGGCACACGCTGCCTGCCATGAAAAAGGCCGCCCTGAGAGGCGGCCTTTTTGCGGAGAGGCTTAGCGCCGCTTAATCAGCATAAACATACTGATTGCGAAGAACGCGAAGCTTGGCAGAATCGCCCCCAGAACCGGCGGCAGCCCATAAACCAGGCTCAGCGGGCCGAATATCTGATCCAGCACGTAGAACAGGAAGCCGAAGCTGATCCCGGTCACCACACGCACACCCATCGATACGCTACGCAGCGGACCGAAGATAAACGACAGCGCCATCAGCATCATTACCGCCACCGACAGTGGCTGGAAAATCTTGCTCCACATATTCAGCTGATAACGTCCCGCTTCCTGACCACTCTGCTTCAGATACTTGCTGTAGCTGTGCAGGCCACGAATCGACAACGCATCCGGATCCAGTGCGACCACACCCAGCTTGTCTGGCGTCAGGTTGGTTTTCCATTCGCCGCTCAGGCTCTGGGAACCGGTGATCTGCTTCGGATCCGTCAGATTTGACTCATCCACCTGCGACAGCAGCCAGCGCTTCTTATCCGCATCCCAGGTCGCCGTCGCCGCATAGCGCACGCTCTGCAGACGACGCTGATCATTGAAGTTATAGATGCTGACGCCATCAATCTGATTGTCGCCTTTGATGCGCTCAATATAGATGAAGTTGTTGCCATCTTTGGCCCACAGACCATTCTGCGTCGAAACCAGTGCGCCGCCGTAAAGTTGCTGAGCCCGGTAGTTACGCGCCATCTGTTCGCCCGACGGTGCCACAAACTCACCAATCGCCATCGTCAGCAGCACCAGTGGGATCGCCGTCTTCATGACGGAGAGCGCAACCTGCATGCGGGTAAAGCCCGCCGCCTGCATCACCACCAGCTCGCTGCGCTGCGCCAGCGCGCCCAGTCCCAGCAGCGCACCCAGCAGGGCTGCCATCGGGAAGAAAATCTCAATATCTTTGGGCACGCTGAGCAGGGTGTAATAACCGGCGCTCAGGGCGCTGTAGCTGCCCTGGCCGGTCTTGCGCAGCTGATCGACGAACTTGATGATGCCGGAGAGCGACACCAGCATGAACAGCGTCAGCATGATGGTATTAAAAATGGTTTTACCGATATAGCGGTCAAGAACGCGAAACATCAGACCGACCCTCCGCGGGTGAAGCGGGCGCGAATCCGACGCATCGGCACCGTATCCCACAGGTTAAGAAGCACCGCCAGCACCAGATAGCCGATGTTCACCACCCACATCCAGATCGCCGGATCCAGCCGCCCTTTCGCCCCGCTCGACTTCAGTGAGCTTTGCAGCAGGAAGAAGATCAGATAGAGCAGCATGGCAGGCAGCATCGACAGCACGCGGCCCTGGCGCGGGTTCACCACACTGAGCGGCACCACCATCAGCGCCATCACCAGCACCGAGAAGACCAGCGTCAGGCGCCAGTGCAGTTCGGCCCTGAAATCCGGGGTTTTATTCGCGAACAGGTCGGTCATACTCGCCTGCTCGGAATCGTTGGGATCGAGCGTCGCCGCTTTATACCCAATCACCGCCTGATAATCGTGGAAGTCGGTGATGCGGAAATCGCGCAGCAGCGCGGTGCCCTCAAAGCGCGTGCCTTTATCCAGCGTCACGACCTGAGAGCCATCTTTATGCTGCTCCATGTGACCGCTGTCGGCCAGCACCACGGAAGGTCGCGCGTTGCCTTTTGGCCGCAGCTGCGCCAGGAAGACGTTACCAAACTGGTTACCCTTCACATCCTCGACAAACAGCACGGCGTTGCCGTCGCTGGAGGTCTGGAACTGCCCGGCAGCCATCGCCGCCGCGCCCGGGTTCGCCTTGGCGTTCTGCGTCACCTCATCCTGATAGCGGGATGACCAGGGGCCCAGCCAGATAACGTTGACGGCCGCCACCAGTGAGGTAAACAGCATCAGTACCATCGCGGCTTTGACCAGGACGGCCTTACTCAGGCCGCAGGCGTGCATCACGGTAATTTCACTTTCCGTGTACAGTCGCCCCAGCGTCATCAGGATCGCCAGAAACAGACTTAAGGGCAGTATAAGTTGTGCCATTTGAGGCACACCCAGTCCTAACAAGGTCAGAACGAGGTTTGTCGGCACTTCGCCATCCACCGCGGCACCCAGGATCCTGACTAACTTCTGACAAAAGAAGATGAGCAGCAGGATAAACAGGATAGCCAGCTGGCTTTTGAGCGTTTCCCGAACCAGATATCTAATGATGATCACGCTTAGTACGCCTGTGAAAACTTGTCTTTTTGCAGGAAAATC
>Ga0157360_1000051_pt1 | contig 68884 bp, 58 predicted proteins | sample AttlaeALBM1_FD_111483 | JGI IMG/M metagenome (GOLD analysis project Ga0157360, IMG submission 111483) | Fungus gardens microbial communities from leaf cutter ant in Ribeirão Preto, State of São Paulo, Brazil - Atta laevigata ALBM1 | ecosystem: Host-associated > Fungi > Mycelium > Unclassified ...
CAAACAATCATCATAAATGAGTTATCCACACCCTCAACCCACAGATTCCCTACACAATTCACCCTTACACACACTTTCCATTCACAATACAAAACTAAAAAAATCAAAAAAAACGCCAGAAAAATCTGGCGTTTCTTGTGAATGTCCCAGTTTTCCGCAGAACTCAGTCCTGGGAGACGGGATGACCGTTAATCGTAAGCCCCTTGTCCCCGGCAGAAACGTGGATGGTGTCCCCATCACGGATGGTTCCATCCAGCAACAGACCTGCCAGCGGGTTCTGAAGGCTACGCTGGATCACACGCTTCAGAGGCCGCGCACCGTAGACCGGATCGTATCCGGCTTCAGCAAGCCACTCCCGCCCCTTCTCATCCAGTTCCAGAGTGATCTTACGATCTTCCAGAAGCTGCCGCAGGCGGCTGAGCTGAATATCGACAATCCGTCCCATATCTGCACGCTGCAGACGGGAAAACAGGATGATTTCATCCAAGCGGTTCAGGAACTCGGGCCGGAAGTGATTACGCACGACCTGCATGACCTGAGCCTGCACCAGATCCGGTGATTCACCATCTTCCTGATTGGCCAGAACATCCGAGCCAAGGTTACTGGTCAGAACAATGATCGTATTGCGGAAATCCACCACACGACCCTGACCATCCGTCAGACGACCGTCATCAAGAACCTGAAGCAGGATGTTGAAGATGTCCTCATGGGCCTTCTCCACCTCATCAAACAGGATGACCTGATACGGACGACGACGAACTGCTTCCGTCAGCACGCCACCTTCGTCGTAACCGACGTAACCCGGAGGCGCACCGATCAGACGGGACACCGCGTGCTTCTCCATGAATTCACTCATGTCGATCCGCAGCAGAGCCTTTTCGTCATCAAACAGGAACTGGGCCAGCGCCTTCGTCAGTTCGGTCTTGCCAACACCCGTTGGGCCAAGGAACAGGAACGAGCCAATCGGGCGGTTCGGATCCTGAAGACCTGCACGAGCACGACGAACAGCATTGGAAACCGCAACAAGAGCCTGCTCCTGACCGACGACACGATCACGCAGGGTGTCTTCCATCCGCATGAGCTTGGCGCGTTCGCCTTCCAGCATGCGGTCCACCGGAATACCCGTCCAGCGGGACACAACCGACGCAATGCCCTGCTCTGTTACGCTGTCAGCGAACAGACCCGACTTGGATGCTGCGTCTTCTTCTTCCTGAGCCTTGGCAATCTGGGCTTCAAGGTTCGGGATGAGGCCGTAAATCAGCTCGGACGCCTTGGCGAGATTGCCCTGCCGCTGCGCCACATCAACGTCGGAACGCGCTGTATCCAGCTGTTCCTTCAGCTTCTGGATGGCGTTAACGCGATCCTTCTCAGCGTGCCACTCGGCACCCATCGCATCGGACTGCTCTTCCAGATCAGCCAGTTCGGCTTCCAAAGCCTGCAGCCGATCCTTCGACGCCGTATCGTCTTCCTTGCGGATGGCCTCACGCTCGATCTTCAGCTGAATAATACGGCGATCAAGCTCATCCAAAGCTTCCGGCTTGCTGTCGATCTGCATCCGCAGACGGCTGGCAGCCTCGTCGATCAGATCGATAGCCTTGTCCGGCAGGAAGCGATCCGTGATATAACGGTTGGAAAGCGTTGCGGCGGAAACGATGGCGTTATCCGTGATGCGAACACCATGGTGAAGCTCGTACTTCTCCTTGATGCCACGCAGGATCGAAATCGTATCCGCAACGGACGGCTCACCGACGAAAACCGGCTGGAAGCGACGGGCAAGAGCTGCGTCCTTCTCAATGTACTTCCGGTATTCATCAAGTGTGGTCGCACCGATGCAGTGAAGCGTACCGCGGGCCAGTTCCGGCTTGATGAGGTTGGACGCATCCATCGCACCATCGGAGCGCCCAGCGCCGACCAGCGTATGCATTTCATCAATGAAGAGAATGATTTCGCCTTCTGCGGTCTCAACTTCCTTGAGAACAGCCTTCAGACGTTCCTCGAACTCACCACGAAATTTCGCACCGGCAATCAAAGCGCCCATGTCGAGCGACATCAGCTTCTTGTTGCGGAGAGCCTCGGGCACGTCGCCGTTGACGATACGCAGCGCCAGACCTTCAACGATCGCGGTTTTACCCACACCCGGCTCACCGATCAGAACCGGATTGTTCTTGCTACGGCGCGCCAGAACCTGAATAGCCCGGCGGATTTCTTCATCACGACCAATAACCGGATCAAGCTTGCCAGCCTGCGCCACTGCCGTCACATCGCGAGCATATTTTTTCAATGCATCAAACGTGTTTTCAGCAGATGCGCTGGTCACAGTGCGGCCCTTGCGGATCTGGGCGACAGCACGCTCCAGCGCACTGGCATCAGCCTTGCCTTCAACAAGCGCCTTACCTGCAGGAGAGTTACTGGCGGCAATCGCCACTAGCAGTCGATCCTGCGCAACATGAGTGTCACCAGCGTTCTTTGCTGCGGCTTCGGCAGAGTCCAGCAGACGCACGAAATCAGGTGTGGCCTGCGGCTGACCAGCACCACCACCCTGAACTTTTGGCAGTTTGGCAAGCGCCGCATCATTGGCGGCCTGAACAACTTTCGGATCGCCGCCTGCTGCGCGGATCAGGCCGGACGCAGCACCCTGTTCGTCATCCAGCAGGGCCTTGAGCAAATGCTCCGGCGTCAACTGCTGATGGTAATCCCGAAGGGCAATAGTCTGTGCAGCCTGAAGAAAACCCTGGCTGCGTTCCGTAAACTTCTGAATGTCCATTCCGATATGTCCTCTCATGCCCCGTATCGGCGGCATATGATGTCTCGGCCGCCCCCGAAGGCGACGACCGGTGATGAATATTTAGGCACTCATTTTTTCGTTTCAAGGGCCTCCCGATGACGTTTCGCAGGCCCATGCAACACCATGTCAGCCTCTGACAGCCGATCAAAGGCGTTTCGTTGCTGGTGCCAGTACGGATAAATCAGATCAGGCGCACTGACATCGTCCAGCCGTGCAACCTGTGCCTTGGTTAGACGGAGCGAAGCCGCTGCCAGATTATCCAGAAGCTGGCTTTCCTTACGCGCACCAATAACCAGAGACGTCACCCCCGGTTTGTGCAGCAGCCATGCCAGCGCCACCCGAGCCGCTGAAACAGCATGCTCCTCGGCAATCTCAACCAGAACCTCGACGGTATCGTAAAGCTTCTCGATATTCCGAACTTCTGGCTCTGGCCATCCTGAGATGCGGCGGCTATCGGCCGGGGCGGTCTTTCCGCGACGATACTTACCCGTCAGCAACCCACAGGCCAGCGGGCTCCAGATCTGAACACCCAGGCCCTGATCCACTGCTAGCGGCAGCAGCTCATACTCGGCGTCTCGCGCTTCCAGAGAATAATAGATCTGCTCGGAAACGGGCGTAATCAACCGATCCCGCTCCGCCGCGGACAGAAGCTTCATGGCCTGCCAGCCTGCAAAGTTGGAAATGCCCGCATAACGGATCTTGCCCTGATCCCGGAGGGTCTGAAGCGCTTCCAGCGTTTCCTCAACCGGCGTCAGCCCGTCCCATTCATGCAGATAATACAGGTCGATATGATCGCGACCCAGCCGACGCAGACTATCTTCACAGGCATTGAGAATATGATGCCGGGACAGGCCCTGCTCGTTCGGACCTTTTCCTGTTGGGAACCGAACCTTGCTGGTCACAAGCAGTTCCCTGCTGCGCCCTTTCAAAACACGCCCCAGAATTTCTTCAGCTTCACCGCCGGAATAGGCATCGGCGGTATCGAACATGTTCACCCCATGCTCGACGCAGAGATCCACCATGCGGGTGGCCTCCGAAACATCAATATTACCCGTCGCGGCGAAGTCACCCTGCCCACCAAATGTGACAGAGCCAAAATTAAGAGCGGAAATCTTGAGGCCAGAACGACCTAGCTGACGATACTGCATATCCATCAGGTTCCTCTTCTGAGACACACCATGACAGACAACCCTCCACTGGCGCATCGGTCTCGGTAAATTCCAACCTGCTCCCATAATCGTGAGCAACCCGGCCTCTCATGTGCAGGCACTCTGTTCAGGATCAGCAGGCCAGTCCATGATTGATGTCAAAATCCTTCGATCCGGAGCCGCCATGCCGTCATTCCGTCTCCGCAGAGCCCTGCTGTCCTGCGCGTTTCTCCCATCCCTGCTGGCTGCCATGCCTGTCAAAGCCGCCGAACCGGCCGCCTGCATGGTCGATCTTGCCAAAACACGAAACGGCACGCTCGGACTGCCGAACCACGCCGAAGTCACTCCGGATGGACATTCAGTCCTGTTCCTGCGCTCCGGACCGTTCGACACACGCCTGCACTTGTTCCGCTACGACCTCCCGGATCATACCCTTCACGAACTGGCCGCTCCCGAAGCCGGTCCGGAACACCTGTCCGTAGAAGAAAAAGCCCGGCGCGAGCGTGCCCGCCAATCCATGTCCGGCATCACGGACTATCAGATGAGCGAAGACGGCGGCACAATCCTGGCCTCTCAGGGTGGTCGCCTCATCCGGATCGCCACTGATGACGGGCGCGTCTCTTCCATTGATGGCAACTGGATTGCCCCGCGCCTGTCTCCGAATGGCCAGACTATCGCCGCGGTTCGCGAAAATGATCTCTATGCCGTCGATCTCGTCAGCGGTGCCCAGACACGCCTGACCACAACAGGCACACCAACCTTGACAAACGGCCTCGCCGAATTTGCAGCGGCGAAAGAACTGGAACGGCCGGACGGTGCTTGGTGGTCCCCGGACAGCCAGACGATCCTGTTCGAGGAAGCGGATTCCGGCACTGTTGAAAAACACTACATCACCAACCCGGAAACACCGCAGGCTGCCCCTGTCGAATTCCGCTATCCCCGTGCGGGAACGCCCAATGCCCGCACACGGTTCGGCCTCATCAGTACCAAGGGCGGCGAGACACGCTGGATTAGCTGGGACCATGATGCATGGCCTTACATGGCCCGTGCAGTCTGGCGGAAAAACGGCGGCCTGTTCCTTGTTGTCCTGAACCGCCAACAAACGCAAGAACAGGTTGTTTCCGTCGATCCGGCAACCGGGAAAACCTCCGTCCTGCTCGCAGAAGCCGACAAAACGTGGCTAAACCTGAACCCACGGGAAGCGGCTGGTGCGCAGGCTCTCCCGGTTGTTCTGAATGGCGGACAAGGCTTCCTGTGGGCCTCCGAACGCGGAAAAACCTGGCAGCTTGAACATCACGCTGCCGACGGCTCCCTGAAGCGGATTCTTACTCCGGACACGACACCCTACGTCGCGTTCAATGATTATGACGCCGACAGCAACAGTGTCGTTGTTACGGTGCGCCCGAACCGGATCGATAATCAGGTCGTCCGTATTTCTCTGGCTGACGGCAAAACAACGCCTCTCGCAACAGAAGCCGGCACCCACACCATCCATTTCACTCCAGGCGTTCATCGCCTGATGGTCGATAGCTTCGCCTCCGCCGATGGTACTCGACGCACCTTGCTCCGCGATGCAAAAGGCAAAATCCTCGCCACGCTGCCCGGCGTTGCACAGCCCCCTCACCTTCCCGTCCATGTTCAGTTCACAACGGCAGGTGAACGTCAGCTTGATGCCGCCGTCATCCGACCGGAGCATTTCCAGAAAGGACATCACTATCCTGTTGTGCTGTCGGTCTACGGCGGCCCGGGCGTCAAACTCGTGCACGATACGCCATCAAGCTTCATGGAAGAACAATGCCTTGCCAATCAGGGCTATGTCGTCGTCACGCTGGACGGGCGCGGAACACCCGGCCGGGATCATGATTTCGAGCGCGCCATCAAAGGTAATCTGATTGACGCCCCTCTTCAGGATCAGATCGACGGTCTTCAGGCGCTCGGTAAAACCTACCCTGAACTCGATCTGACCCGTGTTGGTGTCTACGGATGGTCTTTCGGTGGCTATTTCACCGCCATGGCGACAATTCGCCGCCCAGATGTCTTCAAAGTCGGCGTTGCTGGCGCGCCACCGGTCGATTTCGCGGATTATGACACCGCCTATACCGAACGCTATCTCGACACACCGCAGAACGACGCTGACGGATATCGCAAAAGCAATGTCCTGACTTATGCCGACGAACTGAAACGCCCTCTGCTGCTCATGCACGGCCTGACGGACGATAATGTCTATTTCGAAAACACGATGAAGCTGACGCAGGCGCTTCTAAAAGCCGGAAAGCCCTACGATCTTCTGCTTCTGCCCGGCACGCATATGCTGCCAGACCCGATCCTCCGCGCCCGCGTCACGCAGAGACGGGCAGAATTTCTGGGTGACGTTCTGAAACCCTGAGCCTTCTGAAAAACAGCGTCTTCGACACTTCCGAAGACGCTGTTCTGTTGTCAGTGAGACAGATCGGGGATGAGCACCAGCAGATCTTCCATAGCCGGAGCAATGGCCGACACAGGCGTGCGTTCATTCAGGCCATGCATGAACGAGTCAGAGTTTTTGATGAAAATCGGGCTGACTCCATAGCTCGGCACGCCATGAGAACGGAACCACATACTGTCACTCGCCCCTGAAGACATGGCCGCAAAAACCGGAACACCCGGATAAGCAACGTGCATGCCATGCTCAATGGCCTGCACGACATCCGGTCGCATTGGGGATGCTGCCGTTTCCACAGACCCTTCCGTTGCGTCTTCAATCGTCATACCCGGATCATGAGCGGCCTGGCGCAGTTCTTCCATGATGGCCGCCCGTGGGTGACCGGGAAAAATACGGCAGTTGATATTCGCCGTCGCCCGCTGCGGAAGCGCATTCAAGGCGTGTCCACCATCAATCATGGTCACGACGCAGGTCGTTCCAATCCGTCCGATGAACGCCGGGTCCGCAGAAAGCGTGCGGATGGCTTTTTCATCAGACGGATTGGCCGCAAACGCTTTCATGGCCGATGCAATATCCGGCTTCTGCCACCGGGCTGCATTCACGAAATAGCTCCGGCTCAGATCGTTCAGTTCCGGCTTGAAGCGATGCTGCTGAATGTGAAGCAGGTCAGCCGCAAGTTCATCAATCGCGTTAACAGCACGCGGTTCGGAAGAATGACCACCCGGATTGGTCACAGTCAGGCGGAAATCAGCGTAGGTCTTCTCCGCACCTTCCCATGTAAAGTAATCCGGCTTTCCAGTCTTTTCATCCAGCGTGCCATTAGCGCCATCCATATTCAGGACAAGTTCCGCATTGGCCAGCTTGCTCGCAATGATAGCGCCGGTCGCCATCGTCGTTTCCTCATCGCCCGAGAACTCGAGAATGATGTCACGACGCGGCTTGTAGCCTTCTTTTTTTAGCTCCAGAAGCGCGGCAATCGCCAGCGTATCATCGAGCTTCATGTCGGTTGAACCGCGCCCGAGCAGATAGCCGTTTTCAATCTGGGGCTTGAACGGATCATGCATCCAGTCAGACGCTTTGGCTTCCACCACATCCATATGACCGGAAATGACCAGAGGCTTCAGAGCGGGGTCACTGCCCGGCCAACGCGCGATGAGGTACGCCGTGTCTTTATAAGGGGTGATAACGACATCTGCGGGCGCAAAACCTCCCTTGATCAGGGCGTCCCTGAAAAGAGTAGCCACCTGAGGCGTCTGGTTACCATTCCCGGCGACCGAGCGAAGGGCGATGGATTTTTCCGCGAGATCAAGAGCCTGCTGCGTGGCCGCCTGATGGTCTGGTGTTGCCGCCAGTGCACTCCCCGCCATCAAGGCCAGTGACAATATCGCTCCGGTACTTTTCCGCATCCGTCTCTCCTGAATCAGATACGGAAGCGTAACCGTGCTTTCTGGCTGTGCCTAGTCAGACATCTGCCAGCCTTGGAATAGCACCGCTGCCCTCGTGAAAGTCAGCGGTGCTTTCAATCATGTTACCAGCGGTAAGAGACCGTTCCGCTGCCGCCACTTGTGGTCAGATGATTGCCGTACTGTCCGATGTAATCCACGCTGACATTGACCCGATCTGCCAGTTTGGCACTCAGACCGGCTTTCAGCACCGCAGCATCTGTCGCAATCGGTGTACCGGCAACATCCATGCTGTAGCCCTGAAGGCCTGCAAAGTTTTCCCGGGCCGTCGTGTTCGTCATGCCAAACGCGTGGCGATAGGCAAGCATGGTATTTGGAATGACCACCATCGAGCCCCAGCGCAGAGATGTCGCCGCCTTCAGGCCAAATGTTGAATATCCGAGGCTCTGATCCATCCCCTGAACTTTTAGTGCTGCCCCACCATGCTCATGGAAGCCGTCAGCTTGATAATTCAGGTATGTCATACGCACGAACGGCTCAAGTTCGACAGGCGTACGCGCTGCCTTCACAACGATACGATAACCGCTTTCGCCGTAGACCTGTCCGGTCCCACCCAGAGGACTGCTGTTCGTCCGAGACTGATATCCCGCCATCTGAACGGTTCGGCGAATATCCATCACATCCCAGGTATAATCAGCACCCAGCTTTAGGGTCACGCGCGCATCCGGGGTCAGACCACCAACGCGCCAGTCGGTTCCACCATAAGCACCCAGCGTTGCATTATTGGAGTGACCGGAGGCGTTGCGGCCTTCTCCACTGGAGAACATGCTGCAGCCATAGGCTAGCAGCCCACCAACACGCCACTCACCGAGCCGCGTATCAGCCCCCATGATCCAGCCGACAGAACTGTTGGACAACCTTGCAGCAGAAGCGGTTCCGCTATTTTGCCCCTTCGCGCCGTAGACCGTCCCCCAGACACTCAGACGATGCCCGTTGGCCGTTCTGCACGCTCCTGATTTCTCATCGGCTCCGGTCTGGCGCAGGACGTCATCCGCACAATCCAGGCGATTCAATGCCGCATCCCGGATATAGAAGGCGTCATTGATCATTGCCGCCTTAGCGCTGGCATTGATTTCCCCGGACAGCGCGTTGAGAGCCCGATAACGCTGCTGATCGCTCAGCCCCGCAACCGTGTCTGTCAGCGCCAGACCGCCAGCGGTCACGGCCAACCCATCAAGACCGTAACCCGCTGCCTGCTGGTTTCGCGTAGTCGAACCATATCCGAAACTACGGCTGGTATTCCGCGCCAGCACCAGTTGCACTTCATCGGCAGTATAAGCAGGTTGCGTCATCAGAAGCAGGGAATGTGTGTTCACAAGCCCTGTCTGATCGTATTGGGCAAACTGTCCTGTCACGCCACCCAGCACCTGAACGAGCGTGTAATGCTGCCCGACTGACAGCGCCGCTCCGTCCTGTGCCGTCACCGCGAGTGTCGCACCGGGAGCAATCGCAAATGCTCCAGCGACCAGCGCCTGGCTTGACTGCAGATCGGACCCGACATTCACGGCCAATGTAGAACCACCCTGCATAGAGACATTTCCCGCGACATGCAGAGCATCAAAAGCGCCAGATCCGGGTGCAAACACACCCTGCACGACTGCATTCCCAATCAGGCCCGTTCCGGACAGCGCAGCAGTATTTTCAACAGTCACGGTGGAGTGTTGCAGATTTCCGTCCACGGAAAGCGTTCCCTGACCGACATCCGTGTTTCCCGTGAACGCTGCACCGTCGCCTGTGTAGGACAGGGTACCCTGCCCCACCTTCACAAAGCGCCCCTCTCCCACAAGGCTATTATGAAAGGTGCCCCCTGAATTTATAAGCAGGCTCGTTCCTGCCGCAGCATCAACCGCCCCAGTCCCGAAGCCCTGAGCACTGCCAGCCAGCGTACCCATCTGAATGGATGTTCCCCCGGTGTAGCTGTTGAAGCCTGTGAGGGTAACAGTGCCGCTTCCCTGCTTCACCAGCTGTCCGTCACCAGAAACCATGTTGGCCAGAACACCATCCGTGGACTGATTCAGCGACAGGGTGGTACCAGACGCCGTGCCGATCGCTCCACTACCGAAGCTCTGGGTGGTTCCCGTCAACGTACCCGCCTGAACCTGCGTTCCGCCGGTATAGTTATTGATGCCCGCCAACGTGACGTTGCTGCTTCCCTGCTTCACCAGTTGTCCGTCGCCAGACACCGTGTTGGCCAATACGCCATCTGCTGACTGGTTCAGAGACAAAGTGGCGCCAGCGGTGGCCCCAATTGCTCCACTCCCAAAACTCTGCGTCGTTCCTGTCAACGTACCGGCCTGAATCTGCGTTCCACCCGTGTAGCTGTTGGCAGCAGCCAGCGTGACATTGCCACTGCCCTGCTTCACCAACTGTCCGTCACCAGACACTGTGTTGGCCAGAACACCATCCGTGGACTGATTCAGCGACAGGGTGGTACCAGACGCCGTGCCGATCGCACCATTGCCGAAGCTCTGTATCGTTCCCGTCAGCGTCCCAGCCTGAACCTGCGTTCCACCCGTGTAGCTATTGGCAGCTGCCAGTGTGGCATTGCCACTCCCCTGCTTCACCACCTGCCCGTCACCAGACACCAGGTTGGCCAGAACACCATCCGTGGACTGATTCAGCGACAGGGTGGTACCAGACGCCGTGCCGATCGCACCACTGCCGAAGCTCTGTGTCGTTCCTGTCAGCGTCCCAGCCTGAACCTGCGTCCCACCGGTGTAGCTGTTGGCCGCAGCCAACGTGAGATTACCAGTCCCCTTTTGTGTGACAGAACCGACGCCCGTAATTGGCGACGCAATTGTCAGATCATTGCTGTGATAGACAGTGAGATTGGACGACGGATCCAGAAGCTCAATGCCGCTTGTCTTGCCAATACTTCCCGTCTTGGCGCCCGTACCAAGCTGAAGAACACCCTCTCGGACCACTGTTGCGCCTGTATAGGAATTGTCCGTTGTCAGCGTGACAGTTGCGGAGCCCGCTTTGACCCGTTGGCCAGTGCCCGTAATCGTATTGAAGACCATATCGGGCCAAGTCGTCAGGGAGCCAGTATACAGTGCGCGGTCGATCAAAAGGGTACTGTCGTTCTGGATCGTTCCAACGCCCCGCAGGCTTAACGGAGACGCTGCGAGCATTCCTTCCCGAATAAACGTGTTGGGCGGAGATTCCACACCATGGGCATACTGGGTATCTCCCGTCATGGTTAAGGTGCCGGCCCCGGTCTTGGTAAGGTTTGAACTCCCCGTGACAGTCCCACTCAGACGCATGTCGAAGCTGCCCGTATCGAGAATAGACGTCCCCGTCGTCCGACCGAGCGTGATGTTGGCATCCGTCGTCAGGTCTGCACCGATTGCGCGCAAGGTCCCGCCAGCCAGCGTAAACGTGTAATCGCTTTTACTGCCTGAAACCTGAACGCCGTTCGTACCGCCAACTTCCAGAACACCGCCCCCGGCAATGTAAACGGTATTGGCACCAAGCCCATCAATAGCGTCCGGCTTACCGACAACCAGTTGACCATCGACATGCACTGTGGCGACACCGGTGCCCTGACCGGTGACATTCAGGGCAGCATTTCCGCCTTCAGTGCCGAGAAACAGATTGTTGGTCGTCAGTCGGGTGGTATCACCGCTATTGTTCGCCGTGACATTCAGGGTTCCAAGAGTGCCATCACCTTGGCCTGCGATGATGTTTCCGGCCATTACGGCACCACCGGACGCCATTGTCAGTGTCGTTCCAATGTAAGCCTCGGGCGCGGCCCCGACAATCAGGTTGCCGCTTGTTGAGAGCGCACTCCCACTTCCCGTAACCGTGACAAGAGCCGATCCATCTGGCCCTGGGCCCGCAATCATTGAGGGCGTCGTCAGTTTTGCGCCGTTGTCGTCAGTTTTGCGCCGTTTTTCAGAGTCAGCAGGCCATCCACGGACACCGGACCGTCATAGACCTGATCGACTGTAGTTCCAGTAAATGAGCCTGAAATTGCCTGCGTATCTGACGCTGCCTGTGCTTCCTGCACGAACCCGAGAGTCGAAACCGTACCGAGAAGCAATCCTGTCAGTGTCCTGCTTCCCGCATGACAGAAGGGACGAAGCAGGCTGAACGATCGCATCAGATAATCCGTAATCTGTTAAAATAAAAACTCTGCATCAAAATGACACAAATAGTTACGACGTTATCTATATTCGTTTCTTAGTTTTTCGAAAATGATACGTATCATATTTCCACGTACTACCGTCTTCATGTTGTTTTTATGCAACATTTCCTCACAACGCGCGAAGACGCGGACGCAACGACAAGTTTGCGGATTTTGGCAGTCCCACTCAAACGCTTTTACTTGGAAAGGCGGAGAGAACGAGAAAGCCAGACATCTCTCCCCTCTCACAGTGTGGATCAGTTATACCCACACTGCTGAATGACCTGAAAAAGCCGTGACAGGGTATCCCCGGAATTCTTTCAGGCCAGCCTCGGATGTTCTCAAACAGCAAACATATCCAAAAGACCAACACCTGATTTCTCGGACATGGTCTGACGATATGCCTCGACTTCTAATGGGTAACGAAGCCCTTTGATCAGGGACATGCTGTGTAACTGCGCAAACAGATGGATATCGTCTGTCGAAAGAGTGCCGTTCACTGCCTCCGGCGACTGGATCAACGGCGCCAGCTTCTCCAGCAACGCATTCAGTTCAGCGATCTCCTTGGACCCGTCTGCAAGAATTTCCCAGAACGGTCCCGTCGACTCTTCCTTGCGTCGAATGAAACCAGCACGCGCTGAAGTCGTCGCAAATTCAGGCAGCGGCGTGCAGACAGCACGCGGTAGGAAAAGACGGTACGTCGCACGGCCCCCTGCTTTCAGCCAGTCCGCTATCTCTGTCCGGACTGGCCCTGTCAGGACAGGCTCACCGATCCCATCGATATGGGAGACGATATCCATGCTCTCGGGCATGTACCGCCCATTTTCTTCGAGGATCGGTACGACCTTGCGACCCACCATGCTGATCGGGCCAGCTTCGTCATCATTCAGAAAAACGCGCCGCTCGAACGGAATATTTTTGAGCCCGAAAATCATGAGAGCTTTCACGCAGAACGGGCAGTGCTCATAGATATGCAGGATGCGTGTTGTCTGGTTCACGGGTTTCAGTGTCCTTTTAAAAATAGAGCGCTGATCACGCCGGGCAGGTATCAGGCTTCCCCAACGGCTCCGGACAGAAGCAGAGGATCAATATTGATGGCGGCCAGGGCCTTGCGCCATTTCTTCGCATGATCCAGCCCGAAAACAATCTCGTCACTGGCTGGCACCACATACCAGGAACTATCCCGCAGGATTTCTTCTTCTAACTGACCCGGCCCCCAGGCAGCATGTCCCAGAGCCATCAGCGCCTGCTTCGGACCCTGCCCGGAGGCCAGATCCCGAAGCACATCCAGACTGGCTGTAAGCGTGGCCTGTTCATTTACGCCCAGACTCCCTTCTCCGGTCCAGTCCGTCGAGTGAAGAACAAAACCATGCGAGTGATCGACCGGGCCGCCCATACAGACCGCAATACGACGCTCCGGTGGATTGGGTTCAATTCCCAGCTGGGCAAAAAGATCATCCAGCCCCGGCTGGGCCAGACGACGGTTGATGATGAGCCCCATCGCCCCGTCTTCAGGGGAATGAGCACACAGGTAGATCACGCTCTGGGCAAAGACCGTCTCCGCCAGTTGCGGAGCGGCGACCAGGAGCATGCCTGTCAGGTTGTCATTCTGTCCGGCGAGTGTTTTCTTCATTCCTTAAAGATGGGTGCATCTCTTGCCTCTTTGCAAGCGTTCCCCTGTCGAGAGTTTTATGGAGGTCCCCATGTCCCTGACTGTTCTCGTGACCGGTGCTACCGCAGGCTTCGGGCACGCCATCGCCACTCGCCTTGTGCGGGATGGCCACCGCGTCATCGCAACAGGGCGACGAGCAGAACGGCTTGATGCGCTCCAGAAAAAGCTCGGTGACAACCTGCTTCCCTTCCCGCTGGACATGACGGACAAAGCGGCCTTGCGTACGCTTCCCACGAGTCTACCGGAAGGCTGGCAGACTGTTGATGTTCTTGTGAACAACGCTGGCCTCGCCCTCGGTATGGAACCCGCTCAGGAAGCGGAGGTGGAAAACTGGGAGACCATGATTGCCACCAACATTTCCGGTCTGGTCGAAATTACCCATGCCCTTCTTCCCGGCATGGTCGAACGGAATTCCGGCTATGTTCTTACACTGGGCAGCACAGCTGGAACCTATCCTTATGCTGGCGGAAACGTTTATGGAGCCACGAAGGCGTTTGTTCGCCAGTTCAGCCAGAACCTCCGCACGGATCTTCACGGCAAGCGGATCCGCGTCACGGATATTGAACCCGGCCTCTGCGGGGGAAGCGAGTTCAGCAATGTCCGCCTGAAAGACGATGGGAAAGCTGCAGACGTCTACAAGGACACCACTCCCCTCACCCCGGAAGATATTGCCGAAACCGTCTCGTGGCTGGTCGGCCTGCCATGGCACATGAACGTCAATACCATGGAAATCATGCCTGTTTGTCAGGCCTCGGGTGGACTGGCGGTGAACCGGCATGTCGGCTGAAAGTGGTATTCCCTCCCGTCTGAAAATCACTGATGGCAGCAAGTTTCGCCTCTCTGATTTCAAGACCGATGACCGGATCGGGCATGACAAGAAAAGCGCACATACCCGTATCCGGGAGTGCGTGGACCGGATGGCCGTTCTGCAGGGCCGTCTCGCCGCTCATGGCTCCCATGGGATTCTGGTTGTCCTGCAAGGTATGGACACGGCTGGCAAGGATGGGGCCATCCGACATGCCTTTTCCGGCCTGAACCCTCAGGGATTTCACGTCACATCCTTCAAGACCCCGGCAGGGGCAGCGGAAAAGCGGGATGATCTGTGGCGGGTTCATCTGATGGCACCCGCTCGTGGTGAAATTGCTGTCTTCAATCGCAGCCACTACGAGGATGTTCTGATTGCGCGCGTCCACCCCGATATCGTCAGAGCACGCGGCCTTGACCCGGATACCCCCGATTTCTGGGATCACCGCCTGGCAGATCTCCGGCATTTTGAGACTTATCTCACGCATCAGAATATCGTTATTCTAAAGCTCTTTCTGCATATCTCGGCGGATGAGCAGAAGAAACTTATTCTCAAACGCCTGACCCAACCCGAAAAGCGTTGGAAGTTCTCGCCTTCCGATCTCGCCGAACGCGGAAAATGGCAGGAGTATACACAGGCCTATGAAGCCGCCATTCAGGCAACCTCAACGCCCGAGGCTCCCTGGCACATCATTCCGGCCGATCATAAATGGGTCGCACGGCTGATGGTGGCGGAAGCCCTTCTGGAAGTATTGGAAGGGCTACATCTCAAGGTGCCAGACGAAAAACTCTCGGATACGTTGAGAGCCGCGCGGGATACGCTCCTTGCGGAAGATTCCAAAAAGCCCTGAAAAGAAAAAGCCCCGCCGGACTGATCCGGCGGGGCTTTTTAGTTCGATCCGACTGGCAGATCAGGAACGGCGCTTGCGGCTCGTTCCCTCACCGGTCGGACCGCTGGACTTGGAACGGCTGAAACCAGCGCCGCCACGGCCCTTGTATCCGCCACCACCGCCGGAACGCGGGCCACCCTTGAAGCCACCGCCCCCACCGGGACGACCGAAGCGCTTGCCTTCACCCGGATTACGGCCACGCGAGCCATAACCGCCGCCAGCAGGCTCGGCAGATGGCTCGATCGTCACTTCATCAGGCTCGGCCCCAGCAACACAGGACTTGAAGCGCTCGACGCTCTCATCCGTGATCTGGAAATAGGTCTGATCCTGCTCAATGCGGATGCTGCCAATGTCGCGCTTCTGAACATTGCCAAGACGACAGATCAGCGGGATCAGCCACTTTGGATCGGCACGCTCGGTGCGGCCAACGCCCATCTTGAACCACTGACCGGATACAACACGCTCTTCACGCGGAGCACGTTCCCCACGCTCGCCGCGTTCACCACGGCTGCTCGGAGCTTCAACGGACATCGGACGGATCTGCTCGACCTGCGGAAGGCGGGCACGATACATTTCCACCAGAGCCGCTGCGAGCTTCTTGGCGTCATAGGTTTCGGCCAGCTTCAGGACCAGTTCATCCGTCGTCTCTTCCGAGGCGTTGGCAAGAATCGGATCTTCGAGAAGACGCTGTGTGTCCTGGGCTGCAATCGCCGTAGCCGTCGGAACGGCTTCCCACTCAGCATTCACGCGAGCCATGGCCAGCAGACGCTCAGCGCGACGACGCTGATTCATCGGCACCATGAGCACACTGGTGCCCTTACGACCTGCACGCCCCGTACGGCCGGAACGGTGCAGCAGCGTTTCAGAAGCCGTCGGGATGCTGGCATGAATGACGAGGTTCAGCGCCGGAACATCAATGCCACGGGCTGCAACGTCAGTCGCAACACAGACACGGGCTTGACCGGAACGCAGGCTCTCGATCGCACGGCTACGCTCATTCTGACCCATCTCACCGGAAATGGCGACAGAGGCGAACCCACGCTCCAGAAGAGCTGCCTGCACCTGACCAACCATCATACGGGTGTTGCAGAACACCATGGCCGTCGGGCTCTCGTAGAAACGCAGAACGTTCACGAGGGAACGCTCAATTTCCTGCGGAGCCGTTACGACACAGCGATAGGTAATATCGGAATGCTGCTTAGCACCCGTTACCGTATCAATGCGCTTGGCATCTTTCTGGAAACGCTTGGCCAGGGACGCAATTTCGCGGGCAATCGTGGCGGAGAACAGAAGCGTACGGCGCTCGGCCGGGGACGCATCCAGAAGCTGTTCCAGCTCGTCACGGAAACCCATGTCCAGCATTTCGTCAGCTTCGTCGAGCACGACGCAGCGCAGACCGGACAGGTCAAGGGAACCACGGGACTGATGATCACACAGGCGGCCCGGCGTCCCAACGACGATATGGGCGCCACGGCTGAGATCGCGGGCTTCACGGCGGGCATCCGTGCCACCAATGCAGCTCGCAATGCGGGCACCGGTTTCAGCATAGAGCCATTCAAGTTCGGACTGGACCTGCAGGGCCAGTTCACGCGTCGGGGCAATAACCAGAGCCAGCGGCTGGGGCGCCGGCGGGAGGCGATCGGCCTCGCCCAGCAGCGTCGGCGCAATGGCCAGACCAAAGGCTACGGTCTTGCCTGAGCCCGTTTGGGCGGAAACCAGAAGATCACGATCCTCCAGCCCTGGCTGCAGAACGGCTTCCTGAACGGGAGTTGGCTGTTCGTAGCCGCGCGCCGTCAGGGCGCGCCCAAGGGCAGGATGAGTATCGGGGAAAGGCATATTTGATGAACACTCGGCAAACGTCACGCCGACGGCAAAAAGCGGCGGCTGGGATGCCGCTGCATAAAGACTTCCGCGCACAAATGCCAGAAGTAACGCATGTCAACCTGCGAATCAGTTAGATTCAGGCTCTGGGCTTGCGTCCAACGACAGCCCGAACCGTATCGCGCCATGCCGTCAGATCTTCAGGCGGAACCACTTCACCCGTGTCCAGTTCGCCAAAACCGGCGCGGGAAAGCAGGATACTGACAAGACGTGCGCGATCTTCCGGCTCCAGCGCCTGCCACATGGCAACAGCCTTCTGCTGATGAAACTGGTCCGAGAACGTGACGATCAGGGGGGCCCCTTCCTTCAGAACACGCAGCGCTTCCGTCAATACTGTCAAAGGCTGGGTCAGATAGGCGATACCATCACACAGCGTAATGACATCCAGACTGTCATCCTCAAAAGGCAGAATGGGATCCGCATTCAGATCCTGCACGATGCGCGTTTTCAGAACAGGATTCGTATCCAGGGCCGCTTTTGAGGCGCCAAGCCCGATCACATCCTGGAAATGGGCTTCCTCCGGATAATGGCTGAGAGACCCCGCCATAAGATCCAGAACCGTGCCGCCCACGGGAAGAGACGTCTGGTAGAGGGCGGTCACAGCCGTGCGTGCCCCCATATCCATGAGCGAATCCGGAAGACGCTGCGCATAGAAGATCGTGTCGGGTTCATTATTGACGCGTGTGAATGCCGCTGCGTGAAAACCTTCGATCTGTTCTGTGCCGCTCATGTGCATCTCCTCCTGACTGACCTGTCGAGATGAGGGTATGTTCCTCGTGCGTCAACCCGCAGGATGCTCTAAGAGAGGCCCCACCATGACCCTTTCCTTCACCAAGATGCACGGCCTGGGCAATGATTTCATCATCATTGATGGCCGTGAAACCGACCCCGCTCTCGATGCCGACAAGATCCGTCACCTCTGCGATCGACGCTTCGGCATAGGATGCGACCAGCTTGTCGTTCTCTCTGCACCCACAGCAGATGGTGCGGACGTTCTGGTGCGTTTTTTCAATGCGGATGGTTCGGAATCCGGCGCCTGCGGCAACGCATCCCGCTGCGTGGCAACGCTGGTTGGCGGAAATCCGGTCCTTCAGACCCGCGCTGGCCTGCTGCCCACATCTCAGGATGGCGAACTGATCACAGTAAATATGGGGACACCGCGCTTCGAATGGCAGGACGTGCCACTGGCAAAAGAGTGCGACACATTGCATTTGCCCCTGCATGATGCTGCGGCCTGCTCCATGGGCAATCCTCATGCGACCGTGTTCGGAGATGTTTCCCGCGCCGAGGATCTGGGGCCCTCCCTTGAGAACTCACCACTCTTCCCACAGCGCGCCAATATTGGCTTTGCGGACATCCTCACACCAACGCATATGCGTCTTCGTGTCTGGGAACGGGGAGCGGGTCTGACCCTCGCCTGTGGTTCCGGAGCCTGCGCGGCCGTCGTAAATGCCGTGCGTCGCGGCCTCACCGAACGCAGTTGTGTCGTCACCATGGATGGGGGCGATCTGCGCATCACCTGGCAGGACAACGGCGACGTTCTCATGACCGGCCCTGCAACTTCTGTTTTCCACGGCAAACTCCCGTGACAGCGCCGTCTGTTCTGACATTCGGCTGCCGCCTCAACGCTCATGAGAGCGATGGCATGGCTCATCACGCGCAGGGGCAGGATGATACAATCATCGTAAATACCTGTGCCGTGACAACCGCCGCCGAACGGCAGGCCCGGCAGGCTATTCGCCGGGCACACCGGGAACGTCCGAACGCAAAAATCGTGGTGACAGGGTGCGCATCCGAAATTGACGGGAAACGCTGGATGGAACTGCCCGGCGTTGTCCGGGTCGTTCCCAATGCTGACAAGCTCAAACCCGCGACATGGGGAGATGCGAGGCCCGGTCTCCCGCCCTCACGGCACGCCCGCGCCCTCCTTCAGGTTCAGCAGGGCTGCGATCACCGCTGCACATTCTGTATCATTCCATATGGCCGCGGGGACTCCCGCTCCACACCAACTGCAGAAGCCATTACCCGCGCACGCGCACTCACCGAAAACGGGCACCGTGAAATTGTTCTGACTGGAGTGGATATCGCGTCCTGGCGGGGCGCGACCGGAGAAGGTCTGGGCCAGATGTGTCGGACGCTCCTGAGAGAAGTAACAGGAATCGAACGCCTGCGCCTGTCTTCGATTGATCCGGTTATTCTGGATCCGGAGACGGGAGATAGGGACCTCTGGTGGCTTCTGGAAAACGAGCCACGCCTCATGCCTCACCTTCACCTTTCGCTTCAGGCAGGCTCCGACCTGATTCTCAAGCGCATGAAACGCCGTCATGATACAGCACGCGTCGCCGCCATGCTCCGGCACGCTCGGTCCCTACGCCCGGATATGGGTATCGGGGCAGATCTGATTGCCGGTTTCCCCACGGAAACGGACGCCCTTTTCCAAGAGACGCTCTCCTTTATCGAAGAGCAGGCCATCCCGTTTCTGCATGTCTTTCCCTACAGCGAGCGCCCGGGGACACCCGCCGCAAGGATGCCAGCCGTCCCGAATAAAGAGCGCCAGGCCCGTGCCGCTCGTTTACGGGAGGCCGGAGACAACAATCGGGACGCTTTCCTTAACCGATTTGTCGGTCAAACACTGGATGTTCTGATTGAAACACCTGACCGGGGACACTCGGCTGAATTTGCCCCTGTACGACTGACCGACGACCTTCCTGCGCCTTTGCGCGGAAGCATCCTCCCGATCAAGATCCATGCCCTGTCAGACGGCCAGCTTCTTGGGCGTCGAACTGCCTAGAGAGCTGACCCCTCACAGTATTTTCTGCCAAGACGATCCTGAGGATGTGCACCGAATATAGCTGAGCGCCGTTTAATAACCGGACGAAAACACCGTTCAACACTTGACGTCTGGCCTGAGCTGTCCGAACTCCCGTGCATGGCTGGATTTTTCTCACGACTCAAACAGGGTCTTTCGCGCTCGAGCTCCCGGCTCGGGGCCGTGTTCACGCATCGCAAGCTGGACGATGCCGCTCTTGAAGAACTCGAAAACGAACTGATCGCGGCAGACCTCGGACCGGTCGTGGCAGAGCGCGTTATCGAGAGCTTTCGAAGCTCCCGCTTTGGTAAAGACGTTACAAGCGATGAGATCCGGGACGCACTGGCCGAGGAGATCGCCCGTGTTCTGGAACCGGTCGCCATTCCGTTTGAGCCAGACCCGAAGAAAAAGCCTCATGTCGTGCTGGTTGTTGGTGTCAACGGCGTTGGCAAAACCACAACCATCGGGAAAATGGCACGCCATTACAGCGGCGAAGGTAAATCCGTCATGCTGGTAGCTGGCGATACCTTCCGGGCAGCAGCCGTCGAACAGCTTCAGGTCTGGGGACAGCGCTCAGACGTGCCCGTCATCGCAGGCAAGCATGGCGCCGATGCCGCAGGTCTGGCCTATGACGGCATCAAGCGGGCTACAGAGGAAGGTAAGGACCTTCTCCTGATCGACACTGCCGGCCGCCTCCATAACAAGGGGGCACTCATGGAAGAACTGACCAAGATCATCCGCGTCATGCGGAAGTTTGACGAAACCGCTCCGCACTCCGTCCTGCTGGTTCTGGATGCAACGACAGGCCAGAACGCCATTGAACAGGTTCGGGTGTTCCGGGAACTGGTGAATGTTACCGGGCTGATTGTGACCAAGCTTGATGGTTCAGCCCGTGGCGGGATTGTCGTGGCCCTTGCTGAACAGTTCAAACTGCCTGTCCATATGGTCGGGGTCGGTGAACAGGTTGAAGATCTGCGCCCATTCTCCGCACAGGATTACGCCCGTGGCCTCGTTGGTGGGGCTGCTGGCGATCTGGCGTCACGGCTTGTCGATAGCCAGCCAGACACTCCTGAGCAGGCTTGATAACGTAAAAGCCTTCTCAGGTTTTTCCCTGTCCCTCTGCATCAAGCCATTCGTCACGCAGGGCCGTGATCCTTTTTTCGATCGCCCTGCGCTCTCTGCGTGCGTAATCCGCATACCAGAGCCTCGCCCCGATCGCCGAAGCTTCGGCGACCAGCCACGCCACGCCGACCGCCATCCAGTCCAGAATCAATGTCAGCGGTTGGGTGATCTGTTGAACACAGGTCTGCCAGTCCCCGTGAGCCAGCCATGCAGCCCTCAGGGGATGAACCATTACGGCCCCCAGATAGAACAGAACGATCATCATGCGCTGTCGGTCGGCGTCAGGGTCCACAAAATGCAGCACGACCAGCGGTAGCAACAGAACACCGCCAACCAGAAGACTGCCTGGCACATAAGCCAGCAACAGACCAAGAATCAGACCGTGCCACCATTTGAAGCCCGTCAATCCTCCCCGCCCACGCGCTGACGGCTCTTTCATTCACAGAACTCCAGCCAGATACTGGCCATAGAGACTGCTATCCCGACGAGTAGGGAAAAAAACTCACCGGCATTCCGTGCCTGTCTCTCATGAGCAGCCTTACGATTGGGCTCTTCCTCAAGAATTTGCTCGAGATGAGCGATTTCAACCTCAGCCTGTCGTGCCATTTTACGATCCTTTTGCAAGCCCGCCGGATCGTTGACGTTTTCAAGAAACTTCGTGAGATTCCCTGCTTCAGCCAGTTGAGACAGCTTGGCACGTCGCCTTGCTCTGGCTGTTTTACTGCGCCATTGTTTCAGTTCTGTTTCCAGCAGCGGAAGTGCCCGTCTCGCAACAGAGCTCAGTGCTTCCTTGTCAAAACGACGTTGCGCCGCTGCCAGAAGCGTCAGATCTGCTAGCCAGGATGGTAACCCGGCTTTCTGGGATTGTGCCAAAGGAATAATGCCCTGTCGGGCACAATGACTTTCCAGAAACGTCCGCATCTGGTCGTCCATGAAGCCTGAGCGGCCAATGTCATCAGCAGAAAGCTCGTCTTCTGAGACATGCCGGTTGAGCCATTGCAACAACCCCGCGGAGAGCGAAATGCGTTCTTTCAGACATCGCGATGAGAGACAGGGTTGAAAGACATTGATGTCGTAAGGCAGACGCCGGATCTGCTCCATGCCCTTTGCCCCAGTTCGACGCGCCGCCGCAGCGAGAGCGCCAATCTGCGTTGACTGTAACGCAGGCAACGTTGGTGCATCGAAGACCTCTGGACTGGTCGTCAAAAAGCCGGCAATCCCCCGAATGTTCCGCTGCTCATCAGGTGGATACAAACCCGCCTCGGCATGAGACAACATCTGAGGAATGGCCTCGGGCCAGAACCAGCGGCCCGCCCAGAACATAGGCGCAGCAGGATCAAGAATAGCAATCGCGCGCGTTACGACCATCGTCGTCGGGTCAACAGCCTTGTTCCCGCTGGAGGGAAGAAAGGCCACGCCAGCCTGCTCGATCAGGCTGGACATGACAGACAATTCAAGCTCCCGATGCAGCCACTGACTGATGATTTTCCGTTGAAGCAGAGACAGAAATTCGTTCTGATATTTGCCCGCATACCAAGCCAGCGCACGTGGAGTTCTGACTTCGACGCCCCCAATCATCAGGGGCGTACGAGCCGGAATTTCTGCTCGGATAGAAAAGAGCTTGCTAGGTGCAATCGTAATCAGGTCGCTGGGAACAGGCCGGTTTTCCGGCGTATCGGACAACATGGCTTCCAGTAGGGAGACCAGACCTACGGGCACATTATGGCCCTGCATATAGGCTGTGGCCGACCCCACCTCAAAACGACGCCTGAGAATGTCCGCATCTGACAAGCCCTGAAGGGGAAGTTCACCGATACAGAGCGACAGCACCAGCACGCCGAGCGAAAAAATATCTCCGGCGATAGTTCCTACCCCGCGTGCAGTCGGATGGCAGACAGCGGAGCATAGGGGCTCAAACAGGACGGGTTGGAGTTCAGCACCTCCTGCCACACCCAGAGGACCAAGCACGACCTTGTGCAGTCCCTGCCCTACAAACAGATTATCAGGCCGGATGCCACGGCAGGTCAGCCCCGCAGCATCAAGCTTCTCAAGAGCATCGGCCAAAGGCCGGATAACGCCGTCGATAATCTGGCTTTCCGACCACAGACCCAACCCCTCGACAAGGGACGGGCCGGGCGGGTGAGCACACAGCACCCAGAGGGCACCGTTATGATATTCATGAGCATGGAGGCCAATGACACTCTCATGTCGAAAGAACATCAGCTCTGAAAATTTGGGGGACGGCATGGACGGTGCCAGCGCCAGCCAGGTCGAGCCTGTGGCAGTAATGTCCTGTGCAACCCAGGTAGGACAGCCCCCGATCGCTGGCTGCTTCTGCGTCGTGTTGACCAGATAGCGGTCTGCGATCAGCAGTTCCGGGCTGTCATCTCCCTGAGTGTAATCCATGTCCGTTCCGTCAAAATCCTGTCTGACACTTTATGCCGGACAGGAATTGAGGCTTCGTTAACGGACTGGAGAGTCTCGCAGGAAAAGAAGATCAGTCCTCGAACGGATCGCGCATCAGGATCGTGTCGTCACGTTCCGGGCTCGTGGACAGCAGCGTCACCGGCGCTTCGCTCAGTTCCTCGATCCGGCGCACATACTTGATGGCCTGCGCTGGCAGCTCGCCCCAGGAGCGGGCACCTGCAGTGGTTTCCTGCCAGCCCGGCATCGTCTCGTAGATTGGCTTCACACGGGCCTGCGCACCGGGTGCGGATGGGAAGGTGTCGATCTTCTTGCCGTCCAGTTCATAGCCAACGCAGATCGAAATTTCTTCCAGACCGTCGAGCACGTCCAGCTTCGTGAGCGCAATGCCCGTCACGCCGCCAACGCGGGCGGCACGACGCAGCATGACAGCATCGAACCAGCCACAACGACGGGGACGGCCAGTGACCGTGCCGAACTCATGACCACGCTCACCGATCGTGCGACCAACATCATCGAACAGTTCGCTCGGGAACGGCCCTTCGCCCACGCGGGTTGTGTACGCCTTGGCAATACCCAGAACGAACCCAATGGAAGACGGGCTGACACCACTGCCAGATGCGGCGACAGCAGCAACCGTGTTGGAGCTGGTCACGAATGGATAGGTGCCGTGATCAACGTCCAGCATGACGGCCTGCGCACCTTCAAACAGGATACGACGGCCAGCACGACGGGCCTCGTCCAGACGATCCCAGACCGGGCAGGCAAAGGACATGAGGCGCGGCGTGATTTCCGTCAGGAAGTCCTTGAGCTCTTCCTTCGTGAAGGTCTCAGCACCCAGCCCCGCCAGCAGGGTGTTGTGGTGCAGCAGGACTTCGTCCAGCTTCCAGTCCAGCGTCTCAGGCTCGGCAAGGTCACAGACGCGAATGGCGCGACGGGCCACCTTGTCTTCATAAGCCGGGCCAATGCCGCGACCCGTTGTGCCGATCTTGCGATCACCACGCGCAGCTTCACGCGCACGATCCAGCGCACCATGTACCGGCAGGATCAGCGGAGCATTCTCGGCAATCCACAGCGTTTCCGGCGTGACCTTCAGGCCCTGCGCCGTCACGCGGTCAATCTCGGACATCAGGGCCTTCGGGTCGATGACGACGCCGTTGCCGATTACGCCGATCTGGCCACGCACGAGACCCGATGGCAGCAGCGACAACTTATAGACCTGATCGCCGACAACCAGCGTATGACCAGCGTTGTGACCACCCTGGAAACGGACAACGATATCAGCGCGACTGGCAAGCCAGTCTACAATCTTGCCTTTACCCTCGTCCCCCCACTGGGTTCCGATCACGGTGACGTTGGACATGAGCTGGCTTCCTCGACTTGGGATACAGGAATGAAAAATTCAGGAAAACTGGAGGTCAGAGCGCGTGAGCCGCGCCATCCCGCCAGAAATGGGTGCAACGCAGATGGCGCGCTTCAGCGGCAGGGTCTGCATCGGCTTCAAGGGCAGACACGGTCGCGAAACCCTGCGCATGCAGAGCCGCCATGTCTTCGCAGCCCAGACGAACGGGGACATAGCAACGTGGACGGGCCGGAGGTACCGGCGCGGCACGCAGAAGCGCCTGCGGACGGAGCGTCAGGCCACAGGCGGGCTCCTGACCTGCAACGTAGCGGCCACCCCGGCCGAGTTCCTCACGAGAGGTCGTGGAGAACACCGTGATGCAGAGGCCAGTATGATACTGCCAGCCACGGAAATCGACAGGATCGACCGTCAGACGCAGAGACGGAGCCCGCTCACGGATCGCTGCAACGGACGCAACCAAACGCTCGAAATGCGGACGCACGATCTCGGGGAAGTCCAGTGACGCCAGCATATCCAGCGCACGATCCGCAGGACCCGCGGCCTGAAGCATCACGGCCAGCATATCTGCAATCGGGCCGCCCAGTTCAGCAACAGAGGCAGCATCCTTGCGGTTCAATGCCTGAATCAGTTCATCCTGATCAGCTGCTGGAATGGCACTCTCGATGAGGCCAAGAGCCAGAGCTGGCATGGACAGATCAAAAGACACACCCTTGATACCGAGTTCTTCGAGAGCCGTCGCACCAAGTGCCACCACCTCGGCATCCGCCTGAGCGGAATCCGGGCCAATCAATTCGATCCCGGCCTGCGACACCTGACGATCAGCCTCGCGGCCCGGCGTCCCGATAACGATGCAGCTTCCGGAATAGGACAGACGCAGCGGGCGCGGCGCATCCTGCAGGCGCACACTGGCAATACGCGCAATCTGCGTCGTCATGTCCGGGCGCAGTGCCATCATGCGATGGGAACTCGGGTCCATCAGGCGGAAGGTCTGCGTGGAAAGTGCCGAGCCGGAACCGTTCAGAAGAGACGTTTCGAATTCCAGCATGGGCGGACGGACGCGCTCGTACCCATGGCGGGAGAACGCTTCCATGACACAGGCAATGCCACGGGCTTCCGCCTCGGCTTCTCCCGGCAGAAGATCAGAAAAGCCGGACGGTAAAAGGGCAGCGCTCGGGGTCTCGGAATACAGGCTCATGCAGAAAACTCCTCGCGCGTGCACTCATAAGCCCAGTCCAGCCACGGCAGGAGAGCCTGAATGTCTTCCGCATTCACTGTCGCCCCTCCCCAGATCCGCAGCCCGGCCGGGGCATCTCGATAGGACGCGAGGTCATAGCCTGCCCCTTCCTGCGCGACCAGCCCGGTTAGATGCTTCACGACCTTGCCCTGTGTTTCAGGAGGAAGCTCTTCGAACCATGGCGCGGAAATTTTCAGACAGATGGAGGTGCAGGACCGTGTCTCAGGCAGTTCAGCAAGGAAGGACACCCAGTTAGTCTTTTCCACCCACTCGGCCACAACGGCCAGACTGGCCTGCGCACGGGCTTTCAGCGCCTCAAGGCCACCCACGCTTTCGGCCCAGCGCAATCCATCCAGAGCATCTTCGACGCAAAGCATGGATGGGGTGTTAATGGTATCGCCTTCAAAAACGGCTTCCATCAGCCCCTTCTTGTTAGCCAGACGGAAAATTTTCGGCAGCGGACGCGGAGATCCCTCAGCCAGACGGGCAGCAGCACGCGGGCTGATGGCGAGCATGCCATGAGCAGCCTCTCCGCCTAGCGCCTTCTGCCAGGACCACGTCACGACATCGAGACGATCCCATGGCAGATCCATGGCGAAGGCCGCAGACGTGGCATCGCAGATCACAAGGCCTTCATGCTCTGCGGGAATAGCGTCTGCATTCGGGATACGGACGCCGGAAGTCGTGCCATTCCATGTCAGAACGACATCGCGGGACCAGTCAACGGCGGAAAGGTCCGGAAGACGGCCATAAGGCGCTTCGTGAACACGAAGGTCTTCGATTTTCAGAACGTCCCGCAGATCCTGCGCCCATGTTCCGGAAAAACTCTCGAAAGACAGAACATCCATGCCGCGTTCGCCGCCAGCCAGCGCCCAGAGAACCATTTCTACAGCGCCGGTATCGGATGCGGGGACAACGGCGACTCGCCAGTCAGCCGGAATGCCAAGCACATCCTTGGAACGCGTGATGACTTCCTTGAGGCGTGCACGGCCTTCAGGGGCGCGATGCGAACGGCCCAGAAGCGCTTGATCGAGTGCTGAAAGGGACCATCCGGGGCGTTTTGCGCAGGGACCGGAGGAAAAGAACGGGCGGGAGGGTTTGACACTCGGCTTGGACATGCTCGTTCCGGGCTAAACGGTCCTCGGGTGCAGCCAGACTGGTGCGCCCGGTTTTGGTGCGAGAGGGGGGATTCGAACCCCCATGCCTTTCGGCGGTCGATTTTGAGCCGACTGCGTCTACCGTTCCGCCACTCTCGCGCGAACGGCCCAGACCCTAGTGCATTCCTGACAAAAGGACCAGACCGTAAAGAAAAAATCAGAGACCCAGCATCAAAAGCAGGTTCTGGATGGCTGCACCTGAGGCGCCCTTGCCCAGATTATCAAGCCGCGCCGTCAACAAAACCTTCTCGCCGGACGGGTTGCTGTGAACGCGAAGTTCCATGTTGTCCGTATTTGCGAGCGTGTCGGCAAGCAGTTTGGGCTCGGATGGCAGAACACGCACATGCTCACAGCCGCGGTAAGCTTTTTCCAGTGTCGCTTCCAGATCACGCGGCGTCGGATGCCCCGGCAGATCGGCAAGATGCAGCGGGATTGACACGATCATGCCCTGCGGAAAATGCCCGACGGACGGTACGAAGACCGGCTGGCGGGTCAGACCTGAGTAATGCTGGATTTCCGGCAGGTGCTTGTGTTCCAGCGGGAGGCCGTACAGGAAAAACGCCGGGCCACCATCGCGCTCATGGGCTTCAATCGCAGAGCGTCCTGCCCCGCTGTAGCCCGAAACCGCGTTAATTGAGATGGAATGATCCGGCGGAATCAGCCCTGCCCGAACCAGCGGCCGCAGAAGAGCGATCGCCCCCGTCGGATAACATCCCGGATTCGCAACATGTGTCGCTCCCCGGATGAGCGCACCCTGCTCCTCATCCAGTTCTGGCAGTCCATAGACCCAGCCATCCGCAATACGATGAGCCGTACTGGCATCCAGAATACGGACATTCAGTCCCTCTGCCAGGGCGACCGTTTCACGCGCGGCATCATCGGGAAGGCAGAGAATGGCAACATCTGCCTGAGACAGCATCGCGCGGCGCGCATCCGCATCTTTTCGCAGGGCAGGCTCAATTGACAGCACTGCGATCCCATAAGTCTCGGGAAGCGCCTCAATGCGCTGACGAATTCCCAGTCCCGTGGTTCCAGCTTCGCCGTCAATAAAAATCCTGGCCATGTCCATCGTATCCGGTCTGCAAAAAATGTCCGGCACAGAGAAATTCCACCAGCCGGGCCGCCCTTCTTACTCTTTTATTCTGTGGCATGTCATCCCGGCACGCGCGGAACAGATGCTCCGTGCTTTCTGTGACGGTACTGAAAGGGTATGATGTACAGTCTGCCCCCATAATCAGACTACCGCCCAGGAGCCGTTATGACCCAGCCCGTCCGTCAGATTGACCGCCTTCTGGACATCATGAAGCGCCTACGGGATCCAGAAAACGGCTGCCCTTGGGACGTGGCGCAAACGCCAGAGACGATCGCGCCTTTCGCTATCGAAGAAGCCTACGAGGTGATGGACGCCATTGCCCGCGATGACAGTGACTCGCTGCCGGATGAACTGGGAGATCTGCTGCTTCAGGTCGTGTTTCAGGCGCAGATGGCTCAGGAAAAGGGCCTTTTCGACTTTGACGCCGTGGCCGGAAAAATCGCAGACAAGATGGTACGCCGTCATCCCAATATTTTCAGCAATGTCGAGCATGACGAAGACCTCTGGGAGCGGACCAAGGAAACCGAGCGGCACGGCAAGGCCGAATATGGTGCCTTGGCTGGAATTGCGCCGAATCTTCCAGCACTGGTCCGGGCCGCAAAACTCTGTCGCCGAGCAGCCCGCGTGGGATTTGACTGGGATGACCCGTCAGGGGTTCTGGAAAAGGTTCAGGAGGAAATCAGCGAACTGAAAGCCGAACTGGATGGTGACCGGGACCGGATCGAGGATGAGCTTGGAGACGTCCTGTTCACGATGGCCAGTCTTGCGCGCAAGCTCGGACTAGATCCCGAAGCAGCTCTGCGTCGCAGCAACCGGAAGTTCACACGCCGGTTCGAGGCCATGGAAGCCAGTCTGGCGGCGGAAGGCAAAACGATGGGCGAACAGGATCTGCAAACACTGGAAGCCCTCTGGCAAACCGTCAAGAAACAGCCGGGTATGCGCTGAAACCCATTCCGTTTTCTCCCCGTCTTTAAGGCGCGCGCTCCATAAGGGACACCGTATATGGACCTCCAGATTTCCGGCCGCAAAGCTCTTGTTCTTGGCGCCTCTTCCGGCCTGGGCCGGGGCGTTGCAGAGGCACTGACGGCAGAAGGGGTCCATATCATTCTGGCTGCACGCGCCAGTGACAGGCTGACAGAAGCGGCCATGGCCATTGCCAGCCAGCACGGCGTTCAGACTGTGGCGCTGCCGGTTGATCTGTCGGACAGCGCCTCCGTTGAGGAATTCGCTCAGGCCATCCGCACGCAGCATCCGGATATTTCCATTCTGGTAAACAATACTGGCGGCCCCTCTCCATCAGGTGTTGAGGGCATTTCCGTAGACACATGGAAACAGCAGTTTGAAACCATGGTTCTGAGCCTGTTCAGAATTACGGATGCTGTACTGCCCGGTATGAAGGAGCGCCAGTGGGGACGCATCCTCACCATCGCTTCATCTGTTGTGGTTGAGCCGAATATCAGGCTTGGTGTCTCCGTCACATTACGCTCAGCACTCGCGGGCTGGTCCAAAACACTTGCAACGGAAGTGGCTCTCTATGGCGTGACGGTCAACATGCTACTGCCCGGCCATATCACAACGGATCGAACCCATTTCCTGGCAGAGGCTGAAGCCCGCAAGACGGGTAAAGCATCAGAAGACATTCAGGCGGAAAAAGCCCGCAATATCCCCGTTGGACGATACGGCACTGTCGAAGAATTCGGTGCGACTGCCGCTTTCCTTGCCGGCACGGCGGCGGCTTACGTGACAGGCAGCATGATCCGTATTGATGGCGGTGCACTGAAGTCGACCTGAAACAGTCGGGCGCAAAAGAACGTCCTATTTTCTTTTTTAGGAAACTGCGCTCCCCCGTGCGGGATTAATCCTTTCGGTTACCCCAAAGGAAAAATTCCATGCCGCCTACGTTGCGACGCAGTTCGTTCCTGCCCCTTGTGACGAGCATCTTGCTCGTTCTGCTCGGCCTAGGGCTGGCTTTACCCGGTCTGTGGTTAATTGGGCTGGGAGGCTCTTTCTACTACGCCATTGCAGGCGTTCTCATGGTGGCATCCGGCGTTCTGATGATCCGGCGGCACCCCGGCACTTCCGCAGTTTATGCAGGGCTCCTGCTTTATACGCTTGTCTGGGCACTTGGGCGCGTTGGCCTTGATGGCTGGCGCCTTCTCCCGCCCCTCGCCCTGCCAGCAGGAATGGGCCTGTGGGTGTTCAGTCCATGGATTACGGGACGACTGCTCCAGGGCACGAAGCGTCGTTCCGTCAGCATACCCGTTGTGGCAGGGGGCATGGCCTTCTGCGCGGCACTCTTTGTCTTTGTGTTCGCCTGCGGCTGGCACATTACTGCATCGCGCGACCAGCAATTCAATCCGTTCCCCGGGGAGACCGGTGCGACCCTTCCGGGCGCGGACCAGCAGGCTGCCAATGACTGGCAGTTCTATGGTGGCTCTCCAGCCGGAGACCGCTTTGCCGTGCCAACCCAGATCAACGCTTCCAACGCTCACGCTCTGAAAGTGGCGTGGGTCTATCACAGCAAGGATCTGCCACGCGCTGGCGAGAACTCCCGCGGGCGGGAATTCAGCTTTGAAGCAACCCCCATCAAGATCGGCAACCGGTTGTTCTTCTGCACGCCGCACCGAGATGTCGTGGCGCTGGATGCAACATCCGGAAAGGAAATCTGGCGCTATTCCCCCGGTGGCGAATTCGGCAAGAACATCTATCAGGCCTGCCGTGGCGTATCCTACGTCAATGCGCCCGGAACGGACTGCGCTCATCGCATTGTCTCAACAAATTCCAGCTCCCCTCCAACCCTGTTTGAGGTCGATGCAGACACGGGAAAACTCTGCGAAAGCTTTGGCGATCATGGCGTTGTGGATCTCCGGGGTGGGATGGGTGCTATTCCGCCCGGCTTTCACTTCATCACCTCCCCACCCATGGTGCTGCATAACCGCATCATGACGAGTGGCTGGGTTTATGATGATCAGACGGTTGGCGAACCTTCCGGGGTTATTCGTGGCTTTGATGCCATTACGGGCCAACTGGCCTGGGCCTGGGACATGGGACGCACACCGACCAACAAACCTCTGGATCCCGGCGAAGTCTTTACCCGTGGCACTGCCAATGGCTGGGGCGTCTATACGGCCGATGCCGGGCTGAACATGGTATACGTCCCGCTCGGGATTGCCACGCCTGACTATTTCGGTGGCAAGCGCCGGGGCTTTGACGAGAAGTATGACAGCTCGCTTGTCGCACTGGACATCACGACGGGCGAAGAGCGCTGGCATTTCCAGACCGTTCATCATGATCTGTGGGATTTTGACCTCCCGGTCGGCCCATCTTTGGTGGATCTGCCAGATGCCCACGGCACCCTGACTCCCGCGCTGGTACAGACAACCAAGCAGGGCGAACTCTTCGTGCTGGACCGTCGAACCGGCACGCCATTCTATCGCGTTCAGGAAACGCCGGTACCTGCCGGGGACACGCCAGGCGAGCACTATTCGCCGACGCAGCCACTCTCCGTCGATATGCCCAATCTGCGCCGCCCTAATCTGACGGAAGACGATATGTGGGGCGCGACCCCGTATGATCAGATGTTCTGTCGCATTGCCTTCCGCTCCATGCGGGACAAAGGCCTTTTCACACCGCCGAGCCAGCAGGGCACCGTAGGGTTTCCAGCGTTTGATGGTGTGGCGGACTGGTATGGTGGCACCATCGATCCGACGCATGGTGTCATGTATATCAACACCACGTTCATTCCGTTCCTGATGACGCTGGTGCCACAGGAAAAAGCTCTTGCCAAAGGGCTCTACAAATCCTGGCATGACTGGACACAGCCTTATCCAGAGCCTGTTTTCACGAACAATCCCCAACATGGCCTGCCCTTCGCGGCCGTCGTGAAGCCATGGCTTGGCCCGTTTGGTGCCCCTTGCCTCGCACCACCCTGGGGCAAGATACAGGCGATTGATCTTGTTCACCGTCGGGTCATCTGGGAGCGGGCTTTGGGCACCACGAAGAATGTTGGCCCGACGAACATGCTGCGGATGCCAGTCGGCCTGCCCACCAGCGTCTTCTCCATGGGCGGCAGCGTGACCACGCCAAATGGTCTGGTGTTCATGGGCGCGCTGGCCGATCAAAGCTTCCATGTTCTTGATGGGCATGACGGGCATACGCTCTTCAAGACGGAACTGGACGCCGGCGGCAATGCCACGCCGCTGACCTATATGGGGGAAGACGGCCGGCAATATGTCGTGCTGGCTGTGGGTGGCCATGGCGGCCTAAAAACGCGCAACAGCGATGAAGTCGTGGCCTTTGCATTACCCAAAGCCCCATGAGCCTACTGTCTTCCTGCCATCAGGGCAGGAAGACAGTAGGAGGCAGGATCAAACATGGCCGGAAAACAGCACACTTATTCCGTGAAGGTTGTCTGGACCGGCAATACGGGAACCTGCACATCCTCTACCCGCAGCTACACGCGCGATTACGATATTACGGCGCCCGGCAAGCCCACGATTGAAGGGTCATCCGACCCTTCTTTTCGCGGAGACCCTGCCCGATGGAATCCTGAAGATCTGCTTCTGGCCTCCCTGTCGGCCTGTCACAAACTCTGGTTTCTGGGACTCTGCGCACAGGCAGGCATCGTCGTTACGGCATACGAAGACCATGCTACAGGCGAAATGGAAGAAGACCGCACCGGTGCAGGGCAGTTTACGTCCGTAACGCTTCATCCCCGCGTCACCCTGGCCGCCACGTCAGACGCCGAGAAAATAGTGGACCTGCACCACAAGGCGCACGACATGTGCTTCATCGCACGATCGGTCAATTTCCCGGTTATGAACGAGCCTGTTATTATTCATGAAGGCGAGCAGGATGCCTGAAAGGCATCATCCTCGACGGGTCGAGGCCAAAAAAATCGCCTTTTGACCGAAAAGATGCGCCGGGCTGCCCGGTCCGGCGTTTTCATGTTGGCTGAACCTGCTAGAGAGCATCCCATGACGGATGAACTCGCCACGTTCGATTTCGAACTGCCCCGCGACCATATTGCGACCGAACCCGCCAGACCGCGTGACAGCGCAAAGCTGCTGCATGTGCGTTCCGGGGAAGCCCCCGATCTTCGGATCATACGCGATCTGCCCGGCCTGCTGCGGGAAGGTGATCTGTTGATTGCCAACAATACAGCCGTCATCCGTGCCCAGCTCTCCGCCACGCGCGGCGAGGCGAAAATCGGCATCACGCTGGACCGCATTCTGGCTGACGGAAGCTGGCATGCGCTCGCCCGCAACTCCCGCAAGCTGAAACCGAACGATACGCTGAATTTTGGCGATGATCCGGTCACGGCATCCGTTGTGGAAAATGAAGGCGATGGTGCCGTCAGCATCCGCTTTTCCGTCGAAGGGGATGCGTTCGATGCGTTCCTCGAGCGCGTCGGAGCATTGGCCCTGCCGCCTTATATCGACCGTCCTTTCGGCCCAACCGTGCAGGATGACAGCGATTACCGGACAATCTTTTCCGAACATCGCGGGGCTGTGGCGGCTCCCACTGCGGGCCTGCATTTCACGCCGGATCTTCTGGCCGCGCTCGACGCAAAAGGCATCCAGCGCCGGACACTGACCCTGCATGTCGGCGCTGGCACGTTCCTGCCCGTTCGATCCTCCATTGCCGAGCATCGCATGCATGCGGAATGGGGCGAGATCGACGCAGAGACGGCGCAGGCCATCAATGAAACACGCGCCCGCGGTGGCCGTGTTGTTGCTGTCGGAACCACGTCTCTCCGCTTGCTGGAAAGTGCAGCGCAGGAAGACGGTACTGTTCAGCCCTGGCGGGGCGAGACGTCCATTTTCATCAAGCCGGGCTATCGCTTCAAGGCGGTGGACCTGCTCATGACCAATTTCCATCTGCCGCGCTCGACGCTCTTCATGCTGGTCTGCGCGTTCAGCGGCACCGACACCATGCGTGAGGCCTATGCCTACGCCATCGCCAACGGACTGAGATTCTATTCCTACGGTGATGCCTGCCTTCTGGAGCGAACACCATGACCGAACAGGCCACAAAGATGACGTGGGTTCCGGAAGCAGCCTGCGGACAGGCCCGCGCCGGCCATCTACACACCCGTCACGGCACCGTCCCGACCCCGACCTTCATGCCCGTTGGCACGGTCGGCACCGTGAAGGGCATGACCATGGATGCCGTTCGCTCCACGGGCGCAGGCATTGTTCTGGGCAACACCTATCATCTGATGCTGCGCCCGACGGCAGACCGCGTGCAGAAGCTGGGCGGCCTGCACAAGATGATGGACTGGTCCGGCCCGATCCTGACGGATTCCGGCGGCTTTCAGGTCATGTCCCTCGGTGCACTGCGCAAGCTCGATCAGGATGGCGTGACGTTCCAGTCCCATATTGATGGCAGCAAGCATCGCCTGTCGCCGGAGATCTCGACGGACATCCAGTACAAGCTGGATGCCACGATCACCATGGCGTTCGATGAGTGCCCGGCTCTCCCTGCTACGCCAGAGACACTTCGCAAGTCCATGGAACTCTCCATGCGCTGGGCGGCCCGCTCACGTGAGGCTTTCACGGCGCGTGAGGGCTACGGCCAGTTCGGTATCGTACAGGGCGGCACAGAACGTGACCTGCGCGAATATTCGGTCAAGGCGCTGACGGAGATCGGCTTCGAAGGTTATGCGATCGGCGGTCTGGCCGTAGGCGAAGGTCAGGAACTCATGTTCTCGACCCTTGATTTCACAACACCGCTGCTACCACAGGACAAAGCCCGTTACCTCATGGGCGTCGGCACGCCGGACGATCTGCTGGGGTCGGTCATGCGTGGCGTGGACATGTTCGACTGCGTGATGCCGTCGCGTGCCGGTCGTACAGCGCGAGCCTATACGGAGCGCGGCTACATCAACCTGCGCAACGCCCGTTTTGCCGAAGACACGCGTCCGATTACGCCGCATGACGACAGCCCGATGGCTGGCCGTTACACCCGCGCCTACCTGCATCACCTGTTCCGGGCTGGAGAGATGCTCGGCCCGATGCTGCTGACATGGCACAATCTGGCCTATTACCAGCGCCTGATGCGGCAGATCCGCGCCGCTATCGTGGATGGCACGCTGAACGAACTGGCGGTCAAACTCCGCGAGGACTGGTCCAAGGGAGACTGGACCGAAGATGAATGGCCCATGCCCTCTCTCGCTTTGTAAGTTTTCATTCTGATCCTGTTCCAATAATGTGTTTTCCCAACGACCTTCGGCTTTGGGGAATACTAATTTGAAACGCTTCAATGCAGGCCTGGCTTTTGCAGGGCTTCTCTGTGCGGGCAGCGCTCTGGCTGCACCACATAAGGAAGAAATCAAGGTTCTTGTTGTCGCCAACTGGGAAGTTGGCGCGGACAAGGGCGACGAACCGGGCGAATATCAGGACTGGGTGGAGCGTCTTCATCTTGATGAAGAACGCCCCATTCGCGGCGTACAGGAAAAGCTCCGCCGCAATGCAGATGGCGTTTACGGCATCGCCCTGAAGAGCGGCAGCATTGACCTGCACGCGCTTGCGCTCGACCCGCATTACGATCTGACGCACACCTACTGGATTTTCACCGGCATTTCTGGCGTGAACCCGAATGTCGCGTCCGTTGGCAGTGTCGCCTGGGCACGCTGGGTTGTGGATGGCGACGCATTGCGGGAAATCGATGACCGCACCGTCCCGAAAGGCTGGCCGTATGGTCTGTACGCCATCGGGGCTGACAAACCAGACACGCTGCCAGCCAACGCAAATCATTATGGCTCTGTCACGGATGTTGCGGAACTCAGCAAGGCGTATCCGCTCAATCAGGGTCTGGCGAACTGGGCCTTCAACCTGAGCAAGAACACCACGATGGCAGATGATCCCGCCATTGCCGAGCGCCGGAAGGCCTGGAAAGGTTTCCCCAATGCCCAGAAGCCGCCCATGCTCATCATGGGTGAGACCCTTGGAGCTCTTCGTTACTGGCACGGCCCATCTCGCAACGAGTGGGCGGAAAAATGGGTCAAGCTATGGACGAAGGATCAGGGTCAGTTCGTCATGACCAATGAGGAAAGCCAGACCTATCAGCTTGATATGCGGACACTGGCCCGTCTGGGATATGTCGATCTGAACCGCGTCATGGTTCTGCGCTCAGGAAGCAATTTTGATATGCCGCCCCCAGGCGTGCCGATCACCGAGAGCATCGGCGACGAAGCACCCGGCCAGAAGCTCGCGTTCGATAACAACGAACGCGCAGGGGAGCCGGTTGTCCATGAACTGATCGCGCATTGGGCGACATACCGGACGCATATTCCCGGCCAGAATTAATTCACCCGGCTGGTTTTTACGTCATGATCCCGAACACTCCTCCTCAATGCAGCGTTAGACCCGCTGTATGAAGGGGAGGAAGCTGAATCATGACAGGTTTTTCGATCTGACCGCAAGAGGCTTGATCGGCGAGGGTCGGCTTCAGCTCGAAGAATTAGTACTGGCCTTCATTCTCTCCTCCCTTGTCGGGCTGGAGCGGGAACTTCGGCAAAAAAGCGCAGGCCTGAGAACCCACACTCTTGTTGGGGTCTCGGCTGCCCTGTTCATGCTGATCTCAAAATACGGCTTTATGGATATTCTGGTGCCCTGCAGAGTCGTCCTGGATCCGTCACGCGTGGCCGCTCAGGTCGTTTCCGGAATCGGATTTGTAGGCGGCGGGGTGATTTTCATGCGCCGGGATATCGTCCGGGGCCTGACAACAGCAGCCTCCATCTGGTTTACAGCGGCGCTGGGGATGGCTTGCGGCGGAGGGCTTATTCTACTGGCCCTCGCTACGACCGGCGCCCATTTTATCGTCATGGTGCTGTATCCCCGGCTCCTGAAACGTCTTCCCAACACACGAGAGCGCATTGCGGATCTTTCGATACAGTATCAGGGCGACGTGGCGAAACCCGTTCTGATATGCCTGACAGAACTGGGCTTTTCGCTCGACAGCCTGACCTTTGGCGATACGGACATCAGTTCCGGAAATACCCCAACCATGATCGTCAGGATCCGCGGGAAACGCGCTGTTTCCCACAGTATCATTGCCCTCGCGGCACTTCCGGGAATCCGAGCAGTACACCTCTTGCCTTTAAGTAAAGGCTGTAAGCTTTTACTCAGACTGCGGCATCGTCTTCTCGTATTTGTCCCAGTGTGTCGCCAGTTCACGCACCACAACACTACCCACAGCATAAGCAGCTTCGACAGACGGAATGAACGCAGAGTAACTGCCCTCATGCGCCTCTTCTGCCAACAATTCGGCGGCTGACTGGCCGGGATACTGCATGTCGAAGTTGCTGGTCGTTCGCAGGATCAGCGCACGCTGTGGATCAACACGTCCTGCCTTCGCCTGTGCGGCAAGCGCCTGACAGAACGCAACGTCCTCTTCCGCTGTCGTGGCCAATGTCCCCTGATTATCCGTCCAGTAGCGAACCCACCGCTCGGCCCAGGCATTCATTTTCTCGCCAACCCAGAAGGTCTCGCCGGAAATGGTGTCGCCCATCATGACGGATGGCGCCTTCAGTGCTTCCGGATAACCCTTGTATCGGGCCCGGGACGCCTGAAGACCCGGTGTGTCTGGCAGGGTCATGTTTTTCGTGAGGCCGTAGGCCCACTGCACGAGTTGCGAATTGAAAGTGTAAACCATGTCACCACTCACAGAATGCAGCGGCGGCCGTGGCTGCTCATCCGGTACGCTGCCTTGAACTGGCGTAAAGCCATCAGGCCAGGACTTCGGAATTTCCCGTGGGTCAATCAGATGCGACAGACCGCCATTGATCACGCGCGGCGCCCAGACAGCAGACCCGACCGTGCCAAACTTTGGATCGACACCGCCAATTCCGGCCAGAACGAAATAGGCGTGCTTCAGGTCAAAACGCGGATCAAGGACAAGCGCCGTGATGGCCGATGCCATATGCTCCGGTCCTTCCCCGGACGCGATACCCAGAACATGCAGTTCCGGATTGTAGTGCATGACGTCATGATCTGTGCCCGGAGCTGGAATTTCCTGCGAGAGCGGGAGCTTCTCAACCCAGTTCTGGTACTCGCCCGGCGTGTCGCCCGTGTCCTTCCCAAGTTCAAATGTCGTCACCACGACGACCCGTACGGGGATGGGTCGATTCTTGGCGGATGCGCTGGAGAAGCCACCTGAAACTGCGAGGACGGACAGGGCAGTCGCCCCAAGAAGGGTTTTCAGGCGTGGCATTGATACAGGCTTTCGTGAGGAGCGGAATTTTCAAAGGCTGCAAACCGCGATTCAAGCTGCCATTGGAGGCGTGCTTTCTCGCTGGCTTTCAACAGATCGGCACAGGGGCCACTCTCAGGCTGAGAGGAAGACACGGTCTGACAGGCGGCAACAGGCTTCCCAACCTGATGAGCATCCCAGAGGCTCTGCCCCGGAATAAACGCATATTCCAGACCGGTCCGGGACATCTGTTTCAGGTCCGCATAGCTCAGGTTGTAGGTTCGGGCGGCGCGAAGATATTCCTGCGTCAGATCACCACGGGAGACACCTTCGTCATCCGTGGTGAGCGCAACGGGAACCCCGGCCCGGCGATAGAGTGGTAGTGGATGCTCAGCACCCTTCACGTTCAGGATCTCGTCATTGCTCGTCAGGTTGATTTCCACCATGACGTGCTGCTTCGCCATTTTGGCCAGTAGCCCGGCGACGTCGTCTTCCGAAGCAATATCGACGCCGTGGCCGATACGCTTGGCACCAGCGATTTCTATGGCCTCACGAATGTGATGCTTCAGGCCTTCAGGCGGCACGAGCTTGCCTGTCAGTTCACCCGCATGAAGGCTGAGGTTCACACCCGGATAGACCTGCGACAGGAACTGAAACATCCGCATATGCAGGCTGTAATCCCGCATGGCGACTGTATCATCCTCAGGGGCAACAATATTGACGCCGACGAACCGCGGATCGGCCTTCACAACGGCATACCCCGCATCAAGCTGCGCATACACGGCCTGAGGCGGAAGGATACGAAGAGTTTGGAACAGGTAATGCACGCTTACGCCACAGCCGGGATGCGCCTTGGCCGTACCGCACTGGAGAAGAGCCTGCGCCTTATGTTCCATCGCGTCGGTTTCACGACGGGCCTGTGCAACAAGAGCGGGAATCTCAGCCTTGAGAGCCTGATGGGCAGCAGCGAAATCCTCGTCCTTGAGGGGATGACGGAAGCCTGCGCCGATCATGCTGCCAAGGGCCGGGGAGACCATGGGCTCGATATAGGTGATGTGATCGGCAGCCGCACGGTCCATTGCTTCAGCGAGCATGTCGCCCTGATGGTCTTTTTCGATCGCATCGAAATGCCGGAAGGACGTAAAGAAGTGGTCATGCCCTGAACGATCGGATGCTGCTGGAACGAAATCCCGCATCGACATCGCATCGATCATCTGGTTCGTGGCTTTTTCATTCCTCACCAGCGCCGAAGCGGGCATTTCATCGCCCTTCGCATGCGGGCAGGCATGATCCAGAATATCGAGCGTCTTCAGAGAGACGCACAATCCATCCTTCGCCGCCCAATCCAGCATGTTTTCCGCGTAGATTGCACCCGAGAGGTGGATGTGCAGATCGGCCCCCTTGGGAAAACCGCGCAGAAACAGGCCGAGCCGGACAGGATCGGTCCGTAAGGCGTTGTAAGTCTGTTCAATGGGAGATGGGGTTTCGGCCCTTGCCAGAGGAGACAGGGCCGTCAGGGACAGGGCAGCCGCTACGAGAACGGAAGGAAGGGTGCATCGCATGAGCGCACGATGCCGCCTGCCCGCGCCCCTGACAAGACATTTTCAGAGCGTTATAAACTCTGCAACAGACCGTTCTTAAACTGCGCTTTCCAGAGCGAAAATTCCATCCATGACAGGGACACAGGACCCAGCGACATAAGCCTTCCCCGCTTCGGTTCTGGCTTCCAGAAGGCTCGGGCGTCCCATATCCACGCCCTGCGTGAAGGTCAGGGACAGATCGGCTTCATTCTCCAGTGCAGACAGGAACGCAACGGCCGCGACTGTGGCACTGCCCGTGGCAGGATCTTCGGCAATGCCATCCAATGGCGAGAACATGCGCCCCTGAATGTCGCTGCCTTTTTCAAATGCGCTTTCCCCCGCATTGCGCGTGTAAGCATAAACGGAGCTGATCCCGTTGGAGGCGAGGAGCCTGCGATGCGCAGCAAGCTCTCCGTGAGCGCGCCGCAAAGCATCACGGGACGCAAGCTCAACAATCAGGAACGGCAGCCCGACCGAAACAACCTGCGGCGCATGATGCTCTGTGCGAATATCTTCCGGCTCAAGCCCCAGACACGCAGCGGCATTTTCAGGGATCATCCGACTCCGGCGTGTCATGGCTTCCGGCGCCATGAGTTCCGCCCGAACGACACGTCCGTTCTCACGCTCCAGCCGAACAGGAACAAGACCGGCCTTTTCTTCAAACAAAAGCGTTTCCGGCAGGTCTTGCCCCTGCGCTTCCGCCTGCCGCGCCAAGGCGAAAGCCGTTCCGATATTGGGATGACCGGCGAAGGGCAACTCCCCGGCTGGCGTGAAAATACGCACATGCGCCGTATGATCCGCCTCTACCGCAGGCAGCACGAAGGTTGTCTCGGAATAGCCGAATTCAATGGCAATCTTCTGCATCTGTTCGGTGGAAAGCCCTGCCGCATCGAGTACGACAGCCAGAGGATTGCCCCCGAAAAGCTGGTCCGTGAAAACATCCAGGGTGACATAGGAACGACGCATAACCGGTTCTCTCATCGGAGAATGAAGACATCCCATCATGTCTGATTGGCCCCTTGGGGGAAAGATGGCGTAAACTGCTGATTCTGCTTTCCATCCATCTTCTGAGCGCATGACATCACGCCCGTCCCTTTCCCGCCCCGGACGTTCCCTTGAAGAATGGATCGAGGACCATGCCCGGCATCTGGGATTTGATGCCGTGGGCTTCTGCGCGGCGGAGCTTGGCCCGGATGTGGAAGCCGGACTGCGCGCTTTTGTTGCCCAGGGCCATCACGGAACGATGGAATGGATGGAGACACGCATCGAACAGCGCAGCCACCCGCAGGCCCTCTGGCCCGAAGCCCGCAGCGTCATTTCCCTAGCCCTCTGTTACGCGCCCGCAGAAGCCCCGGATGCAACGCTACGTCACCCGGATCGGGGCAATATTTCCGTCTATGCCCGTAATCGGGACTACCATGACGTTATAAAAGGGATGCTGAAGCATCTGGCGCAGTTCGTCGTAAAGCTGGGCGACGAGACCACACAGGTGAAGGTCTTCGTCGATACGGCCCCGGTTTCGGAACGCGCTTTGGCGGAAAAGGCGCATCTGGGCTGGCAGGGCAAGCATACCTGTCTGGTCTCCCGCACCCATGGCTCCTGGCTTCTGCTGGGAGAAATCTACACGACGCTGGATTTAAGCGCATCCGAGCCAAAGGGCGGAAGCTGCGGCACCTGTACGAGCTGCCTGACAGCCTGCCCCACCGATGCCTTCCTTGGTCCCTATCGCATGGATGCCCGGCGCTGCATTTCCTATCTGACCATCGAACACAAAGGACCGATCCCGCATGACCTGCGGGAAAAGATGGGTAACCACATCTATGGCTGTGACGATTGCATTGCCGCCTGCCCCTGGAACCGCTTCGCCGAGGCGTCCCGCCACATCAAGCTTCAGGCCCGACCTGAACTGATTGAACCCAGACTGGCTGAACTTGCGGCCTTGGATGATGCAGCTTTCCGCACGCTTTTTTTAGGCTCGCCTGTCAAGCGCATTGGTCGCAACAGGTTCGTCCGCAATGTTCTGATTGCGATAGGCAATTCAAACGATCCAGACCTTGTCCCGTCTGCACAGGCTCTGCAATCCGATCCTGATCCCGATATTGCCGAAACGGCCCGCTGGGCCTTGGAACGCCTGACATGAGTGACCTCGTCAAACGCAGCCTGTCGCTTTCCGGGCACCGAACTTCCGTCGCGCTTGAACCGGAATTCTGGGCAGTTCTGGACCAGATGGCGGAGCGTCAGAAACTGAGTTTTTCTGCGCTTGTGGCATCCATTGATGCGAAACGAACCCCGGACAGACCCTTAGCCTCTGCACTAAGAGTTGCCGCACTGATGACAGCCACCCGGCCCGAAGAGAGCTGACCGAAGATTATTTTGCGCTGGAGGGTAAATCCATCCAGTCAGGATGCTTTCTCTGTACCCAGTTCAGGGCTTTTTCCATGAGACGACGGAAAAACGGAATATCCTCGGACAACAGCAGGATGCCGACCGGAACCATCCAGACACCCAGAACAGGCAGAAATGCCATACACCCCCCGAGCATGAACAGGATTCCTGCGGGAATACGCACCCATTTCCGTTCTGGCTTACGCAGCCAGCTCAGTGTTTTCTGCATCCACTCCGGCAATTTCCGAATCAGCGCCTGCATCTGCGCCTCATAATCGTTGCCAGTTTGTGGCTGGCTCACAGGTAAATGCTGGTTCTGGTCGGGCATGATGGGATCGGTCTCTTTTGTCATGCCTCTTCAACACCCGGCACGCAGGGGAGATCCAGGTTTTTCTCCATCCCCTATGTGTCCGATCTGTCATTTGCCGGTTTCCGGGACCATGCTAGATTGTCGATATGGCTATTTGGGGCAAAATGTTCGGTGGTGTTGCTGGCTTCGCAGTCGGCGGCCCGTTCGGGGCACTGATGGGGGCTGCTCTCGGGCATGCCGCTGACAGTGGCTCCCTGCTTAACCCGTCCACAGGCGGCTGGAGCGAGCGCTTTCCAGCGCGCGGCCGTCCGGACCCTAACAACGCAGCGTTCTTCGGTGCGGCAAAAATCGCTGCCGCCATGGGGAAGAGAGACCAGCTATACGCCATTGGTCTCGTGGCGCTTTGTGCGAAACTCGCCAAGATAGACGGGCCGGTTAACCGCTCCGAGATCAACGCTTTCAAAACCTGCTTCCAGTTCCCGCCTGATAACGTCAAGGAAGTGGGGATGCTGTATGATCGTGCCCGCGAGCGGACGGACGACTTTGAGATGTATGCCCGAGAAATGGGCAACGCCTACGGAGACGACAAAGCGCCGCTGGAAAACCTGATGACGGCCCTCTTCCGCATTGCCCGAGCGGATGCAGGCTCCTCACGCGAACTGCACCCGAAGGAAGTAGATTTCCTTCAGCGCGTTCATCGCGCCTTTGGACTTCCTCCCGGTGCCTGGGACCGTGCAGAGAGTGGCGGCTCGCGTGCCGCAAGCACTGGCGAGCCAGACGCCTATCGCGTTCTCGGCATTGCCCGCACGGCTTCGGACAAGGAGGTTCGTGTGCGCTGGCGCATGCTGATCCGTGAATATCATCCGGATGTCATTGCCCAAAAACCAATGAGTGATCTGGAGCGCAAACGGGCTCAGGAACGTGTGGCACGCATCAATGCAGCCTGGGACCGGATCAAGCGCGATCGGCAGCTCTGATCCGGCTTTGGCCATCTCATCCTTGGAAATGCAGGACGGCCAGTAAGGTGTAGCTGATGCCGCCCAGCATAAGCAGGGACAGAACCACCGTGCACGTCACGCGTGGTCCCGCTTTTGCTACGCTGCGCATATTCACGCCCAGGCCCAGAGCGCCCATCGAAATAACGGTCAGAATAGTCGCTGCCTGCCCAATCGGTTCGATCAAAAAAGGCGGCAGAAGGCCGAAAGAACGGCAGCAGACCATGCCGAGAAATCCAAGAATGAACCACGGCACGAACCGGAAAATGCCTGAGGGTGCTCGCCCGGCATTCGAAACATTCATGTCCTGACCGGGAAACAGGGGCGCCAGCAGGGACAGCCCAAAGCATACAGGTCCAAGCATCAGAACCCGAACAAGCTTCACAACCGTTCCTGTCTGTACCGCAAGTAACCCCAGAGGCGCAGTTGCCGCGACGACCTGCGGCACAGCGTAAACCGTAAGCCCGGCAAAAGCGCCAAACGTGCTGCCGCTCATACCGGAAACAAGCCCCAGAAACGGCAGCCCAAGCACAACGAACACGCCTAAAACAGCCGTAAAGGCAATAGAGGCGGCAACATCCTCTCCGTCAGCGCGAATGATCGGGGCGACGGCGGCAATAGCCGAATTACCGCAAATTGAATTGCCGCAGGCAACCAGAAGCGCCATCCGGAACGGCAGCCCCAACAGGCGCCCGATCCCGAAACTCGATATCAGACTGACACCGACGAGCAGCAGAATCCCTGCAACCAGCCCCGGTCCTACCGCCAAAAGACTTGCGGCACTGACGGTGGCCCCCAACAGAACAACGGAAATTTCCAGAAGGAAGCGCCCACTGAAATCAATGCCGGGCTGAAATGCTTCACCTGGAGCACGGAAAGTCCGGAGAAACATCCCCAGAAGGATGGCCAGCACGAGTGCTTCCAGCCAGGCTTTCCCGAACAGCAACTTTTCACCTGCTTCCAGAAGATAGGCCAGCGCTGTCACGAGCAGACATAGCGACAGACCTCTCCAGACGCGATGTGCAAGATGAACGATATTGCGATTGGAAGGCTGGGACATCTTTGAATTTCTCCTGCCCTCCCAAATACGCACTTAAAAATTATCAATAAAACAAATTGATTATGTTATTCCGTTCGTAAATTTCGATTGGTTCAAGCCGGATGACGTCATGACCCTCGAACAGTTACGTATCTTCATCGAGGTAGCAGAGCGCGAGCATGTCACCGCTGCTGCCAAAGCCCTGAATGTCACACAGTCCACGGCTTCCGCCGCCATTTCAGCTCTTGAAGAGCGCCATGGCATCAAGCTCTTTCACCGCGTCGGACGTGGGATTTCCCTGACAGAGGCAGGAAAGATCTTCCTCGTGGAAGCCCGCAATGTATTGACCAGCGCAGCCTCGGCAGAAGCCATACTCGACGATCTGAGCGGCCTCAGGCGTGGCAGCCTTCGCGTTGTCGCGAGCCAGACAATTGCGGCTTACTGGCTGCCTTCGGCACTCGTCGCCTTTCGTCAGGCATTTCCCCATATCGGCGTTGTTCTGGAAATCGGGAACACCCAGCAGGCAGCAGGACATGTCCGGGATGGATATTCAGATCTGGGCATCGTCGAGGGATATGTGGAGGATCCTGCACTAGCTCACTGGCCCATCGGGGAAGATCGCCTCCAACTCGTGGGGTCCATACCGTTCCAGGGTACGACGATCGATTCCGAGTGGTTACAGACTGCCGAATGGATCATGCGCGAAAGCGGGTCCGGGACGCGGTCCTCGCTAAATCATGCTCTCCGGGCGAGAGGCGTTAATCCTGACACTTTAAAAGAAGTTCTCGCCCTTCCGTCGAATGAAAGCGTCCGGACGGCAGTGGAGGCAGGTGCAGGCGTGGCTGCCCTGTCTTCTCTTGTCGTTGCCCCTTCACTTGCTGCCAGAACGCTCTACGCAGCGCCCGTCGATCTGGGGCCGCGCATTTTCTTCGGACTGCGACATAAAGAACGTTACCGCAGCAAGGCAGCAGACGCTTTCCTGCAAATTCTGGAGACACAGAAGAAACTATAGGCAGCAGTCTGAAAGGCCTGTTCTTCCAACAAAAAAGCCGCCCTTCTTCCAAAGAGGCGGCTTTCGTCAGCTTAAAAAGCGTCCCGTCAGACGGGAAGAGCAGCCTTAACGCCCTTCTCGCGGATAATCTTGCGAAGCGCCACGACCTTGCTGTTCAGCTCTGATGTATCCAGATCGCTCCATGCATCGAAGGCTGGCAGTTTAAGCGCACTCTCAAAATCGTCTGCCTTGGCCAAAGTCTTCTGGCTATCACCAAAAGTCGGCTCGAACGGCTCATAAGTTTCGCCCTTCTCGTTCTTGCCACGCAGCATCTCCAGATAGGACGCCATGCCAAAAGCAATGCGGGACAGATCACGCTTGCCTTCAAGAGCCTTGCGAACCGTTTCTGTCCAGAAGACCTGAATCTTCGAGCTGCCGTCCCCGGAAATACGCAACGTCTGATCTGCCATTGCAGGATTTGAGAAACGGCTGATCACGCTGTCCCGGTAGCCTTCCAGCGTCATGCCCGGAGGAGCCTTCAGAGTCGGAATGACGTCCTTGTTCAGGAAGTTTTCCAGATTACGGCGCAGGTCCGCGTCGCTCACCGCCTGATCAACGTTTTCATATCCTACCAGAACAGCCGGGAAACAGAGCATGATATGCCCGGCGTTAAGCATGCGGATTTTCACATGCTCGTAGTCCGTCACATCGTCAACGAACTGCACGCCGGCCTTTTCCAGCGCAGGGCGGCCGTCGGCGAAATTGTCTTCCAGCACCCACTGATGAAAGTCTTCCGCCACGAGCGGCAGATCGTCGTTCAGCCCGCTGGCCTCGTTCAGCTTCTTTGCAATGTCAGCAGAAACGGTCGGCGTGATGCGATCGACCATGCCGTTCGGAAACGTCGCGTTGTCTTCGATCCACTTGGCCAGTTCCGGATCGCGGGCCTTCGCATATCCAAGAAATGCTTTGCGGGCGACATTGCCGTTATGGCGCAGGTTATCGCAGGACATGATCGTGAAGGCCTTGCCCCCTGCATCACGACGACGGCGCAGTCCTTCCACGACATATCCAAAAATCGTGGACGGCGTTTCCGGCGTCTTCAGATCCTGCTGGACGGCTTTGTTCTCAAGATCGAACTCACCTGACGTCTCGTTGATATTGTAGCCACCTTCCGTGATCGTCATGGACACGATACGGATTGTCGGGTCAGCGAGATGTTTCAGGACAGCTTCCGGATCAGCCGGCGCCAGGAGATAGTCACGCAGAGCGCCCATGACGCGGACCGTGCTCTTGCCGGATGGGGCGGTCTCGGTCAGGGAAAACAGGCAATCCTGCTTCCTGAATTCCTCGGCTTTCTTTTTCGACCGATCGCTACCAGTCAGACCAACACCGATGATTCCCCAGTTCGGATCATCCTTGAGGATCTGCTCTACGTAGAAGGCCTCGTGCGCCCGGAAAAATTTCCCCACGCCGAAATGCACGATCCCCGGTTTGATCCCGTTGATGTCATAGGGCGGAGCCTGCACACCGGCGGGAAGAGACTTGAGGGTTTCGTGCGTGATCATGGAATTCTCCGTTCCTGACGACCGGCCACTGACGGGGACCGGCTTTCCGGGCAAATGCCGCAAGGTCTGCGAAAAAACGCAGGAAACTGCGGCAGGGTTTCGTCACAATGCGGACAGAAGCCGCTCAGAGACCTTTGGCAGCACCGGCATCATCACGCATGATAACACCAACGGCGCGTTGCAGATCTTCCTTGAACAGGGACATGACGAAGCGCATTTCAGGGCGCGTCTGCTCTTCCAGACGAGGAAGAAGATCAAGGATGTCTTTGTCATCCGGCTGATGCGGATGACGGTTCTGCTGCCGAACGAGACGTTGTTCACAGCTATGAGCCAGCGCACGAAGTGCATGGCTGAGACTTTTATAGAGCGGAACAAGACCCGTATTGCCTGCTGCGCGGCCCGTTGCGATTGCACGAGCCACCAGCATTGTATCGTTCAGAAGCCGCCGCATCAACCTAGGGAGCGCAGCCAACACCGGATCGCGCTTTTCCAGATCACTGAAACGCTCGCGTCGTGCCTCTTCCACCGCCCCTTCCAGTTCGATCAGCAGGGAGACGCAGGCTTCATTGCGCTTCTCGATTTCCCGCCAGCTTGTTTCCTGATCCAGCGCGCCATCCAGCAATCCATCAAGCCGCCTCAGAAGGCGACCGGACGTATGAAAAGCCTGCTTCCGGGCGCTGCTGTGCAGGACGACAAAAGACACGACCAGCGAAACCATGACGCCAATCAGAATGGCTGTCAGACGCGTTACCATAGGCAGAAACGGACTGCCCTGACTGGGAAACAAATACACGATCATGAGCGTGATGCAGGCAAACCGAAGGTTCGTCTGCACCGCAGCCAGAAAAGCGAGAGGCGTCAGAACGATCCAGAAGGACAGCCATTGCTGGCCTGTCCAGAGTTCCAGCAGAACCGCCACTGTTCCCGCCACCGCACCCAGCAGCGTTCCGGTAATCTGGTCGCGAGCGGTGGCCATGGTCTGGGTAATGCTGGACTGCGTAACGATCAGCGCCGTCACCAGAGCCCAGATGGTTTCCTGCAAATGCAGCGCAAACCCGACCAGCCACGCAGCGGCGATAGAAACCAGCACCCGGATGGTCTGGCGCGTCGCGGGCCGCATGACCTCGTGCCAGCTCGTTCCCCTTGGCGGAACAAGCAGCCACTTCCGCATCAGGCCATTCAAAATCGTCATGGGACGTTCCAGCGCCCGTTCCCGCGATCAGTTCCCGAGAAAAGGCACAGGAACCCAACGCAGACCGTCATCATCCTGAACCAGAAGCAGCACCTCTGTTTTCTTCTGCTCCTGCGCCTGATGAATGGCCTTGGCGAAGGCATCGGGCGTGTCAATCTTATCCTGACCAACCTGCGTAATCACATTCCCGACCGCAATGCCGCGGGATGTTGCCGGACTGGAGGGTTCGACCCGATCCACCAGAACACCACGCTGATCGTCGGTCAGGGCATATTGCGTGCGCATTTCGGCATCAATAGATCGAACCGTTAGACCCAGCTCGCCGAAAGCCGCCTTGGTGTGCGTCGGCTGATGCGTGTCAGACGGCGGCATATCCGGCGCGTTGGGAGACTGTGCCAGCGTGATCGGCAGCGTCCTGGTACTTCCCTTGTGCCACACTGTCAGCTCAGTCTTCGTGCCAGGCAGGATAGACGCAATGATGCGGGGCATGGTCTGCCCCGTCACATCCTGATCACCCACTCGGGTGATGATGTCACCGACCTGAAGCCCCGCCTGTGAAGCCGGGCTTTTCGGCCCAACTTCAGAGACCAGCGCGCCTTTACCAATGGTGCCATCTGCCTTGTGAAAATCCAGATCCTCGGCAATCTCGTAGGATACGTTCTGGAATTTCAGCCCCATCCAGCCGCGAGAGACATGCCCGGTCTTTCGCAACTGGTCGATGATGCCGCGTGCATCGTCAGCGGGAATGGCGAAACCAATACCAATTGAATCTCCACCAGCACCGCCATAAATCAGCGTGTTGATACCGATGACTTCACCGGAAAGATTGAAGAGCGGACCACCCGAGTTCCCGCGGTTAATGGCAGCATCAGTCTGGATGTAGTCATCATACAGGCCGTGTTCGACATTCCGTCCACGGGAGGAAATGATACCTGCCGTCACGGTGCCGTTCAGGCCGAACGGATTGCCGATGGCCACGACCCAGTCACCAATACGCGCCGCATCACTATGCCCCAGCGGAACCGCAGGAAGCGGGTGTTTTGGCTTTACTTCCAACACAGCCAGATCGACCTGACTGTCACGCCCGACAATCCGCGCCGGAAGCTCCGTCCCGTCCTGAAGCGTTACGGACACCTGATCCGCGCCTTCAATAACGTGGTTGTTCGTCACAATGATGCCAGCCGGGTCGAGGATGAAACCCGATCCCAGCGCCTGCATCCGGCGCGGAGGACGGTTCGGGGCCGGCTTGTGCGTCATGTAGTCATGGAAGAACTTTTCCAGCGGGGAACCCGGCGGAAACTGTGGCACCTGCGGCCCGTCCGGGCTGCTGGAGTCTGGCCCCTTATCCTCATCCTTTCCCGGCTTGAGCACGGCAGAGGTCGAGACATTCACAACCGACGGAAGGAGCCGGTTAGCCAGATCCGCAAAGCTCGATGGAACCGAACGCGGAGCCGGAACGGGGGCCGGAGAGGGCTGTGACGTGGTCTGTGCCTGCGTTAACGGGGCGGACAGCGCCAGAGAAACGGCGCAGGAAAGGGCAAGGCGGGCGGTCAATCTGCTCATGGTGACACGCTAACGCAGAAGACCATCCTTCGTCACTATCCTGCAGTTCAGGATGCGATCAGGAGATGCGTGTGCTAGGCTTGTCAGCTTTCCCAGACAGGCCGTTTTCCAGAAAAGAGTCTTGGCATGACCGACCAAATCCCCCCGACTGACCCATCCGACACGCCGTCTGTCAGTGCCGAGAAACGCATTTCCGAAATTCTTGGTAGCGAACAGGCAGGACTGGGTTCAAATGTTCTGGCCTTCGCGTCTCTGGAAGGCGTTTCGGTGCGGGACGGGCACGCGCATGTGTCGCTGGCCACTTCGCGGGACAACGTCTCCCGGATGGAACCCATCAGACCGCATGTTGAAGCCGAAATCGCCCGGATTCCCGGACTGACAGGCGCGACAATCTCCCTCACAGCCCACCGCGCCACGACGCCTCCGCCCGCCAATGCCCCCACCGCTCCCGCTGGTGGCGGCCATCGCCCCTTCAATCTGGGGGGCAAGAGCCGCAATGCGTCGAGCCGTCATGCACCTGAAACATTGCTGCCCGGTGTGAAAGCCGTTGTCGCCGTCGCATCGGGAAAGGGGGGAGTTGGCAAATCCACCACCGCCGTGAACCTTGCTGCTGGTCTGGCAAAACAGGGCGTTCGCACTGGTCTTCTGGATGCCGACATTTATGGCCCGTCCCTTCCCCGGATGCTGGGCAAAAATGCTCGCCCGGAAGTTGTGGACGGGCGCATCATCCCCATCGAGGCCTGGGGTTTGAAGAGCATGTCCATTGGATACCTGGTGGATGAGCATCAGGCCATGATCTGGCGCGGCCCCATGGTCATGGGTGCCCTGACGCAGTTCCTCGGAGAGGTGGACTGGGGTGAGCTGGATGTTCTTGTGATCGACATGCCACCGGGGACGGGGGACGCTCAACTCACCCTCGCCCAGAAGCTCGGAGCCAAGATGGCCAAGGGGGGCGCTGTCATTGTCTCCACACCGCAGGATATTGCCCTGCTGGATGCCCGACGCGGCGTCTCCATGTTCGAACGGATGGAAACACCCATTCTCGGCGTGGTCGAAAACATGTCCTATTTCTGTTGCCCGAACTGCAACCATCGGACCGAGCTGTTCGGTCATGGTGGCGCACAGGAGGAAGCAAAACGCCTTGGTGTTCCTTTCCTTGGAGAAATTCCGCTCCTGGCAGATATCCGCGCCAGCGGAGATGATGGGACCCCGATCATCCTCTCCGCCCCCGATAGCGAAGCGGCCCGTGCCTATACGGCTCTCGCTTCGAACATTGCCGCAGCACTTGTTGCATCAGACGAAAAGGCTTCCTCATGACCCGCATTCTGCTTCTGGGAACAGTGCTGATCCTGTCAGCCTGCGCCCACCCTCCTGTAGTCCATCATGGGCTCTCGTCTGACGGCTATGGATTCACGAACAACTCGTCCCATTTGCCCCCACCACCCAGCCTCATGACACCCTCAAAGTGAGAAAATTACAGGAATCGACTCTCTGACGCTTGACCAAAGGGGTCCCGGCATGGAAAAAGCCGGGCTGTGGATGCCGGGTTAGCACAGTGGTAGTGCAGCGGTTTTGTAAACCGAAGGCCGGGGGTTCAAATCCCTCACCCGGCACCACGATTTTTCCCAGAAAATCAAGACCTTGACGCGATTCTCCTCAGAGAACTGCGCGCGCTTTTTTATCCACCTTTTCGGGTCAGAACCCTGTGGATAAGTTTGTTGATTAAGGTCCCTGAAATGTGAGTCCGACGGGATTCTACATTCGTTCTCCGTGGAATCTGTTCAGAAACAGCGATTCCAGAAAAACAGGTCATCCACCGGGCCAGAATTCTGGAAAACCGACGCTCAGTTTTCTGCTGTGGGGTCCGTTTTATAGCAATGTTCTGTGAGGCCGTGTTTGCATAAAGCCATGTGCTTATGCGCTGGAACAGGCCAGAACACATGAATCAAAACTGATGCAAGCATGAGCAATCCTGCCAGAATCGCCCAGGGCCACATCCGGGGTGGCCGCTGATCGAGTCCAGCAGCAGACTCATCCAGCACAGGTGCAGGGTCGTGCAGGATTTTATCAAGATCGCTCACGTGGGTCCGAGCCGCCTTAGGCTTCGGATTCGATGATGGCGTTCATCTCGATCCACTCGCGCTTCGTCAGGCCAGATGTTTCCTGCGTCACAGCCTCTCCGGCCAAACGACGACGCGGCACCTTCAGCATACCGGCAGAGAACGTGAATGCCCCGCGACGATATTCTTCAAAAGCCGCGGCCGTCGCCGGAACCCAGGCATGCAGCAGTTCAATCATCTTTTCCGCATAAACGCGGATTTCGTACTGCGCATGCGGGTCAGCGCGCAGGGCCAGGAAGTGCATCAGATTATGCAGATCAATCTTCCAGTACCACTGCGTATAGGTGTTGAGCGTCAGGTTCATCCGCGCCAGTTCACGGGCAAGGCCCGTCTCTTCCGGATTCAGCATACTCTCATAATCGTCATAGCACTGGCTGGCGTCGCGACGCAGGATGTCCAGAACGCGCTCGGCTGTTTCCGGATCAAGCGCTTCGCTACGACCCTGCCGGTTGGACGCACTCTGGGACGCAACCTGATCCAGCGCAGGAAGATAAAATTCCCGATCCAGAATGGAATAGCGCGCAGAATACTCGTTCACGCTCGCCATGCGATGACGGATCCACTGACGCGCCACAAAAACCGGCAGCTTCACATGAAACTTGATCTCGCACATTTCAAACGGCGTGGAATGACGATGGCGCATCAGGTAGCGGATCAGCCCCGCATCCTCGGAAACCTTCTTCGTGCCGCGACCATAGGAGACGCGGGCGGCCTGAACGACGGCCCCATCATCGCCCATGTAATCGACGACGCGCAGGAACCCATGGTCCAGCACTTCGATAGGCGTGAAAAGGAGTTTCTCCATCGCCGGTACGGTCGGGCGGGAGGTCAGCTGGGGCTCGTTGCGCTGAGCTTCGATCTCAGCGCGCTGTTCGGATGTCAGTGCCATAGGCCGCGGCTCTAGCATGACGACACCACTCTCGCCACCGCGTGCGCGATTCCAACAGGCATCAATTTTACGCTTCGTCTTTTCCCCTTGCAGGACGGCAACAGCGCTCCTATGTTCAGCAGTGCAAGGGGTTCGTCCCCGGCTATGGCGATAAACGGTAAGTGAAATAAGTGTTGTGGACCCGGGGGCAGTGCCCGGCGTCTCCACCAGGAAAAATCCCTCGCAAAAGGGATCTGTGGGGACGAAACAGGCTCGACGCGCATGGTAAAGACTTATCTTTTGCCCGGCATTGTACCACCGTCATCGGGCTAAACTTACAAGTGCCAATGATAACTCTGAGGTGCTCGCTGTCGCTGCATAAGCGATAAGCGCGGTTCGGGAGGGCACCGGGCAACAGAAGCCCTCCCACCTCAATTTTCCTTTTCTGCAAAACGTCTTGCCATTCAGGCCGGTCTGTCGCATCCCTGAGATGATTGACTGAAACATCAGGCTTGCGACCATGAGCGACGACGATCACAACGGCCAGGACGGCTTCGAACACGAACTGCCGGAAAGCCTTCTCCCCTATGACGACTGGGTGGAAGATGCCTACCGTGAAGTCATGCTGCGCGCCATTGAGCATGTCGCGGCAGAAGGCCTGCCCGGTGCCCACCATTTCTATCTGACATTCCGCACCAACCGCCCGGACGTCATCATTCCGGCTCGACTGCGTGCGCAATACCCGGAAGAAATGACCATCGTTCTCCAGCACCAGTTCTGGGATCTGGCGCTGGACCGCGACAAGAACATCATTTCCGTCGGCCTGTCCTTCGGCGGCGTTGGCAGTATTCTGGTCATCCCCGTCTCCGCAATCACGGCCTTTGCCGATCCGCATATCCGTATGGCCCTGCGCTTCGTCAGTTCCATGCAGGATGATGGGGACATCGAGATCCCGGAAGGCGCTGTCGAGCCGGATGATGTCGATCCCGCTCATCACCCGGAGGTCAAAATCGAAGAACCACCGGCAGAGGATGAGAAGAAGGAAGCCGAAGTCGTCAGCCTGGCGGCCTTCCGCAAGCGCCCACCGACCTGAAAAACCTCCAGCCCCGGAAGGCTTGCTCCGAGGCACCTGACGCCGTTCTCGTAAGGGATCATCATGCGCTTTACCGTCGATCGTCTCGATCACATCGTTCTGACCGTCCGCGACAGGAGCATCTCGGCGTCCTGGTATCAGCGGGTTCTTGGTATGGATATCGAGGAGTACGGACGGAACAATCGCGTTGCCCTCTGCTTCGGGGGGCAGAAGATCAATCTTCGTCCGGAAAATTCCGAGGGTTGGGAAACGGCTGAAGGCGCGCAGCCAGGCACCTCTGATCTGTGCTTCACCTCGGCTATTGCCAGCGAAGACGTCATCCGGCACCTGGAAAAATGTGGGGGTGTGGTGACGGAAGGCCCTGTAGCGCGTCTGGGAGCCCTTGGCCCCATTACGTCCGTTTATTGCCGGGACCCTGATGGCAATCTGGTAGAAATCGCATCCTACCAGCGGTAACAGGCAGGGTTTCCCCCTGCCTGAATGGCTTTTACCAGTTCTTGGAAATCAGCCAGAATTCTTCAGACGTCAATGTAATCTGATTGCAGTCTTTCGTCTCGGCAGCAGCCGTGGCGAGGGCTTCAATACGCTCGATCATGATCGTCTTGCGCTGGTGCGCTTCGGACTGTTCCTTGACCGTGGACAGGGTCTGCAAGGCAGACTTGGCGGCCTTGGCAACGCGGGCTGCATCAATTGCGGCATAGGACATGGTCTGTCTCCATGATGGGGGTAAACTCGCGCGACCCTACCGCACCCTTCGGGTCAGACCAAATCGTACAGATCAGGCCAGGGAAGCCTCATAGGCATCCAGAACAGTCTGGGTTGGCCCATCCATACGAACCTGCCCCCCTTCCAGCCACAGGATGCGAGTGCACCATTTCCGTAGAACAGGAAGGGAGTGGGACGTGACGACGAGAATCTCTGCTGCGTCCACCATGCCCTCCATCCGGTTCCTCGCCTTGTCCTGAAAGCGCTGATCACCGGCCATGAACCACTCGTCCATCAGCAAAATACGCGGACGGGGCACAGTCGCCAGAGCAAAACCCAGCCGGATTCCCATTCCAGACGAGTAAAGCCGGACGGGCAGATCAAAAAACGGCCCCAGTTCAGCAAAGGCCTCAACATCCGCTTCAAGAGCCGGAATCTGTTCTTTGGCCACGCCCATCCGGCAGGCAAACAGATGAAGGTTTTCACGACCGGTCAGTTCAGGGTTCATACCGGACTGCGGATCAATCAGGGCATGACTGTCACCGTCAATATCCAGCAACCCATCCGTTGTTTCATAAATCCCGGCCAGGACGCGGAGCAACGTGGATTTCCCCGCTCCGTTATGACCAATCAAACCCACACGCTCGCCGCCTGCGATTTGAAACGTCAGGCCGGAAAGTGCCTGAACCAGCACCGCATCAGAAGTGGCTGCGCCAAGGCGCATACGGCCGCCCACACTGGCGGGTTTCGTAACCGTCGCTTTCGCACGAGCCAGAAGCGTCTTTTTCAAGGACCGTGAAGCGCCGTGCAGAACAGGAAACGACAGGGACAGATTTTCAAGGCGGATATGGGTCATGCTCAGATCCAGAACACCAGCCGCGCCCGAACACGCACGAAAACCCAGACTGCCAGCGCACAGAATACGGCACTCGTTCCAAGTGCCACACCCCACACACCCGCTGATGGAACATGCCCTAGCAGGGGAGCGCGTACGATTTCCAGCAAGGCATAGAACGGATTGTAGAGCAGGAACCTTGCCTTGCCCGCGAGCTGTTCGGGCTGCCAGATCACTGGGGTGACGTAAAATACGATCTGCATAAGCGCGCCGACGATCGGCGGAATATCCCTGAACCTCGCACACAGCGCACCGAGCAGCATGGATGCAGCGAAACCGTCGATTCCCCAGAGAAGCAGCGATGGAACGGCAAGCAATGCCGAGGCACCCGGCCAGACATGGTAGATGGCGAACACGCCAATCGGCACGATGATGTTGTGCCCGAACACGATGGCATTGCGAACAACGACACGAACGGCCTGGAGCAGTAGCGGCAAACGGCTGGACCGGATCATGCTGTCCGCATCCAGAAAGCTCGTGCAGGATTCCTGTATGAGACTTGCCAGCCCGGTCTGCCAAAGCGTGAGGGACAGAGCCAGAAATGGCAGATAAACCTTGAGATCCTGATGGAACAGCCGTCCATACAGAACGCCCATCGAGGCCACCATAAGAACTGACGTGATGGTCAGCCAGAAGGGGCCCAGCGCAGACCCGCGATAGCGCAGCTTGATATCCAGCCATCCCAGCATGACGCCGAGCCGCCAGAGCTGGCGTGTTTCCCGGAAATCATTCCAGGCACGAGCGGCGGGGCTGCCACGTCGCTGATCAAACCTTATCAGGCCGGAAGCAGGCTTTGACAGGCTGTCAGCGTGAGGTTCGGTCGGGGCCGGAGACAATGCGCTCATATGGTCCGCCTAGCCGATACCCCCTCATCCCGCAAGCAGGTAGGCCCTTGATGGCGCTGAGTGGTTTCCCCATGTATCTGGCAGATAGCGTCCTTGGGAGAGATGGTTCCCGGAAAACATCCGGTTTTCGTCATTTTTCCTAGTTTTGCCGTAATCCCTGTGTATGCTTTGCGGGTTGCGACAGTTCTTCCCTTGTCAGGTACCCTGCCCCGATGCCCAGCTCCGCCGTGCCGCCCCAGACTACTCCACGTTTCCTGACCACTCTCCGTTCTGGTCTGGCACTTGGTCTGATCGGCCTGCTCGCGGCCTGCGCAAACACCCCTGATATGAGTTCGACTTCCCGTCTGCCCGTTACGCAGGAAGCCGCGAAATACCGGGCGCACGCCAAGTCCTACTACGCACCTCCCGGTCCGCCAGATGATCCGTGGGGGCCCTATATCGAAGAAGCGTCCGCACGCTTCGATATACCGGGCCAGTGGATCAGGGCCGTAATGCAGCAGGAGTCCGGTGGCCATCTTTTTGACCACAACGGCAATTTCATTACATCGACCCCGGGTGCGATGGGCCTGCTTCAGCTGATGCCGCCCACTTATGACGACATGCGCCAACAGTACGGCCTTGGAGATGACCCGTTCGATCCGCACGACAATATCCTCGCCGGAACGGCCTATCTCCGGCAGATGTATGATATCTACGGTTCTCCCGGATTTCTGGCGGCCTACAATGATGGTCCGGGAAGTCTGGACAGCTACCTTCGCCGCGGCCGTCCACTGCCTCGTGAAACGCGTCGGTATGTTGCCTCCATCGGGCCACGGATTGCTGGCATAACGCCTCATAACCGTTCGGCGGCGGATCTTCTGGTGGCGCAGCACGATCCAAATGCCCAGATCCAGATCGCAGAGAACAGCGCTCCGGCGTCTCCGACCAGCCAGGCGGTCAGTGCTGCCTGGTCGCACAAGGATGCGGCCGATAATGGCACTGCTTCTGCTGCGCCCGAGGAAGTCGCTGAAGCTCCGGAAACACCTACGACCCCTGTTGCCGTCGCTTCGGCGGCTGCTCCGTCTGCTGGACCGAGCAGCGTCAGTGCAGCATGGGCCGCGCGCGGTATTACCTCCCCTGCTCCAGCAGTTCAGGAGGCAGCGTACCGGCCATCCGTTGCGAGCAACATGGATACCGAACTGGCTGACAGTCAGGTTACAGCGCAGGAAATTCCCATCGGGCATCGCCTGAAGCCACAGCCGATCATGGCCGTCATGCCTGCCGCCAACCAGCAGCAGTATCGCCTGTCACCCGGCCCCGCACCTGTTGCCCGCCGCGCTGCCCCTGTTCAGCAGGATACGTCAGGGCCTCGCACCTGGGCTATTCAGGTCGGAGCGTTTGCCAATGCCAGTCAGGCCAGCACGGCCGCGTCTCAGGCCCATAGCCATGCTGGCGCTGTTGTCGCCTCGGCCCGGACCCAGGTTGCCAGCGTCAAAACAGGCAAAGGTCATCTCTATCGCGCACGTTTGACAGGCCTGACACATGACAGTGCTCTTGCAGCCTGCCACCGTCTGCCGCACGGTTCGCCCTGTGTCGTGGTTCCGCCTGGCGCATTCTGACACTCATTCAGGGAACAGAACTGATCCTATGCGTTTTCTGCTGCCAATCTCCGCCTTTTGCGCCCTAGCTTCGATTGGCACTCTTGCCTCCCCGGCCCATGCCGCACTTGAAACGGGCGCCCACGCTCCTGATTTCACGGCACAGGCCAGCATGGGGGGACATCAGTTCAGCTATCATCTTGCCGAGGCCCTGAAGACAGGCCCTGTCGTCCTGTATTTCTACCCGGCCGCTTTCACCAAGGGATGCACGATCGAGGCCCATGACTTTGCGGAGGCCATTCCGCAGTTCAAGGAAATGGGGGCCACCGTTATCGGAATCTCCATGGACCCGATCGACAAGCTGACGCAGTTCTCCGTCAGCGAATGCCGCAGCGCCTTCCCTGTGGCAGCAGATCCCAGTGGCACGGTGACTAACGCCTACAAGGCCAAAATGCCCGCAAAGCATCTGGCAAGCCGTACGTCCTATGTCATTGCACCCGACGGACATATCGTCCTGTCTTACGCGTCCATGTCTCCGGACGAACATGTTGAACGGACGCTCGCTGCCGTGAAGGCCCTTAAAGCCGGCCACTAACGCGTTACACTACGACCGGATTTCCCTGTTATGCCCCGCTCCCCCCGTCCTGCTCCCGAAAAGGAGCAGGCTGGTTCTGCCGATCTGTTCGGCCAGCATCATGTCGGCCATGCGCGACCGCTTCGCCTTTCAGACGATGTATCCAGCACAGCTCTCTATGCAGGTCCGGGTGACTGCTACCGTTACACGCTTGAGCGAGTATGGGACGATAGCAAACCCATGATCATGTGGCTGATGATGAACCCGTCTGTCGCAACGGAAATGGGGGACGATCGTACGGTCGCCAAATGCCAGCGTTATGCCCGGGCATGGGGATATGGCGGCATTTTTGTTGGAAACAGCTTTGCATATCGCTGCACGGATCAGAAACGCCTTCTTGAGGTTGATGATCCGGTCGGGCCAGACAATGACTCTCACCTACTGGCCATGGCCAAAAAGGCAGATCTTGTCGTTCTGGCGTATGGCGCTCCACAGGCCAAAGCCTTGCGCCCCAGAGGCACCGAAGTCGCCCGTATGCTTGGCCACCATGGTATTACGGTGACCGCTCTCCGGTTAAGCAAGAGTGGCAGGCCAGAGCATCCACTGTACCTACCCTCTGCCCTGACGCCGCAGCCACTCGATCCCGAAACCCTGTCCTGAAAGACAGGATCAGTATGAGCTTCCTTCAGGCCAACGTTCCTTGATCTGCCAGACCAGAACCAGATGGTTGTCGTGGTTAGGGTACACGACCTGAGGTTGGATTTCCGCGCCCAGCTTCTTTTCGTCATAGACCTTCTGAATGGCAGCTTCATCAGCCGCCAGCGTCTGGTCTGAAATAGAGGCACCTTCCTGCAAATGCGTTGCAGCAGCCAGGGCGGGAGTTGGAACCTTGGTGTTTCCGTCAAAGGCCACCTTGTCCACGATCAGTTGCCGCGCCTCACGAGTAGGGGGAACCTCCTCCCGGAGGACCAGCTTTACGTCCACCCTGTCAGCGGAAATGTGCATCTGCTCCCCAAGATCTGCGCCTACACCTCGCGACTGATACAGGTCAGCCACCCGCTTCTGTGCATCAGACAACTGCGCCCGGCTTACAGTCTGGCCCGAGCGATAGCCGAACGTCTTTAAAATCTCCTCCGAAGGAACACTCTTGTTGCCCTCAACGGCAATCGTTCCAAGTTGCAGGGGAGCATCCATGGCGGGAACAGGGGGGGAGCGGGTGGTGTTGCTGGATCCGCAAGCGCCGACCCCACCAGTAAGATCGCTCCCAAGCCAAGCCCCGAAACTGCCTGCTTCAGCATGGAATGAGAAAACATCATGCTGCCTCCTGTGCCTTGAAAAAAATAAGAGACCTACCTTTACGCCAAAGAAGATGTGAGGTTGCCAATTATTCAGACCAAGGCAGTCCCCATCCACACAACGTCACAATTCCGAGACTTTCTCTCTAAACCCACTTAAATCCTTATCACCGCATTGACACCTGGGCGGCCCGTCTGCGACACACCGTTTCTCACTCCCTAAATTGGAATTCATTTTCTTCGTCCCATCACGGGAACGTCCCTAAAGAAAACGTGTTTTCCTCTCCACCATCATCAGACAGAAGAGAGACCTGCTGCCTCATGGTCGTGCTGCCTATTCCTGCTCGCGTTCCTCGTTCCGGATATTTTCGTTCGGCTTTGCTCGGCGTTTTGTCCGCCACGACACTGGCATTCCTGCCCGGATACGCCTGGGGACAGGCCGCCTCTCCCTCCGGATCGACGCCTACGGCAGGTCCGTCCGCGGAGCCGTCCGCCGGGAACAGCAAATCCGAGATGACATCTCACCCCATGGATACAGGGCTCCGCGTTCCGCTCATGCAGAAGAATATGCGGGGCGTTCGCAGCGCAAGTGCGTCTGACGAGATTGCAGATCCAGGTTCGTTTTTCGCAGCTCCCATGGGTTCACAGCACTTCTTCGGTGACTGGGGCGGTATCCAACCTTGGCTGGTCGATCACGGCATCCACCTTCTGGCATCCATCAACGAAGAATTTGCCGGCAACGTGACTGGTGGCAAACAGCGCGCCTATTCGGATACCGGCCAGGTTGGCGTTGAACTGGACGTTGACTGGGACAAACTGGCAGGCATTCCGAATTTCTGGACTCATACCTTGATCGTGAACGGCCATGGTCAGAACGTATCGCGCATGTTCGGGGATTCCATTGCCCCCGTTCAGGAAATCTATGGCGCTCGTGGTAACGTCGTTGCGCATCTGGTCTCGATGTATGGCGAAACGTCGTTTTACCATAACCGCATCGACATCAGTGCAGGCTGGATTCCCGTTGGTTCCTTCTTTGCGGCCTCGCCTCTGTTCTGTGACTTCATGAACGTGGCCGTCTGCGGTAATCCGGCACCGAACAAATATACGGAAGGCAACCGTGACTGGCCGTCCGGTAACCTGGCGGCCATCGTTCGCGTTATGCCAACCGTCAATACCTACATCATGGGTGGCCTGTTTGCGGTCAGTCCTCACGCATATAACGGCGGTATCTCCGGCTGGTCCTGGGCGCAATCCGGGCTAGGCAAGTTTTCAACGCCGGTTGAAATTGGCTGGGTTCCGCATTTCGGGAAGAACCGTCTCGTAGGCCATTACGAACTTGGTTACTCGTACGACAATTCTCGCTACCCCAACCTGTACGAAGATATTCATGGCAATTCCTGGCAGCAGACGGGCCTGCCCCGCCGCTATGAAGCCGGCCGAAACAGCGCATGGCTCATTATGGATCAGATGCTCATGCGCAATGGTCCGGGCGACACCAACGGTCTGATCCTGATGGCCGGCGCCATGTACAGTGATGGCAAGACTGTCTCCATGCGCGATCATACCTGGGTCGGCATGATCGATACGGGCAAGGCGTGGGGACGTCCACTCGATACGATTGGTGCCATGTGGCAGCATTTCGACATGAGCACCACGGCCGCTCTCCAGCAGGAATCCTCCAAGGAACTCAATCTTCCTTATCAGGACACCCAGTGGGGCGCAGTCTATGGCCCGCAGAGCCATGAGAACGTGTACGAACTGTTCTACAGTGCGCATGTTGCCCGCGCGATGGCGATCCAGCCCGACTTCCAGTACATCCAGCGGCCAAGTGCGACCACAACATTCCATGACGCTGCGGTCTTGGGAGTTCAGTTCACAGTCGTGCTCTGAGGCGACCCACACTGCGGCCGAATACGAAGCGAAGCCCTTCCCAGGCTTCGCTTTTTTTATGACCTAAAAGCCACGCTTTGGTTGAAGTCATATTAAGTTACATTGATTTATTTGAGATTAATTCTCATTACCGTATGTAGCGCTCACATTCTCCTCCAGTTGAGGCTTCCATCGTGCGCGCATATCCGACCTTTCGTTCCAAGCCTGCCCGCCGCCCCCATCATCTGGCCTGTCTTCTGCTTGCTGGAACCACGCTTCCCGTATTCGCTTATGCAGCGGCTGATCCGTCCATTGCTCCACAGACGGCGCCTCAAAAAGCTGTCCATGTTTCGAAAGCACCGCCATCAGCCATCCCGAATGATGAAGAAATCATCGTCAAGGCTAAGCGCCGGAACCAGATGGAAGTCACAAGCGGGGGGCAGCTTGGTGTTCTGGGAAACAAGAAAGGCCTGGATGTGCCTTTCAACATTCGCAGCTACTCCTCCAGCCTGATTCTGAACCAGCAGTCCCAGACGCTCGGACAGGTTCTGGAAAATGACCCGTCCGTTCGCACGACCTATGGGTATGGAAATTTCTCGGAAATGTTCGTCATTCGTGGCTTTGCCGTGAATGGAGACGACGTTGCCATCAACGGCCTGTACGGCATCACCCCCCGCCAGCTTGTCTCGCCACAGCTTTATGACAGTGTGCAGGTTCTGAACGGAGCCAGCGCGTTTCTGAACGGTGCTGCTCCGGGTGGGTCCGCCATTGGCGGAAACATCAACCTGATGTTCAAACATGCAACGGATGCCCCGATCACGCGCCTGAGCGCGGGTTATACCAGCAGTGCAATGGGCGACGGCAGCATTGATGTTGGACGACGCTTCGGAACGGACAAGCAGTTTGGTGTGCGCCTGAATGTCGCGGGCCAGTCCGGTGAAGACTCCATCAATAACGAATATCGTCACTCGACGGCTCTGGGTGCCGATTTTGACTGGCGCAGCCGGGATAACCGCACGCGTATCTCGATGGATATGAACTATCAGAATCAGGGCGTGGATGGCGGCAGGCCTGCGATCTTTCTCAGCAGTACAGCCACATCCGTGCCACGCCCGGCTTCCCCATCCCATAATTACGGTCAGAAATGGGCCTATAACGATCTGAACTACATCTTCGGCATGCTCAATATCGAGCATGATCTTTCGAAGAACGTCACCCTGTATGGCGCATTCGGCGCGCTGCACGGCGACGAAAAGGGGAACTACTCAAGCCCCACAATCACAAACTCCAGCACCGGCGATGGAACGGCCGGGGCCATGTATGTGCCATATTCGCAAACCAACGAAAGTACCCGGGCGGGTGTCCGGGCCCATTTCCGCACCGGGTTCATCAAGCACGAGATCAATGCAGGGGGCTCCGCACTCTGGGAAGATACGGGTGCCGCCTATTCCATGGCGCTCACATCTCTGAACACAAATCTGTACAACACACCCAGAGTGTCCTCTCCGGCTGAAACCTATGTCGGCGGCGTCTTGGACAATCCACAGACAACCAGCTCGACGCAGCTTTACAGTCTGTTCTTCTCAGACACGATGACGTTCTTGAACGGCCGAGTCGCGCTGACAGGCGGCTTCCGTTATCAGAACATGCTGATCAACGCGTATGACTACAGCACGACTGGCCGCGGCGCGCTTTCGTCCCATTACAATCAGGATGCCATTACGCCTGTCGTCGGGCTGGTCATTCACCCGACACGACAGACATCGCTCTATTTCAACCGGATCGAAGGGCTGTCCCAGGGGCCGACCGCCTCGGGAAACGTCGTCAATCTGGGGGAAGTCTTTCCGCCTTACAAATCCACCCAGTACGAAGTCGGCGCGAAATATGACATCGGACGGTTCAGCGCAGGACTGGCATTTTATCAGATTTCACAACCGAATGCTTATTCTGAAGCGCTGGGAACGACAGGCAGTTATGTCTACCGCGTGGACGGTCTCCAGCGAAACCGGGGCATGGAGCTGACCGTCAATGGCGAGATCCTTCCGGGCCTGCGTTTCAACGGCGGTGGCACGCTTATTCAGGCGTCCCTGCGCCGCACGGCCGGAGGCGCTTACGATGGCAATACGGCGATTGGCGTTCCCAACTATACGATCAATGGCAATCTGGAATATGACCTGCCGTTCCTGAAGGGTGCGACCGTTGTTGGGCGTGTCGTCAATACAGGCAAGCAATGGGTCAACGAGACCAACACGCTGCATATCCCGGTCTGGACACGCTTTGACGTCGGCGCCCGCTATACGTTCACGACCTATCACAAGCCCGTCACGCTACGCTTCGGCATCGATAACATCGCCAATACCCGGTACTGGTCTTCAGCTTTCAACGGCTATCTGCTTCAGGGTCTGCCCCGGACCTTCAAGTTCTCCTTCACGACCGATCTCTGATTTCACTTCAGATCGCGGGGACAAAAAAACGCGCCACCTTGATCGGGTGGCGCGTTTTTCATGTCTGCTCTTCGCTATTGCTCAGAACGTAATACCCGTTTCAAAATCAAGCAGCAGTGCATTCTTGTATCGGTTGGTGCCCCCCGGATGCATGAGGTACTGCGCGCCAGGACGAATCACGAGCCAGGGTGTTGGACGCCAGCCATAGTTCAGCTCAATGGCATGTTCTTCGGACGGCTTGTAAATACCCGTGGCGCCCGCCGCCTGCATCTGCCGAGCCCAGATGGTCAGCTTCGGGTTCACCCACAGCATTTTCATGCCAAGGCTGATCGTATCGTTAGGCCGGTTCCGGAAAGTCCCCTTACGCGTGATGCCCCAGGTGATGAAGTAAGGTGCAATCGCCGTGCGCGGATCACCCCAGGTGAACGAACCAAAGAAGGATGTTCCACGGTTCGGATCAGCCTTGTCACGCTCCAGCATACGATCAAACTGGAACCAGCCACCAAAACGACCGCGAACCTGCTGGGTCGGCGCTGAAATCAGATATTCCGTCGGAACGCCGAACGTTCCAAGCTGGCCATAGACATTCTTCACCTGCGAAGAATCCCAGTAGCCGCCAATCTTGATATTGGTCTGGAGCGGACCGCTGTAATCGTCCTTGCCACCCTGGTGCCAGCCAAGCTGGAACGGAACATAGGTACCCGTTGCACCATGGAGATTCATCTTCCAGCCGTTATGCGTATTGGCGATGGTCGGATCGACCGAATACGCGCCGAACTGGATCAGGTAATGATTGTTTCCAGCGGGGTAAAACTTCACCCACGCACCCGGATGCGCCGTCGGATAATATCCATAGCCCGAGTTCATCGCGACAGACTGAGGCATACCACAGATGGCGTTGGACTCGAACTGGCAGTACTGGCTCATACCCCAGTACATGGAAGACTGTTCGAAATCGTTCTCGGTATTGATTTCGCCGACTTCCGTAGAGACATACCGGTTCCACGGCATTTCCCATGACAGCCGGGTCAGACGAACGGTTTCACCCGAGCCGAAGATCTGTTGCGGGCTATCAAGCGCCGGGAGCTTGGCCCCAATACCCAGACCCTGTCGAGCCGTGCTCAGGAAGTGGAAGAGACCAAGGTTCCAGCCAGTCAGCCGCTTCAGATCAAGATCAATATTCAGACCGAACTCATCCGCATAGCGAACGGTCTTGGCCTTGCCACCCATCGGGTTACCTGCACTGTCCTGCAGGAAGTGACCGCCGATATTGATACCTTTTTCCGTAAGCCAGGTTCGGTAGCCGCCCCAGTCACCCGTCATGGTGCTTTGCGTCAGCCAGTCATGAAAGCTAGCCGGAAAGAAACGGTTCTCCGTCGTATCTGAAGGCTGTACGTCCGCCAGATGCGAGGGGGTCGGCGCAGGTTTGACCAGCAGAGGGCTGGGCTGGATGGACTTGGTCCGGAGCACCGGATGACCGGCGCTGTTATGGGCACGGGGCTGCCCTGCCTGTGGCTGGTCGGACGCAGAAGCCGTCTCGGCGTGTGCAATCTGGAATGTGGACAGCGCCGTGCTCAAAAGACAGGCCGTCGCCAGAGCCTTCGTCAAACCGCTTCTAAACCTCTGCATCTTTTCCCGCGTCTCCCTCTGGTATCGCCTGTAGCCGAAAATCCTGAATGACTTTCCCATACAGGCCGATACCGGTCCGGAATAGAGACAGGAAGACGGTTGTTTTCCTAATCAGACAGCTTCGAGGTTTTAAGACAAAGAATGTCCAATGATTTTCCTAGGTTTTCTCCCGAATTACAAAAGTTTCACGTCTGCGAAGTCGACGAAAGTTTCCTGTTCACAGTTATGTGTTGTCGATCCCAACGGCGCGTCAAAGGCTCCACACACGCCAGAATCATAACAATCGCAACGGCAATTTCACAGAGTGTCCGGAACAGCCCGGCGTAAAGAACATTGCCTGCAGACGTACCGACATCGGCTGGCATGGCGGCCTCATTCGCAATGACACTCCCCACATACATGGCAATGCCCCAGAGCAGATAAAGCCCACCCATCATAAAACCACCCAGTCGGGCGGGTGCATAACGGGCAATAATGGCGAGCACCAGCCCGTTGGTGAGGAGTTCTGCGAAAGACAGCAGCCCGTAGCCAACAACCATGATCCAGGGAGAAACAAGCCCCTTGGTGGCGGCCGTCGCGAACCACCAGACACCAAAGGCCAGGGCAACCATCGCGTACCCAATCAGCATCTTGCGGGCGATGGACAGATCCCGCCCCTGTGCACCAAAGCGATTATACAGTGAGGCTAACACAGGGCTGAGTGCCATGATCCAGAGCGAGTTCAGAGCCTGAAACTGCCCGGCAGACATATGAAAGAGCGTCACACCGGCAATCTTGAAGTCACCAGACACATCCCGAAGCGCATACAGCGTCAGGGACGTGATCATCTGCTGATAGTAAATCAGATAAATCGTCCCTTGCAGGGACAGCATGTAGGTCAGCTTCAGGCCAGGACGTTCTTCCACAGGGGCCCGGAAGTACAGCACAGCCCATATGACAGCCAACCCAAGGCCCGCAATGACAATGCAAAGTCGCGCCAGACCATCGCTGCTCAGAACCCACGCATTGAAGACGGTCAGAAGAAGCAGTCCCAGCCCGACCAGACCAAAACGGCTGAGTGGGACAGCCTTCTGCTCGATCGCGCTCGCCGTATAATCCAGCCAGTTGGACCGCCATAGATAATAAAGCAGCCCGATCACCAGACCACCGGAGCATGTGGCGAAGGCGACGGGCGCGCCATAATGCACTTGTAGCCAGGGTGTCAGCAGCATGGACACTGTAGAGCCGACATTCACAGACATGTAGTACAGCGTGAACGCCGCATCCAAGGCAGCATCATCGCCTTCATAGATACGCCTGACCAGATTGCCAGCATTGGGTTTAAACAGGCCATTGCCCGTAGAAATCAGAGCCATTGCCAGCAGAAGAAGCGTCGTCGAATTCAGGGCCGCAGCAAGGCAGGCATAGCCGAGAGCAAGGGAGATGGTCCCCATGACGACGGTCCGCCGTGTTCCGAGAATGCGGTCTCCCAGCACGCCGCCAAGCGCTGGTGTAATATACGTCAGAGCGGAAAAGGCGCCCATCATCAGATTGGCCGCCGTGTCCGCCATCCGGAGCTGCTGCACCATGAACAGCGTCAGGACCGCCTGCATTCCGTAATAGCCGAACCGCTCCCACAGTTCGATCGCCAGCACGACAGTAAAAGCCCGCCGGCGCTGCGCCGTCGGCGCCTGGACGGCGGTAGAGGAAGAAAAGGACGCCATGAAATACCCGTCAAAAGCAAAGACGGGCCTTACCTTACGGCAAATGCCACTCCCCGGCGAGGACGAGAGCATGCGCTCCGATAATGCTCAGAGCCACAACGAAGATAATGGCAAAAATCCCGCCAATGATCTGCCGCCATGGCCAGTCTGGCAGGCGCGCCTTCGCGCGCCGGACCATTCCCATCCTCAGGCCTCCTGAGCAGCGAAAAAGGCTTCAAGCTCAGGCGACACTGTGCCGATGTGAACCTGAAGGGTTACAAACAGATCGCCCGCCGGATGCTTCTTGTCTGCACCAACACCGCGCCCTGCCAGCCGCAGAACTTTCCCACTATCAGAATGTTTGGGCACCTTGACTGCCACATCACCTTTCGGCGTCGACACAGTCACCTTACCGCCAAGAACAGCCGTCCGAAGATCGACATTCTGGGTCATACGAAGATTACGCCCATCGCGGGTGTAACGCTTGTCAGGTGTAACACTGATGGTCAGGAGCGCATCGCCCGGAACACCGGGCTGCCCATCCATACCCGGCCGACCCGGTGCACCTTTACCCCGGACACGCAGGGTCTGGCCGTCTTCAACACCGGGAGGCACGCGCACTTCCGTATGCCCCCCTTCTCCCAGAGCGAGATCCAGTGAGGTGCCAAGAACTGCCTGTTCAAAACTGATCGTGACGGCGAAGCGTCGGTCTGAACCTTTGGAGGCACGCCGTCCGGCAGAGCCGCCGGGGCGGAAGTCCCCACTGAAACCGCCACCGCCGAACATATCCGAGAAGAATGCGCCAAGGTCTTCCTGATTGAAATTTCCCTGGAAGCCGTGTGCGCCACCGCCCGGTCCACCGCCAAACCCGGCACCACCGAACGGTCCACGTTCCTGCCCGTCAGCATCGATCTCACCACGGTCGAAGCGCTCGCGCTTTTCCTTGTCCCCGATGATGTTATAGGCCTGCCCTACAGCCTTGAAACGCTCTTCAGCGTCCTTGCTATCAGGGTTGTGATCGGGGTGATACTGCTTGGCCAGCTTCCGGTATGCGCTGCGGATTTCCTTGTCCGTCGCCGTC
>Ga0157360_1000052_pt1 | contig 67255 bp, 49 predicted proteins | sample AttlaeALBM1_FD_111483 | JGI IMG/M metagenome (GOLD analysis project Ga0157360, IMG submission 111483) | Fungus gardens microbial communities from leaf cutter ant in Ribeirão Preto, State of São Paulo, Brazil - Atta laevigata ALBM1 | ecosystem: Host-associated > Fungi > Mycelium > Unclassified ...
ACCAGTCCAGAAAATCGGCGCGGGGTGACAGTTCGATGCCATCAAAACCATAGCCCGATACCGTTCTGGCAATCTCGGGCAAGGAAAGATGGCGTTGCATATAGGGGTCGAGAACCAGTTTCATGATCTGCTTCCTGCTCACTGACAGAAAGGCCCCTGGTGATGGGATAAGCTTCACAGAATGGGTCAGGCGTTTCTAAAGTCGGTCAAAATCCGGAATGATACGACTGACGACCACAAGTAATTAATAGTCATTATCAACTACTTCTTTTCGACAGAACATGACCTCATGACGGGATCATGCAAACCGGTTAATCAACGACACCTATTGACCATTCTGCACCCGGGACCTTGTCTGTTATACTTAAACACATTGTAACGTCTAAAAAGATATAGATCACCTTTCTACCCTCTCATTGCCCACGAAACGGTGAGTTCGGCCAGAATGTACCTTCCTGACCGTTTCACTTCAAAAAATGCCAGATTCAGCGGTAGCTGCTCTCGCGAAATCTTCTCTATCCGTGACGATTCCTCTTTCAGGGCCCTGCAGGCAGACGGAATCATGCGTCGTATCAAAGAAGACAAACAACATATTCGAAAATGATCACGAAGCCGTTATATGCCGGTTTCTGAAGGTTTCCCTTCAAGAAGCCACCCGTAAATTACCGAAAAGACAGGTAAGTCCCTACCAAATCTTAACAAGCCAATACTCTTAGAATATTGGACATATCGGAGTGAGCGGCGTGAGATATACTGGACTCAAGAAGTCCTTATTCTGCGCATTGGGTTTTCTGTCTTGTGCTGATGCATTCGGACAAAGTTACACTGCGCATCGGAATGAGCTGCAGACCAATCTGCAGATCCAGCCTCTCAAGGATCTCACACTGACCCGCATTCTGGGGCTGGGCCCTGCCGAAATCCATGACCCCCTGCCCCCGGAAGATACGCAGCATTTCTTCGAACATGGCTACGGTGATCTGAGACGCGCGCTGATAAAAAGAGGGGTAACAATTGATATGGAATACTGGCCCCAGTTTTTTGCCAATCTGGCGGGCGGGCTAGATCAGAAACAGGATTATGCGCATCAGATCAGTTTTCTCGCCAACACTGACCTCGACAAGATTTTCGGATGGAAACATGCTTCTCTTGTCTTCAGCGGTGCCGAACGCGCCGGAAGACGCCTCTCCACGGATGTGTTTGCCGATGACGTCTATAATCCTGCCCAGATTTATGGCGGTGGCGGCAATGTCCTGTTCCATCTCGTCTATTTCTATTTCCAGAAAAGCTGGGACGATGAACGTTTTCGCTGGATCATCGGACGCTACGCCACAGGACCTGATTACGACGCCTCAATGCTACTGTGCACATTTGGTGGCGGCGCCGTATGCAGTCAGCCGCGTCTGACCACGACGATCAATGGCTATGCTTCCTGGCCAAGCACGGCCTGGGGCACCAATCTCAAATTCCGTCCAACAAAAGATACTTATGTTGTCCCCGGTATATTCACCTCCGAGGCGCAACATGGCGGCACAGCTGGAACCAACTGGAATTCTGCGACAGGTGTCTCGCTTTACAACGAGATCGGATGGGAGCCCGAGCTGGGGCGCAACCGTCTGAGCGGCCATTACAAGATCGGCATGATGTGGGATTCCAGTCCACACGCCTATAACCGTCTTGTCACTGACCCCGCTCCACCTGGTTCTCGCAAGGGTCAACTCATGGAATGGGTGGCAATGGACCAGATGCTGTGGCGTCACGGCACCTATGCGACAGCAGGGCTGATCGCCCTTGCCGGATATACCCACACGACCGCCTCAATCGCCCCTCTTTCGGACCAGTGGTATGTCGGCATGGTCGATTTCGGCATGATACGGTCGCGACCTTATGACGGGTTCGGTTTTCTTTTCACGAGCATGCGTTATGGCGCCAACGTCCAGGCACGCTATCAGCCTTATTACAATGTCGCACCGGCCATGATCACCATGCCAGGCCCAAGTGGCGGATTTCAGACGCCTCTTGTTTCCTCGCGCCAAGCTGTCATGGAAATACTCTACAGGGTTCATATTTCCCGAGGGTTATATTTCTCTCCCGAATTCCAGTATTTCTGGAGACCGGGCGGTACCGGTCGTGTCAAAAGCGCTCCAATACTCGGATTTGATCTGCGGGTTTTCTTCTAGTCCGATGGGCTTCTTCCGACACATTCTTAAATCAAAAAGCAGGTTTTCCATGGCTCATGCTTCTTCCATGCGGCTTGATCGCCGCTCTCTTCTTGCCGGGGTAGCCCTGTTGACAGGATATGCCGGGACCGCAAAAGCCGGTGTTGTGAAAGAAAAGCTCCCTTGGGAGCCGGGAAGTCTGAATGCGCCGGTTCATGGGGTCGACCCTAACGGACCGACCTACCTGACCCCGGTTGAGCGACGCCTGCTTACGGCCATTGCCGATCGGATCATTCCATCCGACGAGCTGAGCATCGGTGGCGCCGAAGCCGGTTGCGTGACCTTTATTGATCGGCAGCTCGCCGGACCTTACGGTCGTGCTGCATCCATGTACATGCGAGGACGTTTCGTTAAAGGAACAACACGGCAGGGCATACAATCCGCCATGACCCCTGCCGAGCGTTACCGCAAAGGACTGCATGAGCTCGCCCTGTTCTGTCAGCGCGACACGGGCAAAGCTTTTGAGGCACTACCGCCTGAGAAACAGGATGATATTCTCTCGCGTCTCGAAAATGGCCGTATCGCCCTTCCCTCGATCGACAGCCGGATATTTTTCGAACAGATTCTGCAAAACATGCGGGAGGGCTACCTGGCCGATCCGATCTATGGCGGCAATCGCGATATGGCGAGCTGGAAAATGCTTGGCTTTCCCGGTGCCCGCTATGATTACCGCGATTACATGGACATCAAAAATCAGGACCTTGGGCTTGCACCACTCAGCCTGCGCGATCGCACGATCTGAGACGCTCCGAACAGGATTGAAAGACGATAGTAATGACAAGAAAACGCCCGAAAGCAGATGTCGTCATCGTAGGGCTGGGCTGGTGTGGATCTCTGGCAGCCGAAGAACTGACTCGTGCAGGGCTGGATGTCGTCGCAATCGAGCGCGGCCCCTGGGTCGAGCCTGCGATTGATTTCGCTCCCGGTGTCGACACAGACGAGCTCCGCTGGGATACACGCCGCTCCATGCTCCTGCCGCCGGCTATCGAAACAACGACTGTGCGTAACACACGCTTTCAGAAAGCGTTGCCAATACGGGACTGGAGTATAAATGAATGGGGATATAACGCCGGAGGATCTGGCACCCATTGGGCAGCAATGGCCTGGCGGTTCACCCCTTTCGATTTCCAGCCCTATTCCATGACCGTATCGCGCTATGGCGCAAAACAACTGGCCGAGGGGCTGATTGTACAGGATTGGGGTGTCACGTATGACGAGCTGGAGCCCTATTACGATCGTTTCGAGAAAATTGCTGGCATCTCTGGCAAGGCTGGCGTTCTCAATGGAAAGATCATGCAAGGGGGCAATCCGTTCGAGGGATCCAGAAGCAGCGAATATCCCCTGCCCCCTCTCAAGACCACACATCTGACAGATCTGTTCTCCGAAGCCAGTAATGCACTCGGTTATCATCCTTTCATGGTACCTGCAGGCAACACGTCAGAAGCTTATACCAACCCTCTGGGTATACGCATGGCGCCCTGTACCTATTGCGGTTACTGCCTGTATTACGGCTGTGGCAACTGGTCGAAATCCAGCCCGAATGCCTGTATCTTTCCGGCTCTGGTACAAAGAAGCAATTTTACAGTTCTCACCGACTCAGCTGTTCTGAAAGCAACCCTTGCTCCCGACGGCAAGACGGCTACCGGCGTGATCTTCTGTGACAAGAAAGGTGATCAGTGGGAGCAGCCCGCTGATATCGTTATTTTCTCGGCATTCCAGATGCAGAATGTACGCCTCCTCCTGCTCTCTGGCATTGGTAGACCCTATGACCCGGCAAAGCGGGAAGGCGTAGTCGGCCGCGCCTATTGTTTCCAGACCGTGTCCGGCGCCAACCTTTTTTTCCAGGACAAGAAGTTCAACCATTTTGCCGGAGCTGGCGCCCTTTCGGCGCAGATCGATGACTTCAATGGCGACAACTTCGATCATTCCGGTCTGGGTTTCATCGGGGGAGCGGGCATTCTGGTCGTCTCACGTGGATCACGACCAATCGGAAATGCAGATTTTCTGGAGCCCAATACGCCACGCTGGGGAGCAGCATGGAAAAAAGCCTACAAAGACGCATTCCAGAACGCGACAGGAATTTTTGGCCAGGGAACAAGCTATTCCCATGACGAGGCCTATCTCGACCTGGATCCCGAATATACGGATCAGTATGGCCAGCCGCTGCTACGCATGACCTTTGAATACAACACAAATGATCGACGTTCAGCACAGTTCATAGAAGACAAAAGTGTCGAAATCGGCCGGAAAATGGGAGCCAAAACAGTTATTGGCACCAATTCTGCGGCTTCATCCTTCACGCCCTATAACTTTGCCTCAGATCACACCATCGGTGGTGCTGTCATGGGAACGGATCCCAGGACCAGCGTACTCAATCGCTATCAACAGGTCTGGGATGTACATAACGTCTTCGTTCTGGGTGCCTCATCCTTCCCGAACAATGCGGGTTACAATCCGACTGGCACCATCGGCGCCCTGGCGCTCTGGACTGCACGCGCCATTATCGATCAATACCTGAAAAACCCGGCACCGCTGGTGAAAGCCTGATCCATGATCGATCGCAACTTTCTTATTGCATCGCTGAGCGGTGTCCTGTTTCTGATGTTTCCTATCAAGGCAGAAGCTCAAGACGCACAGGCTGTTGCAAGAGGCCAATATCTTGCCCGGGCTGCCGATTGTGTAGCTTGTCATACAAACCCTGCAGATAACAGGGCATTCGCAGGCGGTTATGCTCTTCAGACCCCGTTTGGCAAACTGCTCACCTCAAACATTACCCAGGATATTGAAACCGGCATTGGCGGTTGGACCGAGGCCGAATTTTCCAGAGCCCTGCGTGAGGGTATCGGCAGACAGGGGCAGCATCTTTACCCAGCCATGCCTTATCCATCCTACACAAAGCTCACTGATGCAGATGTTCATGATCTCTGGCTCTACATGAAAACAATTACCCCGGTGAAAAACAGGGTCGTCAGTAATCAGCTTCCTTTTCCCTTCAATATACGGGCGGCCCTTATCGTCTGGAATCTCTGGAATTTCCGGAGTGGACGCTATGTCGACGATACTTCGAAATCCAAAGCCTGGAACCGGGGTGCCTATCTGGCCGAAGGACTTGAGCATTGCAACTCCTGCCACACACCGAAAAATTTTCTGGGTGGCGACAAAAGCAGCCAGGCCTATCGGGGTGCATCACTCCAGGGGTGGTATGCGCCTGATATTACCAACAGCCACACCCTGGGCATTGGCAGCTGGCACAAGGACGATCTCAAAACCTATCTGAAAACCGGCAGTGTCGGCCCCTATGTCGCATCCGGACCAATGGGTGAAGCCATCGAGAACAGCACACAATATTTACGGGACGGGGATCTTGAGGCCATTGCCACCTATTTCAGTGACATAAAGGGCCAGGAGGCTCCTCAGCCTACATCATTACCGGCATCTGACCCACGAATGCATCAGGGTAAAGCCGTCTACGAGATGGCCTGTTCCGCTTGCCATCGTTCCGATGGCCGCGGCGTCAGTACGATGATCACAGGTTTCCCTAAAAATCGCGCCATACTGGCACCGGTCAAGGACTCAATTCTGCACACGATCCTCGCAGGGGGGCGCGGAGCCATGACTCATGAGAACCCGACAGGTGCGGCCATGCCTTCTTTTGCCTGGCCCCTCTCGGACGAACAGATTGCTGCTGCCGCCACCTATATCCGGAACAGTTGGGGGAACAATGCCTCGGCTGTTACCCCGGAGGAAGTCAAAGCCATGCGCAGAACGCTGCAATTCCGCCAGGTTGGTCCTGTCCCTGATGACTGGAGCCTGAGTGGTGAATCAAAACCTGATCTGGCAGCTCATCCCGCAATGCATCCATAAAGGCGGGATAACGAGGGAGACGTATAGTGGCCGCAAAAATCAGGATCGAGGATATTGCCTCACAGGCCGGAGTTTCCATTTCCACCGTTGATCGGGTTATCAATGGTCGTGGAGGCGTGCGTCTCAATCGTGAGATCAGGGTACTCGATGCTTTGCATAATCTCGAAGCGGCAAGTGTCTTCAAGCCGGCCTATGCAAGACAGATCCGTGTCGCGGTAATCCTCCAGCATACGGAAGACCCGCTCCATGATGGTCTCAAGCGCAGCTTTCTGGATATAGGGATCCAGCATCGTTCTCTGAATATCCATTATTACATCCACCATTTTGCAATTGCCGAAACACAGAATATTGCTACTTTCCTCCAGGTTGCCCGCAAAAGCTATGATGCCGTTATTGCCTCGGTGCCAAACGAGACGCTTGTCAGACGTGAGATACGCAGGCTCTCAGCCCTCATGCCTGTCGTGCTGTTACTGACCGATATTCCCAATACGTCCCGTCTGGCCTATGTCGGAATTGATAACATGCAGGCTGGCCGGGTGATTGGCACCTTGATGGGCCGCTATCTCGGTCCTCAGCCCTGTGCTGCTCTCTGCCTCTCAGGCTTTGATTCCATGGCTGCCCATGTACAGAGGCGTGAAGGATTTCATGCGGCACTGAGAGCGCGCTTTCGCCATATAAGACTTGTTGATGTGCCTGAAAGCACTTTTGATCGCGCAGAACGCGCCGCAGATATTCTCTATCATCTTCTCGCCAGCCATCCGGATATACGCGGCATTTATAATGCCGGCGCCGGAGGCGCCCCTCTGGTCGAGGCCATACGCAAGCGCGGCCGCACACATGATACGGTCTTCATCACGCATGAATTGACGCCTGATCGCACTGAACTGCTGAAAGAAGGCTGTATCGACGCCCTGATCGATCAGGATCCACTCGAACAGGTCACCCGTGCATCCCGTCTGATCGCCTCCCATTTCCGGCGATTACCCCCCTCGCCAGTACAATCCCCTACCCTGCTCCGCATTTTCACACCGGAGATGATCTCCTGATCACTGGAGTTGCTGTCATGACAAGAATGATTACTTTCAGATATGTAAGGCGTGTTGCGCTGTCAGGACTTTTTTCTGTATTCACAAACATACTTGCGACTTCTGCGATAGCCGGAACCGTCACCTCGGAGAACTGGGGACATACACCAGACGGCCAGACAATTCGCCGGTTTGTTCTGAGCAATACACACAAGATGACTGTACGTATCCTTACCTATGGCGGGACAATACAATCCATAGAGGTTCCCGATCGCAACGGCATATCGAAAAACATCGTACTCGGCTTTGGAGACCTTGATCATTATCTGCATGACGTACGTGAAGGTCAGCTTTATTTCGGAGCGATGATTGGTCGCTATGCCAATCGTATCGCCCATGGACAGTTCACACTGGATGGCCAGACATATCATGTGCCCATCAGTCTTGCCCCTCATGCACTCCATGGAGGAAAGGAAGGATTTGACAAAAAAACATGGACCGCAGTCTCCTGGTCAGGAGACAAGGATACCGCCCGGCTCAGGCTGGAGCTGACCAGTCCGAATGGTGATCAGGGTTTTCCAGGCAAACTCAAGGTCAGTGTCGATTATGTACTCGGCAATGATAACAGTCTGACCCTGCATTTTCATGCGACAACCGATCGCCCTACTGTTGTCAGCCTCACCAGTCACAGTTTCTGGAATCTTGATGGTGAAGATGCAGGATCTGTCGAAAACCAGATTGTGCAGATCAACGCAGACCGTTTCACACCAACAGATCCGACCGGTATTCCTACAGGAAGCCTGACACCTGTAGAAGGAACCCCTTATGACTTCCGTAAACCGCAGCCTATCGGCGCCCATCTACGTGACGCTTATCCGCAGATAAGACAGGACCATGGTTACGACAAGAATTTCGTACTCAATGGTAAAAGCGGTAGCGATCCTCGCCTGGCAGCGACGGTTTACGCGCCTGAAACCGGACGCGTTCTCGATATCCTGACAACACAACCCGGCCTGCAGTTCTATACATCCAACGGTCTTGACGGACATTATTACGGCATAGGGGGCAAGGCCTATCGCCAGACAGATGCGATTGCGCTTGAAACCGAGGCTTTCCCGGACTCCCCTAACCACCCTTCTTTTCCGAACGTCGTATTGAGGCCCGGAGAAGCTTATGATGCGACGACGGTTTTCAAATTCTCTTCGAGAAAATGATCTTATCCCGGACGGCGGGAAAATCTGCCTACCGGAAAATCATGCTACCAGCCAGTTCCTGTGCGGAGAGGTGTCGTCTCTCTCCCCACAGGGTAAAAAACAAATCCTACCGGCTACCGGGACGTGTCTGACGGCTGATAAAAATAGCCAGAAGAATAATGGCGCCTTTGATGACATTCTGCACATAGGGCGAAATATTCATCAAGTTCAGTCCGTTGTTGAGAACACCCAACAGCAGCGCTCCGATAAGAGTGCCTATGATCGAACCTCTTCCCCCTGAAATCGCCGTTCCGCCCAGAACCACCGCTGCAATGGCATCCAGTTCGAATCCCATACCCGCATTGGGCTGACCGCTCATCAGACGCGAGCTGAGCAAGATACCGGCAATGGCTGCGGTCACCCCGCTTATGAGATAGACAATCACCTTGTAACGTCGGGCATCTATACCCGAAAGGCGCACTGCATCCTCATTCCCACCGATTGCAAAGATATAGCGACCGACAGGCATTTTCTGCAGCATGACATAGGCAATCAGAAAAGTCAGAACCATGATCACGATGGGAGTCTGCACCCCGAGCATTCTGCCCCGCCCGAGAAACCCGAACCAGTCAGGCAGTCCGGTCACCGGATAACCATTGGTGTAAATCAGCCCCAACCCGCGCGCGATGCTCATTGACGCCAGAGTGACAATAATGGGCGGCATACGCAGTCGTGCAATGCACAGGCCATTACCAAGTCCGAATACCATCCCTGCCCCGATACCGGCCGCAATTGCCAGCCCCCCGGAAACGCCACTGGCCAGAAGCCCTGCCGTCAGCGTACCCGTAAGGGCCATGGTTGCCCCGACAGAAAGATCAATACCTCCGGTAAGAATGGCAAAGGTCATGCCAACCGAGATAATCGCATTGATCGAGACCTGACGGCCTATATTTTCCAGATTTCCCAGAGACAGAAAACGACTGTTCAGGAACATCATGCCGATCACAACGACGATGAGGCCAATCGTCGGCAAAAATGCCGTAGAGCGTCGTGAAAGCGTAAAAAGAGACTCACGCATGGATCGACTCTCCATGAGCGACGGGTTTTGCAAGGCTTGCTGTTGCATGGCGCATGATCTCCTCAGCGTTCAGCGCATCTCCTTCGAGAATGGTCGAGATGGCGCCACGATAGAAAACGGCGACGCGGTCGCACATTCCGACGATTTCAGGGAGCTCGGACGAGATCATGATGATCGCATAGCCCTCCTCGGTCAGATTCCGCATCAAACGATAGATTTCTGCTTTTGCACCGACATCGATACCGCGTGTCGGCTCGTCGAAAATCAGGATCGGACAGCGACGATTGAGCCAGCGCGCAATCACCACCTTCTGCTGGTTTCCTCCACTCAGGGTAACCGTGGCGGTTTCATCACCAGGAGCCTTGACCTGAAGAGCCTGCATGAGCGAGAGGGTTTTCTCATGCTCCTTGCTCCGGTCTATCAGGCCCGATTTGCCTGTGTATTGATCAAGATTATTGATCGATACGTTCTCGCGTATGCTGAAGGGCAGTATAAGCCCTTCGGTCTTGCGGTTTTCAGGCAGAAGCCCGATCCCGGCTCTGAGAGCCGCTGCAGGATCGGACAGGGTGATTGCCTGCCCATCCATCGTAACGCTTTTTCCCGGACAGGGCAGCGCGCCGATGAGAGCAAGAGCGGTCTCGGTCCGGCCTGACCCGACCAGTCCTGCAAATCCGAGAATTTCTCCGGCATGCAGATCGAAATCACTGGTCGGCGCATCGCCACGGCTGCGCAGATGACGCGCCTCAAGACGTACGACCCGACTGGCACGCGCCGCTTTGGGCGGAAAACTGTTCTCGATACGGCGACCCACCATCATCTCAACCAGATGATCCATACTGCATTCGGCCACACTGGTCAGACCGACATTGGCGCCATCACGCAGAATGGTAATGCGATCGCATATCTCGAAGATTTCCTCGAGATGATGCGAAACAAAAATAATACCTATTCCATCATCACGCAGCTGTCGCATGACACGAAACAGCAAATCCGCCTCGTTGGGGGTAAGAGGTGCCGTTGGCTCGTCAAGAATGAGAATACGCACATCAAGCGAAAGTGCCTTGGCAATCTCGACGAATTGCTGTTCGGCCACGCTCAGACGTCCAACCGGTACGGACAGATCAATGTGAACACCAATGCGCTCGAACAAGGCCGCTGCCTGTCTGACCATGAACGTTCGGCGGCTCAAACCGAAAGCGTTACGACTTTCACGTCCAAGGAAGATATTATCGACAGCATCCAGATCAGGGACCAGGCTGAATTCCTGAAAAACGATGCCGATCCCCCTAGCGATTGCATCGCGATAGCTCGAAAACCGGCACTCCTCTCCTGCCAGAAGCATCACGCCCTCATCCTGGCTCTGGATACCACCGATAATCTTGATGATTGTCGATTTCCCGGCACCATTCTCACCCAGCAGGGCGTGGATCTCTCCACGCACCAGTTCAAGAGAAACGCCTTTGAGCGCCTTTACACCGGGAAAGCTTTTGGTAATGCCCTGCAGCTTCAGAAGCGGCGGGGCAAAAGGAGAATCAGTTTCTGTCATGATGCCACGCTGCCTCTTCATGATGCTGGGCCTGATGAAATCTTACCAGCTGAAGCTCTGCGCCCCCTTGGCATCGACCAGCTGCACATCAACCGGCACGGTGGCAGGCGGCACTGCACCCCAGTATTTCGCCAGAGCCATGGCCAGAGCCAGACGAACCTGCTGACGCGGGAATTGCGCTGCTGTACCAATGAAATGTGAACCCGGCTTGGCGATAGCCTTGATCGCCTCGGGAGCGCCATCCACACTGACAAGCTTCACATCGTGTCCGCTCGCCTCAATGGCTGAAAGCACTCCCAGCGATCCGTTGTCATTGACGCTGAAGATCCCTTTCATATCGGGATTGGCCTGCAGCATGTTCTCGGCGACTGTCAGGGCCTGATCACGCTCCTGCTTGCCGTTTTGCGTGCTTACAATCGAGATACCCGGGAACTTGACGAGGGCTGCCTTGCATCCCTTGACACGCTCCAGGATCGGCACCACGGGAATACCGTCAATGATGCCGACATCTCCCTTGCCGATGGTCTGCCCCAGATAGGTGCAGGCCTTGAAACCGGCATCATAGTTCTTGGAACCGACAAATGCATCTATCGGCCCGTTGGCCTGGGCATCGACTGACACAATCGGAATGTTCTTGTCGTGTACTGTTTTCACAATGGACGCAACACCAACGGAGTCCGTCGGATTGATCAGTACGACCTGTACACCCTGCTGAACCATATCCTCGATATCACTGACCTGTTTGGACACGTCATGATGGGCGTCACTGATGACAAGTGTTGCACCGATGGACTTGGCTGCATCCTGAAGCGCGTCTTTCATCGTCACGAAATAAGGATTGTTCATTTCCTGAAACGACACGCCAATCTTGAGAGGTTCGGCGGCCTGTGCGCTGACTGCAGCACAGGCGGAACCGGCGATGAAAGTCGTTGCGAGAAGCGTCTTGAGCATCTTGTTCATTTTGAACTCGTATCGAAAGGGGCTTTGCTGCCCGGTGCAGTTTTCCTGCCCTGCTGACAGGGCATGGCTTATCAAGGAAGGCTCGCGGAAAATGCGCGATCAGGTCTGGATCAGATTGCGGTATAACCGCCATCAACGAAGATCTCCTGCCCGTTGATCATCCCCGAGGCAGGGGTGGCGAGGTAAAGCACCAGATCGGCCACTTCCTGAGGAGTAGCGACACGACCTGCGGGAATTTTCTCGAGAAAACGCTGAAGCTTGTCACCTACGCCCCAGACACGCTCGCCCATGGGCGTCCACACCACAGTAGGACAGACCGCATTGGCCTGGATATTATGGGGCGCCCATTCAGCAGTCATGACTTTCGTCAGCCCGTTTAGCCCGGCCTTGGAAGCAACATAGGGGCCATGTTCGGTCAGGGCGACAGTACTGGCCATCGAGCTGATATTGATGATCTTGCCACCGCCCGATGCGATCATACCCGGCACCAGCGCCCGGGCCATAAGCCAGGGGGCACGCAGATTGAGGTTGAGAATGGAATCCCATTCCTCGACGCTCTGTTCGGTCAGCGATTTGGGTATGCTCATACCCGCATTATTCACCAGGATCGTTGCCTCACCGAGCTCAGACCTGATACGTGCGACCACATCCTCTGCTGCCGCAGCGTCGAGCAGATCGGCAGCAACAGCAAGGCAGTTACGCCCCTGAGCCGCAACGAGCGAGCGTGTCTCATCCAGCAGGGCCTCGTCCCGCGCAACGGCGACAATATCAGCTCCTGCCGCGCTCAGGGTCTCACAAATGATGACACCAAGTCCACGGGACGCGCCTGTGACGACGGCGACCTTGCCAGCAAGCGAAAATCGGTTCGAAAGATCGGTCATAACGGCTACAGGCCTCCTGAAAGCGACGCATCCTTGCGTGGAACGGGATTGGGTGAGGCAATCTGCTGTGATTGCTGGCGGAACTGGCGCGGGGTACAGCCTCGCAGCCCCAGAAACACACGATTGAAATTGGACAGATTGCTGAAGCCTGCCTCCCGGCAGATATCAGTGATCGCCATAGGCGTAGTGGTCAGCAGATGACAGGCATGACCAATACGCAGCTTCTGCATGAAACTCATGAACGTCTCGCCTGTCACAGCCCTGAACTGACGCGAAAAGCCGGAGGCTGTCATGCCGATCGATGCCGCAATCGTCTCATGCCGGATCGTGGCAGGATCAGCGGTCAGAAGCTGGCGTACCAGGCGATTGATACGCGCCGCTCCCGGAGCGGAGACACCGACCGGCAAGGTGCGATCACGACAGCTGGCCAGACATCTCCAGGGTGATTGTGAAAGCGACACCAGCAGAGAGAGACACGACCCAAGTTTCTGGGCATTGCTCTGAACACCCAGTGCTTTCAGGGCCTGTCCGTTGAGGTTGGCCTGAATACCGGTAAATTCGAGACCATGTATGGAATCTGCCAGCATGTGGGCCAGCCCGGCAAGTTCGGGGCACAGGGCCATCATACCGTCGATCCAGCTCTGGCTGAACTGAAGAACGACATCACGGCCGTGGAGTACCTCCCCTTCTGAAAGGGGACTGAACCAGGCATGAGGCAAATCCGGCCCCACCAGAACAAGCTGACCGGCTTCGAACGGACCTATGTAATCACCGATCATGGCCCGGCCAGCCCCTTGCGTGATGAGATGCAGCTCATATTCGGGGTGATAGTTCCAGCAGGCGATTGCAGCAGGATAATCGTGCTGATGCCACCGGAAACTGCCTGTTTTCTGCTCGGGTATCACCTCCAGTACAGCAGGACTGCGCGCGCGTCGCGAGCCCTGCCCCATGGAAATGCCATTCAGGAATGACATGGGATAATTCCTATAGAGACAGTCAGGTCAGAGCGTTATCTGCAGTTTGACGTCTTCAGGTCGGCCTTCAGCGGCCCTTTCAAACGCCACAATGCTGTCCCGGAATGGAAAACTCGCTGAAATGAGGGGTTTGAGGTCGATACTGCCCGAGGCGATCAGTGCAATAGCCCGGTCATAGACATGAGCGTAACGAAAGATCGTCTCGACAGTCAGTTCTTTTGCCTGAGCCGCAACAATATCGAATGCGACTTTCCGGGGGGGCATACCCACAAGCACCAGACGTCCGCCCGGGCGGGTGCAGTCCAGTGCATCCTGATAGGCACTTTCAAACCCGCTTGCCTCGAATGTCACATCCACGCCCCAGCCCGCGCCACAATGGGCAGATACGATTTCGGAAGGTTTTTCACTGGCCAGATTGATCGGGACGATGTTTCTGTAAGCGTCGGCGATTGCAAGTTTGGGTGCCGAATAATCACTGATGAAAACCTGACTGGCTCCTGACGCCAGCGCCGCAAGTGCCGTCATGATGCCAATCGGACCTGCTCCGGTAACCAGACAGACATCACCCGGCTGCAAGCGCGCCTTCACACAGGCGTGCACCCCTACTGCCAGCGGTTCCACCATGGCGCCTTCAGCGAAACTTACCTGATCAGGCAGCCTGAAAGTATAGGCAGCCGGATGAACCACAGAGGGGGTCAGACAACCATGGATCGGCGGCGTTGCCCAGAAGCGCACCGCAGGGTCTATATTGTACTGGCCGAGACGGGCTGCGCGCGATTGTGCATCGGGAATACCCGGCTCCATGCAGACACGGTCGCCAACCCTGAGGCCTGTGACTGCCGAGCCGATCTCGGTAATCGTACCCGACGCCTCATGCCCAAGAACCATGGGTTCACGCACAATAAACGGACCAATTGCCCCATGGGTATAATAATGCACATCGCTGCCGCAGATCCCGACCGTGTGGATGGCAATACGTACATCCTCGGGACCAAGCGCCTCGTCGAGCGCGATGTCTCTCAACGACAGAACGCCGCGCTCTTCAAGAACCAGGGCTTGTGCCATCTTGTCATTTTCCTCTCAGGCATGCCGGGAGGCTACCAACCCCCTGGCCCTGATTGCTGAATATAACAGGACAATCCCACATAATAGATACGAACTTAACAAAAACAGGTGATTTCTTGCGGTAAACTAACACCACTCCGTGAGCAGAATTTGCAAGGGATCGGGAAAAGCGATTTTTCCCATCCCCCACATCAGACCCATTTCAGAATTGTGCAGCAATTGTACCGAAAAACTCTCTTGGCGCCGCAACAAAGAGATTGGCGTTGTCATCTCCCGAGACAGAGGCTGCACCATAGACACCGCCGATATAGTCACTGTTGAAAAGATTGGTGACCCCGATGGAGAGCTTCATACCACGCGTAAACAGAATCTTTCCGAAATCATAACTGGCATTGATATTGGATGTCCAATAAGCCGGTATGTACTGATCGTTTGTATAGGTCATGGCACGACGACTCGTATATGTTGTGTTGAAGTTAAAACTGGCGCGACGCCATGTATAGGTTACATTCGCCTTGTACATGAATTTTGGATAATAGACCTGATGCTTTCCTTTTATACTGATCGTCGTGCCATTATAGGGCAACGCCGAATCCTCATAGGTCGCATTGTTCCAGCTGAAGCTGTTTGTGATTTCGAGGCCTTTGACGGGTCGGATCGTGCCAAGAACATCAGCACCATTCATCGTCTCATGCCCGACGTTCAGAAACGCCGCATAGATGTTATTTGTCGGTCCGCTGGTAATAGCCGCAAGCCGGTTGATGTAGTCTGTATGGTAAAAATCAGCACTACCAGAGAAGAATTCTGAGTTGAAACGATAGCCGATCACATAATTCCAGGTACGCTCAGGACGTAATGTATTCTTGCTGGCATCGAACACCGATTGTGCGGGATTGGAAGAAGAACCAAGGCCACCCCATGGATTGCCCGAACTGGATTGCTGACCAAAATCATAGGCACGCATGTTTTCGGCAATATCCCAGTAGAGTTCGTGGTGATTACCGAAATGCCAGTCCCAGTTGAAATGGGGCAGGAATGCATTCGATGCTGTAAGGCTGCCTGAAGCCGGATGGCTGTAATAGGTTCCCCAGCTATCAGCGAGCGCTGCTGTCTGATCGAAATTCGTTCCCCCATGCGTGGTCTGGGTAAGCGATTTGAAACCGCCAGTCAGTGTCATCCCCCTGGCAAGATGCCAGACATCCTGGATATAGAACTGAAAGGTGTTGGTATTGAAGGCATCCGCGTACCAGGTAGTCGCCTGAGAGGCATAATAATCACTCTTGGAATTATGAGCAGCATTCTGACCATCCTCATAGAGCCGCATCGGATAATTGAACCGGTCATTTTCATACCAGAGCCCGGTCTGGATGGTGTGATTCCGCAGCTTGATATCGAAACTCTGCGTCATGCCAAGCCGTCGGACATCTGGATGCCCTGCCTGATCGGCCATCAGCACGCCGGATGAAGGTGAGACCAGAAAGGGATTTGTTCCCTGATAAACGCCATTGGAAATATGACCATACGCCAGAGTATGGGAGGTGACATTCGAGGCAAGGTCAAAATCAGCCCGCACAGCCGAAAGATAATTGCGCTGCTCCTGCGTACCATCATAGGCAAAATCACCAACTTCATCATTGGTAATCCCGGCCGGCAGTCCGGGCGGAATACCTCCATTCTGGGCGTAATAGGCATACTGCTTGGCTTTGTCGTAATCCGGCTTGAGATAAGTCGTATTGCGTCCCAGAAGGCGCCACATGTTCTTGGTGAGACTCATGAAATTATACTGGTCAAAATTCGAATAATCGAAAATGGCCGTGATTTTCCCATGCTCGCCAACCGGCTGAACAAGCTTGAAATTCGCCTGGTGTTCCTGCTGGTCACCGTAACCTTTCCAGAGATCCTGCGCCGTACGCGCATAGGAGGCATAGAATTTCGTGCCGGTCTGGTTGAGAATACCGCTATCTGCGCGGGCAAAAGTACGAAACAGATCAAAACTGCCAAATGTCTGGCTGACCCGGCCGCCCGCCTTGTCCAGAGGATCGTCTGTCGTGAAGGTAATAGCGCCCCCCAGCGTCTGGGCCGAGGGCATCTCAACCGCTCCAGCCCCCTGCGTGAGCGTCATACCGGCAATATTTTCCTGGATCGCCATCTGGTCGACACCGAGGCCGTTCCAGTTATGAAAACCCTGCGTCCCCATGGGTATCCCATCCATTGAGACACCAAGCTGCGACTGATTGAAGCCACGAATATAAAGCGTATTGGCAACCGTATCGAGGCCAAACGCGTCATCTGAGGCGAAATTGGCCCCCGGTGTCGTGAGTGCCAGAATCTGCATGGGACTGGTGCCCGCCGTAAAATGATCCATGGTCTGACGTGTAACCATTTCGGTTGCACCATGAGAAGCAATACGATGGGCAGAAATAACCATCGACTCACTGGACCGGGCCTCGATATCCCGTCGGTTCTTAGCGTGAGACTGAATGACGCGACCACCGGCAGGGACCACACGACCAGGCCTGGCCTTTCTGTCCCCGAGCCTCGCGGGATGGTTTAGTGAGGCCCTTGTATGATGCGGCACATTTCCGGTGCTTTTGCCCAGCGCTGACTGGGGAATTACGAGTGTCGCCAAACCGCACAAAGCTGAAACACAAAACAATGCCCGTTTGACGTCAAGGATAGGTCGCCCCTTGCCATGCTGACTCATTCTGAACCGGCCTCCGCAAATTGTTTCCCATCAATACGGAAACGACTCCGCATCGTTCTGATTACGTTATGTATTACAAAGTATGAATGCAACGAGATTCATGGAACATGTCATAACCCGGACCCTGGCAGGTTTTCAGTCCTAGCGGATTTGGCAGCAAGCTCACCCCAGGCTTATGCTACTTCTCTCCTGAACAGAGATGAGGAAGACCTCCATGGTGAAGCGTCACGTGTCCCCCGGTTTGAGTCGACGCACGGCACTAGCCTCCCTCGTCGCAACAGGCAGTGGCGTCGTCGGATTGTCCATTGCCCGTGCCTCAGAACCGGGCCCACAGACAGCCCCTCTCGCTCCGGCAGACGAGCGCAAGGGAGAACCGAATACGTCGCATCCCTCACCGGCGGATCAGCCAGGCGCGACCTCTCATCCTGTTATCAGGACCCAGGCCGATGCATTCTATCGTCCGACAGTGCATTACTCCCCGGAGCGGGGATTCATGAATGATCCGAACGGACTGATTCATGATGGCAGGATCTTTCATCTCTATTATCAGTACGATCCGTTTGCGCCTTATGCCGGCCATGTTCACTGGGGTCATGCCACAAGCCAGGATCTCCTGACCTGGGAAGACCAGCCTGTCGCACTGAACGAGACACCACAGGGAGAAGCCTATACGGGTTGTGCTGTACTGGACGCACGCAACAGCTCCGGCCTGTTTTCTTCGGATCAGGGTGGGCTGGTTGCCCTCTATACCCGCGCAACGCCGCAAAAACAGACACAGTTTCTTGCCATCAGCAATGATGAAGGCAGAAGTTTCAAGGATATTGCACAAAACCCGGTGCTGGATATCAGCAGCAACTCCTTCCGCGATCCCAAAGTGATCTTTCATAAACCAACAGGTCAGTGGGTCATGGTCGTGGCAAAAGCGCGGCTGCATCAGATTGCATTCTACGCCTCGATCGATCTGAAACGCTGGACGCATCTGAGCGATTTTGGCCCTTCAGGTCTGTTCGGTGTCGATTATGAATGTCCCAATCTAATTGAAATCCCAGTTGAAGGAGGAGGATCGCGCTGGGTGTTGTTCATCTCAGTCAATCCGGGTGGCCCGACAGGAGGCAGTATCACCCAGTATTTCGTCGGCCATTTCGATGGCAGCCGCTTCACCCCCGATGATACGGTGATTGGTCTGACCGATTTCGCCAAAGATGCCTACGCGCTGCAATGCTATGAGAACATGCCGGGCGACGAAGCCGTTTCAATTGCCTGGCTCGGCAACTGGCAATACTGTCAGGAACTGCCAACCCAGAGCTGGCGTGGCTGCATGACCCTGCCTCGGGTCATGACCCTCCGCCACGACGCGGCGGGATGGCTGAGACTTGCGCAGGCTCCCAGGGGAATTGAGGCCCTGCGTGAGGAGGCTGTGCCTTTTGCCTGTCCCAAGCTCACTGCTGGTTCCAGCAATTCGGTACCCCTGCCTCCCGGCGCCGCAATAGAGCTCATTCTGAGTGTGACAGTCGACCAGATGGCGCCCGATCTTCCTCTGGGGGACAAGGGGCGCACAGGGCGTTTCGTTATCGTGTTCGGCAATGATCAGGGAGAGACACTCACGATCGGCTTTGATGCCTTCAGCGGGCAGCTCTGGATAGACCGCGCCGATCTCAATGGTTTCAAGCAGCCTTTCTTCACCGGCCAGTTTTCAACAGCGCTCAACCCCGATGACCGCCATTTTGACGCACGGCTCATACTCGATGCCTGCACACTTGAGGTATTTGCCAATGCCGGCCTATCGGTCGGTACAGCACTCCTCTTTCCTGCCAATCCCCTCACCTTCCTCAAACTTGAAGCAACCGGTGCCGGCGCAACGCTCGATCGATTGATGCTTTACCGCCTCAGGAAAGTCATGCCGCGCGAGACGGCTCTGTAACAAGGCCTCACCAACACTGTCACTGACTGGAGTTTCTGCCTCAAATGTCTTTCGTCACCTGTCTTGTCGTCATGCTCGGGGGCGCCCTGGGCACCCTTGCGCGTTATCTGATGACACTCGCGACCGCCCCCTATAGCCGTACCATGCCCTGGGGAACGATCCTGGCCGTCAATACGGTCGGGTCTTTCGTTATCGGCTTCTTCGGCACACTCACTCTCGCCCATGGACGCTTTCCGGCCTCGGAAAACATGCGTCTTTTCGTGATGGTCGGAATCTGTGGCGGCTATACGACCTTCTCATCCTTCAGTCTGCAGACGCTCGACCTGTTACGTGCTGACGCCTGGGGGCGGGCCGTACTCAATATCGTCCTTTCAGCCCTGCTTTGCCTGGGCGCCGTGTCGTTGGGTCATCAGGCTGCTTCCAGACTCAATGCAGGCGCCTTCCAGATCGCACAGAATGAAACCGAGGAAGACGCCTGAATATCCCTCAGGCGGATAGTGCCTCGAAACGGGCTGTCTGCTCATCACAGCGGTAAAAATCCGCCATCGGATAGGGCTGGCGGGCGAGAGTTGCGACAGCGTCAATCACACGATCCACTTTTTCGTCGCTCATCAGCACACTGAAATTGAGGCGTGTCCAGCCCGGTTTCTCGATTTCCTGTCCGGAAAGGATAGCCTGACGCAAAAGGGCGGAAGCAGAGGCATCAATGGACAGGAGACGATGGGCGTAAGGACCGGCGCAGGCGCAGCCACCACGCGCCTGAATACCATAGCAATCCGACAGCAATCTGGTGAAAAGCTGTTGATGAACATAGCCGCCGCGCTGACGATCCCGTATACGCATGGAGAAAATCGGCAGAGCAGGACTGTTTTTCGAAATACCGATCAGTTCGATTTCCGGTACCTTGCGCCAGGCATCGAGAGCACGCTCACGCAATTCGGCATGGCGTGAATTCATGAACTCCTGCCCGATAGCCTCCTTGACAAGAAAGGCCATAGCCGCCCGGATATCACCGACGACATTCGGAGTACCCGCTTCTTCCCGATCGCTCACGCAACCGGAATAATCATGCCCCCAGGGTGATACAAAGCGCACCGTACCTCCACCGGGCAGGCTGGGGCGGGTAAGGGCCACAGCTTCGTCACGAACGATCATGACACCTGAAGCTCCGGGTCCGCCAATGAACTTGTGAGGCGAGATAACAACTGCGTCTTTCTGAGCATCCGTTCCCGCAGCCATATCGATGGCAAGATAGGGACCCCCACCCGCAAAATCCCAGACTGAGCGCGCACCATATGCGTTGAGGAGGCGCGTTACGGCATCCACATCTGTCAGAATACCAGTGACATTTGAAGCAGCAGAAAACGCCCCGACAACCAGACGAGCCGGGTCTGTCCCTGCCAGAATACGCTCCAGCATTACAAGGTCAGGCCCACCTTGCGGCCCCTCCTCGATCTCGACAATTTCGGCGCCACTCTCCCGCCAGGGCAATATATTGGAGTGATGTTCATAAGGTCCGATCAGAACCAGCGGTTTTTGCTTTTCGGCTACTGCGTTGGTGACACCCATCAGGTTGACAAGACGATTGATTCCGGCTGTGGATCCCGAACCGGTGAAAACCACACTAAAACCCTCCGGTGCCTTGCAAAGACGCCCAATATGCCTGCGTGCCGAGGCGCGGAGACGGGTCATCATACGACCACAATACGAAGCCTGAGTATGGCTGTTGGCGTAATAGGGCAGCACCTGGGTCAGCATGAAGCTCTCGATCTGATGCAATGCCCGTCCCGAGGCCACATAATCGGCATATAACAAGGGATGATCACCAAATGGGCCCGGTACCGCTACCCCCTCACCAATCACGCCTTGCCTCAGGGCATCAAACCCCTTTTCCGTATCGAGGGACCGGGCAAAATCGGCAAGACAGGTCTCAGGATCAAACATCGGGCAGTCTCCAACTGGTGATCCTGCAAGATTAGAGCGGCCGAAGCATAAAAACTCTCCTCTTCTCCTCGTATTTCGTGTTATTTTTCTATCACATGATCTGTTTTCAGGATTTTCATGGATCAAATTGACAAATCCATCCTGCGTACCCTTCAGAGGGACGCGTCGCTGTCCCAGCGTGAACTCGCTGACAAAGTCGGGCTTTCGCAAAACGCATGCTGGCGCCGTCTTCACACACTACGGGCAAACGGCGTTATAAAGGGTGAGACCTTGCGTCTCTCCCAAGAAGCCATCGGGCTGGGCGTGACAGTGTTTGTCATGGTCCGCACGCGCTATCACTCCCGCGAATGGCTCAGCCAGTTTCGGGAGGCCGTACTGTCTATCCCTCATATTGTCGATTTTCACCGGTTGGCCGGCGATTACGACTATATGCTCAAGATCGTGGCAAAGGACATGAATGCCTTTGACGGCATTTACCAGATCCTGATCAGCAAGGTCGAACTCGACACAGTGACCTCCTATCTCTCCATGGAAGCCATTGCTGACAGCCGGGACATGCCCGTCTGATATGAAAAAACGGCGGCATTCTGCCGCCGCCCCGTTTACCCTATTTCTCTTCCGGCTTGGTGATAAGCTCGAACAGCAGGACTGATCTTCCGGTGACCGTATAGACCTGCTTTTGCGCAAAACGCTCTTCTTCGAGGGTATCCCCGTCATCAGGACGATTGGTATCGAGCAGAAGCTTCCATTCCTCCCCTTCGGCTTCGGGCAGTGTAAACTGCACGACATCATGCCAGCTGTTCAGGATCAGCAGTAATGTTGCATCAGCACCGCGACGCTTGATGCCGCTCTGTTGCGCCCGCCCGTCGAGCATGAGACCGAAGCACTGGGCCTGCGACCATTCATCCTGTTGCATGACCCCGCCCGAAGCACTTACCCAGCTCAGTTCCTTGACATCCAGCTCGGGATTGTAGGCTTCCGTCAGGAAGCGCGAGCGACGAAGGATCGGGAAGCGTCGACGTAGAGCCAGAAGACGCCGGGTAAATTTGGAAAGACTGGCTCCTTCTTCACTGATACTCCAGTTAACCCAGGATATGTCGTTGTTCTGACAATAGGCGTTGTTGTTACCTCCCTGGGTTCGACCGAATTCATCTCCTGCCAGGATCATCGGCGTTCCCTGAGAAAAGATCAGGGTTGCCAGCATGTTGCGACACTGACGCCACCGCACTTCATTGATGGCCTCATCATCTGTCGGTCCTTCGACACCGTAATTGCAGGAACGATTATCCGAAGTACCGTCTTTCCCGTCCTCGCCATTCGCCTCGTTGTGTTTCTCATTGTAAGAAACACAGTCAAGCAGCGTAAAGCCATCATGTGCCGTGATGAAATTCACACTCGCCCAGGCCTGTCGCCCGGAATGATTGAACATGTCCGGGCTGCCCAGCAGACGCGGGGCAAGGACATCGGCCTTGGCCTCGCCTCTCCAGTAATCACGCACCGTATCACGGTACTTGTCATTCCATTCAGCCCAGCCAGGTGGGAAATGCCCGACCTGATAGCCCCCCGGGCCTACGTCCCAGGGTTCGGCAATCATCTTGAGATGGGTCAGGGTCGGATCCTGACGGCAAATTCTCAGGAAACCGGAATCACTATCGAAACCATCAAGCTCACGCGCAAGAATTGTTCCAAGATCAAACCTGAATCCATCAACTCCGATCTCGTTTGCCCAGTAACGGAGACTGTCAGTGACAAGTTGTATGGAAGCAGATTTTGTCAGGTTGAACGTGTTACCCGTTCCGGTATCATTTATATAGAATCTTTTGTTGTCTGGCATGAGACGATAGTACGAAGCATTATCGAGCCCCTTGAAAGAGAGAGTCGGGCCCAGCTCATTACCTTCTGCCGTGTGATTGTAGACAACGTCCATGATCACTTCAATCCCGGCCTCGTGATAGGCCGCAATCATACGACGTACCTCTGAGAGCGCATCATCCTGATCGGCCGCATAACGGGCATCGGGCGAGAAATAACCGATGGTATTGTAACCCCAGTAATTGGTCAGTCCCTTGTCGACGAGATATTCGTCAGCCACAAAGCTCTGGATAGGCAAAAGCTCGATTGTGGTAATGCCGAGCGATTTCAGATGCTCAATGACATGGCGGTTACCCAGACCGGCATAGGTTCCCCTCAGGCGTCGTGGCACACGGGGATGGTTGAGCGTATATCCCCTGACGTGGGTCTCATAGATAACCGTATCAGTCCATCTCGTTTTCAACGGTCGAAGGTTCTGCGCCGCAGGATCGGTAATGACGCATTTGGGTATGAATGCTGCGCTGTCACGATCATCGAAGCTGAGATCCTTGTCGGCGTGGCCCAGCTGATAGCCGAAAAGGGCGGGATCCCAGGTAATCTCGCCGAAATATTCGCGAGCGTAAGGATCAAGCAGCAACTTGTTCGGATTGAAGCGATGGCCTGCATCCGGTTCGTAAGGACCGTGAACGCGGTAGCCATAAAGCTGACCCGGGCGCAGATCCGGCACCCAGCCGTGGAAGACCTGGTCTGTATATTCCGGCAGCCTGATCCGGTCTGTCTCTTTCTCGCCATTCTGGTCAAAAAGGCAGATATCGACAGCAGTGGCGTTGGCCGAGAAAACGGCAAAGTTAACGCCCTTCCCATCATAGACGGCACCACGCTCGGCAGGGCTTCCTTCTTTCAGGCGTTTTTCAAAAGAATCACTCATTGGTTTCTTTCCATCCTGACCCAGTATCCCGGCGTTTTCGCAAGCTGATCCGGGATAACGAGACGCCTAACGTCCAAGCCGGGAAAAGAGGCGATAACATAAACGCGAGGTCTTGACGATTTCAGCTTTCAGACGTTTCATAAGTATTGCCAGCATTAAAATGCCGCTAATTCTTAGGCTTACCAAAAAAACGAGGCCCGCCATGGCTACTGATCAGATCGTTGCGCTTCCGACAGATCTGCAGCTTCTCTCTGTCACATCAGAGATGTTCCCGCTCGTGAAGACGGGCGGACTGGGCGACGTTGCAGCCTCACTTCCGGCTGCCCTGCGTCATCATGGTGTACGAACCGTGACGATTTTGCCCGGATATCCGGCAGTCATGAACGCCCTGACGCACAGAACAGAAGTCTTCGTGTTTCACGACATGCTTGGCTACCGGGCCACCCTCTGGGAAGGAACGGCCCATGGCCACCATCTCTATGTCGTTGACGTTCCGGAACTTTATGACCGTGAGGGAGGCCCCTATCTCGGGCCGGACGGCCGAGACTGGCCTGACAATCACATGCGATTTGCCGTATTGTCGCGCGTTGCGGCTTGCATCGCCCAAGGGTGTCTGCCGAGCTGGCGTCCGGATGTGGTGATGACCCATGACTGGCAGGCCGGCCTGGTTGCTGCCTACCTTCGTTATGACCAGCTCCCCGCTCCTCCGGTAGCCCATGTCATCCATAATATGGCTTTTCAGGGCCTATTTCCGCGTGAAATTCTGTCACGGATCGGATTGCCAGACCATGCTTTTACATTCGACGGTGTCGAATTCTATGGCAAGGTCGGCTATCTCAAGGCCGGACTTCAGATCGCTGAGCGTCTGATCACCGTTTCACCAACCTATGCTGAAGAGATCCAGACCGAACAGAATGGTATGGGACTGGAAGGACTTCTCAGGTCACGCTCGGCTGATCTCAGCGGCATTCTGAATGGCATCGATCTGCATGAGTGGAACTCGCTGACGGATCCGGCTGTCATCTTCCCTTATGCTATTGGCGATATTGCAGGACGAAGGGCAAACAAGCGGGTTTTCCAGGCCGAGTTCGGGCTTCCTCAGGACTCGAATGCCATGTTGCTGGGTATTGTCAGCCGCCTGACGCGCCAGAAAGGTGTGGACATTCTGGCTGAAATCGCACCGAGGCTCTTTCAGGCCAATATACAGCTTGCTGTGGTCGGGGTGGGTGATCAGGAAATCATGCAATCATTCCGCACCCTGCAGCTGGCTTATCCGCGTAACCTTGTCTGCCATCTGCGTTACGACGAAATCCTGGGCCATCGCCTACATTCTGCTGTTGACGCCTCACTGGTTCCGTCCCGTTTCGAGCCTTGTGGTCTGACCCAGCTTCATGCCTTGCGCTATGGCTCTGTTCCCATAGCCGCCCGCGTCGGGGGTCTGACTGATACAATTGTCGATGCGAATGCCGCTGCGATAGAGGAAGGCGTAGCCAATGGCATTCTGTTCTCACCGACAGAGCCTGATGCCCTTTATCGCGCCATCATGCACGGCAAGAAACTCTTCAGACAAAAATCCGTCTGGGCCCGCCTTCAGCGCAATGGCTCACTGCATGATGTCTCCTGGCACGGCAAAGCTGCACATTACGCACGGTTGTTGATGGAAATGGCAGGAAGAACTCCGGTGAGGGCCTTTGGCGAAAATGACATTGCCCCGAGACTGAGCGATATGGGCATGCCGTTCTCCCCCAGTTCTGCTTTCACCCGTACAGCAAGAATGCCCCAGAGCAGGCCCCGTAACCCGGGCCTGGGGCGAACAGAGCCACCCCGATTTGGCGCGGCATCCTGATATAATTTTCTTTTCGAGGCGAGACACTCCTTTCCATGACCGATACTGACCTGCCTCAACTGCCCACCTCTTCACTCAAACCCCAAGAAATAATATTGATCGATGAAATTGTAGAAGGACGTATTCACGATCCTTTTGCCTATCTCGGGCGCCATCGCGAGGGGCGCAGCAATATCGTACGCGTTTTCTATCCTGATGCGGTCGAGGTTCGTCTCATTACCGAACGCAGGAACAAGCCGCCGCTCGAAAAGAAAATGGACAGGATTGATGACAGGGGTATTTATACTGCGTCTATCAGTGCCCAGTCCCCGCGTTACAGTCTGCGCATTCTCTGGGCCGATGGCTGGCAGGAGACGCATGACCCCTATAGCTTCGGCACCCTGATTGGCGATCTCGACCTTTACCTGTTTGCCGAAGGCAATCATCGCGATATCGACAAAATCATGGGAGCCCATATCTGCGAGATTGATGGTGTTGCCGGTGTGCGGTTCACTGTCTGGGCTCCCAATGCCCATCGCGTCTCGGTTATTGGCGACTTCAATATCTGGGATGGTCGGCGCCACCCGATGCGGCTGCGTCACAGCGCTGGTATCTGGGAATTATTCGTCCCTGGCATAGGATCAGGAGAGCGATACAAATTCGAAATAATGGCCCAGGGCGGTGTCATTCTCCCAGCCAAAGCGGATCCTTACGCCCGTTATGCCGAACTGCCTCCGGCGACTGCTTCGATCGTAGCCCCCCCTCTGGAGCATCAGTGGCAAGATCAGGAATGGATGGCAAAACGGGCAGAACGACAGGCGCTTAATGCACCAGTATCGATCTACGAACTGCATGTTCCGTCATGGCAGCGCCGCAATTCCCCGACAGGCTATATCAGCTGGAACGATCTGGGTGATCAACTGATCCCTTATGTCACTGATCTTGGCTTTACCCATATCGAACTGATGCCGATTACCGAATATCCGTTCTCCGGTTCCTGGGGTTATCAGCCCCTAAGCATGTACGCCCCGACTTCCCGTCATGGAACACCCGCTGAGTTTGCTCATTTCATCGATCGGTGCCATCAGGCCGGGATTGGCGTAATCATGGACTGGGTTCCGGCCCATTTCCCGGCAGACGCCCATGGGCTGGCCCTGTTTGATGGTACGCATCTCTACGAACACTCTGATCCAAGAGAAGGTTATCATCAGGACTGGCATACACTGATCTATAATTTCGGACGCACTGAAGTCCGTAATTTTCTGACAGGCAGCGCGCTGTACTGGCTGCGTAATTTCCACCTGGACGGGCTGCGCGTGGATGCTGTTGCCTCTATGCTTTACAGGGATTACAGCCGCAAGGATGGTGAATGGTGCCCCAATATCTATGGTGGGCGCGAGAATCTCGAAGCTGTCGGCTTCATGCGGGAGCTTTCAGGCATCATCCGCGATTATTGCCATGATGCCGCGCTGATTGCGGAAGAATCAACAGCATGGCCAGGTGTTACTGCCCCGGCCGAAGTGGGTGGTCTCGGGTTCCGCTTCAAATGGAACATGGGCTGGATGCATGACACCCTGCGCTATATGCAGCACGATCCGCTCTGGCGCTGCCATCACGGCTCGGACATCACTTTTGGCATGGTCTATGCCTATACCGAGCATTTCGTCCTGCCGCTCTCTCATGACGAAGTTGTACATGGCAAGGGATCACTTCTGTCGCGCATGCCGGGCGATGACTGGCAGCGCCATGCCAACCTCCGTGCCTATTATGCCCTGATGTGGGCCTATCCCGGCAAAAAGCTGCTTTTCATGGGCGGTGAATTGGCCCAGTGGGAGGAGTGGCACAATGACCGCGAGCTGGCCTGGCACAGGCTTCATGACGATCTGGGTCGAGGCGTTCATGATACGTTACAGAGTCTCAACAGAATATATCGTCAGGAACCGGCGCTCTCGGCTCATGATTATGCTCATGACGGTTTTCGGTGGGTAATCGCCGATGACACGACAAACACCGTCTTCGCATGGCTGCGACAGGCGCCCGGCGCCTCTCCTGTCCTTGTCGTATGCAACATGACACCTGCAGTGCAGCACGGATATCGTATCGGGGTGCCGACAGGCGGGGCTTGGGTAGAGCGCGTGAATACTGATGAGAAGAGATATGGAGGATCGGGTATTACAAATGAGGGATTCATTCAGACACGGGAAGAATCTTCTCATGGCATGGAACATTCTCTTGCCCTGACGCTTCCTCCTCTCGCTGTTCTGTATCTTACACCCAAAGGCAGCTGAGTTTTCCTTATCAAGGAGGCACCGATGCAGCAGAGATATCTATACCAGCCCCAGTTCGGTGCGACCCCGCAAAGCGATGGAACAACCCGTTTCACGCTTTGGGCACCTTCGTGTGAAACGGTTTCGATCCAGATCGAAAATGATGTGTCGCGACCCATGCACCGTGACACCGACGGCATCTTCACCCTCGCAGTCAACTGCCCTCCGGGAACGCGCTATCGCTATCTCGTACGCGATGATCTCGCTGTTCCCGATCCTGCCAGCCGCAGCCAGCCAGAAGGCGTACATGGCCCAAGCGCTGTAACCGACCCGAAAGCCTATCTCTGGCAGACCCCTGACTGGAAAGGACGCCCTTGGAACGAGGCCGTAATCTATGAATTACATGCCGGCCTCCTCGGTGGTTTTGATGGAGTGTCCCAACGCCTCGACGAACTCAAGGCGCTGGGAATTACTGCCATAGAAATCATGCCGGTCAACAGCTTTGGGGGTACGCGCAACTGGGGCTATGACGGTGTACTGCCTTATGCGCCAAGCTGTGCCTATGGTGAACCGGATAGCCTGAAGCGGCTTGTCGATACGGCACATCAGAAAGGGCTGATGGTCATCCTTGACGTGGTTTATAACCATTTTGGCCCGGACGGTAACTTTCTGCATGAATATGCAGAAGCGTTTTTCGATAACGAGAACAATTCGAGCTGGGGCGTCGGAATAGCGTTCGCAAAACCTCAGGTTGCCGATTTCTTCATTGATAACGTACTTTACTGGCTCATGGAATTCCGCTTTGACGGCGTCCGTATCGATGCAGCTTCTGCCATCACCGATCACGCCTGGTTCGGGAAACTCCGAGAGCGTGTCGCTCGACAGATCGAACCGGGGCGCCATGTCCATCTGATCCTTGAAAACGAGAACAATGATTCCGGCCTCCTGCGCGACGGTTTCACTGCCCAGTGGAATGATGATGGCCATAATGTGCTGCATGTCATACTGACTGGTGAAACAGAGGGCTATTATGAGATGTTTGCTGATAACCCGACAAGCATCCTCGCCCGCGTCCTCCATGAAGGCTTTGCCTATCAGGGCGAGGTTAATCCTTATTCGGGCAAAAAACGCGGGATGCCCAGCGGCGATCTTGCAACAGACAAATTTATCCTTTTCCTCCAGAATCACGACCAGACCGGAAACCGTGCACTGGGGGAAAGGCTGATCTCGCTTGCCAGCCCCGAGCCATTACATGCGGCTTACGCATTACTCCTGCTCAGCCCAATGATACCCATGCTTTTCATGGGAGAGGAATGGGGCTGTCGCTCACCTTTCCTGTTCTTCTGTGATTTTCACGACGAGCTGGCTGATGCTGTTCGCGAAGGACGTCGCAAGGAGTTCGCCAAGTTCTCAGCCTTTCAGGATCCCGAGAAACGCAAGACGATCCCGGATCCGAATGCGCTGTCAACCTTCGACAGATCCAGACCAGATCGCAAAGAGCGCGATACACCAGAAGGACGTATCTGGCTCGAGCGTACACGGAGCCTGCTGGCATTACGCAAGCACTGGATCGCACCTTATCTGACACAGGCCCACAGCCTGAATGCGACGGTAATCGGAGACAGATCCATATTGGCGCGATGGAGACTCGATAACGGATCGGTTCTTTCAATCGCCCTCAATCTCTCCAATCACGAAACATGCAGAATCAGCGAACCAGGCAGGCTTCTCTATAGCTCTGCCAGCAGGCGGGCAGTAGAAGAACTTCCCCCTGGCAGTCTTGTCGCCGGTCTGGAGTAACGCTTATGACCCCCCTTCCTTTTACCGCCACGCTTCGACTGCAGTTCCACCGTGAATTCACCTTCGACCACGCCATTCCTCTTGTCCCGTATTTCCGAAAACTTGGAATAAGCCATCTCTATGCTTCCCCGCTTCTGGCCTCCACACCAGGCTCGATGCATGGGTATGATACGGTTGATTGTCACCTTATCGACCCTGATCGTGGCGGCATTGATGGATTACGTCGCCTCGTCTCCAGGTTGCGTCAGGAAGGAATGGGGCTGATCCTCGATATTGTACCCAATCACATGGGTGTAGGCCCCGATAATGGCTGGTGGATGGATGTCCTGCGGCTTGGCCAGCGCAGCGCCTACGCACAACATTTCGATATCACCTGGCAACCGGCTGATCCCGACCTGCATCACAAGGTCCTTCTGCCCTTCCTCGGTTCTCCTCTGGGCGACATCATTGAGGCCGGTGACCTGGTGCTGGCGTTTAATGAAAAAACCGGTCATGCCGAGATCCATTATGGAGATCAGCGTTTCCCCCTGTCGCCAGAGAGCGAAAAAGCCCTGCTCGACGAGGTGGAATATCATGACAGCCTGCCTGTAACCCCGGCCTTTCTGACGACAGAGACAGGTAAAAATCTGAGGAAAAAGCTTCATTCCCTGCTGGATCCTCACACCAAGTCAGGGCGCGCCCGGATCGAAGCGCTTCTTGACGCTCAACACTACCGACTTGCCTGGTGGCGGGTTGCAGGCGACCTCATCAACTGGCGACGCTTTTTCGATGTGACGTCTCTGATCGCCCTGCGTATGGATCGGCGTGAGGTCTTTGATGACGCGCATCGGCTGGTGTTCGATTTGTACCGTGAAGGGCTGATTGACGGATTACGGGTAGACCATGTTGATGGTCTTGCAAGACCTGCCGAATATTGCTCTCGTCTGAGGGGCAGGCTCGACGCCCTGCGTCGGGAACGACCCGTGCCACTTCAGAGCCAGGCACCTTTCCTTATCGAGAAAATCCTGCAACGAAATGAAATTCTTCCGCTCGAATGGCCTGTCACTGGCACGACCGGCTATGATTTTCTGGAGCAGGTTGACCTTCTGTTGCACCATCCCTGTGGTGAGGCCCCCATCACCGAACTCTGGTCGGAATTTGGCCCTGTCGATTGCGAGGAGGTCGAACATGTCGCCCGGCATGAAAAACTCGATACATCCTTCTATGGTGAATTTGAAACGCTGGTAGCTCTTCTCGCAAAAGAATTCCCGACAGAACGGGACCTTACACCTCACGCCCTTGGCTCGGCGCTGCGTGCGCTCCTCACGGTCTTTCCGGTCTATCGCAGTTATTTCGCCGATGGCGGTGACTCTGGTGCCGATTTCCGCGCCATCGACAAAGCCCGGCTTGAGGCACAGCATATGCTGCCTGTCTACCAGCACGAAATTCTGGATCAGCTCTGTCAGTATCTGGCTGATGCGCGCATTGATACCGCTGAACGTCAGGATATCCTGGAGCGTTTTGAACATCTCACTGCACCACTAACGGCCAAGGCAGGTGAGGATACCGCTTTCTATCGTTATGCGCGTCTGCTTTCACGCAATGATGTCGGCTGCAGCCCTGATCGTTTTTCAGCACCGGCTTCTTATTTCCACAGAATGAACAAGGAACGTCTTTCCAGTCATCCCCAAGCCCTTCTGACAACAGCCACTCATGATCACAAACGTGGGGAGGATGGACGCACTCGTCTCATGGTTCTGAGCGAACCAGAGTCAGAATGGCCTCATACTGTCAGAAAATGGCTCAGAAACTCGCAATCCTTTCTGGAAAAAACTTCGCATGGCCCTTCACCTGTTCCGGCCGATGCCTACTTCATCTTCCAGACCCTCATTTCTTCCTGGCCGCATGAAAAAAGCGAGATGCAGGCTTATCCTGAACGCCTCGAAGCCTATCTCACAAAGGCTTTGCGTGAATCTGGAGAGCGGACCAACTGGAGTCATCCGGACGAAGCCTATGAAGAAGCCTGTCTCGCTTTTGCAAGAACCTATATCACTGGTGAATTTCACATAGAGATCGCTACCTATGTCAATCGCATCGAAAATGCTGCAGCGCTGAACAGTCTCTCCCAGACGCTGCTGCGCATGACCAGCCCCGGCGTTCCTGATCTCTACCAGGGGCGTGAAGGATGGGATTTCAGCCTTGTGGATCCTGATAACCGACGGCCCGTCGATTATGAACGCCGCGAACGGATGCTGGCAGAAGGGCAGAGTTTCGAGGAGAGCTGCCACGAATGGAAAACCGGCCGGGCAAAACAGGCCCTGATCGAGACAGTACTCAACCTCCGTCTGAAACAGCCTGACCTGTTCGAGAAAGGGCATTACAAATCTCTAGAAGCGACTGGTCCTCTTGCCACCCATATCGTCGCATTCGAGCGCGAGTCCTCGTCAGGAGCATATCTCGTGATTGCTCCCCGCCTGACAATGGCACTTTCCCCTAATAACGACCTCAGTACCCCCCATGGAGACTGGGCCAGTACGACCCTCCCGACACAGGGCAGATGGCGCAGTCTCCTGCATCAGGCGCCACTTTCTGATAACCCTGTATTCTCACTGTCTTATCTCAACGGGACCATTCCTATCGATATTCTCGTCAGAGAGTGATCAGAATCTTTATGGACAAGGGGCGGTGAAACCGCCCCTTTTTCTTTGCACCGTCTGTTTTCGAAGAAAAACCAATCCCGGGCAAAATGTTCTTTTTCCTGTTCTGAACTTATTTTTCACCAATTGTGTTTTACCTCCACCCCTCTGGCAACTGCACCTCCACGCGTGACGTTCTATGACCCTGTCAATGAGGTGATGCGTGCACATAGTTCATATAGCGCTGGGCGGCTGTCTGCGCGCGCCTCCTGTCCGTTATGGCATCACTCCCGACACAGGGGGACATATCGCTTACGTATTAAATGCTGCCCTGTCGCAGGCTTTGCTTCCGGAAACCAGTCACGTCACAATTGTAACAAGACGATTTCGAAATGAATACCTCGGACTGATTCATGACCAGGAAGTCGAACACCTGTCCGACAAGATAACGATCCTCAGGATCGGGGAAGCCGGAGCTCCTTATTGCGAGAAGGATGCTCTCAGTGCCTGTCTACCCGCCCTTGCTGAATCGCTACGTCGTCATATGGCCCGACCCGACTGTCGTTTCGATATCGCCCATGTGCACTTTGCCGATGCAGCTTCTATTGGCCTTTCACTGGCGGCCCTAACGAACCTGCCCGTTATCTACACGCCTCATGCACTGGGTATCGACAAGCTTCAGGCAGGTGGTGCAGACTGCAAAGCGCTTCGTGACAGGATTGCTTGCGAGACAAATGCCATTCAACACTCAGATGGCCTCATTGTCTCGACACGAAATGAAGCAGATTTTCAGGTGCCACGTTATGGTGTGACATCAGCCACCGCAAAAACACGTGTCATAGCTCCTGGTGTCCCCCCGCTTTCAAAAGCTGGTGCGGAACAAGGCGCGCGCTTTCTGCATGGTATGCTGGCCTCGCCAGAACGCCCCCTGCTTCTTGCGATTGCCCGACCGGTCGAAAAGAAAAATCTCGTCTCGCTTGCACAGCTCTACGCACAGGATAAGGAACTCAGAAAACGCGCAAACCTCGTCATCCTGAGTGGTCAGCACGCACTTCTTCATCCCGGCTCGGAAGAAGCGCGTGTGGTAGCAGACCTTGAAGCTATCAGATCTGACAATGACCTCAGTAAACACTTTGCTCTTCCATCCAGCCATGATGCAGATGACGTCGCGGGCCTCTATCGCCTGGCTGCCATGAACGGGGGCGTTTTCGTCAACCCGGCTCATCACGAGCCCTTTGGTCTGACCCTGCTCGAGGCCGCTTCCGCAGGACTGCCGGTAGTTGCTACCAATCAGGGTGGCCCTGTCGATATACTTGCGCGTTTCGGCCATGGGCTGCTTGTTTCGCCTGGCTCGAGAGAGGCTCTGGGTGGAGCGCTCCATCGTATTCTTTCCAGACCGGAGCTGCGGGAACGCCTGGCTGCGGCCGCAGCAGGCGCCACCACCCTCCTGGGCTGGGAAAGCTATGCCCGTGCATCCATCCAGTTCTACCGCTCAGCCATTGCCGCTAGGCTACGTAGTCCACGATCTACCCGTACCACGCTACGCGATATCGTATCGCTTCTACCCCCACCAGGACATGAGGGCATGACAGCTTCGGGAGCCTCTTTATGACCCGACCCATCGGCTATTTCGTTCATCACCAGGGACGAGGCCATGCCGAAAGATGCTTGGCAATTGTTAACGCACTCCCTGTTACACGTCCGGTCGTCATATTCTGTGCCCGTGTGGATCTTTTCCCTGCCTTGCCTCCCCATATCCGCCTTGTCGTCATTCCTTCCCTGTTTGAGGCGACAGGCGAGGAAAATGTGGCACTCGCTGATATACCTACCCCTCGCACATTGCATTGTGCACCGCTGGGCTGGCCGGGCATAAGAAAAGCCATGGGGCAGATCGTAACCTGGTTTGCCGAGGCTGACCCGGCTTTGATGATCTGCGATGTTTCCGCCGAGATCGCCCAGCTCAGCCGATTGTGCAGCGTACCCCATATCAAGGTACTCCAGCATGGCGATCGTAGCGATGAAGGCCACCAGGCCGCTTATGACGGCGCCATCGGGCTGCTCGCCCCGTTTTCCGAACGTCTAGCACAGCCGGAATGGCAGGGGGAGCTACGCGATCGTATCTTTTATGCTGGCGGTCTGGGCAAAGCTGATAGCCTGCCTGAACGCGAAATCGCCCGCCAGCGTCTTGGCCTGGACGCCCATCGTGAAATCATCCTGGTGATGACCGGTAGTGGTGGCACCGGTTTTACAGTCGCACCTATTGCTGTCGGTGCCCGGTCACGGCCTGCTGCTCTTTGGATCACAATCGGCCCCATGACGCGCGACTGGCATGCGACCGAACCCGGCAATCTGGTTCATCATGGCTGGACTGAACAAGTAGCCGATTATATCGCTGCCGCTGATTGTGTTATCGCCAGCACGGGCAACACGACATGCCAGCAGATTCTTGCAGCAGGCAAGCCCTGGCTTGCCATCCCTGAATGGCGTTATTTCGACGAACAACATCGCAAGGCAGCCTGTCTGGCCGCCGCTGGTATGGCCATTACTCGCCCTCATCTGCCGAGTTCCGCCCTGGCCTGGAATTGCGCGCTCGCCGAAACCTATAGCCGTCACGATCCCGAAACCCAGCGCGCAGCCATTGATGATCTCCCCTCGGAACGTACGGCGCTATGGATCGAGGAACTAATCGAACACTTCTGGAACGACCACCCCAACCCCGTCCGGGAAGTTACTCTGCCATGAATACCCTCTCCGTTCTTACTTTGGCCAAAGGACGCTCCTCTCATCTGGCCAATATGATGCTCGGCCTCGCCAGGCAGAGCGTGCTACCCCATGAATTTATCATCGCGGTCATGCAGGACAGCCTGTACGAAAATCTGCCTGACATGCCCTTTCCGGTGCGTCAGATACAAATAGATTCATCCGCCTTGCGTCTTTCCACCGCGCGTAACCATGCGGCCCGGCTTGCCACTGGCGATGCTCTGGTTTTTCTTGATATTGACTGCATTCCGGCGCCGGAATGCCTTCATGACTATCAACAGGGCCTTGTCACCCATGACGGACTGCTCATGGGAGAAGTCATGTATCTTCCCGCAGGGACAGCGGAGCCGGGATGGGACTATCACCGCTTCGAGCAAAACTGCGCGAAACATTCAGACCGACGTGGCCCGCCGGAAGAGGGTGTTGAACCCTGTACGGATTACCGATGCTTCTGGTCACTGAATTTTGCCATACGTCGTGACCGTTTTCTTTCTTCCGGCGGTTTTGATGAAAATTACATCGGCTATGGCGGTGAAGACACTGACTATGCCAAAGGTTTTACCCTTTCTGGAGGCATGCTGGCCTGGCTGAAAGGTGCCCGTGTCTATCATCAGCACCATGCCCATCACATGCCTCCGGTACATCATCTCGCTACTGTCGTACGCAATGCGGAACATTTCGAAAAGAAATGGGGCTATCGCACAATGGGACACTGGCTGCATGCTTTCCGCCTGATGGGACTGATCGATGATACACCCGGCAGGCCCATCCGCATCCTGCGTCAGCCTGATGATGAGGATTTCGCTCTGACCGGCCAGCAAAGCCACCAGCCCTACGCCAATACCGCTTCGGTCATCCGTATCCTCGAACAGAGACTGGCGGCGACCTCCCCTGGTCTTGCAGCCGAATGACCACACGCCGCCGTATCGCGCTCGTCGCACATCCGCGGCATCCAATTGCCGAACCTTTCAAGGGCGGAATGGAAGCCCATAGTTTTCATCTTGCCAGAGGGCTTATGGCGCGTGGCCATGAGGTGACGCTTTTCGCCGCGGGAGACAGCGACGTCCGTTTCACAATCGATCCGCTTCTACCCGTTCATTACGACCGTGACTTCCCCTGGGAAAATGCCCGGCCTGATCCAAGACTTTATCCGGTTCTGGATGCTGCTTTCGGGGCAGCACGTCATCGCATTTTTGGCGGCAGCTTTGATGTGGTGCATAACAACTGCCTCCACCGTTTCATCATGCAGGAAGCAGCAAAAGGCAGCCTGCCTTGCGTGACATCCCTCCACATACCTCCTTTTGACGCCATCCATGGTATCCTTCGTGAAAGTCTTTCGACCACCCATCATGCGACCGTCACCTCGCAGCGTCAGACCCTGTGCTGGTGGCCTGAGGGTGCCCCTCATACAGCCGAAATTGTTCATAATGGTATTGATCTGACCCTGTGGCCCTGGTCGGAGAAAAAAGGGGACCACGCTTTATGGTGTGGGCGTCTGACACCAAACAAAGGACCACACCACGCCATCAGAGCTGCAAAGCTTTGCGGCATCCGTCTTCGTCTTTTTGGCCCCAAGGAAGACGAAGCCTATTTCGACCAGGAAATCGCCCCGTTGCTTGACGAAACCATAAGCTATGGCGGTGTGGTGGAAGGAGCAACCCTGTCGCAGGAAATGCGCCGTGCCGGGCTGCTGTTTTTCACGCCATGCTGGGATGAACCGTTCGGACTGGTCGCGATAGAGGCTATGGCCAGCGGCTTGCCCGTCGCAGCATTCGACCAGGGAGCTGCACGGGAAATCATCGGTGAAGATGCTGGCTGCTTTGCCCCGCCTTACGACGAGGCTGCGCTTGCCAATGCGGCTCTAAGAGCCCTCGAAATAGACAGACTCGTCCCACGACAGCGGGTCGAACAGTGCTTCAGCCTCTCGCGCATGATCGATCGCTACGAAGCGCTCTACGAAAAGGTCATAGCATCACACAGGATACAATGACTTCTGATACCTCTCCGGAAGATGTCAGAGCTTTCTTGCCTCTCAGGAGACGCTCATATTGTAAACGGCATACATGGCCCAGAACAATGTCGCACCCAAGGCCCACCAGTTCGTATGGAAATGATCCTCAAGATCAACAGAAGTGCCTGCAATGGCCCATGCCAGGCAAACATGAAACATCAGGATGCCTACAACCATGGCAATCATGCGATAGCGGAGGCGTCGTTGGGCGGCCTTTTCCTGGGCATCCAGTGACGGGTTGATCAAGGAAGGATTATCCAGCGAAAGATTGGCAATTTCAGCGTTCATCCTGACTCTCCTGCGCAAGACGCATACTCCAGATCGGCATACAGCATCACGCCTGCTCAAACATCGATACCGCTCCCTCTTACATACCCTGTCGGATAAACCGGCCTGATAACGGAAGCGGCTCCTGTCTCTTTTATGGATAGACGCGTCCCTGTTAGCAAGAAATTGTATGAGTAAGAGAAACCACACAAAAAATTCTTTGTCGTGAGACCAGCCTCATAGACAAGGACAAATACATACAAAACTGGGTAAACAACCATACAATATATCAGCAATATACTAACTCACTGAAAAACATATATTTTATGCTCTCTTTTTCGTGATCAATAATCATGGTTGTTTCGAATGAAAATTTGGTAACAGTCAGGGCTTATGAAATTTTTGCAGTCTTCCACTCAGACAATATCCGAAAAACCCCCTGCCGGGCGATAATCCAGAACGGAACGCAGGTTTGTCAGAGAGTCACGTAGTGTCCCTGTATCAGAGGCACTGCCAAGAGCTATACGGACTGCCGCAGGCGGATTACCACTTACTGCAAATACCGAACTGGGCACGAGAGCGAGACCCTGACGACGGGCAAAAGCCACAAAATCCGCGCTGCTCCACCAGTCCGGCAAGGTCAACCAGACATGAGGGCTGGGTGCCTTGTCGGGCACACGCATACCCATTATCTGACGCAAGACCGCATGACGCTGCGTCAGCTCGTCTCGTATACTGTGCAGACAGTGCTGTGCCAGTCCGGTCTCGATCCAGCGGGATACAATCGCATCAAGAATACCTGCCTTGGCAAGACAGAGTGCCCTTACTCCCGAAGTAATGCGTCGGGTCATTTCCGCCCCCGGCAACACGATATAGGCCGTGCGCAGACCTGGGCTTAACACTTTTGACAAGGTCGCCACATAGAGAACGCGGGTCGGATCAAGCATGGCCAGCGTCGGTGGGGGAGATTTGAGCAAAAGACTGTATGGATCGTCTTCAACGATGTGGATCTGATGGCGGCGGGCGATAGCAAGAATGGCCTCACGACGCGACACCGACCAGGTCGCAGTCGTCGGATTTTGCAAGGTAGGGGTACAATAAAGCACCCGGGGGCAATGACGCGCGCATAATTCGTCCAGCGCCTCGGGAATCATACCTTGCTCATCATGATCAACACCAAGCAGCACGTAACCGAACTGGGCAGCAATCGATCGTATGCCAGGATAAGTGAGGATATCGGTCACAATGGCTTCGCCCGATCGCACGAGCGATGTCATGATCGCCGCAAGAGCAACCTGGGCACCGGGAACAATCAGCATTTCGCTAGCCCGCCGTCTGCCCAGAACCGGCTGAAGCCATTGCATGCCGAGTTGCCGATCCTGCTGTGTTCCCCCCGTTACCCGATAGGACATAAGAGATTGCGCATCCTGCTGCCTGAAAATCGCTCCTATTTCACTCTGAATCATTGCCTGAATGCCCGGGTCTTGCGGCAGGGGCGGTGAATTCATTGTCAGATCGAGGACGCTGGCCCCTGTATTACGCCATGACCCACCGCCAGCATTGATCTTGACAAATGTTCCCCGTCCGATCGTCGCATCAAGCAGGCCACGTTTCTGGGCTTCGGCAATGGCACGCGTCACCGTGCTCAGATTGGTTCCGAGATGGGTAGCAATCACTCTCTGGGGTGGAAGTTTTTCCCCTTCCTGAAGCTCGCCCTTGCGTATGGATTGAGCGATGGCCTCGACGATAGCGAGATAGAGTGCGCCTGTATCTCTGCTTATCGCGTGCTTCCATCCTTCGAGACAAACCTCAGCTGCCATACTGCTTTTCCTCTGCTCAGGCAGGATGCCCCTTTCTTACTAACGCGACTTTGCCCGATCTGAAACGGTCTCCCACGAATACCGTACCTGCTTCCCCGGCAGAAACATTCTTCTCGGTACCAAATTAAACTATCTATAACAGTGTTATTTATAAACAACCATATTTTCTGTTGACATATAGCCGCCTTCTGAACTGTTATGAAATCATAATAACGTTTTGGCGATGTGAAATCGTCTTTCATCCCCATTATACAATGGAAAAGTCTGATGAGTTTCACTAAACTTTATAGTTTAATAAGCAAGAACGCTGCCGAACGCGACCGGGAAAGAACACGTCCTTATCAGGCGGTGACCTCGCTCGCCAATGCAGGTTTCGGCCGGTTGCGTCTCGGGCGGGAGGAGGGCGGTTTCGGTCTGAGCCTGTCGGAAAGCTTTGTGCAATTGCGCGAACTGGCGCGTGCCGATTCAAATTTGCCACAGATTTTCCGCGCCCATTTTGCCTTTGTCGAAACCTTGCGCGCCGGCCTGCCTCAGGCCGAAACCTGGCAGGGCCTGATACGCGACAACAAGATCTTTGGTGCAGCCATGGCCGAGCGCGCCAATGAAACAAGTGTGACAACCGAAGTAACACAAGGGGCAAACGGTCTTGTCCTTAACGGTCGCAAATATTACTCTACCGGCTCCCTTTATGCTGACTGGATTATTGTCTGGGCGACATTCAGTAGCGACAGGGTACGTGTGCTTGTTCCAGCCACCGCTGAAGGTGTCACAAGGCTGGATGACTGGGATGGTTTTGGTCAGCGCCTGACTGGTAGCGGCACGACCCTGTTTGAGCAGGTAGCACTCACCCCTGAGCAGATTATCGAACGTGTCCCGGCTGATACGCCACCCAGCCAGCCTTTCCTGGGGGCTTACTACCAGCAGTTTCACAACACCACACTGGCAGGTATTGCCCAGGCGATACTACAGGATGCTCTGGAATTCGTCCGTCCGCGCGAACGCGTTTTCGGTGTGCCGGGCAAGGTCAGCCAAAGACACGACCCGATCGTCCAGAGCGTGATCGGCCGTCTGTCCTCTCTCGCCTATTCCACCGCTGTGCTCGCCGATCAGGGCGCACGGACGCTTGAAGCCATCGAGCCGCACTTTCTTGCTGGCGCGCATGATGACGATGCCATCGAGCAGGCCCAGGAGCAGATTTTCAAGGCTCAGCAGATCATCACCCAGCAGACACTCGAAGCCGCCACAGCACTTTTCGAGGTTGGAGGCGCCTCAGCCACTTCCGAAACCCTCGATCTCGACCGTCACTGGCGCAATGCCCGTACCCTCGCTTCGCACAATCCGGCAGCGCAACGTCAGCGCGAACTCGGGGATGTCGCGCTGAATGGCACTCGCCTCTGGACACCCTATCGAGACGGTTTGCGACGACTGGCCGAAACCCGTCGCGCAGGAGAAGCCGCATGACATTGTCCTCGCGCCAGCCGGATCATGCTCTGACCGGCCCCCGCAAGACCCTGCACGTCAATCTTTTCGAAATGGCCTGTGTGAGCCATATCGTGCACGGCATGTGGCGTGAGGAACGCAATAACCGTCACCGCTTCGGCGAAATGGCCTATTGGCTGGATACCGCCAGACGCGCCGAAGCCGCCGGAATGGACGCGATTTTCCTAGCGGATGTAATCGGTATTTACGACCGTTTTGGCGGGCTCGATGCCTCCTTGCGTCTCGGGCTGCAAATTCCCAATCTCGATCCGCTGTCGCTTATCCCCGCCATGGCGGCGGTCACTGAAACACTTGGTTTCGCCGCGACATTTTCGACCACCTATGAACCTCCCTTTTCCTTCGCCCGACGGATGAGCACGCTCGATCTGCTGACCAATGGTCGCGTGGGATGGAATGTCGTCACCTCATATCTGCCAAATGCCGCCCGCAATTTCGGGCTCGATGGTGAGCTTGAGCATGACAGCCGCTATGACCGCGCCGACGAATATCTGGATGTGCTTTACAAGCTCTGGGAAGGAAGCTGGCAGGAAGATGCGGTTATTCAGGACCGTGAGTCAGACCGCTACGCCGACCCCTCGCGAGTGCGCCACATCAATCATGAAGGCACGCATTTTCGCGTCGAGGGGCCGCATCTGGTCCAGCCCACGCCCCAGCGTACACCTGTTCTGTTTCAGGCCACCGGCTCCGCTCGCGGACTGAAAACCGCCGCACGCCATGCCGAGGCAATCTTTATCGGTGGCCGCACCCAGGAAGAAGTACGTACCCATATCGCAAGAACCAGAGCAGAAGCGGCAGCGCAGGGGCGCGATCCAGCCGAGCTGAAATTCTATGTGATGGCCGGGCTGATTGCTGGCCATACCGAAGAAGAGGCACAGGCCAAACTGGCTCGCTATCGCGCCTATTACAGCGTCGAAGGAGCCCTCGTGCATGCTCAGGCAGAAATCGACCTGCGCCAGTTCGACCCGTCCATCACCATCGGTCAGGCCCTGGCGGAAAGCGGGCGCAGCCTTGGTAATATGGGACGACGTTTTGGTACCGAATTGACCGTCGGCGCTGCGCTTGAACAGATCGCCAGCTTCGATGAAGGGCGATTTTTTGCTGTTGGTACGCCGGAGCAGATCGCTGATGCACTCGAAATCTGGCTCGATGAAGACGGAATCGATGGCATCAATCTGCGCCAGTATCACAGTTTTGAAACGCTCGATGATTATGCGGCGCTGATCGCACCTGAGTTGCGTCGCCGTGGCCGCCTGCCCGCTCTGGCACAGCCCGGTGAAACGCTGCGCCATCGCCTGACCGGGCGTGACCGTCTGCCAGACAGCCACCCAGCGGCGCTCCATCGTACGAGCCATGCTGGCGCACCTGCCCCGGAAACCTGTCTCCATTCTGAATCACGCGCGGCTACTCCGAACGCGAACTCCGCAGTTTCAATCTCCCCGATTTCAAACGCCCCGGTTGCAAACGCCCGGAAAGAAAGTGCCCTGTCATGACCACGATCCCGTTCAACGCTGCACCCGCCCCTGGCGCCCCCGAAAAGATCAATGTGCTTTGGTTTCTGCCTACCCATGGCGACAGCCGTTACCTCGGCACGAGCGAAGGCGGAAGAGCGGTTGATCTGCCCTACCTGCAACAGATTGCGCGCGCAGCAGATTCGCTCGGCTATTACGGTGTTCTGCTTCCGACAGGGCGAAGCTGCGAGGATAGCTGGGTTGTGGCTTCAGCGCTCGTTACCTCGACCGAACGTCTGAAATTTCTCGTCGCTGTGCGCCCGGGCCTGCAATCTCCGACCCTGGCCGCGCGGATGACATCAACACTCGACCGGCTTTCAGGCGGACGACTGCTGATCAATGTCGTGACGGGTGGCGATCCGCGTGAGAATGGTGGCGACGGTCTGTTCCATGATCATGCCACACGCTACGCCATCACAGACGAATTTCTCGATATCTACTCACGTCTGCTGCGTGGCGAGACCATTGCCCATGAGGGTCCGCACTTCCATATCGAGGATGGCCGTCTGCTTTTCCCGCCGCATCAGGAAAATGGCCCCCCCCTGTATTTTGGTGGCTCTTCGGATGTCGGCATCGATATTGCCGCAAGACGGGTCCAGAAATACCTTACCTGGGGCGAGCCCCCGGCACTGGTGCGTGAAAAGATCAGCCGCGTACGTGAGGCAGCGGCCAAAGCCGGGCGCGAAGTCAGTTTCGGTATCCGCTTTCATGTCATTGCACGCGAGACAACTGAGGAAGCGTGGCAAGAAGCAGATCGCCTTATCTCGAAACTCGATGATTCGACCATTGCAGAGGCACAATCCGTTTTCTCGCGCCTCGATTCAGTCGGACAGGCGCGCATGAGCGCGCTGCATGGCGGCCGTCGCGACAAGCTGGAAATCAGCCCCAATCTCTGGGCCGGGGTCGGTCTCGTGCGTGGTGGCGCAGGTACAGCACTCGTTGGCGATCCCGCTACCATTGCCGAGCGTATAGATGAATACAGACGTGCCGGGTGTGACAGTTTCATCCTCTCCGGCTACCCGCATCTTGAGGAAGCCTATCGCTTTGGCGAGCTGGTCCTTCCACTCCTGCCCACCGCTCATCCTGTGCGTACCGTGCAGGCAAGCAGCAATATGGGGCCGTTCGGCGAAACCATCGCCGGAAGCCACCGACCAGGCCGGGTTTCCTCGTCATGACGACTATTAATGATACCACCCCCGTCATCATCATCGGTGGCGGCGCAACCGGGGCCATGGTGGCATGGCACCTGCTGCGTCATCGCCCCGATCTGGGCCGCCATGGCGTGACCATTATCGAGCCGCGAGAGCTGCTTGGCGCCGGTCAGGCCTATGGCACGCATGATCCGCAGCATCGCATCAACGTGCCCGCCTCACGCATGAGCATGCAGACGGATAAACCGAGCGATTTTCGCGACTGGCTGGATCTCGATGCGATTGCGGCCATCGACCCTGACGCATTTCTGCCATCCGGCGACCTCTACCCGTCGCGGGCGCTCTTCGGCCGCTATCTCGCGGCACGCCTCGCCCCCTATCTGGAGACGGGTCGCCTGCGTCATCTGCGTGGCAAGGCCGAGGATATTACACGTGAAGACGATTTATGGCACGTTACCCTCGAAGACGGAGCGGCTCTGGCTGCACGACACCTGGTGCTTGCCACCACGCATCCAGCGCCGTCCCTGCCTTCTGCTCTGGCACCACTGGCGGATGACGCCCGCATCATAAGCAATCCCTGGCATGGTGACGCGCTGTCGGGCATTGCACCGAATGATCGCGTTGCCATTATCGGCACCGGTCTTACCATGGCTGATATTGTAGCAAGCCTCACAGCTCGCGGTCACAGACGTGAAATCCTGGCGTTTTCTAGACGGGGACTTCGACCGCGCGCCCATGCGGCGCAGGCTTCGGCATTGTCCGACATATTGCGACTCATCCCCTCCCCGACGGCGCTCGGGCTGCTGCAGCGCATCCGCTCCGCCCTGCACGACCATCAGGATCTCTCGTGGCATGAGATCATTGATGCTGTACGCAAACAGGGACGCGGTCTCTGGTGCGCCCTGAGCGATACCGAACGCCGCAGACTGATCCGTCATCTGCGCCCGTTCTGGGACGTACATCGCTTTCGTATTGCCCCGCAGGTCGATCATATCCTTGAGGCCCGGCTGAAGGAGGGACGCCTCAACCTCAGAGCTGCCCGTCTTCTGTCAGCAGCAATCAGACCCGAAGGGGTCAGCCTGACACTCAGGCCACGCCGTGGCACGGAAGAAACCCAAATCGTCGATCATGTCATCAATACGACAGGCCCTGATCACGCCGGGATCGTCAATCGTACACCCTATCTTAAGGCTCTTGCCGATGCAGGTCTGCTTGAAGCCGACCCTGTCGGCCTGGGGCTGCATACCGGCCCGGATCATCACGCCCGTGTCGGTACGCGCAGCATTTCCGGCCTGATGATTGCAGGTCCGCTGTCACGCGGACAGTTCGGTGAGTTGATGGGGCTGCCCGAAGTAACCGAAAACGCCCAATCCGTTGCGGGTAGTCTCGCCGCGCTGGTGCCGCAAACCCCCGTCCTTTTTTCTGACGAGGTGCGGTCATGAGCGCCGTGCCGACCGACGCCACCAATCGTCCGGTCATACGTTCTGCCGAGGACATTGCTGCCCTTGTCAATCAGGGGCCAACAGGACGGGGTCATGCCAATATCATCGTCATGCTCGCACTTGGCGGTGTGTTTCTCGATGCCTATGATCTGACAACTCTCTCCTATGGCATTGGGGATGTGCAGAAATATTTCGGCCTGTCCGGGTCGGAAACCGGCTTGGTTGCTGCTGCCATGAGCGCAGGTACGATCATTGGCAGCCTGTCCGGCGGATGGCTGACAGACCGTATCGGACGCTACGCCGTATTCATGGCCGATATGGCCTGCTTCGTCATTGCCGCACTTGTTGCTGCCGCCGCACCAACAGCCAGCGTTCTGATTCTCGCGCGTTTCGCCATGGGGTTTGGCGTCGGCATGGATCTGCCTGTTGCCATGGCATTCCTCTCCGAATTTTCGAAGCTCTCCGGCAAGGGCAGCAAGGCAGGGCGCGCGGCTGCATGGTGCCCGACGTGGTATGCGGCATCCTCTGCCTGCTTCCTGATCGTTTTCGCGCTCAACGCCATCGTACCTGCCAGCCATCCCGACTGGTTGTGGCGTGCCTCTCTGGGGTTCGGCGCCGTGCCTGCCCTGATCATCATCCTGGTACGCAGCCGCTATATGAGTGAGTCGCCTATCTGGGCCGCGCGCCATGGTGATCTTGAAAAAGCAGCCCGTATCCTGCGCGCCACTCATGGCGTTGATCCGGTGTTACAGATCACGGTCAAACCGCAGCCCGTACCGTCACCCGGCATCATGGCACTTCTGCGCACGCCTCTCCTGCGCCGCACAATTCTTGTGATCGGCATGAAAATCGTCAGCGCCACATCCTATGCCGCCATCGCCTTTGGCGCGCCGAGCCTGCTCAGTACCATGCTGCATCTGAACCGTACCCAGGTGCTGGGGGTCTCTATCGCCCTCAATCTGGTGTTTGCACTCAGTGGCGGGCTTCTGGGTGTGCGCCTGACGCGCTCGTTCGGTTCGCGCCCGATCACGCTGGCCGGTTATGCGCTGCAATGCTTTGGCATCCTGCTTCTTGCACTCATCGGCACGCCGCATTCCACACTTGGTATTGTGCTGGTCATGGCGGGGTTCGCATCCTTCCTGTTCGCACAGGGTTTTGGTCCGGGCTGCCAGCAGATGGTCTATCCGACACTCAGCTATCCGACCGAATTACGTGGAACGGGGATCGGCTTCACCAATTTCATTGCCGGGTTTGCGGGAACACTGAGCATGTGGGCGCTACCCTCTGCCTATTCTTCAATGGGCACGACAATTTTCTGGGTCATTCTGATCGCACCGCTTGCAGGGATAGCTCTGCATCTCGTCCTGCGATGGGAAGTGCTGGGCTATGACGCCGATAGCGACAAGGTACTTGAACGCGCACTCGATGCCTCACGCCGCCCTCTCCAACACGAAACGCTCTGCCCCTCGGGGCGCAGCGTTTAACCCGTGGCAACAGTGCTGTTCTCCATCTGACAGACTGTTCTGCCCCAACCGTCCCCTTCACAGACAAAAAGAACCGACATGATGAAAAGCAATGCCTGCCTGATTTCTGCTGCCCGGTCGCGATGTTCGTCCACCGCTCCCTCCTTCTTTCCTACCTATCGCCCGAACGGACATCGACCCAATGAAACGCCGCCACCGATCTGATTTTCTTTCTGCCCGTCGCGCCCTGCGTGGTGCCAACTCGCTGGTACTCCTCACCGGCATAAGCCTGATTCCGTACAAGGCTGCTTCTGCTGCTGAACTGGCTGCCGGAACTTCCAGCAAGACACGCCATACGACTTCTCCTCCTCCGGCTACGCCCCCCGTTCGCCCGGCAACAGAGACAAAAGCAACGCGTCTTCCTGCTGCGGAATCCATAACTGTTTCGCAACAGCGTCTCTCTCCTGCTGCTGCTGCATCCCGCCAGCTCGATACTATACCGGGCGGAGTATCAGTAATTAGTTCCAAAGAGGTGCTGCGCAGCCGCAATCTGACCAATGCCGATATTCTGGCATTTCAACCGGGCGTTTTCGCCCAGAGCTCGGGGGGCGGTGATGGTCTGCGCCTCTCCATTCGCGGGTCAGGCATCCAGACCGGCACGAATTATTTCCGCTCGGGTATCCTGATGATGTTTGACGGGCTGCCGGTAACAACCCCGGCAGGCACGCCCTACGAACTGTTTGAGACACTCGGCATCCAGTACACCGAGGTACTGCGCGGGGCGAATGCCTTTGATTATGGTGGGGTACAGCTTGGCGGCGCCATCAATTACGTCACCCCTACAGGCTATACAGCCGACCATTACCAGGCGCGTGTCGAGGCAGGCAGCTTCAACTATAACAAGCAGCAGATCAGTTCCGGCGCAGTCATTGGCAAATCCGATTATTATATCAGCATCACCAAATCCTATCGTGGTGGCTATCAGGCCCAGACAGCGGCAAGCAGCTTCGGCGTGAATGCCAATTATGGTTATCGCTTCAACGACAATGTCTCGACCCGTCTGTTCTTTCGGTATCGTCAGACGCAGAATGGCTATCCGGGCTATCTGACGCGCGACCAGATCGAGGCCAATCCCAAACAGGCACAGGCGCTTTACGCGACGCTGCATGGCCATCGTATCCAGCCAGGCAGCAAGTTCTATGGCGACATGACGACCATACGCATTGACGACCGGTCAAAACTCGAACTCGGTTTCGATTATCAGGATGCACCAATCGATATCCAGAATACTGCCACCGCTCAGCGCTGGGGCTACAAGACTGTCGCAGGCGTCGTGCGCTACAGCCGAAACGACAAGATCTGGGGTCGTAAAAGCGAGACGCTTTTTGGCATCGACACCTATACTGACCTCGAGGCATGGCAAACCAACCGCACACGTACCAATACCGGTCTTTATGCCAGAATTCCGCTCGCCACAGTGCTGCGTCATTCGAATTATGGCGGCACAGATAATTACTTTCATATCCGGAACAATTTTGAGCTGTTCCATAATTTCTGGCTGACTGCTGCAGGCGCGCTTGATTTTGTGCAGCGTTCGACCGAGGTCACCTATCCCACGCAGAGTTCGGTTGGTACATCAGGGATCGGTTTCACACCGCGCGGCGGATTTCGCTATGTCATCTCGCCCCATACCTCGGTTTATGGCAATGTGAGCCGCAGCTTTCAGCCGCCCAATGACTGGCAGCTTCTTTCGGGTGCGCTCTATACATCAGGCCCGGCGCAGGGGCTCAATGCCACGGGCGTGAAACTGGATAACCAGACAGCCACAACATATGAAGTCGGCACGCGCGGCGACTGGAAAAACAATCGCTGGAGCGTTTCCTATTACTATTCCGACGTGCGCAATGAGCTGCTGACGGTCATGACGCCGCTCTCACAGCTTTACGGCGCGACAACTTATTCCAACGCCAGCCCGACGACGCATCAGGGCGTCGAGGCCTCGCTCGAAACCGATCTCATCAAATGGTCGGGCGGCAAGCTTGGCCTGCGTCAGTCCTATACGTGGCAGGATTTCCATTTCAAACATGACGCCGTCTTTGGCCGCAACGCACTGCCCGGCATTCCGGCCCATTTCTATCAGGGCGAGATACGCCTCGACCTGAAGAACGGGCTTTATGCCAATTTTAACACGCAGGTATCGTCGAAGGTCTCAGGCTCGTATGACGACACGTATTTTGCGCCGTCCTATCACATCTTCAACACGACCATTGGCTATGACTGGCCGCACAAACACCGTCAGGTTTTCCTGTCGTTCAATAACCTCGCCAACACCCATTACGCCTCTATCGTCGTGCCGGGCTATATAGCCGCGGGTAAACAACTCGCGGTCTTTCAGCCAGGCGACGGTTTTGGTGTATTTGCCGGGGTATCGGCAGGGTTTAACTGACATCATCTATTTAGGCTCAATCCAGATCCCAGGTTATTCTGATCTGGGATTCATAGGCGTGATCTGGCGCCCAGTGCGCAGGCAGCCAGATAATACCGACCCCATCGCGCATAAGATCGCCTCCGAGCCGAGGGAGATCCGGTACACCATCATAGGCAATATGCAGGAACGCAATCATCGGGTTACCTTCAGAGTCGAACTGATATTCCGGGCCCTGCAGCCAGCAGGGTTCACCCAGAAATTTGTCGCCTCCCCAATGCAGAAACGGCGACTCTCGAGGCACCTCGATACCTTCCTCGCCCAGAATGAAGCTCTGCTCTTTTTTCTCCGACATGAAAAGATCGCAATATGACCAGAAGAGCGCCCTAGCAAGATCGACAAGCTCCGGCTTGGCATCTGGTCGAGCGGCGTATTCCATGAGTATTGCGGTATCACGCGTCAGGCAGAAATCGGTGACAGCTCTGGCTGGGGGAGGGTCTTCACAACGCGGCATGAGTTGCACTGCACACGTCTCCCCTTTGCGTATGAAACGGACAACAAAAGGAGGGTTATCCAGAAGTTTCGGCCAGGCTTCGATAATTGGATTGACAAACACCAAAAAGGCTTCAACGTCTGATGGCAGATACGCTTTCACGTCGGCCGGAAGATCTGCTGCGCGATACTGACTATGGAACAGATAAGGTCTGCTTTCCTCCGCACTCCGCCAGAATGGCCACTCCATCGTCTCAGGCATCAGCGGCGCGCCGAAATAACCCGTCGCGCCTTCAGCCGGAATTTCGTGTGATCGGAACCTTGGAATGTAAGCATCCCTGGTCAGATCTTGTGAGAGAAGCGCAAGAGTAGCCTGGCGCGCCCTCGCAATCTGCTCACTCAGCTTTAGGCTATTGGATTCAAGAAGCGGAATCGTCTTTCCCGTCATTTCGAGATAAGCCTTGGCCAGCACGCGATCAGCTTCTGTTTCCACCGCGAGGGCGGCTATCTTGATGCGCTTTTCCGCTTCAAAGGCCAGTTTCTCCTCATCAGTGCCCATCAAGGGATAACGACGCTGCGGCGGCATATCCTCATCGGGGCCCAGCAGCTTTCCCGGCAGTTCGAGGTCAGCGTGATATAATCGCAGAGGAGACTTCGACCGCTCCCGCTCGAGCTGGGTGCTGGCGTCCAGATCGGCTTTTATCCCCCGCTCCTCAAGATATTCCTTTGCTTTCGGCCCTCTGATAATGCCGACGCCCTCTTCAGGCAGATCCCACGCGAATTCCATATCGGAAGCGCAAACCGGACTCACCGGCGGTATCCTCTTGTAACAGGGCAGGCTCATTCTGTTTTTCTCCAGAGAGTAACCAAGGATGTTATCGAACCAAAGAGTAGCCGGACATCGCTCCGTCTGCACAAGCGAGGACCGAAAGCCTCCCGGGAAATTGTTCTGCTGGCTGCACTTTCCTCAGAGAACCCCTTCTTTGAAGCGAGTCGCTGCCTCCTGCATGAAGCAGGCATGCCAGATGGGGCAACATTACCGGTGTTTTTTTCCGGAACAATCAGACGCGTGAAACGCTCTGGCCGGGCGAATTCATGGAACGGTCACACACCATCGTCAACAAATCCTCTATCGAGGCGCCGTAACCCGGACGCCTTCTGGAAAAGGAGCAGGTCAATGGAATTTCAGGCTCAGCACGATATTATAAATGCTCCGTCTGATCGCTGGCGCCAGACACTCGTTGCTGCGTGGCGCGAGCATCGTCTGGCCTCCATCTCACTGCAATCGCGTCGTGGCGCGCTGATATCTCTGGACGAAGAAGCCTTGCGCGAAGATGATCAGACCTAGGCCGCAAGCAGCCGGTTCGTCGCTATCGGGATGCCATGCACCCGGAAGCCGAAAGACCGGCTCTTTCTTTTTTCTGAACAGGTGTTTTCGTACGTTCTCATGACTTTTCCGATCCGTTCTCTCGCCTCCGCCCTTCTTGCGCTCACCTGTCTGAGTACCCCTCCAACGGCCAGGGCCGAGATACAGACGAAAACGCCAATCAAGCATGTGGTGGTGATTTTCGACGAAAACGTCTCGTTTGATCATTATTTCGCAACCTATCCCCAGGCTGCCAATCCGGAAGGCGAACCTGTCTTCCTGCCCAAACTGGGAACACCGCCCGCAAATACCTTGCTGCGTGCCAATCTGCTGCAGAAAAATCCCAATACCAATCCTGCCAATGGCGCTGGCGCTGCCCTTCCTTTCCGACTGGACAGAACGCAGGCCAGCACGGCAGACCAGAACCACAGTTATACGGCTGAACAGATGGCCTATAATGGTGGCAAAGCCGATCTGTTCCCGCTCCATACAGGTAATGGCTCACCGGGTGGCGTCGGGGCGTTTGCCACACGCGGACAGGTGATGGGATATTTCGACGGCAACACCGTGACCGCGCTGTGGCGTTACGCCCAGCGGTTTGCCATGAGCGACAACGCCTATACCGACACCTACGGCCCTTCGACCCCCGGTGCGCTTGAGATCGTTTCGGGCCAGACCAACGGGTTGCATGTCACAGCCTCTTCCCAGAAACCCTCGACGCGTGATGTGTCCTCGCCCTTCATCAGGGACGGACAGGGCGGCATTACCATGATCAACGATATCGATCCGACAGGGGATGTCTGTTCGGTGCCGGGCGAACAGGTCTGGATGGAAGGCCGCAATATCGGTGATCTGCTGAACGCCAAAGGCGTAAGCTGGGGTGGCTTTATGGCGGGGTTTGATCTCTCGCAGCATAACCACAACGGCACGACCGGATGCCAACGCGCCACCTATTCAACCGTTGTGGCGCAGACGGTGGTTGACTACATCCCGCATCATAACTGGTTTCAGTATTACCCGAGCACGTCCAACCCAAAGCATCTGCGCCCCTCTGGTGTGGAGGCCATCGGACAGACTATGGGGGTGGATGGCAAGACAAAAGATCCGGCCAATCATCAGTATGATCTGGATGATTTCATCACCGCCACTAATGCGGGCCACATGCCTGCAGTGTCGTTCCTGAAGCTTCCGGCCTTTCAGGATGCCCATGCTGGCTACTCCGATCCGCTGGACGAACAGGAAGGCATGGTGCGTCTGGTCAATTTCATCCAGTCGCGACCGGAATGGAAAGATACAGCCATTATCATCGCCTATGATGATTCCGATGGCTGGTACGATCATGCTTTTACCCCGGTGCAGCACAGCTCGCATGACATGCAGGCTGACCAGCTCAATGCGCCCGGCCAATGCGGCAGGGGAACCGCTCCTGCAGGCGTGAAGGGCACCCCCGTAAACGGGCGCTGTGGCCCCGGCACACGCACGCCGCTTCTGGTTCTCTCTCCCTGGGCGCGCCGGAACGCAATCGATCATGCCTTGCTGACACAAAGCTCGGTTCTGCGTTTTATCGAGAATAACTGGCTTGATGGTACCCGTATTGGTAGCGGATCATTCGATCAAGATGCGCAGGATATGGACGGGTTGTTCGATTTCAAGAGCCAGCCTGACACCACACCGCTCTATCTCGCGCCGAAAGACGGATCGGTGCTGCATGATGCGCCGAAGGTTTTCTGATTTCCTTGAGATGAGAGAACGCTCCGCAGCTACTGGCGGGCAGAAAGCTGGCTTCGGCAGCTTTCTGCCGACAGCGTTTCTACTTGCCACGCTAGCCACAAGTGCTCCTGCCGCACTGGCTAAAGACTGCTCCCCAGCCAGCGATGGCAGCAACCCCTGCCCTGTCACGCTGGTACGCCCCCCTGTTGCCCCGCTTTCTGCCATGGCGAAGCTGGGCAAGGCGCTGTTTTTCGATAAGGCGCTCTCCGGGTCTGGGCAGCTCTCCTGCGCCTCGTGCCATGTGCCGAGCGCGCATTACGCGCCAGACAATGCGCTGGCTTTCGCCAAGGGTGGTGTGGCGATGGACAAATTCGGCGTGCGCGCCGTGCCTTCGCTCACCTATCGCGAGCGCCAGCCGCCCTTCAGCGTTGGCCCTGATAATGCCACCAGCGAAACGGCGCCGCCTCCCCCACCACCGCCCAGTGTTAAAAGCGTCAAATCGGCCAGTAATACCGGCGCGTCGGCGCAGGCCATGGTGCCACAGGGCGGTTTGTTCTGGGACGGTCGGGCCGACACGCTGCAAAGCCAGGCCGCCGGGCCGCTTTTTGACGCGCGCGAGATGGCGGCAACCCACGCCGGTGTCGCGGCCCGCCTGCGCCATGCGCCCTATAGCGCCGATCTGTTTCGCCTGATCGGCGCGAATGCTTCTGACGATATGCTGATTGCCGAAGCGCTTTTCGCGCTGGCGCGCTACCAGATCGAGGCGCCGTCATTCCACCCCTATTCGAGCCGCTATGATGCCTGGCTGGAGGGAAAAACCCGCCTGACACGAGAAGAAGCCGAAGGGCTGCGACTTTTCAACGACCCGGCGAAAGGCAATTGCGCCGCTTGCCACCTGAGTGCGGTGGATGAGGAAGGCCGGCCACCTCTCTTCACCGACCATCAATACGAAGCCCTCGCCGCCCCGCGTAATCCCCTTGCCCCCAAAGGCACCTATGATCTCGGCCTCTGCGCGGCGGGTCGCACAGATATCGGCCACAACAATGCCTATTGTGGCTTCTTCCGCACCCCATCGCTGCGCAACAGCGCCACACGTAAGGTGTTCTTCCATAACGGCGTCTTCACCTCGCTGCGGCAGGTGATGGATTTTTATGTGCTACGGGATATTGAGCCAGAGCGGTTTTATCCACGCCGACCGGATGGGTCAGTCAGGCTGCATGATGACCTGCCGGACTGGTATGAGTCGAACGTAGACAAAACAGATTCCCCGTTTGGGAAACGCCCAAGTCCAGCACTCACACCTGCCCAGCGCAATATAGTTATAATATTTCTTCACACCCTAAATGATCAATGAGAATCGTTGATAAATCTTTTAGTTTTATCATCAAATAAATATACGTCCTTTCAGCGTATCTTCCTTCAATACATCTCGGACGTAGGTATTTCAGATTCGATCTCCACAAAGCGGACATAAGAATTCGGTTCCCGTCTCGGACGAGATCGACGCAACGTCATCTATCTGGTTTTAATCTTCATAGCCGCGCAATTTCCTTAGGACGATAATCGTCAAGTCCCGCCAGCGCATAAAACTCTCTCATTCAGAAAAAATAAAATAAAGAAATGACTATTTTCTTAGATAAATATTAGGGATCTAAAAATCATTCATTTTGACGCCTCGTTTCCGCGGCAGAACACAAGAACACGACGGCATTAGAACGAGGGAATTAAACAAAATATGTTGAACGCATACCCATACTGCATTACAAAATTCGGGCATCATAAATGATTCTAAAGTATGGAGAGATAGTGTGAGCAGCGTGGAAGAACAAATTGCCGAACTGAAAAAAGCCGTTTCATTCGACAGTCGAGATTTTCCAATCGAAACGATATGTTCTAAATACGAAAACGGCATGGATACCGATGAGAATGATATCTTCGTGCCAGAATATCAAAGAGATTTTGTTTGGGATTTGGCCAGGCAGTCCCGATTGATAGAGTCAATCGCATTAGGCCTTCCCATACCACCAATATTCGTTGCTGAAAATAGTGACGGACGCCTTGAAATAGTAGATGGATCACAAAGAATACGTACTTTGAGTGCTTTTCTTAGTGGCAAACTAGTGTTACAAAATTTGAAAAAAGTTACCGCTTTAAATAATTTACAATTCGAAGACCTTGACATATCAAGGCAACGGAAATTTAAACATACTACTCTAAATTTTATAGTTCTATCAGAAAATGCGACCGAGGAAGTTAGGAGCGACCTTTTTGATCGTATAAACAAAGGTAGCGACATTTTAAGAAGCATGGAAACAAGAAAAGGTATATATAGAGGAACATTTACTGATTTTATTTATGAAAAATGTGCGACGAATAAAGTGTTTAGGGGCAACATACATCTTTCAAAGACCGTCATAAATCGCCAGGAGCATGAAGAGTTAATTTTAAGATTTTTTGCATTAATTCATTACTACCCGAAATATCACCAGTTCTCTCGAAATGTAAGTAATACATTAGATTCCTATATGAAGCATATGAATGAGTCGGCTACAGCAGAACGTTTAGATGAACTTTACTCGTCATTTGAGAGTATGGTCAATTTTGTCGTGGATAATTTCGAATTCGGATTTTCAAAGAAAGATCACGCTGATGTTTCCAGGATCTATTTTGAAGCAATATCTATTGGAACACATCTTGCATTAGAACAAATTCCAAACTTAAAATTGTCTAGAAAAATAATGGCTAACGATTTACTAGGGGACAGACGTAGTAGGTCCTATAAAGCAATCGTAGGCACTAATGAAACACATTCTACTGAGAATATATTACTTCGTATCAATGCAGTCAAAGAACTAATCGTGAGCCTAAAAAAGTGATGCAGATCGTTCAGTGCGATATGGATGAGAGGGAAGCTTCTCTCCATATTCTAATGAGTCATATTATCGACCTAACGAATAAAAAAAACAATATTGAAATTATCGTTATATTGAAAGCATCTCTTTATGTTGCACTATATAATAATGTTGAGGCGACAGTATACGCTGTTTTAGAGAAGGTTCATAATGAACTTTCGGGAGTAGGATTTAACGACCTGTCGCCGAACCTGCAAAAATTGATGATTTCGTATGGCGTTGGAAAAAAAGAATCAAAATACAATACCAGAGATACAATAAAAAATAGATTTAAGATAGATAATACATTATTTCCACAATTATCAGAGTTTTTAAAAAGAAAATCTGTCTTTTCCGGCAATCTGGACGCACGAAAACTTCGAGCGATATGTAATCTTTACGGAATGAATGAGATATGTTTTTCAATGAAAACTGACCGTATCGTAACGGTTAAAACCAAAAGAAATAAAATCGCTCATGGTGAGTTATCTCTGCTGGATGCTGGAAAAGGTATTACCAATAATGAATTAGAAAAAACTATGATAGATATTCATGAAACGATGATGACCTTTATTTCTCATTGTAAAAGTTTTTTGGAAGACAGAATTGCTCATAGGCAGCGTTAAGCAGCTTAGTTGGAAAGTCACGGATGGGCGTTTTTTTGGGTGAGATTGACGCCCATAGTTACGAGAATCATGACCTCTGAAATGTCGATGCGGCGCTGGTAGTTTCTAACGAAGCGCGGCCAGCAGGCCATCCAGCCGAAGCTGCATCCTACGATCCAACGACGGGGCAAACCCCAATGCTCTTCGCTCTGTCCCGGCCGCGGATGATCTTGGCTACGAAGTTTAGGGAAACCTCCTTATCCATCAGTTGGAAGCGGGCACAGGCCGTGCGCCAGTAGCCGAAATGGATCTGCGACATGTCCCGGCCATAGCCCGAGCGGACGAAATAGCGTGCCGCGTTGATCACCTCACGGAACGCGACCTCCCCCAGACGACCCACACCTCACGGTCCGGATATTAGCGGCGCGATCCGTTCCGTTCCCTCCACCGTCATGTTAGGCGGATAGCGCTTTGTCTTTCGGACCTTCTGCTCTCCTGTCCGCCTCCGGAGCGTAAATCACACTTCAGCGATTTTCCAAAGAGACTCTTAGGTGAAGGTCGTTGCAGACGTCGGCTCGCAACTATTTTCTCCCGATATCGGCCCCAACACATTCTTTACTCTCGAATACTCATTCAATCCTCGACGCCGAGCGATCCATTAGTCGATAACCCACCCCCGTCTCCGTCAGGAGATGCCGCGGCCTTTCAGGGTCCGGCTCAATTTTCTGTCTGATCTGGCGGATATAGACCCGTAGCTGCTGCACATCTCCTGTCGGGCCCCAGAGCTGTTTCATGATGGTCTGGTGGGTCAGCACGCGGCCTGCGTAGCGCACCAGCATGCGCAAAATGTCCCACTCGCGGGGGGAGAGGCGGAGTTCTTCGCTACTGCGGAATATCTGGCGGCGGACGAGGTCTATGGTCAGATCGCCCGAGGTGAAGAGTGGCACCGTACCTTCCTGTTGCAGGCCATGCCGCAGGGCGTTGCGCAGGCGGGCGATGAGTTCGGCCATACTGAAGGGTTTGGTCACGTAATCATCCGCCCCGGCTTCAAGGGCCGCGACCTTGCCGCGCTCGTCGTCACGCACTGACAGAATGACCACGGGCAGATTGGGCCGGTCGCGGCGGAGCTGGCGCAGCACCTCTACCCCGTCCATATCCGGCAGGCCCAGATCGAGCAGAACGAGATCGGGCGGGGTTTCACTGGCGCGTTGCAGGGCCTGCTCGCCACACCCGGCTTCGAGAATACGCCATGACTGGCTCGCGAGGGTGGTGCGCAGCAAGCGCCTGATGGCGGGTTCGTCATCGACAACCAGAAGGGTCGGGTCGCTCATCAGGATGCCTTTTCTGCCAAAGGAAAGCGCAGGGTGAACATCGCCCCCTGCCGGTCAGGTCGGTTTGCCGCCGTTATCTCTCCCCCCATCGCTTCAACGAAACCGCGCGCAATGGCAAGCCCCAGCCCGGTGCCTGCCCGCGCCGTGTCGGCAGCGGCGAAACGGGTGAATTTGGCAAAAAGCACCGCCGGGTCGCGCGCGCCAAAACCCGGCCCTTTATCCAGAATGGCGATGACGAGATGCGCAGCCTCTGCCGACAGCCTGACCGTAATGGGCGTGCCGGGCGCGGTATATTTGGCGGCATTATCGAGAATATTGAACAGCGCCTGCTCAAGCAGCACGTCATCGAGCGGAACGATCGGCAGATCGGGCGCGACCTCCAGGGTGACAGGATGCGCGTCCAGCAGGTTTGCGGCGCGTGAAAGAGCAGAAGCCGCCACCTCGGCGCAATCGACCGGTTCGTGACGCAGCGGCAGGGCGCCAGCCTCCAGCCGAGTCATGTCGAGCAGATTGCCGACAAAGCGGTTCAGGCGCTCGGCCTCGTCGGTCAGTGTTGTGAGCAGGTCATGACGCCCCTCCTCCCCCAGAACCTCGCCGTAGTCGCGCAGGCTGGACGCTGCGCCCAATATCGAAGCGAGCGGTGTGCGAAGATCATGAGAGATGGAGGTCAGGAGCGCCCCGCGCAGGCGGTCAGTCTCGGCATCAAGGCGCACACGGTCGAGGTCGCGCGCCAGAAGGACGCTTTCAATCGCGGTCGCTGTCTGCTCGCCCAGCGCGTCGAGCAAGCCCTGCTGCTCGGCATCCAGCAAGGCGCCGCCGCGGTCGCGGTCGATCCCGAGCAGGGCCACTGGCCCGCGTCCCGTGCGCAGCGGCATGAAGAGCCAGCGGACGCCGGGCAGATTATCGGAACCACGCCCCGCTACCCGGTTGTTTTTCCAGGCCCAGCTTGCTGCGGCAAAACCGTCTTCGCCTATCGGATGGCCGGAATCATAGGAGGTCTGCACGCGAAGCTCCCCGTTTTCGGGCATCAGCAACACGACGCGACAATTGAGCAGGGTCGCTATCTGGTGGCTGACCGACCAGAGCAGGTCATCCAGCTTGATCATGCCGGCAATGGTGCGGCTGAAATGATAGAGCGATTGCGTGATTTCAGCCCGATGCCGCGCCACCACCGCCTGACTGCGTACGCGTGCCCCCAGATTGCCCGCGATCAGGGCCGTGGCAAAAAAGAAGAACAGCGCCACCACATTATCGGGCGCCGTGATGGTCAGGGTATAAAGCGGCGGCAGAAAGAAGAAATTGAAGCAGAGCATACCTAGCAGCGAGGCCCAAAGAGACGGCCAGAGCCCATAGGCTACCGCCACGCCCAGAATGGCGGTCAAAAAGGCGAGCGAGACATTGCTCACTTCAAAGCCCTGACGCAGCAGCAGCGCCAGACCCAGCGCCGCCAGCACGATGGCCGTACTGCCAAGATAAGGGCTCAGGCTTGGTTTAATCTTCTCACGCAGACGCCCCGTTACCGCCTCGCCAGAGCGCGGCACGACATGCACCGGAAAACCGTCTGAGCGCTGGATAAGCCGCTCGGTCGTGCTGCGCCCCAGAATCTGCCTCGACCGCCCGACCCAGCCCGAACCGGCAGGATGGGCGGCGACGATCTGCGTCACATTCTGGGCACGGGCAAAAGAGAGCGCATCGAGCACCACATCATGACCGGGAATGGTCACGGTCTCAGCCCCGAGCGACTGCGCCAGATGCATCTGCGACGCCATGCGGGCACGGGCATCATCGGTCAGATCGCGGCTGGTCTCGACATGCAGCACAATCCATGGCGCGTGCAGCCGGTCAGCCAGACGCTTGCCATAGCGCAACAGGCTGGCATCGCCATCCTGCAGGGTCAGGCATACCATCACGCGCTCGCCTGCAGCCCAAGGGCCAGCAATGGCATTGGCCTTCATATGGTCAACAAGCTGCGCATCGACCTGCTGCGCCGTCTGGCGCAGGGCCAGTTCGCGCAGGGCCGTCAGATTACCCGGCGAGAAATAATGCAGCATGGCGCGACCCGCCGTGTGCGGGCCGTAGATCTTGCCATCGCGCATGCGCTGCAACAGATCGTTCGGGGTGAGGTCGATCAGTTCCACTTCATCGGCCTGCTCTACCACCCGGTCGGGCACCGTTTCGCGCACACGCACGCGGGTGATGGAGGCGATGACGTCGTTCAGGCTTTCGAGATGCTGAATATTGACCGTAGTATAGACGTCTATACCGGCAGCGAGCAGGTCTTCGACATCCATCCAGCGCTTTGGGTGTCGCGAACCGGGCGCGTTGCTATGGGCCAGTTCGTCAACAAGGGCGAGCACGGGGCGACTTTCCAGCAGGGCATCGAGATCCATCTCCTGCAGCATCTGCCCGCGATAGGCGACAGGGCGCGTCGGTTGTGCGGCCAGCCCTTCAACAAGAGCAGCGGTCTCGCTCCTGCCATGGGTCTCGACCACGCCGATGATTACCGCCACGCCTTCGCGCTGCTGCTGATGGGCCGCAGTGAGCATCTCGAATGTCTTGCCGACACCCGGCGCCGCGCCAAGGAATATCTTCAGCCTTCCCCGGCGCGATGAGCCGCCATTCTGGCGAAGCAGCGCGTCAGGGTCCGGGCGGTCGTAATCGCGTGGGGTCATTGGCCCAGTCTATCGAGCGCCTGATTGAGCGCCAGCACATTGATATGCTGCTCCCCCAGAAAACCGAGGATCGGCGCTTCTGTCTGGCTCTGCACGAGATGACGCACCCTGTCGGGCGACAATCCCCGAGCCTTCGCGACACGGGCAATCTGGAATAATGCAGCATCTGGCGAAATATCGGGGTCGAGCCCACTGGCAGAACTGGTTACGAGTTCGACCGGAATACGCCAGCCCTGCGCCATTGCATCGGGGTTTTCGGCACGAAGCTGAGCTGCGCGCGACGTTACCTGATCGAGCAGCGCCTTCGAGGTCGGCCCGGCATTCGAGGCAAGAGATGCCGCGGCGTTATAGGGCATGGCGATCATTTTGGAGGCATCCTTGGGATCAGGCCCCATCGTGGCAGACGGCCGCCCGTGGAAATAACGCGGCGCCGTAAAATCCTGCCCGATCAGGCTCGAGCCGATCACCCAGCCTTTGGCGTGGATGAGGCTTCCAGTCGCCTTTTCCGGCAGGAGCAGATTTGCGAGCGCCGTCATGCCCAGAGGATAGGCCAGACCGGTCAGGGTAGAGAGCAGGAGGAAGAGAACAAGCGCGGGGCGCAGTTGAGAAAGGACCATGAGTGTTTCCTCAGACCAGACCGATATGGGTGACGACAAGGTCGATCAGCTTGATGCCGATGAACGGTACGATCAGACCACCCACGCCATAGATGAGCAGATTGCGGCGCAGCAGGGCGGCAGCACCGACCGGGCGATAGCGCACGCCACGCAGGGCAAGCGGAATAAGCGCAATGATGATCAGCGCGTTGAAGATGATGGCAGACAGAACCGCACTCTCCGGCGTGGCCAGATGCATGATGTTCAGCCCGGACAACGCCGGATAGAACCCAACGAACATCGCCGGAATGATGGCGAAATACTTGGCCACGTCATTGGCAATGGAGAAAGTCGTGAGCGCGCCGCGTGTCATGAGCAATTGCTTGCCGATGCCCACGATCTCGATCAGCTTTGTCGGGTCACTATCGAGGTCGACCATGTTCCCGGCCTCTCTCGCAGCCACCGTGCCGGTATTCATGGCAACACCTACATCGGCCTGGGCAAGGGCGGGGGCGTCATTCGTGCCGTCGCCGCACATGGCGACCAGCTTGCCTGATTCCTGCTCGCTGCGGATCAGAGCAAGCTTGGCTTCGGGTGTCGCCTGAGCCAGAAAATCATCCACACCGCTCTCGGCAGCGATGGCCGCAGCGGTCAGCGGGTTGTCACCCGTGATCATGACAGTGCGAATACCCATGCGGCGCAATTCGGCAAAACGTTCGCGTATGCCGCCTTTCACCACGTCTTTGAGGTGCACCACGCCCAGAAGTCGCCCATCATCCAGCACGGCAAGCGGCGTGCCGCCCTGACGGGCAATACCATCGGCTATGCTGCGTATCTGCGCCGCCGAGGCCGCGTTTTCGCCAATGGCGGCAATCACGCTCTCGACCGCGCCTTTGCGTATCTGACGCGCACCGATATCGACGCCACTCATGCGCGTCTGGGCCGTGAAGGGCACGAAATGCGCCCCAGTGGCATTGAGCTCGCGCCCACGCAGTCCGAAGCGCGTCTTGGCCAGCACGACAATAGAGCGGCCCTCCGGCGTCTCATCCGCCAGTGAGGCAAGCTGGGCGGCATCGCCAAGCTGCTGCTCGGTCACGCCGGGTACGGGGATGAAAGCGCTGGCCTGACGATCACCGATCGTGATGGTACCCGTCTTGTCGAGCAGAAGCGTATCGACATCGCCCGCCGCCTCGACTGCACGCCCCGACATGGCCAGCACGTTGAAACGTATAAGACGATCCATACCCGCGATACCGATAGCCGAGAGCAATGCGCCAATCGTCGTCGGAATGAGCGTGACGAAGAGTGCCACGAGCACCAGCACCGAAATGCTGCCCCCCGCGTAGTGCGCGAAGGAAGGAATGGTCGCGACCGCGATGATGAAAATAAGCGTCATGCCTGCAAGCAGGATGGTCAGCGCTATTTCGTTAGGGGTTTTCTGACGCTGCGCCCCTTCGACCAGCGAGATCATGCGATCGAGAAAGGTCGAGCCTTGCGCCGCCGTGATGCGTACAATGACCCAATCCGACAGCACGCGCGTACCGCCTGTCACCGCAGAACGGTCACCGCCGCTCTCACGTATGACAGGGGCAGACTCGCCCGTGATGGCAGATTCATCGACCGACGCGATGCCCTCGATCACCTCACCATCGCTTGGGATGAAATCACCCGTCTCGACCAGCACGACATCGCCCACGACCAGCTCTGGCGCTGCGATTTCCTCATAAAGTCCGGCAGGCGAATACATCCCCGTATCGGTAGGGATCAGTCGCTTGCCACGCGTTTCGGTGCGGGTGCGGCGCAGGGAATCCGCCTGGGCCTTGCCACGCCCCTCGGCAATGGCTTCGGCAAAATTGGCAAAAAGCAGCGTGAACCAAAGCCACAGTGTGATCTGGAGCGCAAAACCCGTATGGGGCGCCCCCTCAATGACATCACGAAACAGCAGAATGGTAGTCAGGACGGTCACCACCTCGACCACGAACATGACCGGGTTGCGTATCATGACGCGCGGGTCGAGCTTGCGCAGACTCTCTGCCATGGCGGGCAGGATCAGCGCAGCGCTCAGCACGCCCGAGCGGGCGCGTGGCTCTTTGCGCGCCCCGTCAGACCGGGGCGCGGGAGAAGGAAAGGAAATCATGAGACAGGCGCCTCTTAATAGGTAGTGCCGTGAAGCATCGCGAGATGCTCGACAATCGGACCGAGAGCGAGAGCGGGAAGAAAGGTCAGGCCACCAACAATCACGATCACACCGGCCACAAGAGCAATGAACAGCCCGTTATCCGTCGGGAAGGTGCCCGACGTGGGGGCTGCGACCTTCTTGGCCGCCATAGACCCTGCAATGGCGAGGGCCGGAATGATCACGAAGAACCGTCCGATCATCATGCCTATGCCCAGAGTGACGTTCCAGAAGCTGTTGGCGGTCAGCCCGGCAAAGGCGCTGCCATTATTCGCGGCAGCAGAGGTATAGGCATAGAGCGCTTCGGTGAATCCATGCGGGCCAATAGCCGACAAGGCGGAAGTTCCGGCCGGAATGACAACGGCGAGTGCGGTGAAGCCAAGCATGACAAGTGGCAGACAAAGCACGGCCAGCATGGTCATCTTGATCTCGCGCGCCTCGATCTTCTTGCCCAGATATTCCGGCGTGCGTCCGACCATGAGACCGGCCATGAAGACGGCAATCAGGGCAAAGAGCAGAAAGCCGTAAAGCCCGGACCCAACCCCGCCGAAAATCACCTCACCAAGCATCATGTTGATAAGCGGCACCATGCCACCGAGGGGCAGAAAGCTCTCATGCATCGCATTGACCGCACCGCATGAGGCATCAGTGGTGACGGTAGCAAACAGCGCCGATGCGATCACGCCAAAGCGTGTCTCCTTGCCTTCCATATTACCGAGCGTGCCATCGAGACCCAACGAGGCGAAAAGCGGGTTGGCATGGGCTTCGGACCAGTAGAGCACCCCCGCCCCGATCAGGAACAACGCCGCCATGGCCGAGAAAATGGCCCATCCCTGTTTCTCCTGCCCGATCATGCGCCCGAACATGTTCGTCAGCCCTGCGCCGAGTGCGAAAATACAAAGCATCTGCACGAAATTGGTCAGGGCATTGGGGTTTTCGAATGGATGGGCCGAGTTGGTGTTGAAAAACCCGCCGCCATTCGTCCCCAACATCTTGATAGCCTCCTGAGAGGCAACAGGACCGAGGGCGATCGTTTGATGCTGCCCTTCCAGTGTGAATGCCGAAACGCTGCTCCACAGGGTCTGAGGTACGCCCTCAAGCACGAAAAACAGGGTCAGCAGCACACAGGCGGGCAGCAGCACATAAAGCGTGACGCGCACCAGATCGACCCAGAAATTGCCAATGGTCGTGGCGCTGCGACGGACGAAGCCACGCATGATGGCCGCAGCGATGGCGATACCCGCAGCGGCGGAGACGAAATTCTGCACAGTCAGGGCCAGCATCTGGCTGAGCGGACTGAGCGTAGTCTCGCCACTATAGCTCTGCCAGTTGGTGTTGGTCAGAAAGCTGATGGCCGTATTATAGGCGAGATCCGGCGCCACCGCCTCCAGCCCGCTGGGGTTGAACGGCAGCACACCCTGCAAACGCAGAAGCGCATAGACGGCGATGAAGCAGAACACCTTGAACAGGATCACGGCCAGAGCATAATGCGACCAGGATTGCTCGCGCGTCGGATCGACGCCTGCGAGACGATAGATCCCCCGCTCCACCGGCCCGAAGACACGCCCCTGAAAATGGCGCTCGCCTTCAAGCACGCGTTTGAGAAAGCCTCCGAGCGGTCGTGCCAGCGCGACCACGCAAAGAAAGAACACCGCAATGGTGATCCATCCTGAAAGGGTCATGATCAGAACCTCTCGGGACGAAGAAGCACGGCGGTGACATAGGCCAGCAGGCCAAGAGTCACGATACCGCCAAGCACAAGATCAGTCGTCATTTCAGATCCTCTGGCAGATCGAAATGAAGCCGAGACAGAGCAAGAAACCAAGAAGGCCAAGCGCACTGTAAAGAGCATCAAACATGAAAAAAGGCTCCCTGAAGAGAGCCTGATTATCGATCCGCACGCCATAGGAATGACAGAAGGCGCAGCCCGAAGCTTTATAGGAAAGTCATAGGAATTCACCACCCTCGTCCCGCGGCCCAAGCGGCACGAGGGTGCAATCAGATACGGGTCACCCGGCGGTAGGAATAAACTGCCCTGAGGCCGCAGCCGCAATCTGGCCGCTATTCATGTCTATCGGCACAAAGATCACCGTCGCCTTGCCGGAGCGGCTGGCGGTCACAACCATATCAGCCTGATTCACATTCTGCATCAGCGTGAGGATGGCGTCTTCACTGACATCCGGAATGCTCTTTCGAAACAACTCAGCTGCTTCGGCAAATCCGGCAGCAATAGCCTTGCGCTCATTGGCAATACCCTCACCTTGCAATTTCTTGCTTTCTGCCTCGGCTCTGGCAATACCGACACGTTTTACCATCTCAGCCTCGGCTTCCGCCTGAGCCGCATCCTTGCGGGCGATCGCTGCGAGTTTGTTGTTCATCGCTTCCTGAATTTCACGCGGCGGCATGGGTTGCTCAATGGTCACGCCATGAATATCAAGGCCGGATTCGAGCGCATCGGCTACCTGATCATCGATCACGCGCCGGGCAATTTCGTTTCGCTGTGAATACAGCTCGGCCAGCGACATAGTCGAGGCGATCTGCCGAATCTCGTTTTCGACGCGAAAGACGAGACGCTTGACGGGTTGCGAGACCTTGTAAGCATAATTGAATACTGCCTCATTATCGTCGCGCACGCTGTAAAGAAGCACCCAGCGTATCTCGATAAACACATCGTCCCGCGTCTTGACCTCAGACGAAGTCTCGACCTGCATCTGTTGCAAGGATACCTTGTAGGAGACGCGATTAAGGATCGGAATGCGGAAATGCAGACCACTTTCCAGCAATTTGCGCTGTGGCTTGCCCAGAAACTCTGTGACATAGACCATCCGACCCGGAACAATCATCACCCCGCCAAACAGGAAGAAAACTACCAGGAAGGAGATGATAGCGCCGACTATAGCAACGATTACAGGCACAGGAATTGTCAGGGCCTCCTTTTTCTTTTCGGTTTCGAGAAGAAATCTATCAGACGCAATCCAATAATCGACAGTAAAAACACCTCCAATGCCCGGATTGTGAAAATGTCCTCGTCATGACCCCACTAGGAAAGACACCAGGAGGAAGCGTGCAGGAAAAACCGGTTGTCAGAAGCTCTGGCAGGATTGTCTCCGAAATGCGATATTGCGCACCGGTGCAGCACGATACGACCTTTTGCCCTTCGTATCTCAGGGAGGCAAAGCCATTATAATGCAAGCCACCTCCCTGCGTCGTGGATGGACTACCGGCAGCTGTGCGACAGCGGCTGCAAAAGCGGCCTGGTCACTTCTCACGACTGGCGACTGCCCTGATCCTGTCACCATCACCCTCCCCGGAGGCAAAGAGGCAGCCTTTTCGCTTGATGGCTCAGGTCGCGAGGGTCCGAGTACTTGGGCACGCGTTGTCAAGGATGCAGGAGACGACCCGGACGTCACTCATGGTGCGCTTATCACCGCCCATGTCGAGACTGCCCCTGCAGGAAGCGGCATCCTGTTTCGGGCCGGGCCCGGCGTAGGGACTGTTACCCAGCCGGGCCTGCCTCTTCCACCGGGCGAACCCGCCATCAACCCCGTACCGCGCACCATGATCCGCACGGCGCTGGAACAGGTAACGCCGGGTGCACCGGATGCCATTGTTACTGTGTCGATCGCAAATGGCGAAAAACTGGCAGAGCACACGCTCAATGCCAGGCTCGGTATTGTGGGAGGCTTATCCGTGCTCGGTACGACCGGCATCGTCATCCCTTATTCGTGCTCGGCATGGATCCATTCGATTCACAGGGGTGTTGATGTAGCACGCGCCCTCAACCTGTCTCATATCGCAGGCAGCACCGGAGCAACGTCGGAGAACGCCATTCGGACGCTTTACAGTCTGAACGATGCTGCTCTGATCGAAATGGGGGATTTTGCAGGCGGCTTTCTCAAATATCTGCATCGCCATCCTGTCCCTCGCCTGACTATTGCCGGAGGACTGGCAAAAATGACCAAACTTGCCCAAGGACACCTTGATCTGCATTCGAGCCGCACTCTGGCCGACCCGAAAGCTCTTGCATTTCTGGCAGAACCCTTGGGACTGACAGGAACGCAGCGTGAAAAACTTGATCAGGCAAACAGTATTGCCCAAGGCTATGCAGTCCTCGGTGATGAAAGGCTCGGTGCACTCATCGCAGAGCATGCTGCAGATACAGTACGACGAACCCTTGATGCGCCTCTCTGCAGGATCGACGTCGTAATATTTGATCGTCAGGGCCAGCTGATTGGGAAAAGCGGTGTTTTCTGACGCTTTATATCTAGTATGAAATTTTCATAAGTTCTTAATCCCCTCACATATCCAGTGCATCTGCAATGCTATGAGTTACGATATCTGTTGAGATCAGGCGTGAGCACTCGAACTGACGCTCTGTATTGGCATGTCTCGGGCACCAGAGAAAATCGGCATGATCGAACTGATGCCTCGGGTCATTCCAGCAGGAATTG
>Ga0157360_1000054_pt1 | contig 64934 bp, 63 predicted proteins | sample AttlaeALBM1_FD_111483 | JGI IMG/M metagenome (GOLD analysis project Ga0157360, IMG submission 111483) | Fungus gardens microbial communities from leaf cutter ant in Ribeirão Preto, State of São Paulo, Brazil - Atta laevigata ALBM1 | ecosystem: Host-associated > Fungi > Mycelium > Unclassified ...
CATGGGGCGCACGCTCGGGGCATTCCTGTATCTCGCTGCTCTGGCCTACACCTGGGTCTGGTCTTTGTGGGAAGTCGGTTTCAGCCCCGTTGACCTTCTGCCCCGTGCTTTCGGCCCGACCATCCTCGGTATTCTCGTCGCCCTGACCATCCCGGTTCTGCGTCGCATGGAAAGCCGTCGTACTCTCAGAGGAGCCGTCTGATGCGCCGGTCTCACCTTCTCGCAACAGCCGCTGGCCTCGCGCTCGCCTGTTCGCCGCTTGCTGCCAACGCACAGTTCGCTCCCGCAGGATCCGGTGGGGCGCCTTCCTCGGCCGTTCCTGGCCCGGGAAATGCGAGCGAACCGACCGAAAGCTCCCCAAAAAATCACGGTTATTTCTCTGGACCATCGCCTTATGCCCCACAGGCTCCCGGCGTAAACGCGGCCAATCTCCCGGACATTGAGTCGATCGATGCCTCGCAGGTCCCGGCCATGGCTCCGCAGCAGAGCGCCAACCCTGCACGCGAAGACTGGGTGGCTTACGGGCGTGATGATCACCAGACGCGATATTCTCCGCTTTCGGAAATCACGCCTGAGAACGCAGACAGGCTCAAGGTTGCCTTTACTTACCACACGGGCAGTTATCCGCGTCCGGGACAGGTGAACAAATGGGCCGCAGAAACCACGCCGATCAAGGTGGGTGACGGCCTCTACATGTGTTCCGCTATGAACGACATCATCAAGCTGGATCCGGTTACGGGCAAGCAGATCTGGCGTCGGAACGTGGATGTCAAATACCACTCCATTCCTTACACGGCGGCCTGTAAAGGCGTGACGTACTTCACGTCTTCCGTCGTTCCGGAAGGCCAGCCCTGCCACAATCGCCTCATCGAAGGCACGCTGGATATGCGTTTGATTGCGGTGGATGCTGAGACCGGGGATTTCTGCCCCAATTTCGGTCATGGTGGTCAGGTCAACCTGATGCAGGGCCTGGGTGAATCTGTGCCGGGCTTCGTTTCCATGACGGCACCTCCGCCGGTCATCAATGGCGTTCTGGTTGTGAACCACGAGGTGCTGGACGGTCAGCGCCGGTGGGCTCCATCGGGTGTGATCCGTGGTTACGATGCTGAAAGTGGCAAATTCGTCTGGGCCTGGGACGTCAACAATCCGGACGACCATAACCAGCCCACGGGCAATCGCCATTACAGCCGTGGAACGCCAAACTCCTGGGCGACCCTGACAGGTGATAACGAGCAGGGTCTCGTTTACGTCCCGACAGGTAACTCTGCGGCTGACTATTACAGCGCCCTGCGTAGCGACGCTGAAAACAAGGTGTCCTCCGCTGTTGTCGCCATTGACGTCAAGACGGGTTCTCCGCGCTGGGTCTTCCAGACTGCTCATAAGGACGTCTGGGACTATGACATCGGTTCCCAGGCAACCCTGATGGATATGCCTGGCCCGGATGGTCAGACGGTTCCGGCTCTTATCATGCCGACCAAGCGTGGCCAGACCTTCGTGCTGGACCGTCGTACCGGCAAGCCGATCCTGCCGGTTGAAGAACGCCCCGCTCCGTCTCCTGGCGTTATCCCGGGTGATCCACGTTCTCCGACACAGCCATGGTCTGTCGGGATGCCTGCTCTTCGCGTGCCTGATCTGAAAGAGACGGACATGTGGGGTATGTCCCCCATCGATCAGCTTTTCTGCCGCATCAAGTTCCGTCGTGCGAACTATGTAGGTGAGTTTACGCCGCCGAGCGTCGATAAGCCATGGATTGAATATCCGGGCTATAACGGTGGCAGCGACTGGGGCTCCATGTCCTATGATCCGCAGTCCGGCATCCTGATTGCGAACTGGAACATCACGCCGATGTACGACCAGCTTGTGACCCGCAAGAAGGCTGACAAGCTTGGCCTGATTCCGATCGACGACCCGAACTTCAAGCCCGGCGGCGGCGGTGCCGAAGGTAACGGCGCCATGGACGGAACACCGTACGGTATCGTTGTGACACCGTTCTGGGATCAGTACACGGGCATGATGTGCAACCGTCCGCCCTACGGCATGATCACAGCCATCGACATGAAGCACGGTCAGAAGGTGCTCTGGCAGCATCCGCTCGGAACGGCCCGTGCCAATGGTCCTTGGGGTCTGCCGACGGGTCTGCCATGGGAAATCGGCACTCCGAACAATGGTGGCTCGGTCGTGACCGGTGGCGGTCTGATCTTCATCGCTGCGGCAACGGATAACCAGATCCGCGCGATTGACGAGCATACTGGCAAAGTTGTCTGGAGTGCAGTCCTTCCCGGCGGCGGTCAGGCCAACCCGATGACGTATGAAGCCAATGGTCATCAGTACGTTGCGATTATGGCGGGTGGCCATCACTTCATGATGACGCCGGTATCTGATCAGCTCGTGGTTTATGCGCTGCCGGATGCCGTAAAACAGTAATCAAGCCCTGTGGCGGATGTGTCGTGCATATCCGCCACACTCCATCGTCAGAAGGAGACTTTCGTGCTAGCCAAGCATGGAAGTCTCCTTTGTCGTTTCCGGTTCTTTCCTATGGATGTCGGTCTGACATGAGAGTTTCGTCTGGCTCTTACTTTTCAGAATGGTTTGTCACCCCACCATGACTGCCCGCTCTCCCGTCATCCTGCAGGTTCTGCCAGCTCTCAGCACGGGCGGTCTGGAAAGGGGAGCTATTGAAATTGCCGCAGCCATTACGCAGGCTGGTGGCAGGGCGATTGTTGCTTCGAAAACTGGCCCGCTTCTCGTACAGCTTCGCCACGCAGGGGCGGTGCATGTACCACTGGATCTCAAATCCAAATCGCCAGTTTCCGTTCGGCGCCGTGCGCGTGAACTCCAAAAGCTGATCCGGGAGCAAGAGGTCGATCTGGTTCATGCCCGGTCCCGTATTCCGGCATGGGCGGCATGGCTGGCTTGCCGTCGTGAAAATATTCCTTTCGTGACAACGTGGCACGGAGTCCACGAGGCTGGCTGGTGGGGCAAAAAACTCTACAATTCGGTGCTCGCGAGGGGCACGAGGGTCATCGCCATTTCGCACTACATTGCCGGACGTCTTTCAGGGCAGTACGGCGTTCAGGCAGATCGTCTTCGCACCATTCCCCGTGGTGCGGATTCACGGATTTTCGATCCCGCAGGCATTTCAGGTGAACGGATCCAGAAGCTGGCCGAAACATGGACTATCCCGCATGGTGTCCATGTCATTCTGATGCCTGCGCGTCTGACGGCATGGAAGGGGCAGGGCGTTCTGGTGGAGGCTTTGGCTCTCCTGAAGCAGACGGCTCTTGAACCCTGGATCTGTGTTCTTGCCGGACCAGAAACGGACCGGAAATTCGCACGCTCGCTGGGACTGCGTGTAAAGGAACTGGGACTGGAAGAGTGTGTCCGTTTTGGCGGAACCTGTCAGGACATGCCTGCAGCCTGTGCACTGGCAACGGTTGTAGTCGCTCCCTCACTAAGGCCAGAACCTTTTGGTCGCACTCTCGTCGAAGCCCAGATGATGGGAAAGCCTGTGATCGGCACTGCACAAGGTGCGATGATGGAGACTGTCCTTCCTGGGCAGACGGGTCTGGTCGTCCCGCCAGACAATCCCCAGGCTCTTGCGAACGCTCTCGCGGCTACGCTGTCGATTGACGATGAGACACGGGCTTACCTCGCCGAGAATGCCCGTCAGCACGTCTTGCAGAATTATACGATCCGGCAGATGCAGTCCGCGACGCTCGGTGTATATGACGAGTTGCTTGGAACGCACCTTCGAGCGTCTTTCGATGGACAGAATGATGACACCTGACAACCCCGAAAACGATAAACAGCCTGCTCACCTGACCGACAAGGCCAAGGCTACCCGGGATGCCCGTGCAGAGCGGGAAGCCAAGGCCCTTCGCGCCAATCTGCTTCGCCGCAAACAACAGCAGCGCATCAGGCCCGCAACGCCTTCGTCCTCTTCAGAAAACTGAGCTCCCCAGAGTGAAACTTCGTCTGGCGACTCCTACGCCGCAGGAACTGGCTCTAACAGGGGTGACGGCGCTGTGGGGCGGAACGTTTCTCGTCCTGCATCTCGCCATGCAACATAGCGGACCGCTATTCTTCGTAGGTGTGCGCTTTCTGATGGCTGCTTTCATGGTTGCCTGCCTGGCAGGGAAGCATATGGCTGGCGTGACCCGGCGGGAAATTCGATCCGGGTTTATTATCGGTGTCGCGCTCTCGGTTGGATATGTGTTTCAGAGCGCTGGCTTGCAGTTTGTCAGCAGCAGTCGATCGGCGTTCATTACGGCGCTTTATGTTCCTCTGGTGCCTCTGTTTCAGTGGGCGATCCTGCGCAAACCTCCCCATCTCATGAGCTGGATTGGTATAGGTCTGGCCTTTGCTGGCCTGATTGCCCTGGCCGGTCCGGAAGCTTTGAACCTGACATTCAGTCATGGTGATCTTCTGACCGTTCTCGCAGCCTGCGCAGTTGCGAGCGAGATTGTGCTGATCAGTCTGTTTGCTCAAGGCGTGGATAGCCGCCGAATCACGGTGTGCCAGCTTGCCGGAGGCGGTCTGTTCGCCCTGTTGCTCATGCCTGTCATGGGAGAGCACGTTCCGGTGTTCTCGTGGATCTGGGTTGCATGTGCTGCAGCGCTGGGGAGCCTCAGCGCACTCGTACAGCTTGTTATGAACTGGGCGCAGAAATCCGTGCCCCCTTCAAAAGCCGCCGTTATTTACGCTGGGGAGCCTGTATGGGGCGGCCTGGTTGGCTGGATTGCGGGCGATCAGCTTCCAGCCACGACCCTTCTTGGGGCCGCGCTGATTGTGTGTGGAGTGCTGGCCAGCGAGATGAGACCGCGCTGGCTTGTCAGAAAGCAACAGCACCTCACGGAAAATGGCTGAACGGACACATTGCGTGATCGGGCTCCTATCGGTAGAGCAGATCGATCCCCACGCGTAGGAGTTAATGCGTCCATGCCGATCATGCCTGATACCTGGATCCGCCAGATGGCCAAAGAACACGGCATGATCGAACCGTTTGTGGAAAACCAGAAACGGGAAGGCGTCATTTCCTACGGTTTGTCGTCCTATGGTTACGATGCCCGCGTCGCTGAAGATTTCAAGATCTTCACGGATGTTGACAGTGCCATCGTGGACCCGAAGAATTTTGCAGCAAACAGCTTCGTAACGCGAACGGGGGACATCACGATTCCCCCGAACAGCTTCGCGCTGGCGCATACGGTGGAATACTTCCGCATCCCGCGCGACACGCTGGTCGTCTGCCTCGGCAAATCCACCTATGCCCGGTGCGGCATCATCGTGAACGTCACACCGCTGGAGCCTGAGTGGGAGGGGCAGGTCACCATCGAGATCAGCAACACCACGCCGCTGCCAGCCCGCATCTATGCCAATGAAGGCATCTGCCAGTTCCTGTTCTTCCAGGGCGCGAGCCCCTGTGAAGTCAGCTACGCGGATCGTGCCGGTAAATACATGCGCCAGTCCGGCGTAACGACGCCTCGCCTGTAAGGAGCGCATAGTCATGGATCGTTTCATCATTCGCGGTGGTCGTCGTCTTGTTGGCGAAATCGAGATCGGCGGCGCGAAAAACTCTGGCCTCAAGCTTATGGTGGCCGGATTGCTGACGGCCGAGCGTCTCGTCCTGTCCAACGTACCGCAGATTGCCGACATCAAGACGATGCGCGACCTGCTAACGCGTCTGGGTATCGCAGTTGATGACGCTGGCCCACGCACGCTGTCCATTGGTGGCGAAATTGCTTCTGTCGAAGCGCCTTACGACGTCGTGTCCAAGATGCGCGCTTCCATTCTCGTGCTGGGCCCATTGCTGGCGCGTGCGCGTGAAGCCAAGGTCTCGCTACCGGGGGGCTGCGCGATTGGCACGCGACCGGTAGACATGCACCTCAAAGGTCTCGAAACGCTGGGCGCCGAGATCCGTCTGGAAAACGGCTACATCAATGCGCGGGCTCCGAACGGCCTGAAAGGCGACCGGATTGTCCTGCCATTCGCCAGTGTGGGTGCAACTGAAAACCTGCTCATGGCTTCCACGCTGGCCAAGGGCCGCACCGAGATCGTGAATGCCGCACGTGAGCCGGAAATCACCGACCTGGTGAACTGCCTCAATTCAATGGGTGCAAAGATCACAGGCTCTGGGTCTGGCACGCTGATCATTGACGGTGTGGAGGCTCTTCACGGTGCGGAATATGCCGTCATGCCAGACCGTATTGAATGCGGCACCTATGCCTGCGCGGCAGGTATCACTGGGGGTGATCTGCTTCTCGTTGGTGGCCGCGCTGATGACCTTGGCGCCGTTGTGCGCACACTGGAAGAAACCGGCGTGGAAGTGACGGAAGAGGCCCGTGGCCTGCGGGTACGCCGTACAGGCCGTCTTCAGGGCGTGGATATCATGACCGAACCCTATCCGGGCTTCCCGACGGACATGCAGGCCCAGTTCATGGCCATGCTGTCCGTGGCTGAAGGAGCTTCCATGATTACGGAAACGATCTTTGAGAACCGCTTCATGCACGTTCCTGAACTGAACCGTATGGGCGCGCGGATCAACCCGCATGGCCGCTCTGCCATCATCCGTGGTGTGGAAAAGCTGTCTGGTGCTCCCGTCATGGCAACTGATCTGCGGGCGTCTTTCTCCCTGATTCTCGCGGGCCTGGCGGCAGAAGGGGAAACCCAGCTCAGCCGCATCTATCATCTTGATCGAGGGTACGAGGGCGTGGATCGCAAGCTCGCTGCCTGCGGTGCGGATATTGAACGCGTTTCAGACTGATCTGGCTCTAGCGTCAAAAAAGGCTCTATCCTTCTCAGGATAGAGCCTTTTTTGTTTCTGACGCTCGGAGATGCATGCGCAAACACGCACGGTCATGAAACGTCTTTCCATACCCATGCGTACTACTCTGACCAGACAGTCAGAAGGACCAGAGCATGACGATCCCGACACTCACTCTGAATGACGGCACCACTTTTCCCGCCATGACGTTCGGAACATACAAGCTGAATGGTGCAGCGGGCGTTGAGGCGATGAAAAGTGCCCTGAATGTTGGTTATGACGCGCTCGATAGTGCGTTTAACTATGAAAACGAAGGTGCCGTTGGTCGCGCCGTGAAGGAAAGTGGGCGGGATCGTAAGGATCTGCGGATCGCCTCAAAGCTACCCGGCCGACACCATGCTTATGACGAGGCCCTGGCGACCATTGAAGAGTCCCTGTATCGCGCGCAACTGGACTATTACGACCTGTATTACATCCACTGGCCGAACCCGAAGCAGGGCAAATATGTGGAAGCCTGGAAAGCCCTGATTGAGGCCAAAAAACGCGGTCAGATCCGCTCCATTGCCGTATGTAATTTCCTGCCAGAGCATCTGGAACGCCTTGAGGCTGAAACGGGTGTGCTGCCGTCCATCAACCAGATCGAACTTCATCCTTATTTCCCGCAGGATGAAATGCGGAAATGGAATCATGATCATGGGATCATTACCCAGGCATGGAGTCCCTTGGGGCGAGCCAATGACCTATTAACCAATCCACTTCTGGAAAAGATTGCAAAGAGGGTTGGAAAGGGTGTCGGTCAGGTCATCCTGCGCTGGCATCATCAGCTTGGGTCGGTGCCGATTCCGAAGTCTGCAACGCCAAAGCGGCAGATCGAAAACATGTCGATTTTCGATTTCACTCTGACCGATGAAGACATGGCAGCCATCGCTACGCTCGCTCGCCCGAACGGCCGTCTCAAGAATCAGGACCCGGCAGTGTACGAAGAGTTCTGAGAGAACGGGGGCTGCCAAAATTGGTAGCCTCCTTTTTCCGTTTTATCCGCGTGTCACAGCGCGCTGGAACAGGGCATTTGTCCAGTTCATGGCCTGTAAAAACAACGCTGCATCAAAACGTGGTGCGCCGTCACGCAGGAAGGCATGTTGCCCGTTGACTTCATGCCATTCCAGCGCAACGCCAGCCTCTTCCAGTCGGTCTCGGATAATCCGTCGGCCTGCATAAGGGACGTGAGGGTCAGACTGACCCCAGACCATCATCAATTCACCCTTGATGTCCGAGGCTCTAGCCAGCGAATCATCGGACTTTCCTGCGCCAAGCGTTGTGGAATGCAGGTCTGTCGCATAGAAACAGGCCGTTGCCCGAATGGCAGGATGAAGCGCTGCACGATAGGCCAGATGGCCGCCAAGGCAGACGCCGAAAGCACCGATGGACCCAGTGCAGAGAGGGCTTTCCTGTAACCACGCAATAACCGCTGCCGTGTCACTGTCAAAAGCAGAGACAGACTTGGTATATTTCAGGTCATTGCCCCGATCCGTCCCTTCCTTGTCATAGGCGAGGGCCGTCCCGGCGGGTTCATACTCATGATAAACTTCAGGAATGGCGACGATATAGCCCTGACCCGCAATCATGGCGCCAAGGCGCTCGATCGGTGCCGTCACCTGATAGATTTCGGAATACAGGATGACAGCCGGGAAACGCCCTTCCTGAAGGGGGCGAAACACATGCACTCGCATGGGGCCAGTTGGCGTCTGAAGATCGACTGTTTCGTCAGTTTTGATGATCATGCGGCAATTCCGGCCCTGAAGATGTTTCCAGAAAATCATGACCTGCTGCCTGGACTGTAAGGCAACAGGTCAGATCCTGTTCAGCGTGGAGAAATGACGTCCGTCAGCGTTGCCGCCGTTCCGCGATCCTGGAGGCTGATCCGCATTTCGACGAAGAGGCGGACGAACGCCGGATTGTCTGTCAGGCCCCAACCCGCGAAGACGCTCATATCTAGAGCCTTTGCAGGGGCCGCAGAGCCAGCCAGTGCGCGGTCTTCCTTGCTGAGCCGGGGTTCCGTAACCGGAAATTCCGTTCCCTTGTCATCAAAGCCGCCCATATAGGTGCAGTAGCATGCCAGCAGGAAGGCGATGCGGCGCATGTCGCCGTTATCCTTCACCACGATTTCTGCCGTTGGCCGGATGAAGACAGGCAGCTTTGACGTGCTGTCAGAGGCAATGCGCAAAAGCTGGTCACTGACGGCCTTGTTACGGAAGCGCTGCAACAGAAGCGCCCCATATTCCGGCAGGCTCATGCCCGGAGGTGCGCTGAGCTGAGGCTCTGCGTCGAAGCCAAGAAACTGCTGTAACAGGCGGAAGAGACTATCGTCTTCCATGGCTTCGCTGACGAAGCGGTACCCCATCAGTACGGCCGGAAGGGCCAGCATGGAATGGGATGCATTGAGCATCCGGAGCTTCACCTGCTCGTAAGGCTCAACGTCGTCCGTGAAGAGAACGCCGGTTTCTTCCCACGCCGGGCGACCTTCCGGGAACTTGTCTTCCACGACCCACTGAATGAAGTCTTCGCAAAAGAGGGGCGCGCGGTCTTCAATACCACTTTCCCGATCAAGACGCTCGATGTCCGCAGGACCAACAGCAGGTGTGATGCGATCCACCATGCAGGATGGGAAGGCAACGTTGCGGGAAATCCAGTCTGCCAGTTCGTCGTCTTTCAGGCGTGCAAAAGACAGAACGGCACGACGGGCTATCTCGCCATTGGACGGCACATTGTCGCAGGACAGGATCGTGAAGGCATTTACGCCTGCCTCCCGTCGCAGACGCAGGGCTTCGGTCAAAAGACCAAACACGGTCTCCGGCACGTCACGCTTGAGATCAGCGGTGATGACAGGATGGTCGGCCATGAAGTGACCGGCCTCATCCATATAGTAACCGCCTTCCGTAATCGTCATGGTAACAATGCGAATGGCCGGATCGGTCAGACGCTTCAGCGCCGCTGCACGATCTGCGGGCGCATGGATATATTCCACGAGGGACTTCACGACCCGGACGACATCAGGTCGGCCAGCCGGACATTCACGGAGCGTATAAAGCCCGTTCTGAGCTTGAAGAGCCTCGGCTTTCTGCACTTCAGACGGCACGTCCATCAGGCCGATGCCCACGATGCCCCAGCCTTCCTGACCGGGAAGGGCCAGTGCGCGATCCGTATAAACGGCCTGATGCGCGCGATGAAAATTGCCGACACTGAGATGGGCAATCCCCGCAGTCACCTTCTGGCGATCATAAGGGGAGGTAAGAATGGTCTCTGGAAGATGGGCCAGAGTTTCCGAAGTCAGTTTCATGATGGTTCTTCCGAACGAAAGGCCCACCCCTTTTAAGAAGATGAAGTGATGAGGAAACTCTTTTTATTGAATATAAATTTTTTCTAATAATTCTCTCCGTGTCGCGAGAGTGATTTGAAAACCAATACTACTCAAATGTTACCTGCAGGTGCGTGCGGCATCGAAACAAAGCCTGGAAGTGCTTCCACAGCGTCAAGCCACTTGCGGATATTGGGATAAGGCTGAAGAGAGATCCCCCCTTCAGGCGCGCGAGCCGTATAAGCGTAGCAGGACAGATCCGCGAGTGTTGGCTGATTAGCCGCCAGGAAAGGCCTCTTGGTCAGTTCGCTTTCCATGAAAGGAAGGAGCTTCGCAGCTTTGGCCTGAGCCGGGGCAATCTCCTCAGGGCAGTTCCGGCGTGTCGCTCCTCGTGCCATCGCAGGGCCATAGCGCAATTCCCCTGCCGCAATCGAAAACCATTTCTGTACATGCGCTGCGCCCAGCGGGTCTTCAGGCAGCCAGTGACTGTCAGGTGTATAGGTTTTTGCCAGATAAACGAGGATGGCATTGCTATCCGTGAGAAGGACGTCTCCATCCTCAAAGACTGGAATTTGGCCCAACGGATTGAGGCGCAGAATTTCCGGAGACTGCATACTCGCTTCCACGAAGTCGTAATCCAGCTTCAGGATCGACAGGAACAGCCTGACGCGATGTACATGGCCGGAGAGCGGGATTCCACAGAGGCGTCTGGTCATGGTCTGCTCCTGCGGGTGAAAGAGCCATAGTCTGCTGATCATGACGGATCAGTGCAACGCCTCTATGGTTCGCGTACCTTTTTGTGATTCAGGAGAGCCCAGCGTGAGTGCGCCTATCCATCGTCTGACTGTGGAAGATCTTCTGCCAACTGTGGAGTCTGTCGTATCTTCGGAAACGGACATGATTGCCAACATGGCCAACATCGCGGCTTTGCTGTTCGAAGCTCTGCCAGATATCAACTGGTCAGGTTTTTATCTTTCGAAAGAAGACCAGCTTGTGCTCGGTCCCTTTCAGGGACGACTGGCCTGCACGCGTATTCCGTTTGGAAAAGGTGTCTGTGGGACGGTTGCTGAACAAAAGATCACGCTTGTCGTGCCAGATGTCCACGTCTTTCCCGGACATATTGCCTGTGATGCCGCGTCGGAGTCCGAGATCGTAATCCCGGTTCTCAAAAATGGCGCACTCATTGGGGTTCTGGATATCGACAGCCCGATTAAGGACCGCTTTCAGGAGACAGACCGTATCCTGCTGGAAAAGATCGTCAGCGCCCTCGAAAAGACGCTGACAGCCTGATCTCTTAAGCCGGGACGTTTTCGCGCAGATGGCTCATCAGTGCGGGAACGTCTTCCACAACGGTGAAAAGTGAAAGCGTATTCGTAGATGCAAAACCCTGTTCAACGGCATCGGTCAGGGTGCGGACCAGGGACTTCGCCCAGCCGCCGATATTGACTATGTAGATCGGGTCCTGATGCAGGCCGAGCTGCTTCCAGGTCAGGATTTCCATCAGTTCATCGAACGTGCCGAATCCGCCGGGAATGATGGCGTAGGCATCAGACAGCTCGAACATGCGGGCCTTTCGGCTATGCATGTTCGGCGTCACCTCAAGTTCTGTGACGCCCTTATGCATGACTTCCCGGTCATGCAGGAAGCCGGGGATGACACCAATGACCTCCCCGCCCGCATTCAGGGCTGCATCAGCCACCGTTCCCATCAGACCAACATGGCCGCCACCGTAAATCAGCTTGATACCGTTCTGCGCCAGAGCTTTCCCAAGTTCAGATGCACCTTCTGCATAAACAGGAGAGTTGCCGAAGCGGGAGCCGCAGAAGACAGCGCAGGAACGGATGGTCATGGAAGGCAGATCCTGTAAACAAGCGGGCAGAACGCTCAGACGGCAGGCTTTCGCCCGAGCGAACGGCTGATGAGCACACCGACCAGACAGCACACCGCAGTCGTGCCGAACATGGTCTTGTAGCCAGCAAACTCGATGACCTGCCCGAGCACAAGACCTGAACATGCAATCGCAAGATCAATGAAGATCGAATAAGCGCCCAAAGCGGCTCCGCGGTTTTGTGGTCCTGCACTGTTAACGGCGAGAACGCCCAGCGCCGGGAAGAGCAGCGAGAAACCGGCACCCGTTAGCGCAGCACCGATAAGAGCAGCACCCTGAGACGGGAAAATGGCCAGACAGGCAAGCCCTGCCGCCTCGATCAGCAGAGAGACAATCGCGACGAACACCCCTCCACGCCGGGCTATCTGAGACGCAAAGAAAAACCGGATGACGACGAAGACGATGCCGAACCCAGATAGGGCCGTCGCGGCCCCTTCCCAATGAAGGACTGCATAATAAAGCGCGAGGAAGGATGAGATGGCCCCGAATCCAATGGACCCTGCGGCGAGCGCCATACCATGCGGCAGAACCAGTCGCAGGGCGCGGGTGAACGGAATTGGCTTCTCTGCCGTGGCCACGGGCTTCACGCCCTTGTAAAATCCGATCAGCGCCAGACCAATGAGTGGCAGGATGGCAGACAGAATGCCAACCGAGACAATTCCGCCATAAGGGTGCGGCAGCAATGAAAGTTTGGCCCCAATAGGCGCGCCCAGCGCAATGCCGCCGTAAGAACAGATTCCGTTCCAGGAAATTGCGATAGCCGTATTTTCAGCGCCGGCGCGACGGATGTTCCAGACAATGACGCCAGTTGCAGCCCAGCTTTCGGCCCAGCCGAGGAACAGGCGGCTCAGAAGCAGAATTCCCAGAGAGAGGGCAGGAAATTCACCCGTCCACCCAGCCCCGAACATCAGAACACCTGAAATGAAACAGGTCACCAGTCCACCAAGAACAACGGGCTTGGGACCGATACTGTCCACCAGTCGTCCTGCAGAGGGGCGGGCGGCAAACGTCGCCAGATACTGCAAGGAAAACGCCATACCCGCGATTGCGGTACTGTAGCCGAGGGTATGATGTACGAAGATTGTCAGGACTGCGTTTGGAAGCCCGATGACGATGTAGACCAGAAGGTTGAAGAGGACGACGGTAAGAACCCGCTTCGTCGGTGAGCTCACCGGCGTTTCTTCCGCACCCATGTCTTCAATCTCCCATTCTTTAAGTAACTAACTGGTTACGTCGCGTCAGACATAAGACAGTCTGAACCATTCGTCACGGTGAATGGACCCCTCAGGTCCAAAAAACAACATTATGTGATCTTCCGGGAGACAAACTCCCGGAAAGTGCGTGCTTAAAGCATGCTCTGCAGGCGGCTGGAAACCGCAGAGCAGACTTTCTGGCGCAGCGGCTCGGCCAGAGATGTCAGAGAATACTGCTGGGACGTGTTGGTCTGGTTGCTGACAGCCTGCAGAATGCCCTGCTGGCCCGCGCTGTAGGCTGTACTGTTGGCAACACCAGGCTGCTGGGTCGCTGCAGACAGAATGCTGGACGCACCGGAACCGGACGTCAGATTATTCGTCACACAGTAATTGAGTACGCCAGCCAGATTGCTGGTGGGGGTAGCAGAAAGGTTTGGCAGACCCAGGGCGCCCGTCAGGCCACTTGTCAGCTGGGATGCTGTACTTTGTGCAGCGGCGGTGGCAGCCGCAGTGGCTGCAGCCTGCGTTTCCGGGTTCTGTGCAGCGGAGGTGCCAGAAGTGCAGCCTCCCAGAGACAAGCTGGCTGCCGTGGCCAGAACGCCAGCAGAGAGAAGAGCAGGCAGACGGAACGGAACCATGAATTTTTAACTCCTGTGAGAACAACCAAGGAGCGCGGATCGGCCCCTTTTGCGTTCTAACAACGCTCAAAACAGGGAAAGTGAGCGAAAAACCTCAGGATTTTTGATGGCTTCATTCGGAGATTGCTCAAACAGAAGCTGCATTTGGGGCGTGGAGTCAGGGCTGGCGTCTTCCGTTCCTGCAAGGCTGGACATCGTTAGTCCAAGCAGGCGCACGCCCGGGGTAAGCGGAAAGAGGGGAGTAAAAAGAGCCTGCCCCACATCTGCCAATACGGCTTCGGAATTTACGGACGCAGGCAGGGTACGGGCCCGGGTGATTTGCCGGAAATCTGAGTATTTGACCTTAAGTGTAACTGTTCGGCCCGTGATCTGTTTCCGCTGGGCCTGAAGCCAGAGCTTTGTGGCAATCAGTCCGAGTGCCTCACGTGCTGCATTCTCGTCTTTCAGGTCGCTCAGATAGGTCTGTTCCGTACCCAGAGACTTGCGTTCACGATTGACCACAACAGGCCGCTCATCAATGCCGCGTGAGATCCCATGATAGAAGAGGGCCGATTTCCCGAAATGTTGCGTCAGGGTCGGAAGGTCCAGTTTGCGGAGATCTGCTCCCGTTTCGATTCCTAAAGCCCGCATCTTTCGCGCAGTGGCCGGGCCGATGCCATGAAACTGGTCCACGGCGAGACCGGCTACGAAATCCGGCCCCATACGCGGTGTAATCACGAATAGTCAGTCAGGTTTGCGATAATCGGAGGCCAGTTTGGCCAGAAACCGGTTGTACGATACGCCTGCTGAAGCTGTCAGTCCTGTTTCCTTACGGATATCTGCACGGATACTCTCAGCAACCAGTGTCGCCGATCCATAGGCACCCAGATAATCCGTCAGATCGAGATAGGCTTCATCAAAAGACAGCGGCTGAATGAGCGGCGTATAGCGTGCAAAAATCTCATGGATCTGAGTAGAAACGGCACGGTAAACGTCAAACCGGGCAGGTACGAAAACCAGATCCGGACATAGGCGCTTGGCTTTCAGGGATGGCATTGCTGAGCGTACGCCAAAAGGGCGTGCCTCATAGCTGGCAGCCGCGACAACACCGCGCGCCTCTCCACGCCCCACCGCAAGGGGGCGACCTCGTAAGGACGGGTTATCTCGCTGTTCGACAGACGCGTAAAAAGCGTCCATGTCAATATGCACGATCCGGCGGGACTCCATCCCTACAGTGTCGCCGATCAACAGGAACGAAACAAGATCGGATCAGCCTCATGAGCATTGAAGACGCCCGCCGCGCCGCCGGCTTCCAGACCGTTTCGACCCGTCTTGCCTACAGCAATCCATGGACGACTGTGCGTGAAGACATCATCATTCATCCCAACGGCAAGAAAGGCCTGTACGGCATTGTTGAGCGGGGAGAGTTCGTCGTGATCCTGCCCATGCACGCTGATGGCCGCGTGACGCTGATCCAGCAGTTCCGCTATCCGGTCGGGGAGCGTTTGCTCGAACTACCCATGGGCATGTGGGAGACGAAAGAGAACGTCGATCCTGTGGAACTTGCTCTGGGTGAACTCCGGGAAGAAACCGGCCTGCGTGCTGGCGAGATGATCCACGCGGGCACGATGTATCAGGGCGCAGGCTATTCCAATCAGAAGGGACACGTTTTTCTGGCACGGAATCTCACCCGTGGTGAGACCGAGCTGGAAGAGACCGAGCAGGATATCACCACGCAGGATATGACACTGGCGGAGTTTGAAGCCCTGATCGCCCGTGGCGAACTGAAATGCATGGTGTCCCTGGCGGCCTTCGCGCTGATTCGAGCGAAGGGCCTGATCTGAGAACCGGTTTTAGATCACGGTATCAAGGAACACGACCGTTGAGCCGCCGCCTTCAACCAGCGTCTTGATGGCCTGATTAAAGACGCGGCCGTGCTCGGTCCCCATATGGGCCTTGAAAGCGTCTTCGTTGCGGTAGGTTTCTTCTACGTGAAAGAAGTCCGGATCGTCTGCCAGTGTGTGAACGACAAACCGCTCACATCCCGGCTCTGCCCGGACATTTTCGGCCAGACCGATGAGAAGGTCACGGATTTTTTCACGGCAGCCGGGAAGGGCTTTCATTGTAGCGTACAGGGATTTCGGCATGGGTCTGAATCCGCTTGAAAAGGATGAAGCGCCTGTCAGCGCACCTCTTCAATGAGCCGCCTGCGCACATCCTTCAAGGGTAGACATGTTCAACCTTTCCCGACCAGTTCCTGACAACGCATGAAAGACAGTTTTTCGCGGAAAATGAACAGGACATAATAGTCCAGTTCACGGCTGCGGGTTTTCGTGGTGCGTGTGTAGAACGGATACACGTCCAACGGACCTTGAAAGCCTAAAGGCGACGGATCTGTTTTGAGAATGCAGTCTACCCGGAAAAGCGGCATGTAAACCGCATCCTCGCCGGGGTTGCGGCGAACATGCCAGAGATTGCGCCGGAATTTCTTCAGCCGGTCCGGCAGAGCGAACACCATGGATTTCTCAATAAAGCCGGGCGGGAAGACATCCGGCCGGTAGTACTGCATGTCGTCCGGCATGTTGCAGAAGTAAGGGTGGTCCTGAACAATCATGACCACCCCTTTAAGACATGTCGCCTGGCAGACGAAGAGGGCTCAGTCTTCTGAAGGCATTTCTACGTTGGCTTTACCGCTGATTTCGTCAGCAGCCCGACGCAGGATCCCTACGATGCGGCGCAATTCGTCGGCATTCGCTCCACGGCGGGACTTCAGAGCCATTTTCAGAGCCAGACGCGCTTCATGGAAATCCTGACCCAGACTCGGATCGAGGTCATTCACACCGCTGAATGCATCTCGCACTTCCGACATCCGGGCGCCAATCCGGGCCAGAACTTCGAGAATACGAGTCGCCTGTTCCCGATTGGCTTCGTAATGTGCGCGGCCTTCATCCGTCAGGCTGTAGAGCTTGCGATTGCCGTCCTGCGTGACGGCTGTCAGGCCGGCTTCCTCAAGATAGGTGAGGGAGGGGTAAATGACGCCGGGGCTTGGCTTGTAAAAGCCGCCTGAGTGCTCTTCGAGGCGCCGGATCAGCTCGTAACCATGGGCAGGCTGGTCCTGCAGTAGGGCCTCAATAACAATCTGAAGCTCTTCCGCTGTCAGCTTGCGACCGCGACCAAAGGTTTCATCGCCGAAGCCGCCTCCACCAAAACGGCCACCGCCGCCTCGTGGACCACGACCGCCAAAGAAGCCTCGTCCGCCCCGGTTGCCGCCGCCGCGGCCTTCGCCACCCCGTCCGCCAAAGCGTCGGCCTTCGTGTTCCCGGCGGGAGCGGTCTTCACCGGATTCCGGGCGATCGCGCATTTTTTCTTCGTCACTTCCTGTTGTTTCGCCACGGACCTTTCCGTCCCTGCGATGCTTGTGTCCACCGAAGCTAAAGCCCCGGGAGAACTTGGAGAAACCGCGCTCTGCGCGATGAGTATCATGTTTGAACATTCTATTTTCCTTCATTCGATATGTCGTACGATATAGTATCTTAAGATATATCTGCAAGAGATTCTTTTTCAAATTCCGGCATCGCCATAGCCGAGAGCCGTTTCCGCTGGTATCCGGCTGAGATGGGTAGCCCGATCTCTTCCCCTCCCGATCCAGAACTGCGCCGGACGTTCCGCGAGCTTGTGCCCTGGCGCGCTGCCCTGACCATCGGGGCCATGCTGGTGTTTGTAGCCCTATTGCAGCGCCTGCCCATGATCCATCGTCTGTTGGAGAATGCGCCCCACTGGCACGAGACGCCGTATGCTCCGCTCTGGTTTTTGCTGCTGGCGGTGCCGTATTGCGCTTGTGGCCTGCCCAGGCAGGCACTGTGTATTGCGGCAGGGCTGGCCTTTGGAGTCTGGGGCGGTCTGGGGTTGTGTTCCCTGGCCTATATGATGGGGGCAATCGCGGCATATGGCTGGGCACGAGCGCTTGCACCCATAAAATTCCGCCAGAGGTTGCATGATCGACTGCAAAAGAATTATGCAGCGCTGGCAAGAACGCTACATCGCAAGCCGTTCCGCGCAGTTCTGACCCTTCGGCTCATGCCCGTCGGGTCTGCATTGCTGGTGTCCATGGCTGCGGGACTTTTTGAACTTTCAGTACCGGCCTTTGCGTTGGCCACTCTTCTCGGCGGCCTGCCCCAGAATCTCGTGTTTGTTCTTGTGGGGGCGGGAACCCGAATTGGTCATGTGGTCCAGCTTGGCCTTGCCGGGGGACTGTTTGTGGTCTCTGGCGCTCTTGGGGCGATGCTTCTGCGACAGTCAGATGAATAAGCGTTCAGAAAGCGCAGAATTCTGAACGATTGGCCAGTTCTATCCGTTCGCGAGAAACAGGTTCTCTTTACATCTTCTGAACATCGCTTTTCACAGGCAGAAACGAATGACAGAACAGAGTATGGCGTTCCGGCGTGGAGACTCCATCCCAGGATGGTTGCCGCTCATGCTGGGTATTTTTACGGCTGTGGGCCCCGTTTCTACGGATATCTACCTGCCGGCCCTGCCCGAAATGGAACGCCAGCTTCACTCTGCCCCCGGCTCTGGCAGCATCACGATGGCGGCGTGGGTTATCGGTCTGGCCATCGGTCAGATCAGTATTGGCCCGATTTCTGACCGGTTTGGCCGTCGGCTGCCACTTCTGATTGGCATGATCGGCTACACGATCGGTGAAGTCGGCTGTGCTTTGGCCCCGAACATGACCGTCATGTGTATCTGGCGTGTCTTTTCTGCGCTGATGGCGTCGGCTGGGCTGGTCGTGCCCAATGCCTGTCTGCGAGACCTGACGGAGGGCGATGCAGCTTCGAAGCTGATGTCTCGCCTGATTGTTGTTCAGGGTGTGGTACCGATTTTGGCACCGATGCTCGGGGGCTTTGCCCTCAAGTTCGTAGACTGGCGGTCCATCTTCTGGGCGACTGCGATCTACGGTGCACTCTGTAGCCTTATGCTGCTGACAGTGTTCCCCGAAACGCTTCCAGCGCAGGAGCGGCGTGACATGAACCCGCTCTCCATCATCGAGCGGTATATCTATATTCTGCGGACTCGCAGTTTCATCACGAATGGTCTTGTCTGGAGCTTCCTGGGGTTCGTGACCTTCACATACCTGACGGGGGCACCGACGCTGTTCGAAGAGCGCTTTGGCATGTCGCCGTTCCATTACGGCATGCTGTTCGGCCTGTTTGCGATTTGCATGATCGGCGCCTCGGCCATCAACGGACTTGTGGTGGGCAAGGTCAGTACTACCCATATGCTCTTCAGTGCGCTTGGCATCAGTGTGACGGGAAGCGTCCTGTTTCTGGCGCTGGCCGTGATTTCCGCGGTTGATCTGACGTCTGGGGGACAACTCCGGCCGTTCTTCCTGTGGCCACTCATCATCGCACTGGTCATCACAATGGCGCCAACAGGCATCATTGGACCCAATTCCATGGTTGGCATTCTGTCCGAACAGTCCGAACGTGCAGGTTCGGCCTCTGCGCTGGCAGGAACAATGCAGTACCTGTTTGGAGCGGTTGCCAGTGCGCTGTTCGGGCTGATGCCTGCGGGGACGGCTGTTCCGTTCGCAGGCTTTCTGGTCTTTGCCTTTTGCGCGGCAACATTCTTTGCCCTGCTGAGGCCAAAGCTTCCCCCTTCAGCGCCCTGATGGGAGTTGAGAGCGATGCAGGTTCTACTGGTTGAAGATGATGTTGCCGTGGCCCTTGTGGTGAAAACGGTTCTGCAGCGTGAAGGCTGGGACGTTCATCAGGTTGAAGATGCGGAATCTGCGCTGGCGTGGGATGGGACGGCCGACCTTCTGGTCACGGATTATAATCTTCCCGGCGTTCTCAATGGGCTATTGCTGGCCCGAAAACTGCGGGAGCAGAACGCTTTACTAGCTGTCGTTCTCATGTCGGGAGACTTCGAGGAAGGCCAGTTGATGGGCGAAAGCGTGGCTGTTCTGCCAAAGCCATTTCGTAGAAATGCCCTTCTGGACGCCATCGATCAGGCCCGGAATGCAATCCGGGCTTGAGTTGAAGGGGAAGAGTCCCCTACATGGCGCGCTGTTTGTCATGCCCAGAAGAAAGCAGTGCCGCCATGTCGTTCAAGGAACCCCAGCCGCTTAACCTCAAGGACTATATCAGTGAGGTTCCGGATTTCCCGAAGCCGGGGATTCTGTTCTACGACATCTCCACGCTGATCCGTTCCGCCGAAGCCTGGCAGGTCGCAACAGGCCGACTGGCTCGTATCATTTCCGCATGGCAGCCTGATCTTCTGGCCGGAATCGAAAGCCGTGGCTTCCTGACGGCGGCCCCGCTGGCACAGCGTCTTGGCTGTGGTTTCACTATGCTGCGTAAGCCAGGGAAGCTGCCGGGTAAGACGATTTCCCTGAAATACGGTCTCGAATATGGCGAAGACGAACTGCACATTCAGGCGGACGCCATCAAGCCGGGCCAGCGCGTTGTCGTTCTCGATGATCTTCTGGCTACAGGCGGCACATTGGCGGCTTCCATCGACCTGCTGCGCAAGGTTGGCGCAGAAGTTGTTGGTGCCAGTGTGCTGATCGAGCTTGCAGGTCTCAAGGGACGTGACAAACTGGACGTTCCGCTGAACGCACTCATCACTTACGAAGACTGAGGAACCCCCATGTCCGGCATTTCTTCCCTGTGGCAGACCCGCTATCGCACTGACGCCCCGAAAGACCTGCCGGACAATCCGGTTCTCGAAACCCTTCTGAAACACCATTCGGTTCGGGCCTATCTCCCGGATGCGCTGCCTCCCGGAACGCTGGAAGCCGGAATTGCGACAGCCTCGTCGGCGGCGACGTCCAGCAACCTTCAGGTCTGGTCCGTCGTCGCGGTTGAAAATCCCGAGACGCGCGCGAAGCTGGCCGAACTCAGTGGCAACCAGAAGCACATTGAAGTCGCTCCGCTGTTTCTGGCGTGGATCGTCGATCTGGCGCGCCTGGAACGGATTGCAGAGCGTGCTGGAAAGGGCAGCGAAGCGCTGGATTATGAGGAAATCTTCCTTATGAGCACGCTGGATGTCGGCATCGCCGCCCAGAATGCCGTTACGGCCTTCGAGTCCATGGGGCTGGGCACTGTTTATATTGGCGGTCTGCGGAACCATCCGGAAGACGTCGCCAAACTGCTCAACCTTCCTCCCAAAACCGTTGCGGTTGTCGGCATGTGTGTGGGTCGTCCGGATCCGGCCTATCAGAACGGGTACAAGCCTCGTCTTGGTCAGGATGTGGTCGTTCACCGGGAACGGTATGATGCGACGCAGGAGCCGGCAGGTATTGCCGCCTACGACCGCGTTGCCGATGCCTACCAGCAGGAACAGGGGCTCCCGTCCCGTGCATGGTCCGAGACTGTTGCGGCCCGTGTGGACAGCTATCGCGGTTTGAGTGGACGGCACGTCATGAAGGCAGTTCTGAACCGGATGGGCTTTGCGTTGAAATAACTGGTTCTCTGGCTATCCATCTGTTTTCCACGGGAGTTCCGTCCTGAGCGCGTTTCTTTCTCCGGACCTCCCGGTCACGGCCATTCTTCCAGAGCTTCTAAGCGTACTTGAACAGCAGCCGAATGCTGTTCTGGTGGCTCCCCCGGGCGCCGGTAAGACGACGCTGACGCCATTGGCGCTGCTCGATGCGCCATGGCTTGAGGGGCAGAAAATCATTCTTGGCGAACCGCGCCGTGTTGCTGTGCGTGGCGCTGCGTCCCGTATGGCCAGCACGCTCGGCGAACGTCCCGGCGAGCGTGTTGGCTTCCGAACCCGCACGGATTCTGCTGTTTCCAGCCGAACGCGCATCGAAGTCGTGACGGAGGGGTTGCTCGTTCGCCGTCTTCTGGCAGACCCGACACTCGATGGCGTTGGTGCTGTCCTGTTCGATGAAGTTCATGAACGGTCGCTGGATCTGGATGCCGCCCTGGCTTTCTGTCTGGATCTTCAACGCGAACTGCGGCCGGATCTGCGTATTCTGGCAATGTCCGCAACGCCGGATGGTCGCGCTTTCACAACCCTCATGAACGCTCCCCTCATCGAGAGTGAAGGGCGGCAGTACCCGATTGATGTCCGGCACACCCGTGACATCTCGCACCCCCGAGATCTGCCGGAGGCCTGTGCCCGAGCCATCCGACAGACTTGGTCGGAAGAAGAAGGCGATATTCTCGCCTTCCTGCCGGGTGTTGGAGAAATTCGCCGGACGCAAGCGCTGCTTGGGGAGGCTGTGCCTGTTTTCCCACTTCATGGCGAACAGACAACAGAAGATCAGGACCGTGCGATTGCGCCATCCAGCGTCCGTCGCGTCGTGCTGGCAACGTCCATTGCGGAAACATCCGTGACGGTTTCGGGCGTCAGGATTGTCGTGGATGGTGGCCTTCGACGGGCGCCCCGTCTGGACCCGAACACTGGTCTATCTCGTCTGGAAACCCTGAAAATTTCCCGCGCGACAGCAACCCAGCGGGCCGGACGTGCAGGCCGACAGTCGCCCGGTGTCGCAATTCGTCTCTGGTCTGAAGCCACACAGCGCGCGTTGCGTCCGCAGGATGCGCCTGAAATCCTTGTCGCAGACCTGACGGATTTTGCCCTTGTAACTGCGGCCTGGCAGGACGTCATGGGCACGTCTCCTGATGATCTGCCTTTGCTGGATGCGCCGCCTGCGGGGGTCCTGAAAGGTGGGCGCGAACTGCTCTCTGACCTTGGAGCTATTAACGCAGCAGGGCACATCACACCGCTCGGAAAACGGATGGCCGGATTGGGAACCCATCCGCGCCTGGCCGCCATGCTCTGTGCGGCAAAGACCATTCCTGAACGTGTCACAGGCGCCTGCCTTGCAGCACTTCTGGAAGAGCGCGATCCCCTTCGCCCAAGACCGAACACACCTGCAGGTGCTTCGGCTGGAGCGGACATCCGCACACGTCTGGCTCTTTTTGAACGCGATGATCCCCGTGCCGACCGGGCCAGCCTGTTTCACATGCGTCAGTCCGCCAAGCGCTTCCTGCGCCGGATGGGCGGGAAAGATCTGCCTCTTAGTCCGATGCCTTTGCACGCCGGACCACTGTTGGCGGCCGGTTTTCCAGACCGTGTGGCGCAGGCCGCTGGTGAACTAGGGCGCTTTCGCCTCGCTGGCGGAGGAAGCGCGCGGGTCTCGGCCAATGATGGTCTGGCACGGGAAAAGCTGTTGGCTGCCGCTGCCTTCCATACCCGGACGTCCACGGAAATCACCTTGGCCGCGCCTCTGGATGCGGAAAATCTGCCCCAGACGCTGCTGGACCGGACGACTGAACAGGTGGAGACCAGTCTGGATGGTGCCTCCGGACGCATCATCGCCCGGCGCCGTCTTCGTCTTGGCGCGCTGATTCTGCGAGACCGCAATACGGAAGTAACGCCTGAGGAAGCACAGGCGCTCCTGCTCCAGCAGATCCAGTCCGATCTGGCGCGAGCCCTCGACTGGTCCGACGCGACCCAGCAGTTTCAGGCCCGCGTCGCTCATGCCCGGGCAACCTATGCGCCACATCTGCCCGACCTGTCCCCAGAGGCTCTGGCTCAAGGCTTGGAATGGCTCGAACCCTATCTAGCGGGCTGTGACCGTTTAACGCAGGTCAAGGCGCTGGATATTCTGTCCATTCTGCGTGCGCAACTGGACTACGCTGATCTGTCAGCATTGGATCGCAAATTACCATCACGTCTGACGCTGAAAGCCAGCACGCACGAGATTGATTACACGGGCGCGATTCCGACAGTGTCCGCCCGTGCACAGGCCTTCTACGGAACAGCCGGCACGCCTGTTCTGGCCGATGGACAGGTCGCGCTTCAATGCGCGCTCCTGTCGCCCGCCGGTCGTCCGCAGGCGATTACAGCTGATCTGGCGGGCTTCTGGAAAGGAAGCTGGTTGGATATGCGTAAAGACATGCGAGGTCGTTACCCTCGGCATGACTGGCCGGAAGATCCGGCGACCGCTGAGCCTCCGAAGCCAAGGCCAAAGCGTTAGCCTAGGCGGAGGATAGCGTTGCGGAAAAGGGCCCGAACGCCTTCCGCATCTACGTCCGTACAGACCTGCACAGAAGGGCGATGGTCCCAGTCGCCCGGCGGATAGACGCGTCCATCAGCTTTCAGAATGGACTCTCCTAAAGCGACGCTTTCCGTTGCGACCCGGACCGACCCTTTCTGCGTTTTGAAGAGTTCCGGGGCGATGACATAGGCGGCGGCTGAGGCGTCATTGACGTAAATGCCGTTCAGGCCGAGCCTATGATGAAAAGTCATGTAAACGCGGGTGATATCCCACAGGAACTGCCCGGCTTTACCGCCAAGCTGGCGCAAATCGGCGAAATACGCATCCGTCATGATAGTCTGCGTCGTGACATCCAGCCCCACGATCGTCAGGGGCCAACCTGCAGCACAGATTTCGTCTGCCGCACGGGGATCGCCATGGAAATTGGCCTCTGCGGCCGGTGTGACGTTCCCTCGGGCTCCATGATACCCGAACGCCCCGCCCATCAGCACGACCTCCCGAACCAGCCCGGCAATCTCCGGCGCTTTTCGCAGGGCGAGGGCCAGATTGGTCATATGTCCCGTCGCAATCAGCGTGATCTCGTACGGGTTGGCCCGGATCAGGTCAATGATGAGGTCATGAGCAGGACGGGAATCGAGCTTTTTCCGGGTTGCAGGAAGAGGGATGTCACCCAGTGCGTTACGCCCATGAATGGTGACAGGAGGTGAGGACGTAACGCCATCCAGAGATGCTCCCTGACCTTTTGCAACAGGAGCGGTTATCCCGAACCTGTCTGCCAGATACAGAGCATTGCGTGTCGTGGTCTCGATCAGGCCATTGCCGGACGCTGTGGTGATCCCGACGATTGAAATACCAAGCGTGCCATGGAGCAGTAAAAGCGCCATGGCATCGTCGACCCCCGGATCGGTATCCAGAATGATCTTGCGGCCGGCCGCCTGTGCCTGAACCTGTATAGGCAAGGCCGCAAGGGATGCCAGTCCCACGGAGTGGGCAAGCAGGGAGCGGCGGGACAGGCGCATGGCAGATCCTTATGGATTGAAGTGGCCGTTACTATCCGGGAATGACCTGTCTGCCGCAAGCGTTCAGCGCAGGCGAAGGGCGAAGCGTCCAGCTCCGGCCGAGGCAAGGATCAGAAGACCACCGGCAATGCTGATGTTCTTGTAGAAATGGATCATCATGTCGTAGCGGAGCATGCCGGACATGGTCCAGAAATGATGGCCGATCAGCCCTGTAATAACTGTATAAATAGCGAGAATAATCGCAACAGGCTCGACCAGAACGCCTGTGACCAGCGCAAGCCCTGCACCAAGTTCCACAACAATGGCGAGTACGGCAGACAGAGTAGGAAGCGGTGCGCCTGTCTGCACCATGTAGGAAACGGCAGACTGAAAATCAGCCAGTTTCCCCCAGCCCATGACCAGGAAAAGCACGGCCATCAACAGGCGTCCGGAAAGAAGGAGAGCATCACGGGGAAGGAGAGAAGCGAACATGAGATTATCTTTCAGAGGAGAAGAACTGACTGAAAGATAGGCAAAACCGGATCGACCAAAAATAGAAACCATGGAATGATATGATTTCCATAAATAGCATATGAGAAATATACGAGGGCGGTCCCAAAGGTCAAAAAACGCCTGTGTAGCGCTTCTTTTAGGAGCTTCGGCTATTTTGTGTTAGCAGCTGAAACATGACGATGTTCGTGACCTGTTTCCTATGAATCGCTCTCTTCAGGCCGCAGTAATCGGGGCAGGGACAGCGACTGTCGTAACAGTGGGGCTCATGCTCGCATGGCGCGCGCATGACAGCAGTTCACGCATTTCTTCACCCTCACGGCAGGCCTCTCCTGCAACGGTTCAGCAGCCCGTGGCCAAATCGCTGCCGCCTGTTGTTTCTGACGGAACGCTTGCCGGGGAAAGTACGGATTCCCATGGAATCCCGACGCAGCCTCCGGTCCCCGCAGCAGCGCCCGCTCTTCCGCCACTTTTGGTTAAATACGGCCCCCTGAGTTTTGCGCCGCTCGTCCGGCAGGTCATTCCGGCTGTCGTCAATATCGCCATTACTCAGAACAGCCCTGACGGCCATGACCATGTTCCCCCACAAATCAAGGGAACACCGCTGGAAAAGCGCTATCATGATCGCATGATGCGCCAGCAGGATGAGATGGTTGGCGCGGGTTCGGGCTTCATTGTGGATGCGACAGGCATCATCGTCACGAACCGCCACGTTGTTGGCGGCGCTGACAAGGTGGTCGTGTCCCTCTCCAACGGCCACGAGATGCCCGCCCGGCTTCTGGGAGCTGACCCGCTGACGGATATTGCCGTCATCAAGGTGGACAGTCCCGAACCACTCCCGCACGTCACATGGGGCGACAGCCGCCAGACGGATATCGGAGACTGGATTCTCGTGGCGGGTAATCCGTTCGGCTTCGGGTCTTCCGTTACGGCGGGTATCGTTTCAGCCGTCGGCCGAGATCTCGGGGTTGGCTCGCTGGATGATTTCATCCAGCTCGATGCGCCCATCAATCCCGGTAATTCCGGTGGCCCAGCCTTCAACATGCGTGGACAGGTTGTCGCCGTGAATGCGGCGATCGTGACACCTGCGGGTGGTTCGGTGGGGATTGGTTTCGGTATCCCCTCCGAAATCGTGGCACCCATTGTCGCGGAAATCGAAGCCACTGGTCATGCCGAACATGGCTGGCTCGGGATCACGCTGGATGACAGTGACACTGATGTCGGCATTGCAGGCGTCGATAATGGTGGGCCGGCTCAGAAAAGTGGTCTGCGGCGTGGTGATATTGTCCGTCAGGTGGATGGAACGCCGGTGATCAGTGCCCGTATGCTGCTGCGAAGCATTGCTGCGGCCAAGCCGGGCATGGTGCTGAATTTTGGCGTCCGCCGTGGCGATCAGGACGTGACGCTACCTGTTCATATCGGGCCGCGTCCCAAGAATGCGGATAACTGAACAACGCTTCACTTTGACCCACGGAAACAAGCCGGTATTCTGTAGGTCTGATGCGGCGTCCAGCCGTCCGGAAAGAAGAGAGTAACATCCATGCGTATCCTGCTTGTCGAGGACGATTCCACAGTCCGCGCCTTTGTTCTCAAGGGGTTGCGCGAGGCCGGGCATGTCGTTGATGAAGCGGATAATGGCAAGGACGGTCTGTTTCTGGCGGTTAGCGAGAATTACGACGTTGTCATCCTGGATCGCATGTTGCCGGGCGGCATTGATGGTCTGCGTATTCTGGAAACGCTGCGCGGCCAGCAGAACGCCACACCCGTTCTGCTTCTCTCGGCTCTTGCGGATGTCGATGAACGTGTTGCTGGTCTGAAGGCTGGCGGCGACGATTATATGACGAAGCCGTTTGCGTTCTCCGAACTGCTGGCCCGTGTGGAAGCTCTTGGTCGGCGTGGGCGCCCGGAATCTGCTCCCCAGACGCGTTTGACAGTCGGGGATCTGGAAATGGATCTGCTGTCCCGGACGGTGAAGCGTGGCAACGAAAAGATCGATCTTCAACCCCGCGAATTTCGTCTGCTGGAATTCCTGATCCGTCATGCCGGGCAGGTCGTGACCCGCACCATGCTGCTGGAGCGCGTGTGGGATTATCACTTCGACCCACAGACGAATGTGATCGACGTGCATGTGTCCCGCCTTCGCCAGAAGGTGGACAAGCCGTTTGCGACTCCCCTCATCCATACGATCCGGAACGCCGGCTACATCCTGCGCGCGGACTGATCCGTGAACATTTGGCGTGGGCTTAAGCGGCTGGGAAAGCTTTTACGCTGGCCGATCCGGTCTGCTGGGCTGAACTTTGCGCTCGCTTACGGGCTGGTGTTTATCATCTCGGCCGGTGTGTTCCTGTCTTTCATCTGGTGGAACACGACTGGCCAGCTTGATCGGCAGGTCGAAGCCGCTGTTCAGGTCGACGCGCATGATCTGGCCCAACGCTGGGTTCATGGTGGCCCTGCTGCTCTGGCTCTCGCCATTCAGGATCGACTGGATCAGAACGTCGAGGATGACGAACTCTATCTTCTGGTCGGCCCGGACGGCCGGAAGTATGCCGGTAACCTCCCCGGATGGCCGGTTGTCATCACGCAGATGGACGAGTTTTACGAACTCTCCATCCGGCGGGATGGCTTTCGCACACAGGCCAAAATGCATGCTTACCCGCTTTCAGAAGGGTTCCGCCTGATCGTTGGCCGGGACGTCCGGGGGCGTCAGGTTGTCCGGCATGTTCTGACGGATACACTCATCTGGGCCTGGGTCATGGTGTCGCTGCTGGCGGCTGGTGGGACACTGGCAATCCGGCGGATTTTCCGGCAGGTCGTGCATTCCATTGCTCGCACAACGTCCGCGGTGGCACAGGGCGACCTCAGCCGCCGTATTCCCCTGACAGGCAATGAAACCGATCTTGTAGCGCAGACGGTCAACACCATGCTGGAGCGTATCAATCGCCTCATGGATGGTGTCCGGCAGGTTTCGAATGCCATTGCCCATGATCTGCGAACCCCCATCGCTCGTGCCCGGGCCCGGCTGGAAGATGCGAGCCTGACGGCGACGTCCGAAGATGAACTCCGGGCGGCGATTGACCGAGCTGTGCTGGATCTGGATCGCGTGACGTCTATTTTCGAGGCGCTGCTTCGGATCGCCCAGCTTGAAGCGGGCGCGCGACGCGCGGCCTTCACGGTTTTGGAGATCGGCCCTCTTCTTGAAGGTCTGACTGAGCTTTATGAAGCGTCCATGGAAGAGGCAGGTCTGACGCTGGACCTGGCGCTCAGCCAGATCGCTCCCGTAAACGGCGATCCGCATCTTCTGCAGCAGGCCGTGGCCAATCTGCTGGATAACGCAATCAAATTCGCACCAGCCGACTCAACCATTACCCTGTCCGCAGCCATGCAGAACAGCAAAGTTGCAATCACTGTGGCTGATCAGGGACCCGGGATGGGCGAGCAGGACATGGCCCGGGCTTCGGAACGCTTCTTTCGGGCCGAGACAGCCCGTAATACCCCAGGTGCGGGGCTTGGATTGTCTCTGGTTCAGGCTGTGGTCCACCTGCACGGTGGAGCCATGGAGTTGGCCAACGGTCATCCGGGACTGCGAGTTACGCTGGTTCTGCCTCCCATCTCTAAAAAAGGCACCCTGCCAGCATGACGGAAGTTTCATTCCTCCCTCACGCGTGGCTTAGGTGAGAAAGCCTAAAGAAGGCGAGATGCGTCTTCTGTCCCCCACTTCTGTCTGTCTTCTGGGTCTTGGCCTGATGGGCAGCCTTGCGGCTGCTCCCGCCGGGCATGGGCCGTCTCAGCCTGTGCTTTCCAAACCTATAGGCGGGAAAGAGGACGGCGCAATCTCCGTGACATCTGACAGTGCGGAATACTGCACTCAGCTGACGCGAAGTGTGGACCAGCTTCTGGCTATGCCGCACGGTATTCCAGTCGGCGCAATGGACGATGCGCGCCGCCTGCGGACGGAAGGAGATACGCTCTGCAAGCATCGTCATCTTCGGGCCGGGATCGCAAGGCTGCGTCGTGCGTTGGTTCTTCTCGAACACAGTCAGGAGCATTCATGAAGCGCTTATTCCGTCTGGCCACGCCACTTGCCGTTTTGTCGCTGGCCGCTTTCTGTCAGGCCCGCGCTGAAGACACGCCCAACGGAACCCAGCTCGATTTTACGGTGACGGGGGAAGCACACGCTGCGCCGACGCTTCTGACGATACGGCTCTTCGGTCGGGCAGACAGTACCTCCGCGATTGAGGCGCAGAAAACCCTGAATGCCCATATGGCCGATGCAATGAAAATGGCGTCTGGACAGGCCGGCATTGAGGCTCAGGCGAACAGCTATTCTCTGTCTGATCAGACACCAGACCATGGACCAACGCGCTGGACGGCACGTCAGGATCTGAGCCTGAGCGGTAAGGACGCTGTGCCGCTGCTGGATTTGTCCGGCAAGCTCCAAAGCCATGGCCTGATGATGGACGGTCTGGAGTGGTCTCTGGATTCCGAGACCCGTGAAACCCTGCTGGCGCAAGCCCGTACACAGGCCCTTCAGAAAGTGCGTAAGGAAGCCGAAGAGAGCGCGAAGACGCTAGGACTGCATGTGGTGCGCCTGCGGCAGGTGCGCGTTTCTTCCATGGAGCCTGGACCACGTCCCGTCATGCTGATGGCAGCGCGAGCTTCAGCGGATTCCTTTACGCCACCACAGGGCACCCCGCAGGAACAGACCTTACGTGTGACCGTCAACGTTCAGGCCGAGCTGGCTCCCTAACGTGACACGGCTGACCGTCTGGCACGATGGAAACTGTCCTTTGTGCCAGAAAGAAATCGCCCTGATGCGCCGACTGGACCGGCGTGGAAACATCCAGTTCATTGATGCCACCAGCGAGACGGCAGACTGTCCGCTGGATCGACGTGAACTTCTGAACCGTTTCCATGCGAGAGAAGGGAACCAGATATACAGCGGCGCTGCCGCCTTTGCGGCCATGTGGCGCGCCATCCCGGTTCTGAGGCCACTGGGCGAAATTGCACGGTTCCCGCTTATCTTCCGGGCGTTGGAATTCCTTTATGGCCATTTCCTGAAATTGCGACCTGCACTTCAGAGCCTCGTACGGAAAATCGAGCGGTAAATTCTGTTTCCCTTCAGAACCGTTTTGCTGATAGAAATTTTCAGACATATTTTGACATGATTCACCGGAAGGGGATGTTTCATGCGGATCTGGCTTTCTACGGCTGTCGCTCTTTTGTGCTTCGCAAGCTTTGACGCTCAGGCGCAGGAGCGTCTGGTCGTGAAAGGATATACGTCTGACCAGACCAGTCACGCGGTGGAGGAAATCGTCCAGCCAAGGACGGATCGCCAGATTGCCCGCTGGAACCAGATGGTATGCCCACAGTTTGTTGGCTTCCCTGCGGATGTGGAAAAGCAGTTCGAGGCTCATCTAGAAGACCGGTTTGCGAGATACGGAATTCCAGTCAAAGCGCATTGCCCGATCCCGCAGCTCTTCATTCTGGCCACAACCCACGAAGATGATCTGATCAATCATATTCTGGAGCGAGACCCCTACCTGATGCAGGGGATCGACGTCTCCGCAGCTTTTGCAGACAACTTCCGTCTCCCTCCTTCAGACGTCAGGCATGCGATCCGTCAGGACTATCCGGTTCGCTGGTTTTCAGATGTTGGGATTGAATACAATGGCCAGACCGGAACGCACCTCATGAACGGGAATTTACCCGCGCGTTTTGGCGGAGGGAGGGCAACGGCGCTGTATATTGGTGAAATTCCAATGACGTCGTTTCTCGGGTCGATCCGGCACGAAGACATCAAGTACATGGCCATCACCGTGGACCTCTCCAAAATGGAAGGCGTCTCCTGGCCGTCTTTGTTCGAGTATGTCTCAATGGTCGCGCTCACCAATCCTCAGCACAAAGACTACGATACATCCGAGACGATTCTGGGCAGTTTCGTGAAACACAGAAAGCCGCAGCCAGGTAATCTCGTCATGAGCGATCTGGACGATGCGGTGGTTCGCGAGTTCTATCAGGATGACCGCGCAGAAGACGGCCGGTCCGAGACACAGAAAATCGCTTCGGACGTTACCGCCAGTCTGCATCCGTAATCAGGTCAGGAGAGCGCCATCATGGTCGGATCGCCGCAGAGAGCGGCTGTATTGACCGTCACAACGCGCTCTTCCAGCAGCCATTCGGGGCGCAGACAGTCCAGCATATAAACGGGAATGATCCGTCCCTCACGGGCTGTTAGCGTTGAGGCGGCCTGTAAGGCACGCATTGAATGGCGCTCCATGATCATTGCCGCGCATTCGGGCAGGGCGCCGGGATCAACACGCTGGATACGGTCAGCCAGCCCTTGCGGTAGGCGATGCATCCAGTCCAGAGCATGATCCGGTCCAAGAACGAGTGCAGGATTCCCGGTTCCCAGCGCCATGCCTATGGCTCTCAGAATGGCTGGCCAGCTTTCGCCTGCACAGAGAACTGGCCCACAGGGCGTCAGCGTCAGCGTATTGGTCTCGCCAGAGGGGCCAGGAAGTTCCATGGAAAATCCGGTCATAGCGTGTGCTACGTCCTGGCGGATCTGTCGCGCCGAAACGGCGTCGCGGCTTTCAAGAAACGACACAAGACTGTGCGCATGACGCGGGATCTGGCCGGGTGTGGCGTCTTGCGGTGCAAACCAGGGGGCAGTTCTTGCGCTCATGCGGCGCAGGGCAAACGGCCCACCCACTTTCGGCCCGCAGCCTGACAGGCCTGATCCACCAAACGGCTGCGAGCCAATGACCGCACCCGTGATGGCACGGTTAACGTAGATGTTCCCCGCCTGAATGCGACGTGTTGCGCGCTCGACAGTAGCCGGGATGCGGGAATGAACGCCAAAGGTCAGGCCATATCCCATGGAATTGACAGCATCGATAACGCCATCCGTCTCGCTTCGACTGAACCGGCGGACATGGAGAATGGGGCCGAACACTTCATGCGGAATATCGGCCACGCGTCCGATTTCAATCAGGGTGGGCGGCAGGAAATGACCGTAACGGCAGTTCTCTCCGAGTTCAGGAGACCAGATGGTCCGCCCGGCGCGCCGCATCAGTTCAATATGATCCAGCGCTTCAGTCCGCGCGTCTGCGGAAATGATCGGTCCGATATCTGTAGACAGGCGTGCGGGATTGCCGATCGCCAGATCCTGAAGGGCACCTTTCAGAAGATGAAGAATGTCTTCCGCACAGTCTTCTTGCAGCAGAAGGATGCGCAGTGAGGAGCAGCGCTGCCCCGCACTGTCGAAGGCCGAGGTCAGAATATCCTGCACAACCTGTTCCGGCTGGGCAGAACTGTCTACCAGCATCGCATTCTGGCCGCCTGTGCGCGCCACGATCGGAACGGGGGTGCCCGTCCGGCCCTGACGGTCAAAGATCTGCCGGGAGACGGCTTTCCCGATGGGCGTTGAGCCTGTGAACATCACAGCATCAATACGCTGATCCGTCGTAAGACGTTCGCCCACTGAGCCGTCACCGGGCAACAGATGCAGGGCGTCTGTTGGGATGCCCGCCTCATGCAGAAGCTGGACGGCCCGGCTTGCAATAAATGGCGTTTGCTCCGCCGGCTTGGCGAGAACACAGTTGCCAGCGGCCAGGGAAACGGAAATCTGCTGAACGAAAGCGGCCAGAGGGCTGCTCCAGGGGCTGATGCAGGCAACCAGACCCAGCGGGGCCGCATGAAGATGATAATCCCGGCCCTGAAGACGTTCCGCATCGTACCGGAGAATACTGACCGCCTCGCGCACTTCATCCTGTGCGGCCGGAAGTGTCTTTCCAGCTTCCCGAACCAGGAGAGCCATCAACTCGATCTGGTGGGCTTCGATCAGTTCTGCCGCCTTGACCAGTGCCGCAATACGTTCTTCAGCCTTGCTCGTTGACCATACAGGAAGAGCCTGTTCTGCGGATTGCAGAGCAGCAAGAAGGGTTTTCCCATCCGTTTCAATCACGTCCCCTACGGGATCATGTCGATCAGCTGGATTATAGATCATGCGGGAACGACTGGTGCCGATATCAGCGCCGGGCGTTAAAGGGGCCGCATGCAGGAAGGGCGCATCCCCATCCAGGACGGCATAAAGCGCTCGCAGGGTGTTTTCGCTGAACAGATCAACACCCGTCGCATTCCGGCGTCCCGGCAGAAACAGGTCTGAAGGGGCGCGCACGGAACGGCTTGCACGCTCTGTACGGGGAATCAGGCGTGTTGCCTCAACCGGATCAGCCGTGAGCGCCTCGATTGTCGCCGCCGGATCTTCATTGCGACGCAGACCTAAAGAGCCCGGACCATTTTCCATCAACTGACGGATCAGCCCGGGCATAAGAGCCTGGGATTCCCCAACCGGGGCATGGATGCGGCAGGGGAGATTCAGGCCCTGTCTGTCACGAAGAAACTGAGCCAGAGGCAGTCCGAGACCCTGCAGACACGCAAATTCGAAATCCTCCGGCTTGGGTTTGTCGGCAAGAGCCAGAATATGACCAATGGTGCGTGGATTATGCGTGGCAAACTGCGGGTAACTTGCGTCCAGTGATTCCAGAAGCTGTCGGGCGCAGGCGATATAGCTGACATCCGTGTGGCACCGGCTGGTGAAAACCGGGAAATCTGCCAAGCCGGTTTTCTGTGCCTGGCGGATTTCTGAGTCCCAGCAGGCTCCTTTGACCAGCCTGACAAGAATGCGGCGTCCGGTGCGGCGACCCAGATCAATCAGGAACGCCACAACAGCAGATGCGCGCCGATCATAAGTCTGAACAGTCAGACCGAGACCGTTCCAGCTTCCCAGTTCGGGGAGCGCGCAGAGTGCTTCCAGCAGATCCAGAGCGGTTTCAAGATGGGTACTGTCCTCCGTGGAAAACAAGAGACCAACATCCAGATGGCGTGCCCGGATGGCCAGTCTCTGCAACGTGGGAAGCAGTTCCGTCATGATGCGTTCGCGGCGGAAACGCCCAAAGCGGGCCGACAGGGCAGGCAGCCGCACACACAGGAGCGGGCGCTCGGAGAAATCGCCCGTAATGCCAGCATGTTGGCTGATATCTTCCAGTGCATCTTCGTAAACCGTCAGAGCATCAAGCGCCTGCTCAGCGGTCAGAGCCGTATTGACCTGTAGATCGTAAGCATAGGTCAGCCTCATTTTTTCACCAGCAGCAGACGCCCGAAGTGCTATCCCCAGCGTAGAGCCCAGAATGAAGCTGGTCCCAAGAGTCCGAACGGATTTTTCCAGTCCACGACGGATCATGGGCGCCGAAGTCTGGAGCGTTAGACGCCGGAGGCTGAAGCCTTTGCTCTGGTTGAGACGCGATGCGAGTGAAAGGTTCAGGGCGACAGAGTTTATAAAGGAAGACTGTCGCTTACTGATATGGCGCGCCCAATCTGCCTGCCCGACGAGGGAGCGGACTAGGGCGTCCTGTGTACTGGAGTCTGGAATACGCAGAAGAGCTTCCGCCAGACACAGAACAGCCTGCCCTTCTGGCCCGGATAGAGGGAAAGTCTTCATCAGACTTTCAATAGCGTTCGGGGGTGCTTCACGAACGGTCTGTGCGACGAGATGGGCAATCCGGCTGGCGCGCTGGTTCTGTTCAGCTGTCAGGGTTGCGGCTGGAAGCAGAGCGTCCATGCACTCTGCTTCGGAGCGGTAATGGGCGGCTGAAATGCAATCCCGCAGAGCGGAACGCGGCGCGCGGGAGAGTAGAAGCTCAGCAAAAGGAGCGGCAGGGCGTGAAGCCGGGTTTGTCGTCGGATGGGTCATGGGTCCATTCCAGGCGGGTTAAAGCCCGGGGAGGCCTTTAATTCAGAAGAGAGTATGCGCTTCTAACGCAACCTGGGCGCCAAGACATCCGCAGACTGCCCTTAAAGAGGATTTAATTTTGGTTTCACTGCCCGTGGGTGGGAAAAAAGATGCCCCATTACAGCAGGAGAGCATGAAGTCTTTAGGAAGTTCTTAAGGCGGAATTTCTAAAGATGGGGCGGTAGGAGCCAGCATGACCCCCCTTGCCACCGATCCCTTTTCATCTGCTGCCAATCAATTCACCGCACGGCTGCGTGCCGCCGTCAGTCTGGATGATGCCGGGCGGAGAGGGGATGCTCTGGAAGCACTTCAGGAGGCGGAAACCCTCCTGCCAGATCATTCTGAAAGCGCTTTTCTTCTAGGCGGCCTGTATGAGCGTTTCCAATATTGGGGAAAGGCCACAGTTTTCTACAGGAAAGCCCTTCAATCCAAACCAGAAGTGCCGCGTGTTTGGCATCGACTGGGCATTGTGCATCTTCATGCGGGTGATTTGCCGGATGCACTTCAGGCTCTGGAAGAGGCAGTGTCTCAGGCCCCTGATGTTCCCGATTACGCCACAGATCTGAGTATGGTGCTTTCCAGGCTGGGGCGATTTGAAGAGGCCTGGGGTCTGGTGCGTATCGCTCTGGCCCTTCGGCCGGGCGATCTCCATGCGCTTAATAATGCAGGGCATATCCTGCAATGTCTCAATCGTTCGGCGGAAGCTGTCGAATTCTATGACGCAGCCCTTCTGCAGTCTCCGTCTCATCCCGTCATTCGCTTTGGCCGTGCGGCAGCCTTGCTGAAAGCAGGTTCTTTTTCAGAAGGATGGCAGGAATACGAGTGGCGTTGGCAGTCTTCACGGACGGTCAGGACGGATATCGAGGCGCCCGTCTGGGAAGGAGAGGATCTTCAGGGCAAGACCATCCTTGTTCATCATGAGCAGGGATATGGCGATACCTTGCATTTCATTCGGCTGGCATCTCTTCTTGCGGCGAGAGGGGCTTGTGTTGTGGTGCAGGTACCAGTCCCGCTCGTGCGTCTTATGGAAAGGGTGGATGGGGTCGACCGGGTTTTTTCTGTAGTGCTGTCTGAAGAGCGCTTCGATTACCACTGCCCGATGATGAGTCTTCCTGCCCGACTGGGGCTGGACTCTGATGTCGTTGGTCCCGTGTCTTATCTTTCAGTGCCTGAAGATGAGATCATACGGCAGGGTAATGCATTGCGTCGTCTGGCGCAGGGAAATCCAGCGCGGCCAGATTTCATTGTTGGGCTGGTCTGGGGAGGCGATCCTCGACCGCATGATCCGCGCGCTACGCAGACAGATCGGCGCCGAAGCATCGCGCTGGAGAGCCTGGCACCGTTATTTTCGGTCGAGGGGCTACGCTTCGTCAGTTTTCAGATGGGCATGGCACGGCATCAGATCGAAACGACAGGGCTGCCTCTACTTGATGGCACAGATGACATTTTGGATTTTCAGGATACGGGTGCCCGGCTGTATGGTGTGGACCTGTTGATTACGGTCGACACATCCATTGCCCATCTTGCGGGGGGACTAGGGCTTCCTGTGTGGATGCTGTCCCGAGCGGATGCGTGCTGGCGATGGGGAGAAAGCAGTACTCAGACCGGATGGTACCCGACAATGCGAATTTTCCGCCAACCCAGATCAGGTGACTGGGATAGTGCGGTGGAAGATGTGCGTATGGCTCTTGATCGTCTGATGGCTGTCTACCGTTCGTGTCAGGAAAAATCGGCGCCGACCTGATCCTGAAACATAAAAAAAGCAGCCATCCGAAGATGACTGCTTTTTCTGGATTCCTAACCGGACGCCGGTCTTAGCGCGGGGCTATGACCATCAGCATCTGGCGGTTTTCCATACGGGGCATCTGTTCGACCTTGGCCTTTTCTTCAACCTCGAGACGGATGCGCTCCATCATCTTGGCGCCAAGCTCCTGGTGAGCCATTTCACGGCCTTTGAAGCGCAGGGAAACCTTCACCTTGTCGCCGTCATCGAGGAACGAATTGATGGCCTTGAGCTTGGTCTGGAAGTCATGCTCACCCGTACCCGGACGAACCTTTACTTCCTTGATCTCGATGACCTTCTGCTTCTTGCGAGCTTCGTTCTTCTTCTTCTGCTGTTCGTACTTGAACTTGCCGTAGTCCAGAATCTTCACAACAGGCGGAACAGCCGTCGGGCTGATTTCCAGCAGGTCAAGGCCAACCGAGAAAGCGCGCATCAGGGCATCCCGGGTCGTCATGACGCCTTGCATTTCGCCTTCTTCGTCAATCAGACGAACCTGCGGAACACGGATTTCCTCGTTGACGCGCGGCCCCTCACGGGTGGGCGCGGCCTGCATCGGCGGTCTAGCTATGGTCAGCTCCTGTCGTAATTCTCATGCGGAAATCAACCCGGACATCACGCCCCACTCTTCACGAAGAAGAGCGGGATGCGGTCTTTGCCGATCCCGTTCCTTTTGCACATAGTCCCGCACCCTTCCGGGTGCAAGAGGATTACGCGTAATCCTGCGAAAAGCGCGCAATATCTGGCGGAGTTGCCTCGGCCGACAAGGTTTTGACCGCCTCGTCGAGTCCCAGAATCTCCTGCTGCGCTCCGCCGAGGCGACGCATGGCGACCTTGCGCTCCTCTGCCTCGCGACGTCCGACCACCAGAATGACCGGAACACGGGCCAGGCTGTGTTCGCGGATCTTGGCGTTGATCTTGTCGTTGCGGACGTCCGTTTCGACCTGAAGACCCGCTGCTTTCAGCTTGGCTGCAACCTCCGTGGCGTAATCCGCCGCATCGGACACGATGGAAGCCACGACAACCTGTGTCGGCGCCAGCCAGAGGGGGAACTTCCCAGCATACTGCTCGATCAGAATGCCTATAAAGCGCTCGAAGCTGCCCAGGATAGCGCGGTGCAGCATGACCGGACGGTGACGCTGGCTGTCCTCCCCAATATAGGACGCATCCAGACGTTCCGGCAGAACATAGTCCACCTGAAGCGTACCGCACTGCCAGTCACGACCGATCGCATCGGTCAGGACGAACTCCAGTTTCGGGCCGTAGAAGGCGCCCTCACCGGGGTTGTATTCATATTCGACGCCAGCGATTTCGCAGGCCTTCTTGAGCGAGCCTTCGGCCCGATCCCAGACCTCGTCAGAACCGGCCCGCGTCTCCGGACGGTCCGAGAACTTCACGCGGAAGCTCTCGAAGCCCAGATCCGTGTAAACCTCGGCCAGCATCTTCACGAACTTTGCGGTTTCATCCGCAATCTGGTCGTCCGTACAGAAGATATGGGCGTCATCCTGCGTGAAGCCACGAACACGCATGATGCCATGGAGCGAACCAGACGGCTCATAACGATGGCACGCGCCGAACTCTGCCATACGCAGCGGCAGTTCACGGTAGGACCGCAGGCCATGACGGAAAATCTGCACATGGCACGGGCAGTTCATCGGCTTCAGGGCGAGGGTTTTGTCCTCATCCTCAACCTGCGCGATGAACATGTTCTCGCGGTATTTGTCCCAGTGGCCGGAGGCTTCCCAGAGGGCACGGTCCACGAGCTGCGGTGTGCGGACTTCTTCGTAATTGTTCCGCTCTTGCGCGCGGCGCATGTAGTCCTGAAGGACTGTGTACAGACGCCAGCCCTTGTGGTGCCAGAAGATCTGGCCGACGGCTTCTTCCTGAATATGAAAGAGGTCCATCTCGCGCCCTATGCGGCGATGATCGCGCTTCTCGGCTTCTTCCAGACGCGTCAGATGAGCGTCCAGTTCCTTCTTGTCGCGCCAGGCCGTGCCGTAGATGCGGGTCAGCATGGGGTTGCGATGATCACCGCGCCAGTAGGCACCCGCCACGCGCATGAGCTTGAACGCCGTTCCGACGTCTGCCGTGCCGCGCAGATGCGGACCGCGGCAGAGATCGAGCCATTCGCCCTGACGGTAGATCGAAATCTGCTCGTCTTCCGGCAGATCGCGGATCAGCTCGGCCTTGAAGTTCTCACCCTTCTCTTCAAAGAAGCGGATGGCTTCGTCACGATCCCACACTTCACGGGTGAAAGGAGCGTTGGCAGCAACGATCTCGCGCATCTTGGCTTCGATGGCTTCGAAGTCATCCGGCGTGAAGGGCTTCTCGCGGGAGAAATCGTAATAGAAGCCGTCCTTGATGCTCGGACCAATCGTGACCTGTGTTTCCGGCCAGAGCGACTGCACGGCTTCGGCCAGAACATGGGCCGCGTCATGGCGGATCATTTCAAGAGAGGCGTCGTCCTTTTTGGTGACGAACTTGACGGCTGCGTCGTCCGCAATCTCGGTTGCGAGATCGACGAGCTTGCCGTTCACCTCCATGGCCAGGGCGGCTTTTGCCAGCCCCGGACCGATGGAGGCCGCGATAGTCGTGCCCGTCACGGTCCCGTCGAACGTGCGGACGCTTCCGTCGGGGAGTGTGATGGCGGGCATGGGATCGCTCCTCTGCGATGGCTCCCGGCAGCCCTCTGCCGGGAAAAAGACACGCGTAAATGGCCCCAATCCGGCATGGGCCGCAAGCCCTGCACCGGCGGGAAGGCGGATTTATCGGTCGTTAGTCGCTGTCTGAAGGGTAAAAGGCGCCAGTCCGGCCCCATTCGGAAGGCGACCCTCGCGCCATCCGGCGTCCATATAATGGATCAGGGGCCAGATGCCGTAGAACGCATCTTTCACCACATCTGCGTTTTCATGGGCATAGAACAGCGGATCAAACAGAACGTATTCGTGCTGCGAGCCATCCCCTAGCCTCCGGTGCGCCAGAAAATTCTGCGGAATATGAACTGGCAGCTGCGGAACGGGTGTGTCGCCTAGAAGAACAGCAGGATCTACGCCCAGCGCTTTGAAATGCTCGGCGATGACTGGTGCATAAATGTCGGGCGTGTGCAGGTAGCTCCGAAGAAAGTCTTCACGGCTTGCCTGAAAATAATACCGAAGATGATATCCCTCTTTGGGGTTTTGCGGTGTGATCTGGCCTGCCTTTGGTGTTTCACCAGGAATGGCACCCGCAATATGGGACAGCTTCTGCCGTGCAAAACGCCGGATTTCTTCATAATCCGGACGGTTATGTAGATGAATATGTATGAAAGGCGTCCGGACGCAGCGTTCCGGATAGATGGTCTGTGGTGCGTGCAGTCCACGATCCAGGCCAACAATCGTATGCGCACGGAACAGGGCGCGAGGGACGGACTGGGGGCGGTAATAGTCCGGTGCGTCCGGTACGTTGAGAAGAAGTCTGTCCGTAATCAGGGTCGCCTGTTCGTCTTTCAGAAGCTCGAACTGCGCCCGGATTTCAGCAGGATCAACCGACAACCGATCCAGAAAGAAGGCCAGGAATTCATCGCAATCCATGGGAAGGGCGAAATCGCAGGCATTCTCTGTATCCCAGCCACGAATGATTTCTGCGAAGATTTCTCCTTTCCGCAGGAAATCCTTGTGAGACCGGAATTTCCGAATGACCTGGACGCCCTGCGCCTCGTAGCGCTTCTGCACATCCTTGACGTGGGGGTCGGTAGAGCCGTTGTCGACAACTGTCAGGTTGGAGAGACCGAAAATAGCCCCATGCCAGAGGATCCACGGCTCAAGAAGCGTGGCCTCGTTTTTCTGCATCGTGACGCAACGGATAACTGTCATGCAGGGAGTAGAGCCTCTATCCGCGAGGCAGGCAACAACGCGAGGTCCGGAACGTCCAGAATGGTCGTCTTCCCCGGTGTCAGCGCCAGCGGTGCAGTCAGGCGCGGGTCACTGTCCACGGAGAACAGAGCGATGATCGGCTTGTCCATCGCGGCTGCGAGGTGCATCGGTCCGGTATCGTTTCCGATGACCTGTTCTGCCCGGTCCAGCACGCCAGCCAGTTCAATCAGGCTGGTTTTTCCTGTGAGGTCTATGGCCTGTGGGCAACGGCTACGGATCTGCTCGGCAAGAGGTGTTTCGGTCGCGCTCCCCGCAATGATGGGGGTGATTCCGCGGCTGAACAAGGTCTGGGCCACTTCGGCAAAGCGTGTGACAGGCCAGCGTTTCTGGGGGCGATGTGGTGCCGCGCCAGGCACCAGAACGACATATCGGCCCTGAATTTTCGGCCCATGTCCTCGAAGCCAATCGGGTATAGTGCGTGGAAGAGGTGGCACACCCGCGGCACGAAGCTGGTCATCCAGGCGTGCGAGCGTGTGCATATCGTTACGGGACGGATTGGCGTGGGGGTGGCAGCAGCCACTGGAAATGCCGGACCAGTTTCTTGGTTTACCTGCCAGCCGAAAATAGGTTTTTGAGCGGCCGGACGTCTGAAGATCGAAAATACGATCGAAGCCATGCAACGTCCGTGCCAGACGGAGGAGTGCGATCGGATGCTTCAGGGACGGTCGCTGGTCTGTCGTGACGTCGTCGAACCACGGCGCTGCTTTGGCAAACTCCTCAAAAGGCGGAGTGGTCAGCAGCGTGATACGGGCATCAGGAAACGCAGCCCGAATGGAAGAAAAGGCCCCGAAAGCCTGAACGAAATCGCCCAGAGCACCGAGCTTGATGACGAGAATACGACTCATGACCCTGATTTCTAGCAGGGTCTGACGGAACGCCAACTGCCAGAGCTGACGTTCCGCAAAAGAAATCCTGTCTGAGGCAGGATCATACCCCAGGAATTAGACGGTTGTGTCGAGTCCCGGAGAGGCCTTGGCAGCATCTGCTTCAGGCGTACCCTTGGCGACTACGACCATGGCCGGCTTCAGCAGGCGGCCCTTGAGAAGCCAGGCTGGCGTCCAGGACTGCATGACGTGGCCCGGCGTATGCTGATCGGAAGGCTGTTCGGCCATTGCCTGATGCAGATTGGCATCAAACGGCTTGCCGGTCGGATCTTCGCAGGTGATGCCGTGGCGTTCCAGAATGTTGATGAAGGACCGTTCGGTGCCTTCAATGCCCTCACGCAGCTTGGTGATGAGCGTGTCTTCACCGTCTGTCTTCGCCGGCAGGGAAGCGAGGCCACGCTGAAGATTTTCAGCAGCTTCGACCACATCCTTCGCGAATTTCTGGATGGCGTACTGGCGTGCGTCTTCTACATCCCGTTTGGCCCGGGCGCGGATATTCTGATTCTCCGCTTCGGAGCGGACCCAGCGGTCCTTGAGCTCAGCAACTTCGGCTTCAAGAGCCTCGATGCGTGCTTCCGGCGTGGTTTCTTCCAGCGTTTCGCCGCCGGTTTCGTTCATACCGGGCGTCTCGACGCCCTGCTCAGGCGCGTCGTTCACTGTTTCCGGCGTAGTCTTCTGGTCTGGCATGTCACGACCTTATCTTGTGGGACGGGCCAACCCGTGGCCCCGTTCTCTTTCAGGAGATAACGCGGATTGTCTCAAAGACAAGGGTTGCAACGTGGTAGGATGTCATTGAAATGCCTATTTTCTGCCATGGTGCGCCATGCGTTATAGATAATCCTGGCATCAGATTTCAGCAGACGGACCCCATATGGAGACGCCACACACTCCCTACGCGCCACAGTCGGCCAGCAACCAGACCCCGTCTGGCGCCGCTTCGACGCCGATTATTGCGCTGGTGGATGATGACCGGAACATTCTTGCTTCCGTCCAGATGACCCTCGAATCCGAGGGCTTCACCGTTCACACCTATACGGACGGTGAAAGTGCCCTTCAGGGAATCATCAGCCGCCCGGTCAGCCTTGCTGTACTGGATGTGAAGATGCCACGCATGGACGGTATGGAGCTTCTCCAGCGCCTCCGTGCCCGGTCTAACCTGCCTGTCATTTTCCTGACGTCGAAAGACGAGGAACTTGATCAGCTCATGGGTCTGCGCCTTGGCGCGGATGATTACATCACCAAGCCGTTCTCCCAGCGCCTGCTCATCGAGCGCATTCGCGCATTGTTGCGCCGTCAGGATGCAAGCCGTGCGGAAGCCTCCGGCGTGACGGCAACGGGTTCAGCTATCGTTCGCGGGCAGTTGTCGCTTGATGAAACCCGTCACCAGTGTCTCTGGGGTGGGCAGGATATTGCCCTGACGGTGACAGAGTTCCTGCTGGTCAAGGCTCTGGCCATGCGTCCGGGAATGGTGAAGTCCCGGGACCAGCTTATTGATGCGGCTTACGGAGACAACATCTACGTCGATGACCGAACGATCGACAGTCACATCAAGCGTGTTCGCAAAAAATTCCGTCAGGTGGATGACAGCTTCAACCAGATCGAAACCCTCTATGGCATCGGGTACCGTTACCGGGATGAGTGACGCAGCGTGACCCTTTGCCGGAAAGAAAAGCCGCGTGGGTAACGCCGACCCGTCCTCCGCTCTGGCTTATGATCTTGATTCGGACCGCCTTGAGCAGGGGCGGGACCGTCGTCATGCGGCTGCCGCGCGACGCGGGCTGCTGTCCTCCCTGCAAAGGCTGTTTGTGAGGAAAGGGCCGCCCGATCCACGGCGGAAACTTGCCTCTCCACTGCTTGGTCGAATTCTTCTTCTGAATATTCTTCCGCTGGCTCTGCTGGCGGTGACGCTTCTGTTCCTGGATCAGTTTCAGAACAGCCTGCTGGAGACGGACGTCAACGCCCTGCGCGAGCAGGCACATATCTACGCCGCCGCTGTTGGTCAGTCAGCCGTCGTTGCGGCACCAAAGGTGGCTGGGAAGCCTGCTCCGGGCGGAGAGTTCGTGCTGGACCCCTCGCAGGCTCGTCCCTTGCTGGCACGTCTGACCGAGCCAAGTCCGAACGCTCATGCCCTGCTGTTCGACCCAGACGGAAAGCTCGTGGCAGATAGCCGGACGGAGCCCCGGCATCCCCCAAAAGCCATCGCACCAGATGCTGCGACGGATGGACTGCCATGGCATCCACCACGCAATAACGCGCTGGAAAGCTTTTATGACTGGCTACTGTCCCTGCTGCCGCTGACGTCCAGCGAGGGGATCGTGACGCTGGATACGCCAGATTCAGCGACAGATGGCCCGCATGATGCACAGCCCTTACGGGCTCAGTCGGAGCTTCCCCCCTTCATCCGCCGCACGAAAGACCATCAGCTCGTGGTCACGGTTGTTGAGCCCGTCGTGCATGAAGGTCTGACGGTGGGCGAGATTCAATTGACGCGGCATGCTCCGGAAGTGGATCGATCGTTGTTCGCGGTCCGCTCATCCATTCTGTCGCTGGTGCTGGCGGCGCTCGTCGTCACCATCCTGCTCTCCTGGTACCTGTCTCTTACCATTGCGCGTCCGTTGCTGACACTGGCGCGGGCGTCCCATGAAATGCGGGAATCGGACGGTCGCAAGGATCTGGTTCCGGAGCGTCTGTTGGCCCGACGGGATGAAATTGGCGTTCTGGCACGTTCCCTGCGTGGCAGCGCGCTCGCGCTCTGGGCTCGCATGGACGATATCGAGCGGTTCGCTGCTGATGTCAGTCATGAGATCAAAAACCCGCTGTCGTCGATCCGTTCGGCGATTGAAACGCTTCCTAGAATCGCGATTCCCGAACGGCGTGATCGTCTGCTTGGGATTATTAACAGTGACGTGAAGCGCCTGGATCGACTGATTACCGATATTTCGGATGCCAGCCGCATTGACGCCGAACTGTCCCGCGTTCGGCCGGAGCCTGTCTCTGTTGTGGCACTTCTCTCCATTCTGGCGGAAATGCATCAGACGACACGCAAGGAGGATGCTCCGATCCTGCGTCTTGATGTCCGTGACCAAGAGCCGCCCCTTCGGGCTTTTGCTGTGGAAGACCGACTGGTTCAGGTTCTGCGCAATCTCATCGGCAACGCTGTTTCGTTTTCGCCGCCCCATGGCGTGATTGCTCTGCATGCCAGCGCACGGGACATTGCGGGCAACGGTCCTGGAACAGGTAGCGTGGTGGAAATCACCATCAGTGACCAAGGGCCAGGGATTCCGCCAGGAAAGCTCGAAAGCATCTTTGACCGCTTTTACTCAGAGCGGCCGCAGACCGAGCATTTCGGTCAGCATTCCGGGTTGGGTCTGGCCATCAGTCGTCAAATCATTCACGCGTTGCGTGGAAGCCTGTTTGCCGAGAACATTCTCAACGCTTCCGGTGCAATTTCCGGGGCCTGCTTTGTCGTCCGTCTTCCCCGAGCAATCTGAGCGGGCCAGTGAATTATCCTGCGGCATTCTGTGCCGTGTTTCAAATCCACTGACTGGAATGCTGGCCGTCTGTTTGTCTCCGGTTTCCTGAAACAGGAGTGTAGCGGCAAAAGGAATGGCCAGCGTCAGGATGCACAGAGGGGAGATGCAGTCCTTAACCATGGGGGGATGCAACTGGCCGGGCTGCGAGCAGAACGTGGCCGATCCGATGGTTGTTCAGTTGGTCTGTACGGACGTCGCGCAATGTACGAAGAGCATCCTGCCGTGCAGTCTGGGCGCAGGATGAAACATCGTCTGGTGTTGCGGTATCCATGGGGTTGGCTACGGAACAGACGGATTGGGCTGCATCATCGACACGAGAGGCTGCGATCCGCCAGTCGTGCTCATTGGCAAGATTAAGCCCCGAAATATTCACTGTCTGGCTGGATGTTGTCGGAGCAAGAACCGGAAAAAACGGAGCTGCAACGCTGCGTGACGTCGGTATGAGCGTCAGGGTCGCGAGAAGAATGCTGCAGACGGGAAGGACGGTGCGAAACATGGCGGAAGCCTTTCTGCTTGAAAAGATGCGGCGATCATGTCGCCTGCAAATCGTCATGCAGAAGGCGTGCCAAACCTGTTTTTCTCAATGTTTTTTCTAGCCTGAAAATGCATTTTCAAGAAAATAAATGACAAAATGACAAATTTCACCGATATGTGGTGATATTTTCCATTTATGGAGACGGGCTGGCAATGAGGCTTAGGGCGATACGTTGATTGGCCTGAGGAAATCCCTGAACGATCCGCAGGGTCAGAGCTGGTCGTGCAGCAGCAAGAGCTTCTCCGAGTGCGCTCTGACACTGGCTGAAGCCATCGCCTTCACGAAGCATCGCAGCAACATGTCGGGTCTGGTTCAGGGTCAGTCCGTGTTTTGCCAGTTCTTCTGAAATGGCCTCCAACGCAGCCTGACATTCTTCCGAAAGGCGCTGTGGCCGTTCACCCAATGGTCCAAGACCGTTAAAGTCCGTGCATGTCACTTCGTCGCCGTGGACAGTGACAGTCTCGTGTCTGGAAAGTTCGCCCATATGATCCGTATTCCCGATCCGTCGTCAGAAGGTGCAAATCCCTCTCCGGACAAAGGCGCTGACGGCGATGCAGCGCAATCCGTTGCACAGGGTTCTAAACCGGACTTGGAAGGGTCGCAATCCGTGTCATCTCGGCAACGGTTTCCCGATAGCGAAAATTTTCATGCCTCCTGTGTTGCGCGGGACGGAAAAGCCATTCTGCTGTGTGGCCCTTCCGGCGCAGGGAAATCGATCCTTGCCCTGCAACTGATCGAAACAGGTTTCTCTCTTGTGTCGGATGACCGCGTGGTGATGAAGGGTCCTTACGCTGGCCCTCCACCGGAACTGGCCGGTTTGCTTGAAGTGCGGGGTGTAGGACTACTTAAGACATCCTTTGTCACGAATGCGCGAGTGATTCTGAAGGTCTTTCTGGGGGAGGCTGGCGAACGCCTGCCAGCTTCTGAACGAGACGAGAAAACAGGCGCAGTCATTCTCTATCTGAACGGCAGTTTTCCGGGAGATTTGTCTCGTGTCGTCGCGGCCTTCAAGGCCTGTTGTGGCGAGTATCAATGGTGCGTCGGAGCGGGCGCCGATGTGGCGGGACTCTGAAGTGGCGAAATAGTTCCTTATGATCTGAAAAAGGGCTAGAGTAGGGCACATGACACCGGCGAATATTCCCGAGTCCGAAACTTCGGCAGGATATGGTCCTGGTTCCAGACAGATCCTGATTGTCACAGGGCTTTCCGGCGCCGGAAAATCATCCATTTTACGTGTGCTTGAAGATCTCGGCCATGAAGTCGTGGACAATCCGCCTTTGCACCTTCTCGAAGCCCTGGCCTCACGAAGCAGCTCGCGTCTGGCAATCGGAATCGATGTCCGTAGTCGTGGCTTTGAAGCATCCCGTGTGCTTGAGGAAATGGACCGGCTGAAGGCTTTGCCCGGCAGTCAGGTTCAGCTTCTCTATGCCACTGCCGAGCCTGAAATTCTTCTTCGCCGGTTTACAGCAACGCGACGCCGCCATCCCCTTGTAACCAGTGGCACGATTCTTCCCGGAATAGAGCAGGAAACCCGGCTTCTTGCGCCCCTGCGGGCTCATGCGGATTTTGTGATCGATACGTCCGACCTGCCAGCGCCAGAGCTGCGGCAACTCATCGAGACGCGATTTGGCAGCGGTGCGGAAGATGGTTTGACCGTTGCGCTGATGTCGTTCGCCTATCCGTCGGGATTGCCGAGGGAAGCCGACATGGTATTCGACGCCCGTTTCCTCCGAAATCCGCATTACGATCCGACGCTACAGCCCATGACGGGTCTGGATCAGGCTGTTGTGCAGCACGTCAAGCAGGACCCGGCTTATCCGGCCTTCTTTAATCATGTGCATGGTCTTCTGGACCTCGTGCTTCCCCGCTTTGTTGAGGAAGGCAAGAAATACGCCACCATTGCTGTGGGATGCAGCGGTGGGCGTCATCGTTCCGTCACCATCATTGAGGAACTGGCGCGTCTGCTTCCAGAGACAGCGCCTGTCGGCCCGATGATGGTGTTGCATCGTGAGCTTGCGCGGAAAGGCCTCTCATCATGGCGTTGGGCCGTTCCGCCCCACAACCTGTCTCCGCAGGACAAATCTGGATGATCGGACTGATGCTGGTCACGCATGGCAGGCTAGGTGAAGTCCTGCTTGAAACAATGGTGCATGTGGTCGGACCTCAGGCCCAGATTGGAATTGTCGGGGTTGGGGATGATGACGACCCGGCTCTTTTGCACCCCGAAGCAGACAGGCTGCTGCATCAGCTGGACACCGGTGATGGCGTCCTTGTTCTGACAGATATTTTCGGAAGTTCTCCGTCCAATCTGGCGCTGTCTCTTCGGAAACCTGGACACGTCGAAATCGTTTCTGGCGTGAATGTACCCATGCTGGTCAAGCTCGCGAAAACACGTGCGGGGCTGGATCTCGAAGGCTGCATTGAAAAAGCAACAATGGCCGGGCGCAAATATATCGCGGTTGCGTCCCAGCTTCCTGATCCCTGTCTTCACGGGGGGCCGCGCCCCTGTGTCATGCCGGTCCCCTGATGAGCGAAACAGCCCTTGCCCCCCGTACCCTGACCATCGTGAATCGGCTGGGTCTCCATGCTCGTGCTGCAGCCAAGCTGGTCACGACAGCAGAGCGCTTTGACGCAGAAACGACGGTGGAACGCGGCGGCAACGTCGTGTCGGCCCTCTCGATCATGGGGCTCATGATGCTGGGGGCTGGAGAAGGGGAGACGGTGACCCTGCATTCGCACGGCCCACAGGCTGCTGAGGCGCTCGACGCTGTGGAAGCTTTGATTTCGGATGGATTTGGTGAGCGTGACTGAGCAGCCTTCCCGTTCCAGTCGGCCCAGAGCGTCCCGTTCACGCAAAGCGTCATCAAGTTCCATTACCCTGCACGGTAAAGCCATCACTCAGTCCATCGGGTTGGGTCCGGCTGGCCGGGTGGAAGAACTGCCTCTTCCAGACATTACCGAGCGATACAGTCAGATTGGGCCAGAGGCCGAGCTTGTCCGGCTGGATGCCGCCATTACCCGGGCGCTTCGTCAGATCGAGAAAATGCGGGATCGTCTGGTTGGTCTGCCGGAGGAGGGGCGCGAAGAAATCGCAACGCTCCTTACGGTCTACGAGCGCATGCTCGGCCCATCCCGGCTGACGCGTCAGGTTCGTGCGCGGATCAACGAAGACGGATTATGTGCCGAAGCAGCCGTATCAGACGTCAGTGAGGCACTCGCCCTGCAGGTTCTTCGCACCGCGGAAGCCATGGCGGGTGAGCATGGTGTGCAGGAACAGGACGCCAATTTCAGGCTTGCCGGAGAGTTTGAGGAAATCGGCCGGCGGTTGATCCGTAATCTTACAGGCGTGTCTTACAGGGCATTCTCCAGCCTGCCCCCCGGCTCTGTGCTTGTCGCCGAACAGTTGCGCCCGGCTGACGTTGCCATGATTGATCCGGCGCGGATTGCGGCAGTCGTGACGGAAGGCGGTGGTGGCGCAGATCACACCGCCATCCTGTTGCGCGCGCTCGATATTCCCGCGATTCTGGCTGTGCCCAATCTGATGGCACAGGTGAATGAGGGCGATATGCTCGTCGTAGACGGGCATCTTGGCACGATTACGCTCTCCCCGAACGAGACTGAACTGCGTCTCGCCCGTGAGGCTGCCCAGAAGGAAGCCAAGGAGAAGCGGGCCTTTGGCCGCCTGAAAAAGCTCCCGGCCCAGTTGTTGGGCGGCGAGCCTATTGAACTTCTGGCCAATCTGGAGCTTCCCGCCGAGCTCCCGATGCTGCTGCGGAATGGGGCCAGAGGAATTGGCCTGCTGCGAAGCGAGTTCCTGTTCGGGGAGCGGGATGATCTGCCTGACGAGGACGGCCAGACTGCCACGTACCGGTCCATTATCGAAGGCATGGACGGACGGCAGGTCACGATCCGTGTTCTGGACTGGGGTGGCGAAAAAGGCCGTGCGTGTATGCGCCGTCTCGGTCTGGCGGAACAAGTGGCGGATGGAGATAATCCCGCGCTTGGCCTGCGGGGTATTCGTCTTCTCCTGCGCGTTCCGGATGTTCTGGAAACCCAGTTTGCTGCGATTCTGAGAGCGGCCGCGCCGGAAGAGGGCAATACGGCGATCGGCCCTGTCCGTGTTCTACTGCCGATGGTCACATCCCCGGATGAAGTGATCGAGGCGCGGGAAATTTATGAAAAGGTGGCGCGGCGCCTCAAGCGCAAACAGGTGCCTCTGCCTGATGTTCTTCCGCCGCTCGGGATCATGGTGGAAACACCGGCCGCGGCCCTGACAGCAAACACCATGGCGCAGCATGCTGACTTCATGGCCCTCGGAACCAATGATCTGACGATGTACACGCTGGCCGTAGATCGGGCAGATTCGATGGTGGCCGATCGATACAGCCCTCTTCATCCGGCGGTTTTGCAACTCATCGAGGCCACGGCGGAGTCGGCTCTCCGGGCTCATCGGCCTATCTCCGTTTGCGGCGAAATGGCGTCCGACCCCAGGGTTGTCGCGCTTCTGATCGGATTTGGTCTTCGGTCGTTCTCTATGAATTCGGCGTCCCTGCCACGTGTGAAACGCCTGATCCGAACCCTTAAGATGGAAGATTGTGATCATCTTCGCCGACAGGTGATGATGGAGACGAACCCTGCCGCCATTCAGTCCCTGATCCGGGATTTTGCAATCTGAGAAGCCGTTTCGTCGGGTCTCTATCGAAAAAAGTGCCGCCCGATGCCATATAAGGGGGATCATGCCGGATTCGCCTTATGAGACCTCCCCCGTGGAGGACCTGCCTTTTTCTCCAGCCATTACGGCCCGTCTTGAGCGGGCTGGTGACTGGTGCCGCCACCGTGGGCAACGTCTGACGGAGACGCGGCGTCAAGTCCTGGGGTTGATCCTCTCTTCCGACAAACCCTCCGGCGCCTATGACCTGCTGGCCCGTTTGCGGCCCGCCCATCCAAATGCAGCACCGCCCACGGTCTATCGGGCGATAGATTTTCTTTTGGAACAAGGCCTGATTCATCGGCTGGAGCGGCTTAGCGCTTTCGTCGCCTGCTCCCACGCGACAGACTGCCATCATGGCTGTGATCATGGAGAGTGGGGCGTTCATCGCGCGCAGTTCCTGATCTGCAAGTCATGCGGACGGGCCTGGGAACTGGAGCAGGAAACTGTCGTTCCCGCCCTCATGATCGCCGCGAAAGAGGCTGGCTTCCGGGCCGAAGCCGCTACAGTCGAAATTGAAGGGGTTTGCGCAGGGTGCCAGAAAGCTGCTCATAGCGGCGGTCACTGATAGCAATGGGCGCGCGACGTTCTCCACCGCTCGCCCTTCCATTCGATGATCTTCCGCAGCAGCGTGCACTTAAAGCTTCCTCCACTCGCGGAGGCCGCACTCTTTCTCCCGAAAATTCCCAACCCGATCTGCTCGACTGGCAGCCCCCGCAAACGCACCTGTCTGCCGAAGAAAGTGATGCTCAGATTCTGGAAGCAGTAGGATTCCGCCCGCCTTCCGGAGAAGCATTTCTCTATGCAGTTCTGGATCTTGGTTACGCCCGGACCATCCTTGAGCGCGGTCTACCCCTTGAAGATCGACTGGTCTTCCTGGAAGCCAAGGCGACGGTAAATGCGCTTTCCGAGCTACCTCCCGAGCAGGAAACCGGCATTCTTCGAGTGCGTCGCAGGTTGATCCAGTCCTGGCTCGAGACACATCGCGACGGCGACAAGTCATGCTATGTGCTGGTCGCAAAACAGCCTTCAGAAGGCTGACAGCAAAGGTTGAAATGAATGACAACACAGACAGGATCAGGTCTGCTCGCGGAAGTCACGCGCGGCAGGCAGGTTGAATCGCGACATCTGGGGCGTGCCGTCGTTGTGGATGCGGACGGTGCTGTCGTTTGGTCCTGTGGTGACGTGGAAACCCCGGTTTTTCCTCGCTCTACGGTTAAATCCCTTCTGGCCATTGAACTCGTGGAAAGTGGTGCTGCGGATCGGCTGGGCCTGACGGTTGACGCTCTGGCCTTGGCTTGCGCTTCCCACGGGGGAGAGGAGCCGCATGCGAAAGTCGCTGCCTCCATGCTGGCTGCCGTGGGGCGTGATGTGGAGGCTCTGGAATGCGGAACGCATTGGCCAACCTATGAGCCAGCGGCTCGGGCGCTCGCCGCCGCCCATCAGGCTGCATGCCCGCTTCACAATAACTGCTCTGGCAAACATGCGGGACTGATCTGTCTCGCCTGTGACCAGGGCGTGGACCCGACGGGCTATATCAACCCGTCCCATGAGATCCAGCGTCGCGTCACGGATGTTCTGGCAGCCGTGACAGGCACGCCTCATACGGACGCCAACCGCGGTACGGATGGATGTTCCATGCCGACTTACGCGGTTCCCCTCAGGGCCCTTGCTCATGGGTTCGCGCGTTTTGGAAGCGGGGTTGGTCTCTCCGCAGGTCGGTCTGCTGCAACAAAGCGCCTCCGCGAAGCTGTGGCCACCAACCCGTTCATGGTCGCTGGGACCGGGCGATATGACACAACGGTCATGAACAATTTCGAAACTCGTGCGTTCGTAAAAATGGGCGCCGAAGGCGTTATGATCGCGGCACTGCCGGAGCAGGGCTTAGGTTTCGCTATCAAGACGGATGATGGCGCCAATCGCGCTGCTGAAGTCGCGATGTCTGCTCTATTGCGCCATTTTGGTGGCGAGGCACTGTGCCGGACGCCTCGGGATCATGCGGTCCTGACAGATACGGCGACTCAGGCGCTTCGAAACTGGCGGGGTTTAACAGTGGGTGAAATTCGGGCCGCCCTCACGATCTGACCACGATTGTGTTATAAAAATTACAGCTCTGACATCCATCGGACAGATGGATGTCATTTTTTTGGAAAGGATAGTGCAACAGCATGACAGATCAGGGCAGGACCGTAGAACCCCCTCAGCCAGATGACAGTGCGGCGTCCGTTTTCGATGCAACACGATTTAAGATTATTGCCATCGGTGTGATCGCGGCCCTCGCGGGATTGATGTCCGGTCTGGATATCGGTGTTGTGGCTGGTGCGCTGGACCTGATCGGCAAGGAATACCATGCCTCGACGCTGGCCCTGGAGTGGGTCGTTAGTTCGATGATGGCTGGCGCGGCTGCCGGTGCGCTCGGTGCCGGTTGGTTGTCCCATCATCTGGGACGCAAGCGCTCCCTGATCCTTGGTGCTGCTGTGTTTGTCGTCGGCACGCTGGGATGTGCGATGGGATGGTCTATTCCATCCATCATTTTCTTCCGCGTTATCATGGGGATCGCGGTCGGTATTTCAGCGTTTACAGCACCACTCTACCTGTCCGAAATTGCCAGCGAAGAGTCTCGTGGCGCGATGGTGTCGACCTATCAGCTCATGGTGACGGTCGGTATTTTCGTGGCTTTCCTGTCGGACACCTATTTTTCCTACAGTGAAAACTGGCGTTGGATGTTTGGTGTCGCTGGTATTCCTGCGGTGCTTTTCCTGATAGGCGTCCTGTTCCTGCCATACAGCCCGCGTTGGCTGATCATGCAGGGTCGTCACAAGGAAGCCCGTGAAATTCTTGTGGATCTTCGCAACGATCCGCTGGAAGCCGCCAAAGAAATTCGCGCGATCCGCGAGCAGCTTGAAACCAAGCAGGAAGGCTTCAAACTTTTCCGCACGAACAGCAATTTCCGCCGCTCTGTCGCCCTGGGCATCATGCTTCAAGCCATGCAGCAGCTCGCGGGCATCAATATCGTCATGTACTACGCGCCAAATATTCTGGCGGCCGCCCATTTCGATGCACACGCGCAGATGTGGTGCACGGCTATCATCGGTCTCGTGAACATGCTCGCGACATTCGTGGCTGTGGGTCTTGTGGATCGTTGGGGGCGCAAGCCCATCCTCTATGCCGGTTTTACGGTCATGGCGGTCGGAATGGGTGTTCTTGCCATTCTGCTTCAGGGCGGCATGACAACGCAGTCTTCGCAGATTGCAGCAGTCTTCCTGCTTATGATCTTCTGTGCAGGCTTTGCGATGTCTGCCGGGCCGCTGATGTGGGTTCTGTGTGCTGAAATCCAGCCGCTCGGTGGCCGGGACTTTGGTATTGCCATGTCTACCTTCACCAACTGGATGACCAACCTTCTGGTGGGCGTGAGCTTCCTGTCTCTCATGAAGGCGATTGGGACCGGTGGGACGTTCTGGCTTTTTGCGGGGTTGAATGCACTGTTCCTGCTTCTGACGATCCTGTTCGTGCCAGAAACAAAGGGTATGTCCCTGAATGTGATCGAAAAGCGCCTGATGCAGGGCGTGAAGCTGCGCAAGCTCGGCCGTTAAACCATCTGAATGAATTTTGTCTGACAGAGCGCCCGGCCCATCTGGTCGGGCGTTTCTGTTATACACTGTCAGCTTAAGGAGGCTGTCATGACCAATTTTTCTCTTTCTTCCGAAGAGCCAGGCCGCGGCGGCGTTTTTCTGGTTTACGGTCTGTATATTGCCCGGTTCTTTACGGGAATATCACTGCTTGCAGGCGTTATTCTGGCCTATATTCTCAAAGGATCGAGCGCGGGCATTGCACGAGCACATCTGAGCTGGCTTATCCGTCTGTTCTGGTATGATGTGGCGTTCATCATCGGATGTGCAGCCCTGTTCGGGGCCTGTTTCATTACAGAGCCTCCGGGTAGTTCGGGCCCGGGACAACTCCTGTTCCTGATCCCCATTGGGATTTTTGCTCTCTGGAACATCGCGCTTCTGGTGTCCCTGCTCTATGGCGTGCGGTCTCTAACCCAAGGTAAAGGCCCGTTGCCAGATCGTTTCCGCTCATTTGGCGAATAAACTGGCGAACTACGCCATTTGATGCCTGCTATGTGTTCCGGATGTCAAAGAAATGCCGGAGAACTACAACTGGCACGCTTTCTGCATGAACTCTTCTGTCGAGGTTCTTCCTCCAGAGGAGTTCAGTCATGTACACCACAACAATGCCCGGCTATGGCCGCGTCCATCAGGATACCGGACGAGATTACGTTCTGCTGATTTACGCGCTGTATCTGGCCGGCTTTTTTACCGGCATCACTGCGTTTATCGGGGTGACTCTTGCCCATATGAGCAGACGGTCCGCTACGGGTCTGAAACGTGCCCAGCTGGATTGGCAGATCAGGCTATTCTGGTTTGGCTTTCTTGCGCTTGCTGCGATCGGGATGATTCACCTTATGGTGGCCGGCTTGGGTGCAATAACGGGTGGGTTGGGCATGGTCTTCATGGTGATTCCATGGGGCCTGACTCTGGCGTGGGGGATCCTGACGGCCTGGGCGATCGTTCGAGGCATACATGCCGCTCTCATGGACCGTTCCGTCATCTCTTCCACACCGTTCTGATGCCAGAGAAAGTTTTTCAGATGTCTTCTTTCCGCATGATGCTTCCCGCTCTTCTGGTCGCCACCTGCCTGTCTTCTTCAGGGGCGTTGGCGGCACCGCTCAATCAGAACGTCACGTCTGATGACCTGTCTTACACCACGCTGCCAGAAGGGGGTGTCATCTCCAGCATGAGTGGTGACGTGCAGATCCAGACCTCCAATGGCCCTCTCTCCATTCGCGGGGTGAGTGGCGATATCAAAATATTAAAAAACGAGGGACCAACCTCTCTGACGACAGTGAGTGGCGATGCCCAGATTGATCAGGGCCTTGGGGCTGTGCAGATCAAGACTGTCAGCGGAGACATTTCCGTCGCCCATGCGGCAGGTGGAGCGGCCCTTATGACAGTCAGTGGCGACACGCAGTTGGGCGGGGCTGCAGGGGATGTGACGGCTAAAAGCACCAGTGGAGATCAGGACGTCACGCTGGTTTCTACTGGAAGCGCACGGAAGATCATTCTTGAAACCGTCTCAGGCGACGTGACACTTCATCTGCCGCATGATTTTGGCGGCACGTTCGATATTACGCTTCGTCAGAGCCGTCAGCAAAGCGCTGTTCCACTAGAGCAGTCTCTCGGTCTGACTGTACAGTTTGGTCCTTGGGAGAAGCAGGGTTTGCTATTCAGCGAAAGCAGGAGAATCACAGCAACCGGTACTGTTGGAAATGGTCGGGACCATGTCACGATCCAGAGTGTTTCCGGGAAGGTGCGAATTCTTCAGGACTGATCCTGCCACCCCAGACGCTTCAGTGCCTCCGCCATAGCAGGGGGTGGTGGAGCAATGGCTTCCAGGTCGCCTTCTGGCAAAGTGACCTGCAGACTGCGTGCCAGAAGGTGCAGGCCGTTTGCATTGCTTTTGCCATACACCCAATCACCGACGATCGGTGTGCCAAGAGATGCACAATGAATTCGGGCCTGATGCGTTCGGCCAGTGAGAAGCTCCAGTTCCAGCCAACTCCGCCCCTTTGCGCGACCAAGAACGCGCCAGCGGGTTATTGCGGCATCGCCTTTCGGATTCACGATCATCCGCCATCCTGATGGATTGGACTCGCGCAAAAGGGGGGCGGAAATTTCGCCCTCATCTTCCGTTGGTGTGCCGTCAACAACGGTCCAGTAAAGTTTTCGAACCTGCCTGTTCTGAAAGGCTGCCTGTGCTTCGAGCAGCGCAGTTTTGCGTCGTGCGATCAGGAGGCAGCCAGACGTATCTGCATCCAGTCGATGGGCCAGCCATGGGCCGCCGCGCGGATGCGTGACCAGTCGTGTTTCAACGGAATCCTGCGTTGATGGACCTGGATGAACCGCCAATCCTGCAGGTTTGTTCAGAACCAGAAAGCGTGGCGTTTCCAGTAGGACCGGAAGATCCTGCCCCAGATAAAATAGACCTCTTGGGGCAGGGGAGGGGAATTGTTCAGGTTTGGCAGGGCGCTGGTGCCGTCGATCAGTCTTCATGGGAAGACGGACGACGGACCAGAATTTCGCGTTTGCCCACATGGTTGGCCGGGCCGATGATGCCTTCCTTTTCCATCTGGTCAATTAGCTTGGCAGCACGGTTATACCCAATTGAAAGATGACGCTGGATGAAGCTGGTCGAGGCGCGGCCTTCGGTCATGACGATATCCACAGCCTGCTCGAACAGGCTGCCTTCTCCGTCGCCACCGCTTCCGCCGCCACCTATGCTTCCGCCGGATGAACCGCCTTCCTCATCTTCGCCGGACACCACATCGTCGTTGTAGATCGGGTCGCCCTTGGAGCGCAGATCTGCCACGACTTCCTCGACTTCCTCATCCGCTACGAATGGACCATGAACACGCGTGATGCGACCGCCGCCCTGCATGAACAACATGTCACCCTGGCCCAGAAGCTGTTCGGCACCCTGTTCCTGAAGAATGGTGCGACTATCGAACTTGCTGATGACCTGGAAGGAAATACGGGTCGGGAAGTTCGCCTTGATGGTACCGGTGATGACGTCAACGGACGGGCGCTGCGTCGCCATGATGACGTGAATACCAGCCGCACGGGCTTTCTGAGCCAGTCGCTGCACGGCCGTCTCGATTTCCTTGCCCGCGACCATCATCAGGTCGGCCATTTCGTCGATGACCACGACGATATATGGCAGGTTTTCCAGCGGGACCTGCTGTTCATCGAAGACGGGTTTGCCCGTCTCAGGGTCAAAGCCGGTCTGAACGCGACGCGTGACCATCTCGCCGGAGGCGCGAAGCTGGCTGACGCGTTCATTGTAGCCGTTGATGTTACGGACCTGAAGCTGCGCCATCAGACGATAGCGGCGGTCCATTTCCTGTACCGTCCATTTGAGGGCGCTGACCGCTTTGGTCGGTTCCGTGACAACTGGGGTCAGAAGATGTGGAATGCCGTCATAGATCGATAGCTCCAGAATCTTCGGATCAATCATGATCAGGCGGCACTCTTCCGGGCTCAGGCGGTAAAGCAGCGACAGGATCATCGCATTCACACCGACCGACTTACCCGAACCTGTCGTACCCGCCACCAGAAGATGCGGCATCTTGGCCAGATCCGTATAGACCGGCACGCCCGCAATATCCTTGCCGAGCGCAATCTGAAGGCGGCCTGTTCCGTTGGTCCATTCCGGCGTCAGCAGGAGTTCAGAGAAGTAAACGGTTTCGCGCTTGGCGTTCGGAACTTCGATACCAATGACATTGCGTCCCGGCACGGTCGCAATACGAACGCTCAGCACGGACAGGGAGCGTGCTACGTCATCCGCAAGACCGATGACGCGGGACGAGCGGATGCCGGGAGCGGGCTCCAGTTCATATAGCGTGACGACCGGGCCTGCGTGGATGTCTCCGATCGTGCCCTGAACACCATAATCAGCCAGCACACTTTCCAGCAGACGTGCATTGGATTGCAGCGTTTCCTGTGAAGGACCTGTCGTTGCATGGGCCGGGGGCGGGTTTAGCAGAGACAGGGGAGGCAGCACCCAGCCCGTCGCAGCGGGAGTGCGGGCCGGCATGGCGCGTGCAACAGGCTGGGGCTGTACCGGGCGGTCCGGGCGACGCATTCCGAACAGACTGCGGCGCTGTTCGGGTTCCTGCTCAGGAGGCTCGATGCTGCTCTGTGGAACGTCATCCTCCGCATCGTCTTCAACATGCGAACGCTGGATCGTCTGAACATTTCGCTGCCGGGCAATCTGCGCCAGCCGTTCTGCATAGGGGTTGGACGGCGCCTCTTCTTCTTCCGCCAACTGGGGAGCAGGGGCGGCCGGCTCCTTACGCAGTGCCGTAGGGTGTTCGTAGGGGTCTTCCGTCGTTTCCATAGGAGGCTGCATCCAGCCCGTATTCTGCGGCACGAACGGAGATGGACGCGTCCGTGGGTCGCTCTTGCCAAAGCTTCGACGCAGGAAGGAAAGCGGGGCGGCATCAGGAGCCGGAACGCCTCCCACAGTGCCGGGCTGGAATTCGTACTGGCGCGGATCGGGCGCAGGGCGGTTCGATGCCTGCGGACCATTCATCCGACGGGCCAGAACAACAGGCTGGCGCGCCAGAAGAGCAGCACCCTGCCCCATGGCGCGCCATTCACGCCACTGAAGCCCCATGGCCAGCGGCATGAGGATGCCCATGAGCAACAGAACCAGAAATACTGCCAGTGCGCTACCTGCTGATCCGGCTTCGGCATGGGCCGCATCCAGCAGGCGATGGGCAAATGAAACGCCCATTTCGCCTCCAAGGCCAGCAGCCGTAGGCCATGCGACTTCAAGCCCCGGAATAAGCAACTGAAGCGTACCGATGAAGGTTGCACCCGCCGGAAGCAGCAGGAGCGCTGCGGCAATCCGGAGAATTGGCGCGCTCATGCCGTGATGGCGGACCATTCGCCATGCCCAGGCCAGCAGAACAACAATCGGCAGACCGCTGCCCAGACCAAGCCACTGCACCAGACCATCGGAAATGGTTGCGCCCGTACGACCAAGGAGGTTTGTCGGTTCCGTACCCGTTGAGGTGTTGAAAGACGGATCGTGTGGATTGAAACTCCACAGCGCGATCCCGATAGCCACAGCGGCGATCAGGAACCCAAGACCCAGCAACTCCAGCAGACGCGCGTTCAGCGCGCTCCGGAGTTTGGGTGTCATGTGACGGTCGTGTGCCTCACGGACAATGTTGCGCACTGTGCTGGTCGATCGGCTGAACACGGCCAAGTCTCGTCACCCCGTCGGTTTTTTGGATTACGGCTTTCAGATTACGTCTGAATTATACCTGACAGGCCACTGAATACAGTAGGAAAATTAAGGAACAGTGGATGAATGTCGCCAGATCGTCACCTTCGCCGCGCCGAATTTCCGGATTGAAAGCGGTTCGGCCGGAAGTGTGGGAGAAAAGTGTTCGGAAGGTGGCACAAACGGGGCAAAATCCTCGGTCGCACCTGTCTCGGCAACGATCAATGCCCCTTCGGCAATCCAGCCGTTTCGTGCCAGCGCGCGCAGGCCCGATTCGACCAGCGTTTTCCCGTAAGGCGGATCAAGAAAGATTAGCGTGTGCGGCTCGGCGGCTTTCGGTGGATGTGTAACGCTGCAACTCAGCACGCGTGAGCGGTCACGGGCCCGGCAGATATCCAGATTGGTACGCAGGGCATTCAGCGCGTTGCGGTCCCGCTCGATGAATGCCGCACGCTGTGCTCCACGGGACAGAGCTTCCAAGCCTAGCGCGCCTGTTCCGGCATAGCCATCGAGCACGATGGCCTGTTCCAGCTCTTCCTGACCATACCACGGCGCATGGGCCCGCATGTCGAAAATGGCCTGACGTGTCCGGTCCGATGTCGGGCGCGTCCGCTCGCCGGTTGGGGCCACGAGCGCACGGCCTTTGTTCTCTCCGCCAACAATCCGCATGGATCAGCGGGTCCGCTTGCGCGTAGGAGCGGGCAGGTCGGGGATCTGCTCACGCAGCGTCTTGCCGTTCACTTCCTCAAGCTCACGCGCTTTCAGGGAACCAAGCTGGAAGGGTCCGTAAGACAGACGGATCAGACGGCTCACATGCAGGTTCAGGCCCTGCATCACACGACGGATCTCACGGTTCTTGCCTTCACGCAGAGAGACCGTCAGCCAGGAATTGTCACCCTTCTTGGAGTCCAGTTCTGCTTCGATAGAGCCGTATTTCACGCCCTCATATTCGAAACCGTTGACCAGTGAGGCCAGGCGCTTCTCATCCACCACACCGAACACGCGAACACGGTAGCGCCGCACCCACGCATTGCCCGGCAGCTCCAGGCGGCGTGCCAGTTCGCCGTCATTGGTCAGCAGTAGAAGCCCTTCGGAATTGATATCCAGCCGGCCAACACTGATGACGCGGGGCATGCCCTCGGGAAGGGAATCAAAAACCGTCTTGCGTTCCTGCGGATCACGATGCGTGGTCAGGAGGCCGTCCGGCTTGTGATATCGCCACAGACGGGTGCGCTCGGGGTTGTCCAGGGGCTTACCGTCCACCAGCACGATATCGCCCGGTTGAACGAAGGTTGCCGGATGCGTGACGGGCTTGCCGTCAAGTTTGATGCGGCTGTCCTTGATCATGCGTTCCACATCCCGGCGACTTGCCACGCCAGCACGTGCCAGGAACTTGGCAATGCGTTCGCCTCTTGGTGCGTCGGATGTTTCGTTGGCTGTGTCAGGGGTCGGGTTGAGTTCTTCGGTCATCGTGCTGCTGCCTCCACCAGCGCCGCATACAGGCGACGGTCGCCGGGGTCGAGGGTGAATTCGGGATGCCACTGGACACCAATGGCGAATTTCGGGCCGTCTAGTTCGATTGCTTCGATCACACCATCCGGTGCGAGAGCCGAAATCCGTGCCTCACCGGCGCTGCGGACGGCCTGATGATGGGAGGAGTTTACCATCATTGTCGGGGTGCAGACAATTTCTGCCAGATGAGTATCTGGCACGATAGACACCGCATGCCCCGGTTCGTGCCGTGGATTGGGCTGTTCGTGTTCCAGTTCCGGCGGAAGATGCTGTATCAGCGTGCCACCGGCATTCACGGCCATAAGCTGCATGCCGCCACAGATCCCGAGAATGGGAATATCTCGTTTTAATGCGGCACACAGGAGCGCCAGTTCCGCTGAGGTCCGTGCGGGACGTGGGCTCGTCAGGGGATGAGGATCTTCATTATAAAGCACGGGATCGACGTCAAAGGCCCCACCCGTAATGACCAGCGCATCCAGCCGCGCCACCATGGCTTCGGCATCAGCCGTGTAGCCCAGACAGACCGGTAATCCGCCAGCTTCACTGAGGGCCGTCAGGTAGTTTTCCCGCAGCGCATGAAAGGGATAACGCGAGAATTTCCCATCGCCACCGGGCTCATGATCCAGCGTCAGGCCGATGAGCGGGGCGGAATTCCGGAAACGGGATGGACGGGGCAGGGTCATGCACCGCATCATCGCATCATGATTCAGGCCGATACAAGCCGCGCCATGCAGACGGCGCTTGATGCAGCGGACGAGGCTGCCCGTCATGGGGAAGTGCCCGTGGGAGCGGTCGTGCTTGACGCGGAGGGAAAAATTCTCGCCGTGGCCCGTAATCGTGTGGAAGAACTCCATGACGGGTCAGCGCATGCTGAACTCTTGGCTATGCGTGAAGCCGCACAGAAACTTGGTTCACCACGGCTGACAGGTTGCACGCTGGTCGTCACGCTGGAGCCATGCCCGATGTGTGCGGGGGCGATCGTGCATTTCCGCTGCGAGCGCGTGGTGTTCGGGGCTTACGATCCGAAGGGCGGCGGCGTGGATCATGGTCCTCGTCTGTTTGAACGCCCGAATTGTCTGCATCGCCCGGAAGTCATTGGGGGCGTGCGGGAACGGGAGGCATCCGGGCAGCTCAAAGCCTTTTTCCAGCGCCTGCGAAGAGGGTGACAAACAAAGACTAACGGATGTTTCACCTTCCGGTCAGCTTGGTGAACGGGAACGCAGTCCATAGTCCTGACGTATAACGACCGAACCGTTCCTCTGTAACAATCGGGACTGACATGACCACACGTTTCCGCGCCTCCCTTGCTGCCCTCGCTACAACGACCTTCCTGGTCGCTGCTCCCGCCGCCATGGCGGACAATGGGGCCATCAAGCCGCAGACCAACGTTCAGGCGCTGCCGAATTTCGTCACGCTCGTGAAGCAGGTGAAGCCTGCTGTTGTTTCCATCACGGCTCATATCAAGGCTGACGTTGCCGAGCAGGAAGAAAACGGCCCGGGCGGCGACGGTGGCGGCATGCAGGGCTCGCCCTTCCCGTTCCCCTTTCCGTTCCAGATGATGCCTCAGCAACAGCAGCCCAACCGCACGGTGGAAGCCCGCGGGTCTGGCTTCATCATCTCGGCTGATGGGTATGTCGTCACCAACAACCATGTTGTGAATGGCGCCACCAAGGTTACGGTCACGCTGGACGATGGCACCACGCTTCAGGCCAAGATCATTGGTCGTGACCCGAAGACGGACGTCGCACTGCTCCGCGTAAAGCCGACCGGCAAGTTGCCGTTCATTGATCTCGGGGATTCTGATGAAGTCCAGCCGGGTGAATGGGTTATCGCAGTGGGTAACCCCTATGGTCTGGGTGGAACCGTCACGGCTGGTATCGTCTCCGCGCTGGGGCGGGATCTGCACTCTGGTGCGTATAACGACTTCATTCAGGTGGATGCGCCGATCAATCACGGCAACTCCGGCGGCCCGCTGTTCACGCAGGACGGCAAGGTTGTTGGCATCAACTCCATAATCATCTCGCCAAATGGTGGCGGTTCGATCGGTATCGGCTTTGCCATTCCGTCCAACACCGTGCAGTCTGTCGTCGAGCAGCTTGAGAAGACCGGTCACGTCACGCGGGGTTATTTCGGCATCGAAGGGCAGGACATTTCCCCGACGATGGCGCAGGCCCTCAACCTGAAGTCCCCGGAACCTGGTGCTCCGCCACACGGCACTCTGGTGGCATCCGTTTCCAAAGGAAGTCCGGCCGAGAAGGCTGGCATCAAAAGCGGGGATGTGATCCTCACGCTGAATGGTCATCCTGTGAAGAACGGTCACGATCTGGCGGTGAAGGTCGTTGCGATCGCACCGGGCACTGACGCTACGGTCAACCTGCTGCGTGATGGCAAGCCGATGGACGTGAAGTTCACGGTCGGCAATCTCGCCAATCAGGATCATGGCGGTGATGGTGCGGATAGCAGCCAGTCTGCCGGTGCCGGTAAGCTGGGTGTGTCTCTTGCCTCCCTGACGCCGCGTGCCCGTCAGGAACTGGGCCTTGATGACAGTGTTCAGGGCGCAGTTGTCGCGGATGTTGCCCAGGGCTCGCCCGCTGACCAGTCCGGCATTCGTCCAGGTGACATCATCGTGGGCGTTGGAAACCACATCACGCCATCGCCCAAGGCCGTTGTGGCGCAGGTGAAGGAGGCTCTGGGCCGCAAGCAGCCGCCGCTTCTGCGGATCCTGCGTGATGGCCAGCAGCTCTTCGTCGCAGTCTCGCCAGATGGCTCCGACGACAGCGGCTCGGACGATACACCGTAAGATCTACGACCTGATCTGAAAGCCCCAAGGCGGAGAGATGAAAGTCTCTCCGCCTTTTTCGTGCCTGTTTTACGGAGTGAAGTAAGAGTTCTGTAACTGGACAGACCTGTCCGGATAAGTTTTTGTGATCTGCTGAAGCGTTCGTGCGTTACGGTCGCTTAAAACGCGGATCTGTCTAAGGATTTTTGGATCAATGGCCAATATCAGCCCACTCGCCGGGAAAACGCTCGATCAGTCACAACTGACGGACATACCGGCTCTGGTAGCCGCCTATTACGATCGCAAGCCGGACGTCTCCGTCCCGACGCAGCGTGTGTCGTTCGGGACTTCAGGCCATCGTGGCTCATCGTTCCATACGAGCTTCAATGAAGGACATATCCTCGCCATCTGCGAAGCCATCTGCCGTTATCGCAAGGCGGAAGGGATTGATGGTCCGCTCTTTATCGGTATTGACTCGCACGCCCTGTCAGCACCTGCACAGCGTTCCGCAATTGAAGTCTTTGCTGCGCATGGCATTGATGTCCGCATCGACCAGAACGATGGCTACACACCAACGCCTGTCATTTCCCACGCTATTCTGACTTACAACAAGGGTCGCACGACGGGTCTGGCCGATGGTGTGGTTGTCACGCCGTCCCATAACCCGCCGACGGACGGTGGCTTCAAGTACAATCCGACAAATGGTGGTCCGGCAGATACAGCCGTGACGAAAGCCATTCAGGACATGGCGAATGAGCTACTGGCGGATGGCCTGAAAGACGTAAAGCGCCTGCCTTACGACGAGGCCAAGAACGCCCCGTCCATCAAGCGCTATGATTACGTCACGCCGTATGTGGCCGATCTGGAAAACGTCATCGACATGGCGGCCATTCGTGATGCGGGCGTGAAGATTGGTATTGATCCGCTGGGTGGCGCTGCGGTCGGTTACTGGAAGCCCATCGTTGAGAAGTACGGCCTGAACGCCACGATCGTTAGCGACGTCGTGGATCCGCAGTTCGCTTTCATGACGGCAGACTGGGACGGCCAGATCCGTATGTACTGCTCCTCGCCCTACGCCATGGCACGTCTCATCAAGATGGGCGAGGATTTCGACGTCGCGTTCGCCAATGACACGGACGCAGACCGTCACGGCATCGTTGCCATGCCGGATGGCCTGATGAACCCGAATCATTATCTGGCCGTGGCGGTTTCGTACCTGTTCCAGAACCGCCCCGAATGGAAGCCTGACCTTGGCGTCGGCAAGACGCTGGTGAGCAGTGGTCTGATTGATCGCGTTGTCGCAGATATGGGCC